>Ga0315281_10007123_pt1 | contig 15798 bp, 12 predicted proteins | sample YL17G07_0_MG_FD_204540 | JGI IMG/M metagenome (GOLD analysis project Ga0315281, IMG submission 204540) | Sediment microbial communities from Yellowstone Lake, YNP, Wyoming, USA - YL17G07_0 | ecosystem: Environmental > Aquatic > Freshwater > Lake > Sediment | place: USA: Wyoming | collected... | reverse complement strand
CGATCACCGCGACCGTCACACCCGCGCCGGTCAGGCCGAGCGTTTCCTGCACGACGCGCGTCCCGGTCGTCAGCGACGTCCGGTAGTTGAACCGCTCGGCCGGGCGGTCGAAGTGACAGCTCAGCACGGCGGGGTTCGCGCAGAGCGAGGCCATCAGCCGGTCCGGCAGGGTCACGGTGTACGCATTGATGGAGCGCATGAGCTTCGCGCGGCGCAGGTACCGGTTGAAGCTGTTCGGCAGCCTCACCCCCGGCTTCAGCCGCACGATCGCCTGCGTGGTGCTCCAGGCCCCGGGCCGGGTCGCCCGGTGCGTCAGCTCACGGTCGAGCCGGTACGCTTTCGCGTTGGCGTTCGGCTTGCCCGCCTTGGCCTTCGGGGCCTGCCGGGTGTGCCGACTCTGGACTGGCGGCTTGGGCGCGTGCAACGGACGGCGCGCGGCCCAGGCGTTCGGTGCCAAACCCAGTAGAAGCAGCGTGATGGCGGCGAGGACGACCCTCGATCCCCAGACTGCTTTGTTTCGGATACGGTGGATCACATATGGAGTCATGCCCTCTGGAATAGCAAAGTTGACGCCAGATCGTCGCATCTTAAGACATAGCCAATAAGTTGCTTAAATACAGCGACTTACTGATTACACGCCAGAACACTAATGTTCATTACGTCTCACTGAGTCTGTTCAATAGAGACACGTCGCCTTCGGTTAGTGTCTGTAACTATTTGTATAATAGATATTTAACTGTTGATGTTCTATAACGTTACGCATGCTGACTTAGTAGAACACAATGTCATATAGAGTCCGTCATTGCCTCGCCTCGCAACAGGTGGCGTCCGGCCTTCTGTCCGGCGATAATTCTCCGGTTGCTACTCCTCTTTATTAAGGTGCCTGATGAACGTTCTTCGCACTGCGATCCTGATCGCCGTTGCCGCCACCCCGGTCTTCTCCCAGCAGCCGTCCACCTATCAGGAGCGTGATTTTCTAACGCGCGTCCGCCGCCTGACCGTCGAAGGGCGTCGCGCTGGCGAGGGCTACTGGTCGCCCGACGGCAAGCGACTCGTGTTCCAGAGCGAACGCGAGCCCGGCAACCCGTTCTATCAAATCTATTCCCTCGATCTGGGCAGCGGCGACACGGCGCGCCTGTCCCCCGGCGTGGGCAAGACCACGTGCGCGTTCTTCCGGCCGGGGACCGACGAGATCGAATTCGCGTCGACGCACGCGGACCCGAAATCGAAGCAGTACCAGGACGAGGAGCTGGCGTTCCGCGCCTCCGGCAAAGAACGGCGTTACGCGTGGGACTACGACCCGGAGATGGACATCTACGCCTACAACGAAAAGACCAAGGCGATGAAGCGGCTGACGACCGCGCGTGGCTACGACGCCGAGGGCAGCTACTCGCCCGACGGCCAGCGGCTGGTCTTCACGTCGATGCGCGACGCCTACAACCGCACGCTCAGCGAGGCGGAGAAGAAGCAGCTCGAGACCGACCCGAGTTACTTCGCCGAGATCTACATCATGCGTGCCGACGGATCCGGCCAGACGCGGCTGACCACTTCGGTGGGCTACGACGGCGGGCCCTTCTTCACGCAGGACGGCAAGAAAGTCGTCTGGCGGCGTTTCGACGAGAAAGGCCTGATCGCGGACGTCTGGATGATGAACCTCGACGGCAGCGATCAGCGCCAGATCACCGACTTCGGCTCGATGAGCTGGGCGCCGTACATGCACCCGTCCGGGCAGTACATCCTCTTCGCGTCGAACAAACTCGGGTTCGAAAACTTCGAAGTGTTCATGGTGGACGCCGCGGGCACGAAAGAACCGGTGCGCGTGACGTACTCGGACGGGTTCGACGGGCTCCCCGTACCGTCGCCCGACGGCAAGATGCTCGCGTGGACATCGAGCCGCTCCGGCGGCGCCGCCGGCCAGCTCTTCCTCGCCCAGTGGAATCATGAGAAGGCGCTCGAAGCCATCCGCAACGCGCCTCCCAGAAAGTCGAGCAAGAAGTGAAAAGGACATTACTGATCTCCGCGGTCTCCGCGATCTCTGCGGTGGCGCTGCTTTCGGCTGCCGACACCCCGTCGCGAACGCGCCGCCACGTCGAGACGCTGGCGTCGACGAAGCTCGAGGGACGCCTGGCCGGGTCGAACGGCGAGCGACTCGCCAGCGAGTACCTCGTCGCGGAACTGAAGAAGATGGGCGCCAAACCGTTGCCCGGCCAGCGCGACTTCCGCCTGCCGTTCGAATTCACGGCCGGCACGAAGGACGGCGGCTCGACCATTACGCTCGCGAAGGAGATGCCCGGCGGCGCGCGCGCGCTGTCCTTCTCCGATAACGGCGACGTCAGCGGCCCCGTCGTCTTCGCCGGCTACGGCATCGTCGTCCCCGAGAGCCAGGACTTCGGCTACGACAGCTACGCGACGCTCGACGTGAAGGACAAGATCGTCCTCGTCCTGCGCTACTTCCCCGAGGACGCCGATCAGAAGACCCGGGGCATCCTCTCGCGGTACCAGGATCTGCGGTACAAGGCGATGGCGGCGCGGCAGCACGGCGCGAAAGCGATGCTGATCGTCACGGGCCCGCGCTCGCCGAACGCCGGCGAGCTGGCGCCGGTGACGTTCGACACGGCGCTCGCCGGGTCGGGCATCGTCGCCGTCAGCGTGACGGGCGCCGTCGGCCAGGCCCTGTTCGCCGGATCGGGCAAGACACTCGAGGAGTCGCAGAAGGCGCTCGATTCCGCGAACCCGCACGTCGCCGGCTTCGACCTGCCCGGCATCACCGCGAGCGTGCACGCGGCCGTGGTGCGCGAAAAGCGGACCGGGAGCAACGTCGTCGGCTACCTGCCCGCGACGACGCCCGTGACGACGATGGCGAAACCGTGGGTCGCGATTGGCGCCCACTTCGATCATCTCGGCCACGGCGAGGCCGGCAATACGCTGGCGGACAAGGCCGACGCGAACAAGATTCATTTCGGCGCCGACGACAACGCGTCGGGCTCCTCGGCCGTGCTCGATATCGCGGCCACGCTCGCCAAACAGCCGCGGCGCCGCAACGTGCTGATCGGCTTCTGGTCCGGCGAAGAGCTCGGACTGATCGGATCGGCCGCGTTTGCCGCCGCGCCGCCGCTCCCGCTCGACGCGCTCGCCGCCTACCTCAACTTCGACATGGTGGGCCGGATGCAGGACAACAAGCTGACGATCCAGGCGACCGGCACCAGCCCGGTGTGGGCGAAGCTCATCGAGCAGACCAACATCGCCGCGGGCTTCGATCTCCTGTTGCAGGCCGACCCGTATCAGCCGACGGACGTGTCCACGTTCAACGGTGCGAGCGTGCCGTGCCTGACGTTCTTCACCGGCACGCACGCCGACTATCACAAGCCGTCGGACACGGCGGACAAGATCGACTACGAGGATCTCGATCGCGTCGCGGATTTCGCCGCCGCGATCGTCAAGCGACTGGAGGAGGCGGCGGAGCCGCCGACGTTCAGTAAAGTCCAGCAGACGCAGCAAGGCGACGGGCGCGCCGGGACGCGCGTGTTCACCGGCACCATCCCCGACTACTCCACCGACGTGAAGGGGCTGCTGCTGAGCGGCGTCATCGGCGGCGGACCGGCGGAAGAGGCCGGCCTCAAGAAGGGCGACGTCATCGTCGAGATCGCCGGCCAGACAATTGCGAACATCTACGACTACACCTACGCGCTCGATCTTCTGAAGATCGGCCAGCCCGCGAAGCTGGTCTACATGCGCGAGGGCAAGCGGATCGAGACGATGCTCACCCCGGGCGCACGGAAGTAGCAGGCCTGACGGGAGACGCATGCCCCCGCGAAAGAAGGCCGTCCGTCGCAAGAAGGCCGCCGCCGGATCGGTGGGCTTGACGGCCGCCGAAACTGCCGCCACCGCAAGCCCGGACCTCGACCGCCTCGCCGCGCAGGTCGAGAGCGACGGCGGCGCGGTGCTCGGGCGCTATCACGATCCCTTCGGCGGCAAGCCGCTGCTGTTCGCGGCCCTGCCCGTCGATCGCGTGGAGCCGACGCCGTATCAGCGCGATCCCTCAGACACGCACGTCAAGCGGCTGATGGGGGTCGTCGAAAAGATCGGCCTCTTCCTCGATCCGATCATCGCGATCCGCCACGACGATCGGTATTGGACGCCGAACGGCAACCACCGGCTGCAGGCGCTGAAGAAGCTCGGCGTCCGGACGATCGTCGCGTTGCTCGTGCCCGACGCCGAGGTGGCGTTCAAGATCCTGGCGCTCAACACCGAGAAGGCGCACAACCTGCGCGAAAAATCGCTCGAGACGATCCGGATGGCGCGCGCGCTCGCGACGCGCCCCGGCGACCATGCCAGGGCCGAGGTGTCATTCGGCTTCGAGTTCGAGCAGCCCGCGTTTCTGACGCTCGGGGTGTGTTACGAAGAGCGGCCGCGTGTGAGCGGCGGCGCGTACCAGTCCATCCTGCGCCGGGTGGACGAGTTCCTCGACGAGCCGATCGCGAAGGCGCTCAAGGAGCGCGAGCGACGCGGTAAGAAGATTCTGAAGCTGGACGACGCGGTGACCGCGGCCGTCGAAAAGCTGAAGGCCCGCGGCCTGACCAGTCCCTATCTGCGATCGTTTGTCGTCGCGCGCGTCAACTACACGCGCTTCTCGAAGGCGACGTCGTTCGACTTCGACGAGACCCTCGACAAGATCATCGCGAGCGCCGCGAAGTTCAACGTCGATCGGGTCAAACAAGAGGATGTCGCGAAGTCGGGCGGCGGGCCGCCGGACGAGGACTGACCACACCATGATGAAGCGGATGCTCGTTCTTATCCTGCTCTCCGCCGCCGCCACAGCCGTGATGGCGGCCGATCCGGTCGTCAAGGGCCCCGAGCGGGGCGCCCTGGTCATCGTCGGAGGCGGCAAGGTCGGACCCGAGATCCTGGGACGCCTCTTTGACCTCGCCGGCGGCAAGGACGCCCCCCTGGTCGTCATCCCGACGGCGAACGGCGCGGACGACTACCCGGCCGACTGGCCGGGGCTGAAGATGTTCAGGGACTTCGGTGTGACGAACATCACGGTGCTGCATACCAAGGACCGGAGGGTCGCGGACTCCGAAGACTTCGTGCGCCCCATCACGACCGCGAAGGCCGTCTGGTTCGTCGGCGGCCGCCAGTGGCGGCTCGTCGATTCGTACCTCCACACGCGGACCGAGCGCGAGATTGCGCGCGTGCTCGAGCGCGGCGGCGTCGTGGCCGGATCGTCGGCTGGCGCGTCCATCCTCGCGTCGTACATGGTGCGCGGGGCCGTGGAGAACAACTTCATCATGATGGCGCCCGGGTACGAGGAAGGCTTCGGACTGATCACGGGCGTGGCCATCGACCAGCACATGCTGACGCGCAACCGTCAGGAGGATCTCGAGGAAGTCGTCGAGAAGCACCCGGAGTTGCTCGGCATCGGCCTCGACGAGAGCACGGCGATCGTCGTCCAGGGCCAGCAGTTCGAGGTCATTGGCGCGAGCAAGATCGCGGTGCACGACGGCCGCATCGTGAAAGGCGCGCAGGAACGCAACGGCGGCAGGAAGAAATACTTCTTCATGGGCCCCGGCGAGAAGTACGACCTGACCAAGTTGGAACGGATCGGCAAGCGGCCGGCGACGGAACAACAGTGATCTCGCGCCGCGCGTTTCTCGGCGGCATGGCCGGCGCCGCCCTGGCGACGAGCGGCCCCAGGCGCGCGGTCCTGCACGCGCAGCAGTCGCCCGGGCTCGTGCGTGTGCGCTCGGCCGATCTCGCCGGACGCATCGACGCACTGAGCGCGTTCGGCCGTCCCGCCGGCGGCGCCTTCGCCAGCGGCGTCAGCCGCATCGCGTACTCCGACGCGGATGTCGAAGGCCGCGGCTACGTCATGCGTCTGATGACGGCGGCCGGCCTCCGGCCGCGCATCGATCCGGCCGGCAACATCTTCGGGATACGGGCCGGCAGCGAACCGCAGTTCTCCCCCATCCTGTTCGGATCGCACATCGACTCGGTGCCCAACGGCGGCAACTTCGACGGCGACCTCGGTTCGCTGTCGGCGCTGGGCGCGATCGAAGCGCTCGACGCCGCCGGCGTCCGCACGCGGCATCCCCTCGAGATGGTCGTCTGGGCGCACGAGGAATCCTTTGCCTTCGGCCACGGCCTCGCGTGCAGCCGCATCGTCGCGGGTGACGTGACGCCCGCCGATATGGACGAGGTCTGGAACGGCCTGCGCCGCGCCGATGCGATCCGGAAGATCGGCGGCAACCCGGATCGCATTCTCGACGCCCGCCGGCCGAAGGGCTTCCACCATTGCTACATCGAGCTGCACATCGAGCAGGGCGGAACCCTCGAGCGCGCCGGCATCCCCATCGGCGTGGTCGAGGGGATCGTCGCCATCGACAAGTACGACGCGACCATCACCGGCGTCGCCAACCATGCGGGGACGACGCCGATCGCGGAGCGGCATGATGCGATGCTGGCGGCGGCGCACCTGACCGTCGCGGTGCGCGACGCCGTGACGCGCCTGCCGGGCCGCCAGGTCGGCACGGTCGGCCACATCGAGATCGCGCCGAACTCCCCGAACGTCATCCCGGGTCTCGCGCGCATGTCGGTCGAACTGCGGGACCTGTCGCCGACGAAGCTCGTCGCGATGATGGACGATATCCGCGCCCGGGCGCGGGAGATCGCCGCCAATACGCGCACCACGATCGACTTCGTACAGCTGCAGAACTCGGCGCCGGCCGTGGCGACGCCGGAAGTGCAGAGCGCGATCGAGCGGGCCGCGGGCGCGCTCCGGCTCCAGTCGTCGCGGCTGCCGAGCGGCGCCGGGCACGACGCGCAGATGATGGCGCTGCTCGGACCGATGGGGATGATCTTCGTGCCGAGCGTCGGCGGCGTGAGCCACGCGCCGCAGGAACTGACACAGTGGGACGACTGCGCCCGCGGCGCCGACGTGCTGCTCCAGACCATTCTGGAAATGGATCGCGTCGTCTGAAGCCCGGAGATGGCGGTCTGGATTCCCTACTGAGGGCGGCCGGAGAGCAGCAGCAGATTCAGGACGCCGAACAGGACGAAACAGGGCGCGACGTACCACCACTCCTGTCCTTCGCCCATCAGCGCGGCCATCGCCGCGAGCGCGCCGGATCCGAGCCAGCCGGCCGCCGTCACCAGCACGAAGCGCGTGGCGTGACGCGTCGCATTCGTCTCACGCACGCCGCTCAGCGGATGCTTGACGACCGATCGCGCGACGCGCGAGGAAAAAAAGACGACGAAGGCCGCCGCCGTCCAGGGTTCGCCGTCCTGCCAGCCAAAGGCGAGCACGGCCACCGCGGCGATGCAGAACAGCGCGAGTGAGAAGATCCGGAAGGTCAGCCCTCAGCCCTCAGCTCTCAGCCCTTTGATCGATAGTAGGCAATCATGTCCATGCTCTTCGCCGGCGGCGCGCCGATCTGCCGCAGCATCGTCGTCACCTGCCCCCGATGGTAGCTCGCGTGGTTCACGACGTGCTGCAGCATCTGCCAGAACGGCGTCGAGCCCGACTGGCCGCTGAGCAGTGTGTACTCGAACACGCGCGCGATGCCCGCCTCGCCCAGGCCTTCGAGAAACGCGCGCATCGTCGCCTCGTGCGCCGTCCACGCCCGCCGAATCGCCGCCACGTCAGGGAATGCGTCGCTGGTCATGAGCGTGACCGGCGACTGCCCCTGCCAGCGCGAATGCCACGCCCATTCCGCGGCGTAGACGTGGACGGCCGTCTCGCGAATCGACCTGAAGCTGCTGCCGAGGTCCTGGTTGAACTGCTCGGGCGTCAGCGGATCGATCGCCTCGAGCAGTCGATCGCGCGCCCAGTAGTGGTAGTCGAGCAGCGTCCGCAGATCCTGAAGGTTCATCGCATCACCGTCGCTTTCACCAATCGATCGAGCCGCGGGAACTCGCGATCGAGAGACGCGTTGCCGCCGTCGAAGACGGGCTGCTGTTTCCCTGCGCGAATGCCGCCTCCCGCCATTTCGCCGTATTCGCTGTTGAGCGCGTCGGCGACATCCATGCCGGACACCACCTCGCCGAACGGCACGAATCCCTGGGCGTCCTGCGGATCCGACAGATCCTTCAGCGCGATGTACACCTGGGTCGTCCGTCCGTTCGGGTCCTTGAAGGCGAACGCCACACGACCGCGGACGTTGGACTGTGTCCGCGGATCGTCGGGAATCGCATTCGTCCGCCAGCGTGTCGCGACCTTCGGATCGCCGTTGATCCCGAACTGCGCCCACTGGCCTTTCACGACACGAAAGAACCGGTTGTCGTCGAAGTAACCTGCCGAGACCAGTTCGCGGAACCGATCGGCGCCGTGCGGCCCCCAGTCGCGATGCACCGCGATGACGATCGGCCCCTTGCTCGTGTCGAGCCGGACGCGGAATTCCCGGGCCACGTCCTGTAGCGCGACCCTTTCCGCCTTCGCCTGGCGGAGGCGGTCAGGGTCGCGGTCTGAAGGCAGGCCTGAAAGGCCTGCGCTGCAGATCAGAAGTGCGATCACCGCGCGCATCGATGACTATTCTAATCGCTCGCGCGTTTTGTACATCGCCTTCTGCGCCCGGTGCATCGCTTTCCACTGCCGGTTGTGCTCAGCCGCCGCGGCCTTGTCGTGCTTGCGGTCCTCAAACGCCGTCTCGCGGGCGAGCCGTTGGTAGTTCGCCAGCCGATCGGCCTCCAACGAGCCGGCCCCGATCGCCGCCTGCACCGCGCAGCCAGGCTCCCCTCCGTGCGCGCAATCCGCGAACCGGCACTCCGCCGCAAGCGCCGCGACGTCGTCGAAGGCGCCGTCAACCGCGGAGCCGTCGCTCCACAGCTGCAGTTCGCGCATGCCCGGCGTGTCGATCAGGAGCGCGCCGCCCGGCAGCTCGACGAGCTGCCGCGACGTCGTCGTGTGACGCCCTTTGCCGTCGGACTCGCGCGCCGCGCCGACGCGCAGCGCGTCACGGCCGAGCAGGCGGTTGACGAGTGTCGACTTGCCCACGCCCGACGACCCGAGCAGCGCGATGGTCTGGGCCGGGCGCAGGTACGGCGCGAGCGCGTCCACGCCCGCGTCCTGCAGCGCGCTCACCGTCACGACGTCGATCAACGGCAACCGTGCGCGGATCGCCTCGGCCTCGGCCGCCGCGTCCGGCGTGAGGTCCGCTTTGTTCAGCAGCACGACCGGCACCGCGCCCGCATCCCAGACCATCGTCAAGTACCGCTCGATGCGACGCACGTTCAATTCCTGCGTCAGCGCGCTGACGAGAAACACCGTGTCGACGTTGGCGGCCAGCACCTGCTGCTCCACACGCTCGCCAGCCGCCGCGCGCGACAAGACGCTGCGCCGGCTCAGCAGGCGGTCGATGACGAACCCTGAACCCTGCACGTCTGAACCCTGTACCCGGATACCGACCCAATCGCCAACGGCGGGAAAGTCAGCCGCCGTGGTCGCTTCGTGCCGGAACCGGCCGCCGACCTCCGCCCAACCCTCGACGTCGCCCGCGATCCGGTACACGCCCCGCTGCTCCTCGACGATGCGCGCGTAGCGCAGAGGCATCCCATCTGAATGCGCCTGTGCATCGAAAAACGGACTCCACCCTAAACGCGTCAGTTTAGACACGGGTAGCTCCTTGAAACAGTTCAATTTGAGGAACTGAGGATTTGGGGATGTGAGGATCTGAAAGAGGGGCTGATGCGGGCGGTATGAAAAGCCGTGCGGCGACGCGCCGTGCTATTACTTCCTCACATCCTCAAATTCTCACATCCTCACATTCCCGATCGTGTCTCACACTCACAGGCGTCTCCTTTCAGGTGGCCCGCATTCTACACGCGTCAGCGTCTGAAATCGCCCTTGCCGATCTCCGGGTTCACGAGCACCTGATCGAAGACCAGATCGTCGATCACCCGGCCGCCCGCGGTCGTCGTCACACGGAACGGCACCTTCAGGCCGCCCACGTCACGGCGGTCGGAAAACGTCATCGTCTCCTCCTGAAGGCTTCCCGGGTACAGCAGCCGCGTCGGCCACCTATCGGAGGCGTCCACGATGAAGCGCGCTGAAAACCCATCCCTGCTGGTGATGTCGGCGGCGTTCGGCTGCCCGCGCCCTGCCGCCGTGGCAGACGTCCTGGCCGACACGCGCGGATCGACCATCTCGACGTTGAGGCCTGCGGTGTGAAACACCATCGAGACATCGGGCGTGACGTAGGTCAACGCGCCGAGCATGAAGCGGGCGAGCCGCATCCGCTCGTTCTTCAGGATCGCGGCGGCGAGGTTGTCCGGCGGCATCGACAGGTTCGCGCCCGAGCGGACCGCGCTCAGGACCGACTTGCCGGCGTACCCCGCGAGTTTGGCATCGGTCGGGGTCGTATCGACGCGCAGATAGTGGTCGGGCAGGAGGATCTTGATGTCGACCGTGCAGTCGAGGAGCACGCCGTTCATCTCGACTTTCGATCGGCCCTTGAACTCGAGCGCCTTCACCTTCGACACGGCGCCGCCGACGGCCATGCGCGCGTACCGGAAGATGTCCTGGACGTTCGGATCGGAGAACTGATAGTTGTCCTGCGCGCGCGGGGATCCAGCCAGCAGGAGACCGACCGCTGCTGCCGACACACACCAGGCGAGACGGCGGCGCATCGCGGCCTCCCTACTTGATCGAATCCAGGAATTCTTTCGCCTTCGCGGCTTGCGGCCCGGCAGGCGCCAGCGCCAGATACTTTTCCAGATCTGGCTTCGCGTCGGCCGGCTTGTTGGTCTGGAGATTCGCGTACGCGCGGTAGAAGTAGGCGTCGGCGGCGTCCGGGAAGCGCTCGATGACGCGGTTCAGCAGCGTCACGCCGTCTGAGGGCCGCCTGCGGTTGAGCATGTTGAGCGCGGCGTTGAGCAGCGGATCGGGATCGGCGAGCGTCGCGGCGTCGATCGCCGCGAGGTACTTCATCGCGCGCGGGAACTCGCCCACTTCCATCGCGCTTGCCGCAGCCAGCTGCAGCAGCGTCGGGTCGTCCGGGTTCGAGACCAGCGACAAGTCGAGGTACTTCAGCGCCTCTGGATGGTTCTTCTCGCGGCCGTAGGTGAACGCGATCGCGCGATTAATGCCCGTCAATTCCGGGTGCGCGGCGAGCACGGTCAGGTACTCGGCGCGCGCCTCGGCGTTCTGGCCCGCTTTGAACAGGCCTTCGGCCTTCGCGATCAACTCCGGGCTGTTGTCGCGCTTCAACTGCACGGCGAGTGGCGGGTTCTTGCTGTCGCCGATCGTCAGCGTCTGGCGGACGGTGATGAAGTTCGCCGCATCGACCTGCACGCGCCACTCGCCTGCTTTGATGTCCTTGGCAGAAAACTCGCCGTTCTTCTTCGTCGTGGCGAAGAAGCCGTCGTTCGCCTTGACCAGGATGAACGTGACGCGCACGTCGGCGATGCCCTTGCCGGCCTCGTCCGTGATCTTGCCTGAGACCTGGGCGTTCCCGCGCCACTCCGGGACCTTGGTGTTCGCGGGCGCGTCGCCTCCGCGCCGCCCGCCTCCGCCGCGCTGCGCGAGCACAGGCAGCGCCGACAGGAAGACACACAGAACGCCGGCCGACAACACGCGAACTGGAGTGGTCATGCGGACCTCGCGATACGGATACGAATCAGGAATGGAATGATGAGAAACGTTCACAGGATATACCACGACCGCGCGCGGACAAAAAAAAGGGCCGGGCTGTGCGCCCGGCCCCGAACCAAGAACCCGGTACCCTGAACCCGGTACCCTGAACCCTAGAAGTTCACCCGCGCACCGAACCGAATGACGCGCGGCCCGATGATCGTGGTGAGGTAGTTGGCCGTCGACGTGTTCTGACGCGCCGTCTGCGCCAACGCCGTGTTGTTGTTCGAGATGTTGAAAATCGCCATGTTCAGCGTGATGCGGCGCGGTCCGCCCAGCCGAATCGACTTGTCGAAGTTCAAGTCCAGCGTCTGCGCCGTCGGCAGCCGCAGCGAGTTGATGGCCGTCAGGTTGATCGTCGCCGTCCCCAGGCCGTTCGCCCGCGTGCCCGTGACGAGCGTGGGGTTGAACGGGAAGTTCGAGTGCGCGTTGTAGGACGCCGACGCCGTGATGTCGTACGGCAGCTGGTACATCCCGGACAGCTTGAAGACGTGCGGTCCATTGCGCGTGCCGTCCTCGTACCCGTTGATCAGGTCGACCGGGAATCGGTTCGTCGGATCGAGATAGTCGATGTCGGGCGTGAGGCCGAAGTTCTGCTCGTTGTTGAACACATAGCTGCTGGTCATCATCCAGCGGTTGCTCAGCCGCTTGCGCGCCGTCAGTTCGAGCCCCTTGTAGACGCGGTACTGGTCGATGTTCCGCTCGATGGTGTTCGAGTGCAGCGTCGGCCCGTTGAAGTAGAACCCGGTGTAGCTCGTCTGCGCGCACAGCGCGTTGCCGCACGCCGCCGTGAACGCCACCGGCCCGCCCGCGAGGTAGTTCGCGGTGGAATCCAGATACCGGACCGCATTGCCGACGCAGCCCTGCTGGCCGCTCCCGCAGAAATTGCTGTACTTGCGGTAGATGAACATCGCGCCGACGCCGAAGTTGGTCATCACTTCGTGATCGAAGCCGAAGATCAGCTCGTCGGTCGTGTCGTTCTTCATGTCCGGATCGACGATCGACGTCGTCACGGGCGAGCCGGGGTTGTTCTGGTCGTATCCCGCCGGGCTGTTCAGCAGGTTCAGCGTGCCGTCCGCCTTGCGGAGGTGCAGCTCGTTCACCTGGACGATCTTGTCGCCGTTCAGGTCCTTCCACGGGAACCTGAGCGTCGTCGTCGAACCCGTCGGTTCGAGGGCCGCGGTCGTGAACACGCCGATGCCGTAGTACCGGGATGCGCTCGCCTTCACGATGCTCTTGCCGTCGCCCCGCAGGTCATACGTGACGCCCACGCGCGGCGACCAGTTGTTGTAGCGCACGCCGGAGTCCGCGCCCGGGAAGTTGATCGCCGGCAGGTTCGCCGGAAGGAGCCGGTTCGCCGGCACCGTGCCGGGCGTCGCGATGTCGTGCTGGTGGTCGAAGCGCAGGCCCAGGTTGATCGTGGTGCGACCCTTCTTGATCGAGTCCTGGAAGTACGCGTTCCGCGAAAGCAGCGTGTACGTGAAGTCGGCGTCACGCTGGATGTCCGCCTCGTCGCACCCCGTCGCCGTGTTCGCCGCGTACGACACGCCGTTGAGCGTGCACGCGCCCTTGTTGGACGCGAAGCCGGACGCCGTCGTGTCGAGCGCCGTGATGAACGAGCCAGGCGCGAACGCGTATTGCCCGCGGTAGCGGGCCACCGCGCCGCCGCCGACGCTGCTCAGCGATTCGACCGGCGATCGGCGGAACGCGAACCCGAACTTGATCGAGTGATCCGCGCCGAGGACGTTCGAGGCGAAGAAGTTGCCGTCGGCGCGGCCGTCATCCTGCGGTCGAATCGTGTGGTACGACGCGCTCGACTTGCTGCGATCCCAGTACGACGTGTCCACCCAGTTGATCGCCTGGACGTCGGCCAGCGACGGATCCTCGAACCCCAGGAACCAGTCTTCGGTAATGTGCGTGTACTGGGCGATGACCGTCAGCCGGTTGTTCACGATCCAGCGATGATCGCCCGTGTAGAAGATCGTCGGGCCCGTCTGCTGCGAGCAGGTGATGAGCGGGTGAAACGCGTCGCATCCGCGCGAACCCCGGAACTTGTCGCCGTACGTGTACGAGAACGACGACTGGTGCCCGGTCGCTTCCTGGTACTGGAGGCGCGCGTTGTTGTTCTTGAGCGTCGTGATGTCCCCGAACAGGCAGTCCTTGATCGCCGTGATCGAGTTCACGTACGACCCGTCGGCGCTCTGCGCGCTCGGGCTGTTGGCCACCGTCTGGCAGCCCGACTTCACCGTGTCGTAGAACCCGACGACGCCCACCCGGACGTCCTGGCGCGACATCGCGCCCCAGAACCACGCCTTGTTTTTCACAATCGGCCCGCCCAGCTGCGCGCCCATGTCCCGGATGTCCTGGATCGGGTTGCCACCGCCGACGCCCTGCTTGCGCAGGTCATCGGTCACGTTGATGGACTGGCAGTTGCCGAACGAGCCGAAGCACTTGTCGTTCGTGTTGTAGAAGCGGCCGAACCCGGTGAAGTTGTTGCTGCCGCTCCGGGTGATGAAGTTGACCTGCACGCCCGCGCCCTGTTGCGACGCGTCGGCGCCCGCCGTCGTGACCTGGATTTCCTCGAACGAGTCGAAATCGTAGTAGGTGGGCGAGGAGTTGCCCGACGCGATGTCGCTGACGACCGCGCCGTTGATGTTCCACTGCTGGTTCGTGCTGCTGCCCATCGCGCTGAACCCTGTCTGCTGGCCCGACAGGTTGCCGCCGACGTTCACGCCGCTCATGATCATCCCGGGCGTCTGCTCGACGATGACCCACGGGTCGCGCGCGTTGGGAATCTTTTCGAGCGCTTCCCTGGTGAAGCTCGACGAGATCGTCGTCGACTTCGTGTCCACCACGGGGCTCTCGCCCGTGACCGTCACGGTCTCCTGGACGGTCGAAATCTCGAGCCTGGTGTTGACCTCGGCGTTGAAGCCCGCCTGGATGATGATGTCGGAGCGCACGTATTTCTTGAAGCCCGTGAGCTCGAACGACACGGTGTATGTGCCGATCGGAATGCGCGGGAACCGGTAGGCGCCGGTTTCCGAACTGACGGCCACCATCGGCGTGATGAGCGACGCGCCGCTCAACGTGACCGTGACGCCGGGCAGGACCGCGCCGGTGCCATCGGTCGCCTTGCCGAAGATTTCTCCGGTGCTGACCTGCGCCATCGCAGGCACCGCACCGACCAGCAGCAGGAGGCACAGGAGTGCCCCTATCCGTCGAACAACACCACTCATACACCCTCCATGAGGCCCGCGCCTCGCCGTCAAGGTCTTACAAACAAACAACGTAACGTTATTGGGAACAAAGAGTATGGGGGGCGTCCTGAAGAATCAAGGGAATTGTCACCGTTTGTGCCGATTCGACCGTGGCCAGACCTCCCGGCGTACGGTCGTTTGGATCGGCGCGCCCTGGATCGACGCTACCTTCCGCCGGTCAGGGGCGTGATCGCGTTCCCGATGGCTCGATTGAAGGCCGGGACCTCGCGATCCATGAGGGTCTTGTAGTCGTTCTTTGCCTTGTTCAGATCGGCCTCGATACCTTCCATCATGTTGACCGACGTGTCGGTCGGCGGGAAGTCCGCGCCGCCCGCGACGTCGCCCGCCCCCGGACCGACTTCCCCGTTCAGCCAGATGAGGTTCATGTACACGCGGTAGGCCTGCTGGAAGTATTTGTCGTCACTCGTCATCTGCGCCGGCTCGAGCAGCTTCGTTTCCACGTCGTAGAGCTTCTTGTCCATCTCGACGACCTGGGCGAGCAGCGCGGCCTTGCTCGCGTCGTTCCGATAGGCCTTCTGGACGTCCTCGAGCTGCTTGCGCATCACTTCAATCGCGTTGACCATGTCGGCTGCGGCGCTGATGTCGTCGCGCAACCGCAGTTGCAGCTTCACCGACAGGTCGAGATCCGCCTGTGACGCCGCGACCTTCGGGTCCTTCATCACGTCGATCGCCTGCGTGTACGTCTGTCCGTCGACGGTGAGCTTGACCGTGTACTTCCCCGGCACGACGACCGGGCCGACTTCGGCCGGGTCGAGGCCCCAGTGCGTCACGGGCCGCGTGTCCTGCCCGCGGAACCGCGGCTCTTCCCAGATGTGCGGGTTGTCGGCCGGTGTGGTCCGGAGCGCAACGAGGCGCGGCGCGTCGTACCGCAAATCCCACGCGACGCGGTTCATGCCG
>Ga0315281_10007122_pt1 | contig 15799 bp, 17 predicted proteins | sample YL17G07_0_MG_FD_204540 | JGI IMG/M metagenome (GOLD analysis project Ga0315281, IMG submission 204540) | Sediment microbial communities from Yellowstone Lake, YNP, Wyoming, USA - YL17G07_0 | ecosystem: Environmental > Aquatic > Freshwater > Lake > Sediment | place: USA: Wyoming | collected... | reverse complement strand
GGGAGGCTGGGCGCCATCCGCAGGGATCGCGGTGGCGGCCGCGGCGATCCTCGTCGCGGCGGCCGGTCTCTCCTGGCTCGCTGCGAACGCGACCCTAGGCTCTCTCTGGCCCGCGAAGAAGGGAAGACCCCCGTGGCGGGATCGCGCGGCGGGGACGCGCGTCGTCCCTACAGCCGAGTCGGGAGTCGTCGGTCCCGGACGTCGGTGGTGGCAGTCGGGCTGGGGGCTCTTCGTGCTCCTCCTCGTTTGCCTCACGGTCTACGTCGGGTCCCTCTCGACCGAGATCAGCCTGCGAACGCTCGTGAATCGAGGTTCCAGCACCGGGTATCTCTGGAAGTGGCTTGCCACTCCGGACTTCACGCACTTCGCATTGCCTGACCCCGTGCTCGAGGACTCGATCGGGGGGGCTCTCATCGAGACCATCTTCATGGCCCTCATGGCGACCGTGCTCGGTGTGGTCTTCGCGTTCCCGCTCTCGTTTCTTGGCGCCCGGAACATCATGGCCCGCGGCCCGGTCGGGTGGCTTGTCTACACCGGAACTCGGGGATTCTTCAACGTCGTGCGATCGATCGAGACGATCGTCTGGGCCCTCGTCTTCGCGGTGTGGGTCAAGTTCGGCCCCTTCGCCGGAGTCCTCGCCCTCGCGGTGCACACGATCGGCGCGTTGGGGAAGCTCTATTCGGAACAGGTCGAAGCCATCGATCCCGGTCCCCTAGAGGCCATCGCCGCGACCGGCGCCCGCCGCTGGCAAGTGATCCGCTACGGGATCATCCCACAAGTCGTTCCATCCTTCCTTGCCTTCACCCTCTACCGCTGGGACATCAACGTCCGGATGTCCACCGTGGTTGGCCTCGTCGGTGGCGGGGGAATCGGCCGCATGCTCTTCTACTACAAGAACGAGATCCGCTGGCGCGAGGTGGGTGCCGTGGTCGTCGTGATCATCGCGGTCGTCTGGCTGATGGACTACGTGAGCGGCCGCGTCCGGGAGAGGATCGCGTAGGATGAACGGCGACATCCACAGTGAAACCCGTGCACCCAAGCCTCGTCTTCTCGCGGGGCTCAGTCGCCTCTCTTCTGAGGTCGGCGTCTTCCTCGCGGACACGCTCCTCGTCTTCTACCTCTTCGTCATCGCGTCCTACTGCTACAGCCGCGTGGCCTTTGGTGAGGGAGTTTACCTCCTGGTCCCGTGGTGGGTCCTCGTCGCGGTCGTCGTTGAGGCGGCCGTTCTCTGGGAGACGTTCGGAACCTCCGTCGCCATGAAAGCAACCGGGACAGTCCTCGCCTCGAAGAACGGCTCGCCTGCCCGGCCGGGAGCGCGGCTTCGCCGGCTCCTCGCGTGGCACGTCTCGTTCCTACCCGTCGTTGGGATCCTCTCAACCCTGTGGGACGCCGACCACCTCGCCTGGCACGACCGCTGGAGCGACTCCCGGTTCACCAAGGTCGAAGGATCGTCGCTGCGCGTCCGCTGGTACAAGACGAGCTGGGGGATCGTTACCCTGTGCGCCCTTCTCCTGACGCTCGCCGCCGGTTTCTCCATCACCAAGATCGACCTGCACGCCCTCTTCACGGGAGCCCGGAACACGGCGATCGTCTGGAGGCGCCTCTTCCGACCGGATTGGTCTATCCTCTCAAACGGGCTCGGCCTCCTCATTGTCACCCTGTTCATGGCGCTGATGGCGACCCTGTTCGGAATCGTCGTCTCGGCACCCCTGAGCTTCCTCGCGGCGAGGAACCTGATGCACGGGCTAGTCGGCCGGTCGATCTACACGCTCGTCCGCGCCGTGATGAGCATCATCCGCTCGATCGAACCGATCGTCTGGGCGATCATCTTCGTCGTCTGGGTGCGGCTCGGAGCCTTCCCGGGCGTGCTCGCCCTGTTCGTGCACTCTGTCGCCGACCTCGTGAAGCTCTACTCCGAGCGACTCGAGTCGATCGACCCTGGTCCGGTCGAGGCGATCACCGCCACCGGGGCGAATCGGATCCAGGTCATCCGGTACGGAATCGTCCCCCAGATCATCAACCCCTACCTCTCTTTTACGCTGTACCGCTGGGACATCAACGTCCGCATGGCCACGATCATCGGCGTCGTCGGTGGAGGCGGAATCGGGCAGAATCTGTTCGACTACATCCGCCAGTGGGAGTGGGAGCAAGCGGGGCTCCTGATGCTTCTCATCATCGTCGCAGTCTGGGCGATCGACTACCTGTCGAGCCGCCTCCGTGCGAAGCTTGAGTGAGAGTCTCCTTCCCTACCGCAACTACTTGCGAGAGACGAGGCGCTCGAGGTACTCCTGGATCTCCTCCAGGCCGTAGGTCGTCTTCAGGGCCTCGTTGTCCTCAAGCCAGGCATCCTTGATCGTGTCGTCGCGCCGGATCTCGACATCGTTGATTCCTAGGCTCCCGACCATCTGCCGGGCCTCCTCCTCGATCTGGCGGTCCTTGACCCGGAAGAGAAACCGCGGAAAGCTGGGCATGATCTCACCTCACCTGGCACAAGTATACGCCACGCTCACCCGAGCGCGGGACCCGCTCGCCTGGCCCCGTCGCCGCAGGGGAGTGGACGAAGAACGAGCGCCCTTCTAGAATCGCGTGGATGAAAACGGTCGATCTCATTCGAAAGAAGCGCGACGGAAGTCCCCTCACGCGCGAGGAGATCGAGTACCTGATCGGCGGCTACGTTCGGGGCGAGATCCCTGATTACCAGGTCTCCGCTCTTCTGATGGCGATCTTCTTCCGCGGGATGGACGACGAGGAGACCGCGATCCTCACGGACGTCATGGCCCACTCGGGCGCCACGCTCGATCTGTCGAGGCTCTCCGGCTTTCCGGTCGACAAGCACTCGACCGGCGGGGTGGGGGACAAGACGACGCTTGTCTTGATCCCGCTTTTGGCCGCCGCGGGGCTCGTCGTCGCCAAGCTATCGGGCCGGGCCCTCGGCCACACCGGCGGGACGATCGACAAGCTCGAGTCGATCCCCGGCTTCCGCACCGACCTCTCTCGCGAGCAGTTCCTCGCGCTCGTCGAACGGTCAGGCCTCGCCCTCGCCGACCACACCGCGGACATGGTCCCTGCCGACCGTGTCCTGTACGAACTGCGCGACGTCACTTCCACGGTCGACTCCTTGCCCCTGATCGTCGCCTCGATCATGTCGAAGAAGATCGCCGGCGGGGCGAGGGGGATCGTGCTCGACGTCAAGACCGGATCCGGAGCGTTCCTCCCCAAGCTCGAGGACTCGCGGCGGCTCGCCCGCTCGCTCGTCTCCATTGGGGCCCGCCTGGGGCGGAAGATATCCGCTCTCATCACGGACATGTCCCAACCGCTGGGCTACCGGGTGGGCAACGCCCTCGAAGTGAGAGAGGCGATCGAGACCCTCCAAGGCAGGGGCCCGCAGGACCTCGAGACCCTCTGCTGCGAGCTCGGAGCGGAACTCCTCCTCTTCGCGGGGAAGGCGACCGACCGCGCGGGCGCCGTCTCGAGCCTTCGGCGCTTGCTGCACGACGACCGGGCGCTTCACAAGTTCCAGGAGATGGTCCAGAACCAGGGAGGAAACCCAGCCGTCGTGGACGATCCGTCGCTACTGCCCACGGCAGAGAAGGCGATCCGCCTCGAGGCTCCGCACTCCGGAACCGTGGCGCGGGTCGATGCCCTCCCTGTGGGCCGGGCCGCGAACCTCCTTGGCGCCGGTCGCTTCGTCAAGGAGGACCGGATCGACAAGGCGGTTGGGGTTGAGCTTGTGCGCAAGGTCGGGGATCGCGTCACGAGGGGGGAGCCGCTCGCCTTCTTGCACGCAAACGACGAGACGAACCTTCCTCAGGCCGCGGCGCTGGTCGAGGGCGCATACACGGTCGGCGATGGACCGGTCACTCCGCCCGTCCTGATCGTGGAGCGCGTCGCCGCCACATCTTCGGGCCGCTAGAGCGAAAAGGGCTCCGGGAGCAGGGCACGAATCGTCGTCCTCACGAACTCTCCCTTCGGGTTCCCCATGAGAATCTCGATGTCGGGAGCGTGTTCGAAGAGGACCTGGCGGCAGGCCCCGCAGGGGCGACAGTGGTCGCCGCCGCAGGCGACCGCGATCTTGACGAAGTCGCGCTTTCCCTCGGAGACCGCCTTGAACAGGGCAACGCGCTCCGCGCACAAGGAGAGCCCGTTCACAGCGTTCTCCACGTTCACGCCCGTGACGACCGTCCCGTCCGCACAGAGAAGAGCGGCTCCGACCGGAAACCGGGAGTACGGGCAGTACGCCCGCTTCCGCGCCTCGATCGCAAGATCCACCATTTCTTGATCGTCCATCAGAATCGCACCACCAGTCCCAGCGTCCATCCCCAATCCGCCACCTCGATTCCCCACCACCCCGTCATCTGCGAGAAGGGGAGGTAGACCCGCCCGTCAAGGGCGAGCCGCAGGAACGGCGGCCCGAGCTCGAAACCGATCAGGCCGTGCACGCCAAGAGACGACCACGTGAGGCCCCCCAGGTGAAGGGCATCGACGGCAGCGGAGATCCGGTCCTCATAGTCGGGTGGAACCTCGTAGTCGACGGCCGGGGTGATCTCCCCTTCCATCCAGTCGAGCCCCAGGCCAAGGTTGACCCCAAGGAAAACGAGGTCGAAGCGCTTGAGGACCTCGGCTGACACGAGATAGGTCGAGAAGAACAGGTCGGCCGTGACCGCACCCTGGAATCCCGGCTCGCTCCACTCCTGATCGATCAGAGGCTGCGGGATCTCGGCGCCAAGGAGGTCCGCGATCCCTCGCACGAGGCCGTCGTTCAGAATCCCCGCCGAGAGGCGAACCGTGTCGATGACGTCGAACGGGAGCGAGATCTCGAGAGCCCCCCCGAGGAGAGGAACCGGGAGAATCGTCGGAAAGTCAGCCAGCGTGGCCTCGACGTCGGCCAGAATCCCGGCCGCGTCAGACTCAGGCACCTCAAGCTCCGCCAGGACGTCCGCGGCCACGCCGGGAACCTTGGCGACCGCTCTGGAGAGGTCAATCAGGTAGAACGGACTCCCTAAACTGATCCCCGTGGCGGACGCGAGAGAGGAGACTGAGAAGACGACGAACGCAACGAGAATCCCGCGCAGAGAGCGCCCGATCATCGCCTGTCCCACCCCTCCCACTCACGGCGCTTCAACTCGACCCGCTTGATCTTCCCGCTCATCGTCTTGGGGAGTTCGGTCACGAACTCGATCGCCCGCGGGTACTTGTACGGCGCGGTCACGCGCTTCACGTGATCCTGTAGCTCCTTCATGAGTGCCTCGGACGGCGTGTAGCCTTTGGCAAGGACGATGAAGGCCTTGACGATCTCGCCCCGCTCGCGATGCGGCGAGGCGACGGCCGCGGCCTCGACGACGGCCGGGTGGCTTACCAAGGCGTCCTCGACCTCGAACGGGCCGATGCGGTACCCGGAAGTCAGGATGACGTCGTCGGCCCGCCCTTCGAAGAAGAGGTAGCCCTCGTCGTCCATCCGCGCGAGGTCTCCCGTCCGGTACCAGCCTTCGGAGAACGCTTCCCGGTCGAGCTCGGGCGCCTTCCAGTACCCGTCGAAGATCGCGGGATTCCCCGGCCGCACGGCGATCTCCCCAACCCCCCCATTCTTCACGGGGTTTCCCTTCTCATCAATCAGGGTCGCGCCCGGGCCGGGGGTGGGCTTTCCCATCGCGCCTGGCTTCACCGCGATCCCCGGGTAGTTGCAGACGAGGCAGACGCTCTCGGTCTGGCCGTACCCGTCACGGATCGTCACCCCGAACGCACGCTTGAACGCCTCGATCGGCTCTACGTTCAGGGGCTCCCCCGCGGAGAGGGCGTCCTTCAGCACGAGCTTGTAGCGCGCCATGTCGGGGACCTGAGCGAAGAGGCGGTACTCCGTCGGGGTCGCGCAAAGCTTCGTGATCCGGTACTTCTCTAAGAGCTCGAGGTAGCGCTCGGCCTCGAACCGCCCGTTGTACAGAAGCTGGCTCGCCCCGGTGGTCAAGCCAACCCCGAACGGGCTCCAGTACCACTTGGCCCAGCCCGGGGCGGTCGTCGCCCACAGGATGTCGTCGGCTGCGGCGTCCCACCAGTAGCAGGCGGTGACCCGGTTGTGGCAGAACATCCAGTGCTGCTTGTGCACGACGGGCTTGGGGTTCCCGGTCGTCCCTGAGGTGAAGTTGACCGTCATCGGGTCTTCCGCGCCGATCTTCACCTTGGCGGCCTTTCCCGAGCTCTCCTTCAAGAGCCTCTCGAAGCTCTGCCAACCGGGGCGCTCGCCGCCGATGAGGATGAGGGTGGAGAGAGGGGTCCCTTCTCGGGCCTCTTCGACTGCCGCGGCCGTGGACGGGTCTGCGACGATCACCTTGGCCCCGCTCGCCTGCGCGCGGTAGGCGATCTCCTTCGGCTTCAGCATCTCGGAACAGGGGACGGCAACCGCGCCGGCACAGAAGGTCCCCAGCTGCGCCACGTACGCCTCGGGGACCCGTGGCAGGACGTGCAGGATCGGGTCACCCTTCTTCACGCCGAGCTTCGCAAGCGCCCCGCCGAAGCGACGGGCGCCCTCGACGAGCTCGCCGAACGTGAGCCGACGGGTCTTCTTCTCCCCGTCCTCCCAGAAGATGGCGACCTTGTTCGGGTCCTTCCTCGCGTGGCCTTCGACGACGTCGACGATGTTGTAGTCGGCCGGGATGTCCCAAACGAACGCTTTGACTTCCCTCTCGTAGTCCTGCGAGCTGTAGCGCATCCTCCTCGATCACCCTGTTCCAGTTTTGAATTGTGGCGTGCGAGTTTATAGCATATCGCGAAGTCTCGCTGCAAACGGGGAGGAAGATGAAAGCCTGTGTGGTCTTAAATCCCAATGCCTCCAAGCGCCTGATCGCGAAGGGCGTCGTTTCCCTTCCAGTCGTCAGGGAGGCCCTTTCTTCGGGAACGGTGGTCATCACCCTGGGAACGACGAACGCGTTCGTCGCCGAGGAACTCACGGGAAAGCCGGTCGACCGAAGCCTCTTCGCTGCGGGGTTCGTCGACGATCGCTGGAACGTGAACGCCCAGATCTCCCGGGCGCGAGAGATCGTCCTGCGACGAGGCGAGCCGGTCGAAGTCCAGGAAGAGGAGCTCCTTCGCTCGCTCGGGAGAGGAGACGTGGTGATCAAGGGAGGGAACGCCCTCGACCCGTGGGGGACGGTCGGGGTCCTCCTCGCCAACTCCGCCGGCGGCACGGTCGGCCGCTACCTCTCTCGCGCCCTGGCCCGCGGAGTGGACATCGTCATCCCGATCGGACTCGAGAAGACCATCCACGCCGCGGTCGCCGACGTGGCCCAGGAGTTGGGAAGCGGCAGGCTCGACCTCTCCATGGGCCTTCCGTGCGGGATGCAGCCGCTCGTCGGCCACGTCGTGACCGAGATTGACGCCCTGGAAACCCTCTTTGCGGTCGAGGCCACGCAGATCGCCGCCGGCGGAATCGGCCGAGGCGCGGGGAGCGTCTCCCTTCTCATCCGGGGAGAGGCGGCCGCCGTGCAGGCGGCCTTCGCCCTGGTCGCCTCACTCCAGCACGAGCCGGAGGTTCGCCTCGAAGGAAGCGCATGACCGACTCCTACCTTTCGATCCGCGCCCCCGCTTCTGCCCGAATCACCCGCGAGCGATCGCGTTTCATCGGCCTCCTCTTTCCCGGGCGCAACGAGGAGGAAGTCTCAAGGATCCTGGAGAGGGTCCGAAAAGAGCACCACGGCGCGTCGCACCGCCCGTTTGCGTACCGACTCTTTCGAGACGCCTCCGTCCTCGCGCGAGCCGAGGACGCCGGCGAACCCAAGGGAACGGCCGGGGCTCCGATCTTGAGGGAGCTCGAGGCGGCGGGACTCTTCGACCTGGTGGCCGTCGTCGTTCGCTACTTCGGCGGCGTCAAGCTCGGCCGGGGCGGGCTCGCTCGCGCGTACGCCAACGCCACCCACGAGGCGATCGCCGCGGCCGCCCTCGTCGAGACCCGCCGCGACGTACGGGTTGCCGTCCGTTTCCCTCCCGAGCTTGGCTCAGGCGTGATGGGACTCGTCCGGCGCCACGCGACGGCGGTCGAGGCGGTCGACTACACTCAGGGAGGAAGGCTCCTTGTCCTCCTCCCGCCGAGCCGTCTGGCCCGCTTCGCGGCGGAGCTCGCCGAGGCCACGGGAGCGCGAGCCCATTGCGAGGAGGAACCGTGATTGACTCCATTAGCGGACGCGTCTCACGCCTGGGCGGAGACCAGCTTGTGATCGATACGGGCGGAATCGCCTATCGCGTCTTCTGTCCCACTCGGGTCGTGGCAGCCTGTCGCCCCGGGGAGGAGGTCGTCACCTACACCCACCTCTTGATACGGGATGACGCGATGCACCTCTTCGGGTTTCCCAGCTTCGAGGAGCGGGAGGTCTTCCGCCTTCTCCTCAGCGTGAGTCAGGTCGGGCCCCGGCTTGCCCTTCAGCTCCTGTCGACGCTCGCCCCGGAAGAGTTGGTCCGTGCCGTGTCCTCGGAGGACCTGGAGCGTCTGGTGAGCGTCAAGGGAATCGGCCGCAAGACGGCGCAGCGGATCGTGATCGAGCTTCGGGACAAGCTCCCCGGGAAACTCCTCCCGGGAGAGGCCCGCCCAGCCCTTTCCGAGAGAGAAGAGATGGCCCTGCGCGCCCTCACGTCGAAGTCCCTGGGCTTCTCGACGCGCGAGGCACGGGAGGCGCTCGAGCGGCTGCGGGGCGGGGACCTCCCTCTCGAGGAGCTCGTCCGGCGGGCCCTCGAGATCATCGGCTCCTAGCAGGATGAGGACCCTAGGAATCGACTACGGTCGCCGGCGCTTGGGTCTCGCTTTGAGCGACGTCGAAGGCATCCTGGCGAGCCCCCTGCTGGTTCGCCGTCGCCTCCGGCTCGACCAGGACCTCGCCTTCCTTGCGGACCTCACCAGAGAGCACGCCGTCAGAGAGGTCGTCGTCGGCCTTCCTCGAAACATGGACGGCTCTCTGGGCGAGATGGCCCAAGAAGTCCTCGACTTCGCCCGCGCGCTTAGGGAGAGGATCGCCGTCCCGATCGTCCCGTTCGACGAGCGCCTCACCAGCTCCGAGGCAGAGAGAGTCCTCGTCGAGGCGAACCTCTCCCGGGAACGCCGCCGGACCGTGCGCGACAGCCTAGCCGCCGTCCTCATCCTCCAGGGCTACCTCAACAGCCGTAGAGGACACTAGGGCGCGGCCCGCCGGCCCAGCCAAGCTCGAACTACATCTTCTTCTCGTCTTGCTTCAGGTACTGAACGATGGCCTCGACAACGAGGTAGTTCACCGAGCGATCCTTCTTCTCCGCGAGCCCGAGCAGCCGTTCGACTGGGCGCTCCTCCAGCCGGGTCTTGGGCACGTAGATTGACAGCTTGTCCTGCAACTGCTTGGGCAAACCGGGCCTCCTTCCATTGTGACAGGAGACTACTGTGGCAATCTACGGTGAGCCCGACAACTCAACCATTTCCCATACTGAAGTCTTCTATCTTGCTCTTGCTGGAGTCTGCTGGAAGCGCCGCGTCGTGGGTCAGGCCTTGCCCCTCTGCGGACGTGCTCCCTCCTCATTCGCCTCCAAGTAGGCTTCCAGGAAAGGCATGAGGTCCCCGTCGAGGACGGCGCTGACATTCCCCGTCTCGACGTCGGTCCGGTGATCCTTCACCATCTGGTAGGGCTGAAGCACGTAGGAACGGATCTGGCTTCCCCACTCGATATCTTTCATTTCTCCCCTAAGTTCCTCAAGCCTCTTCGCCTCCTGACGCCGGAGAAGCTCCCCCAGGCGCGCCCGGAGGACTTTCATCGCCGTTTCCTTGTTTTGATGTTGGCTCCGCTCGTTTTGGCAGGAGACGACGAGCCCGGTCGGGAGGTGGGTGATCCGCACTGCGGAGTCGGTCGTGTTCACTCCTTGCCCCCCAGGGCCGGTGGATCGATAGGTGTCGATGCGGAGGTCACGGGGATCGATCTCGAGGGCCTGCTCCTCGGTGATGGGGACGACGCTCACGGCGCAGAACGACGTGTGGCGACGGTGGGCAGCGTCAAACGGAGACATCCGCACCAGCCGATGAACCCCCCGCTCTCCCTTGAGATACCCGTAGGTGTAGCGCCCTTTGATCTCCAGGGTTGCGCTTCGGATCCCGGCTGTCTCGCCAGGGCTCACCTCCAGGAGCGTCGCCTTGAACCCCGCCCGCTCGCAGAAGCGGCCGTACATGCGCAGGAGCATCGCCGCCCAGTCTTGGGAGTCGGTTCCCCCCGCTCCGGCGTTGATCGAGAGGTAGCTGTCCTCCAGGTCATGCGGACCCGAGAAGTAGAACTCGATCCGCAGATCCCGCACCTTCTGCTCGAGGGCGGAGATCCTCTCTGCCAGGGCTCCGCGCTCCGTCTCGTCCCGCGCCTCCTCCGCCATCGGGTAGAGGACCTCGACCTCTTCCAGCTCCTCCCTCAGGGCGTGGTAGCGCGAAAGCGCTGAACGGTCCCTCTCCAGACGCTGCGACACTTCCTTGGCGCGGTCCCGCGCCGCCCAGAAGCCGGGCTTCAGCATCTCGCCTTCCAGGCTCTCGATCTCCCTCCTCACCCTCTCTTCATCAAAGGTGATCACCGAGCTTCCTCAGAAGACTCCGCACGCGCGAGACCCTCTCTTCGTCCATTCATCCCCCTTGCGCCACCTGAAATCGGGACAACCGTGACTTTAGTCGGCCGGCGCCTGTGGCTCAAGGAACCGCGAAAGGACGTTGACCCACGGCAACCCGTGGGCTACAGTCCCAAGAAGGCGGGAAAGGCCACGGGAGGACGCCGGGCCGTGTCGCAAGCCATCGCCCTCTTCGTCGCCGGGAGGGCCTCATGCCGGGAACGCTCTACCTTGTCTCTCTCCCCATCGGGAACCTCAACGACATCACGTTGCGGGCGATCCAGTGCCTGCGCAAGGTCGACCTGATCGTCGCCGAGGACACCCGCCACACGCACAGAATCCTCTCCCGCTATCGAATTCGGACGTCGTTCTCGTTGAGCCTGTATCAGGGGGTGGAAGAGGAGCGCGTCGAGCCGTGCCTGTCCCTCCTTCGGGAGGGGAAGAACCTTGCCCTGGTGAGCGACGCCGGCACGCCTCTCGTGAGCGATCCCGGCTATCCGCTCGTGCGCGCCGCGGTCGACGCGGGGATCCCAGTCGTCCCGATCCCCGGGGCGACGGCTCTCGTCGCGGCTCTCGTTGCCTCCGGTCTCCCGACGGATCGGTTCGTGTTCGACGGGGCCGTTCCCCGAAAGGAAGGAGAGCGCTCAGGCTACGTCGCTGCCCTCCAAAACGAGCAGAGGACCGTCATCGTCTACGAGTCCCCCCACCGTCTCCTTGCGACTCTCCAAGCGATCGCTGGAGCTCTTCCCGAAAGGAGGATCGTCGTTGCCCGCGAGCTGACCAAGGTGCACGAGGAGCTCCTCCGCGGGACCGCGAGCGAGCTCCTGGAGGTCCTCTCGGCGCGAGGCGACGTGAAGGGAGAAATCGTGCTCCTGGTGGCGGGATCCGAAAGGCCCTCGCGCGGCGCGGAGGCCTCTCGGGCGCAGGAGGCCCTCCTTCTCCTAGAGGCCGAGGGCCTCTCCAAGACCGCTTGCGCGAGGATTCTGACGCAGATTCTGGGCCTTCCGCGGAACGAAGCCTACCGCCTCGCGCACCACGCCTAGGTGTACTTGTCGGCGACCGACGAGGCGGCGTAGGCGTGCGGCTTGATCCGGACGGAGAAGCCGCTCCCAATGATCATCCCCACGACCTCGTCGATCATCTCCTTGGTGCGGCCGCTCTCGCCGATGTCGACGTGGATCTCCAAGTTGAAGCGCAGGAGCGAGAAGTCAGACAGGCTGAGAAGCAGGCGCTGCGCTAGCTCGAAGGAGAGCCACGCCTCGCGCCAGATCTTCTGTCGCAGCGAGGCGACGAGCCTCTCCCGCTGGCGGGTCCAGAAGTACCGCCCTCCCTTGCCCAGCTTGTGCAAGACGATCGCGCTCACGAAGTCGACGTTGTCGGGCCCCGAAGAAGAGTCCGTCCCGATGAGGATCTCGTAGCGCGCCTTGGGATCCTCTTCCATCCCGTGCACGATCGTCGCGACGACATCCTCGAACGACATCTCACCGGCGTGTGGGTTGAAGAACCGCTCGTCCATGTCCGTCCATGGTATAGCGGAGGGAAGGTCCTTTCAAGAGATGGGGAGGCGGAAGGCGAAGACCGCTCCGCCGGCCTTGCCGTTCTCGGCCCAGATTCTGCCGCCGTGGGCCTCCACCCACTGTTTGGCGATGGCAAGACCCAACCCGCTTCCGCCGACGGCGCGGCTCCTCGCCGCGTCCCCGCGGTAGAAGCGCTGGAAGAGGTGCGCCAGATCCTCGGCGGAGATGCCCGGGCCGCTGTCCGCGACGCGGACCTCGACCTCGCCGACCTCTTGGACGACGCTGACGCGGACCTCCCCGTCCGACGGTGTGTAGCGCAGGGCGTTCGAGACAAGGTTCGCCAGCACCTGGCGAAGCCGCTTCGGGTCGACGGCAAGCTTGGGAAGCGACGAGTCGATGTCGGCCCCGATCCGCGGACCCTTCTCAATCGACAGGCGGACTGTCTCCATCACTTGGCTCACCAAGGCGCCGAGGTCGGTCGGCTCCTTGTCCAGCCGCAGCTCCCCGGCGTCGGCCAGGGCCAGGTCGCGGAGGTCGTCGATCAGCCGCCCCAGGTGGAGGGTCTCCTCGTAGATCGGCGCGATCGTCTCCGCCGTCGGTTGATAGACCCCATCCAAGACCGCCTCCAGATTCCCCTGGATGATCGTGACCGGCGTCCGCAGCTCGTGCGCGATGTCGGCCGTCATCGTCTGGCGGGCTTTCTCGGACCGACTCAGGTTGTCGACCATCCGGTCGAAGGATTCCCCCAACTGCCCGAACTCGTCCTTAGCCTTCAGGGAAACCCGCTCCGTGAGGTCTCCGCGAGCGATCCTCTCGGTGGCGCTGGAGAGGCGGCGAAGCGGGGACAGGACCTGGGAGATGAGGAGACCGGAAAGGAACAGGGCGACGCTCGAGGCGATCCCTCCGCCGATCAGCGCCGAACGCTTGGCCGAGCCGACGAACTCCGCCTCCGCGGGGTCGAGCACCGCCCCTTGTCCGCAGAGGAAGAGCGTCCCGTACCGTTCGTCCCCGGCTGCAATGGGGATCCCCACCGCAAGTTCCTTGGGAGTCAGGGGCGTTCCCACTCGGCCCTCCTCGGTCGTGACGGCGATCGTCCCGTCTTCGTCGGCGATGCAGAAACCGCCAATTAGAGAGGCGCGGCGCACGATCAAGAGACCGTTGATGAGAACCGTGTACTGGTTGAACAACAGCCGATCGACTCCGACCCAGACGCCTGTCCGCTCGTGGTACGCGGCGAGGAGTCCGCAGACTTGTTGGGCGACCTGCTCCTTGCTGCGATCGCGGAACTCCGCGAACTGCGAATTGATGCCCCGGGCGGTCAGGAAGTAGACCAGCGCGACGGAGAGGAGGATCAGGACCGCGAACGAAAGCCCCAGCTTCAGAGCGAAGGGGAATCGTCGACGCACGCTAGGTCTCCCGAGCGAAACGGTATCCGACCCCGTGCACCGTCAGGATGTAGCGCGGCTCCTTGGGGTCCTGTTCGATCTTTCGGCGGAGGTTCTTGATGTGGGTGTCGATGGTGCGGGCGAACGAGTCGTACGTGTAGCCTTGGACCTCGCGCAGGAGCTGCAGGCGGGTGAAAACCTGTGCGGGATGCCGGGCGAGGAAGGCAAGGAGATCGAACTCCGTCGGCGTCAACTCGATCTCCTTGCCGGCCACCCTCACCTCGCGAGTCTTGAGACCGATCTCGAGCTCCCCATAGACGACGCGATCGGCCTCCGCCGCCCCTCCCTCCAGGCGGCGCAGCACGGCGCGCACTCGCGCGACGAGCTCGCGCGGGCTAAACGGCTTCACGACGTAGTCGTCGGCGCCGAGCTCCAGGCCCACGACCCGGTCCGCCTCTCCGGCCTTGGCGGTCAGCATGATGATGGGGACGCCCGACGTGGCGCGGATCCTCCGCGTGACCTCGATCCCGCTCAGCTTGGGAAGCATCAGGTCGAGAACGATGAGGTCGGGGCCCTTCTCGGCGAACGCGCGGAGCGCCTCTTCGCCGTCGGCCGCGGTGTAGGTCTTGAACCCCTCGCGGTCGAGGTAGGCCTTGACGGTCCGAACGATCATCTCTTCGTCGTCGACGACCAGGATCCGCTTCATCGGTTCCATCATTATACGCACCGGAGGAGTGTCGAGATCCCCCGAGTCCTCTCCCTTTTCCTCCCCGGCGTCGCGCTCAACGGCACCCGCGCGTCTCGCCTGCGTGCGAGATCGGAGAATCGTCCGCGTCGACCTGCGAAGCCCCGTTGTCCCATCGCTCTTGACTCTAGCCCTCCCCCTTGAAGAGGATGTGACCCTGGGGTGAAGATCTTGTGGGGAGCGGGGCGTGGCATTGGTTTCTGTGCCTTCCGCGGCTACCATGGTGCGTGTCCGCGGGACGGCAAGGGCGGTTGGGGCCGACGAGGCAGCCCGGATCATCACGGGTCGACAGGACGGACTGTCTCTGGGATTCCGTCAGCTTCGCTCGTCCCAGCCAAACAGAAGCCCAGGAGAAGCCATGAAGACGATACTGGTCGTTTCGACGGAGAGCCACGCCGGGAAGAGCGTCGTCTGCCTCGCGTTGGGACTCTCCCTCAAGGACAAGGGAATCCCCTTTGCCTACATGAAGCCGATCAGCTATGAGGTCTCCTACGCCACAGGGGAGCCGATCGACCGAGACGCGGAGGCGATCCGCTCGCTCCTCGGCTTGGAGGACGGGCTCCGCGACATCGCCCCCGTCCCCTTGGAGGGGCCCTTCCTGCGCGAGGCGATCGAGTCTGGGGATCGCGGTTTCCGGCAGCGCATCCTCGAGTCGTACCAACGAATCATGGAGGGCCGCCAAGTCGCCCTCATCGAAGGACGACACCACCTTGGACTGGGAGTGAGCGCTGGGCTGAGCGATCTTGAGCTGGCGCAGCTCCTGGACGCCGACGTCCTCATTCTGACTCGCTACGACGGCGAGGCGGCGATCGACCGGATCCTGTGTGCCCTGCGGCTCCTCGACGGCGGGCCCCGGGTGCTGGGCGTCATCTTGCGAGAGGTCTCCCTGGACACGGAGTTCAGCGTCGTGAATGACGTCTTCGTGCCCTTCCTCGCCGACCGGGGTGCCGAAGTCCTCGGAATCGTCCCCTTCGAGCACCGCCTCCGCTCGGTGAGCGCTGAGGAGATCCTCGACCGACTCGGCGGAAAACAGGTGACTGACGTGCCCCTCGAACGCCCGGTCGGGCACTTCCTCGTCGGCGCCACCGGGCCTCAGGCCGCCCTGCGGAGCTTCCGTCGTACGCCGGAGCTCGCTGTGATCACAGGGGGCGATCAGACGGAGATCCAACTCGCGGCCCTCGAAGCCCCGGACATCCGCTGCCTGATCCTGACCAGCAACCTGCGCCCGAATCGGACCGTGATCAAAGAGGCTCAGGAGAAGAAAGTCCCCGTCATCGTCGTAGGCCAGCACACCCTCGCCGCGGCCGAGCAGTGCGACGGCCTCCTCTCTCGGACGTGGATCCACCGCGGCGAAGCGCTCGACTTCGCGATCAGCTTCTTCCGCTACAACATCGACGTCGAGCGAATCATCGAGAAGGCTGTCGATCACTGATCGCCGGCGATCACGTACTCCCACGTGATCCTCGGCGCGCTGGCCAAGGAGTTCGCGACCGAGCAGTACTTCGATAGCGAGAGATCGATCGCCTTCTTGAGGTTCTCCTCGGGGACAGACCCCTTCACTCGGTAGA
>Ga0315281_10007121_pt1 | contig 15800 bp, 14 predicted proteins | sample YL17G07_0_MG_FD_204540 | JGI IMG/M metagenome (GOLD analysis project Ga0315281, IMG submission 204540) | Sediment microbial communities from Yellowstone Lake, YNP, Wyoming, USA - YL17G07_0 | ecosystem: Environmental > Aquatic > Freshwater > Lake > Sediment | place: USA: Wyoming | collected... | reverse complement strand
ACGTCGGCCATGAATACATTGCCGTGTCCGAAGCCAACAAGCTCGGCATCCCGGTGGTCGGCGTGGTGGACACCAACTGCAAGCCGGACGGCGTGGACTACGTGATCCCGGGCAATGACGACGCGATTCGCGCCATTCGCCTGTATGCCGGCGGCGCCGCGGATGCGATTCTCGATGGCCGCAAGTCCGGCATCACGCTGCCGCCAGGCGATTCCGAGGACTTCATCGAAGTGCGCGAGGAGCCGAAGGTCAAGGTTGCGGCCAAAAAGAAAACCGCTTCCAAGGCGGATGCTCCAGCCGGTGGCGATGCTGCTGCCGAAGGCGAGGCGGCAGTTGTCGTCAAGCCGAAGGCCAGAGCCAAGGTCAAGGCCGACACGGCCGAGTAAGCGAAGAAAAGGGGGCTTTGCCCCCTTTTTTCGATTCAGCGCCGTTTCCGCATTTCCGTAATTCAGAGACATTAATATTGCTGGAGTACCCATGACAATTACAGCAGCACAGGTAAAAGAGCTTCGGGAACGTACCGGGCTCGGCATGATGGAATGCAAAGGCGCCCTGACGGAAACCCAAGGCGACATGAACGCCGCGATCGATCTGCTGCGCAAGAAGGCCGGCTCGAAAGTGGAGAAGAAGGCCGGACGCACGGCCTCCGAGGGCGCGATTGGTGTTTACGCCAGCCCAGACCGCAAGCAGGCGGTCATGGTCGAGGTCAATTCCGAGACCGATTTCGTCGCCAAGGGCGATGACTTTCAGGCGTTTGCCAATGCCGTAGCGGCGGCCATCGCCAAGCACAAGCCGGCGGATGTGACTGCCGTCGCCGACATCAAGCTGGACAGCGGCGAAACTGTTGCCAAGACGCGTGAGGGCCTGGTTTCCAAGCTTGGTGAGAACATTAGCGTGCGCCGCTTCGTGCGTCTCGCTGTTGCCACCGGCCAGGTGGCGAGCTATGTGCACGGCCGCAAGATTGGCGTGCTGGTGGAAATGACCGGCGGCGACGAAGCTCTCGGCCGCGACATCGCCATGCATATCGCCGCGAGCCGCCCGGAGTGCGTGTCGCGCGAACAGGTATCGGCCGAGCTCATCGCCAAGGAGAAGGAGATCTTCATCGCCCAGGCGGCAGAGAGCGGCAAGCCGCCGGAAATCATCGAGAAAATGGTGACCGGCCGCATCAACAAGTATCTCGCCGAAATTACCTTGCTCGGCCAGCCGTTCGTGAAAGACCCGGAGACCACGGTGGAGAAGTTGCTCAAGAAGGCCAACGCCACGGTCACCAGCTTCACGCGTTATGAAGTCGGCGAGGGCATCGAGAAGAAGTCCGGCGATTTCGCCGCCGAGGTGATGGCCCAGGTCAAGGGAGGCTGATCCTTTGCCCGGCGAGCAAAAGGAGAAGACAAGACGCGCCGTCTACCGTCGCGTCCTGCTTAAACTGAGCGGTGAAGCGCTCATGGGCGAGGATGCCTATGGCATCAATCGCGAGGTGCTGGCGCGCGTCACCGGAGAAATGCGCGACGTCATGGCAACCGGTGTGCAGCTCGCGCTGGTGGTGGGCGGCGGCAATTTCTTTCGCGGCGTGTCAGTCGGCGCGCAAGGAATGGACCGCGCCCAGGCCGACTACATGGGCATGCTGGCGACTGTGATGAACGCACTTGCCCTGCAGGACGCGTTCGAGAAGGGCGGCCTGCCGACCGCCGTGCTCTCCGGACTGGCCGTCGCCGGCGTGGTTGAAGCCTATTCGCGCCGTGCCGCACTCGCGCATCTTGAAGCTGGACGTGTGCTGATTTTTGCCGGCGGCACCGGCAATCCGTTTTTCACCACCGATACGGCCGCCAGCCTGCGCGGACTCGAGATCAACGCTGATGTTGTGCTCAAGGCCACCAAGGTGGACGGCGTTTACGATCGCGATCCGATGAAACACAAGGACGCGGTGCGCTACGAACGCGTCACCTACGACGAAGCACTGGCCAAGCGCCTGGGCGTTATGGATGCGACTGCCCTGGCTTTATGCCGGGAACAAAATCTTCCCTTGCGGGTCTTCAGTATCAACAAGCCGGGCAGCCTGCTGCGCATCGTGCTCGGCGAGAACGAAGGCACACTGGTCCAACGCGGAGACTGAGCCATGTCTGAGGTCATCAACAAGATCAACAAAGATGCAGAAGGGCGCATGAAGAAGTCGCTTGAAACGCTCAAGCACGGCATCGAAAAAATTCGCACCGGGCGCGCCAACCCGGCGCTGCTCGAAAACATCAACGTCGAGTACTACGGTTCACGCACGCCGCTCAGCCAGGTGGCGAGCGTTTCGGTGGCCGACGCCCGTACGCTGAGCGTGACGCCCTGGGACAAGGCGATGGTGCAGCCGATCGAGAAGGCCATCATGGAATCCGGACTTGGACTGAACCCCAATACCTCCGGACAGGTAATACGTGTACCGCTCCCGGCGCTGACCGAGGAGCGCCGCAAGGAATTCGGCAAGCTGGTGCGCAAAGAAGGCGAAGAAGCCAAAATCGCGGTGCGCAATGTGCGACGCGATGCCTTGCAGCATTTGAAAGATGCCCTGAAGAAGAAAGACATCGCTGAGGATGAGGAAAAACGCGCCGAAGACGCGATGCAGAAATTGACCGACCGCCACGTTGCCGAGATCGACAAGCTGGTGGCCGGCAAAGAGCAGGAACTGCTGGCTGTGTGAGAGTGGCGCGCCGCCCCTCAATCGCACCCACCTCTTTATTATGAGTGAATCCTCCCGCGTCGTGAGCACCACGAGCGCCGTGCCAACGTTGAGCACGTTGCCACAGCATGTAGCGGTGATCATGGATGGCAATGGCCGCTGGGCAAAGGGCCGCGGACTTCCGCGCATCGCGGGGCATCGCAAGGGTGTAGAGGCAGTGCGTGATTTGGTGACGGCCTGCGGCGAGCTGGGTATTCCCTATCTGACGCTATTCGCCTTCTCGAGCGAGAACTGGCGGCGGCCGGAAACCGAGGTGCGCCTGCTGCTTGAGTTGTTTCTCATGGCGCTCGACAAGGAAGTAAAAAAGCTGCACGCCAGCAAGGTGCGCTTTCGCGTGATTGGCGACATAGCCCGTTTCGGTTCAAAGTTGGGTGCGCGCATTCGGGATGCCGAGGCGCTCACACGAGATAACCAGAGTCTCACGCTCACGATTGCCGCGAATTATGGCGGCCGCTGGGATGTAGCGCAGGCGTGCAAGAAGTTGGCGAACGCCGCCGTCGCAGGCCAGATCGACCCCGAGTCCATCTCGCCGGAAAGCCTGGAGCCGCATTTGAGCATGGCTGGCATACCGGAGCCGGACCTGTTCATCCGCACCGGTGGTGAGCAACGCATCAGCAACTTTTTGCTCTGGCAACTCGCCTATACAGAACTCTATTTCACGCCGGTGCTGTGGCCGGAATTCGACCGTTCACAATTCGATCAGGCGCTGGCTTCGTTCGCCAGTCGCCAGCGGCGCTTTGGCCAGACCGGTGATCAGGTCGAGGGGCAGGCGCTTGAGCAGCCGGCACGCGCTGGCAACGGCTCGCATGCTTAAGAAGCGTATCCTCACGGCGCTGGTGCTGATCCCGCTTACGGTCTGGGCGTTGTTCGCCTGGCCGCAGCCGGCGTTTGCCGTATTTCTCGGCGTGTTCATTCTGATCGGTGCCTGGGAGTGGACGGCCTTGTGTGGTTTGCAAAAACTGCCCGCGCGCCTGCTGTATGTTGCGCTCATTGGTGTCAGCGGCGGGTTGCTGGCGGCTTCACCAGCACTGCTGGTCAAGGCTTCTTTGATGTGGCCACTGTTGGCGGTGGTTGTACTTTGGTGGCTGTGGGCATTTATCGAGGTGCTCGCCTATCAGGATGCGCGCCAGGGTTTTCTGGCCTCCTTGCCTGGCAAGTTGCTGAGCGGATTTTTTATTCTGCTGCCGGCATGGCTTGTGCCATTGATGCTGCGCGATTTGCCGCATGGCACGTTGCCGGATGGAAAATGGCTGACGCTCTATCTGCTGATGATCGTGTGGGTGGCTGATACCGGCGCCTACTTCGCAGGACACCGCTGGGGAAAGACCAAGCTGGCGCCACACGTGAGTCCGGGCAAGACCTGGGAAGGTGTGGCGGGTGGGCTCGTGGCCGTGCTGGCGCTCGCACTGACAGTGGGCACTTTCAGTTGGAAGTTTTCCGGCAATGAGCTCGCGATTTGGGTGGTTCTGTCTTTGGCTACGGCATTCGTGTCGGTGTTCGGCGATTTGTTTGAAAGCCGCGCCAAGCGCGCGGCTGGCGTCAAGGACAGTGGCACCATTTTTCCGGGACATGGCGGCGTGCTGGACCGTATCGACGCGTTCACCGCGGCGGCGCCCATGTTCGCGCTGGCGTGGCTGTTGTGGCACACGCCGGCGGGAGGGTTGTGATGCGTGCGTCCGCAACGCTTGGTGCCGCCGGTATTCTTCCCGAGAACCGGCTGAAGGGCGTCACCATACTCGGCGCAACCGGTTCCATCGGTGTCAACACGCTGGATGTGCTGGCACGGCACCCGCAACGTTATCGGGTCGTGGCGCTTACCGCCAACACCCAGGCAGAGCGTTTGTTCGAACAGTGCCAGCGCCATCATCCCGAAATTGCCGTATTGCGAGATGCCAATGCCGCTTCACGTCTTGAGGAGATGATTCGGCGCGCCGGTCTGCGCATCCAGGTACAGTCTGGCGCGGAAGCGCTGGAGCGGGCGGCGCGCGATCCGGGCAGTGACATTGTCATGGCGGCGATCGTCGGTGCCGCCGGGCTGCTACCGGTGCTGGAAGCGGTGCGTGCCGGCAAGCGCGTTCTGCTGGCCAACAAGGAACCGCTCGTCATGTCCGGTCCGTTGCTGATGCAGGAGGCGCGTCTGAGCGGTGCCGAGATTCTGCCGATCGACAGCGAGCACAACGCCATCTTCCAGTGCATGCCCGCCGGATATCACACCGGTGACAGGCCGGCCGGCGTGCGCCGCATTCTGCTGACCTGTTCGGGCGGACCTTTCCTGGCCACGCCGGTTGAGGCACTTCAGCGCGTGACCCCAGACGAGGCCTGCGCGCACCCGCGCTGGGCGATGGGGCGAAAAATCTCGGTGGACTCCGCAACCTTGATGAACAAGGGGCTAGAACTGATCGAGGCCTGCCGTCTGTTCGACGTCACGCCTGGTCAGGTGCAGATTGTGATTCATCCGCAGAGCGTGGTTCACTCGATGGTCGAATACACCGACGGTTCGGTGCTGGCGCAGTTGGGTAATCCCGACATGCGCACGCCCATCGCGCACGCGCTCGCCTGGCCAGAGCGCATCGAGTCCGGTGTCCAGCAGCTCGACCTGTTCGACATCGCGCGCCTGGATTTTGCGCCACCGGATCTTGGGCGTTTCCCGTGTTTGCGCCTTGCCCAGGCTGCGGCCCAGGCTGGTGGCACGGCGCCGGCGATTCTGAATGCCTCCAACGAAGTTGCTGTGAGCGCATTTCTTGATCATCGCATCCGTTTCACACAGATTGCCGATGTGATCGAACACGCTCTCGCAAGCATACAGCAAAGTACGGATACAACCCTTGAGTCCATTCTTGCCGCCGATGCGCGTGCTCGCGATGCGGCCAGTCAGTTTATCGCGTCACGCGCGCCATGATCGACTTTCTCTACACCCTTGTTGCATTTGTGATTGCGATCAGCGTCCTGGTCGTGGTGCACGAGTTTGGACACTACTGGGTGGCAAGGCGCATGGGCGTGAAGGTGCTGCGCTTCTCGCTCGGTTTCGGCAAGCCGCTCTGGACGCGGCGCTTTGGGCGCGATCAGACGGAGTGGGCGATCGCCGCTATCCCGCTGGGTGGTTACGTGAAAATGCTGGACGAGCACGAAGGCAAAGTCTCCAAGCAAGACTTGGGGCGCGCCTTCAATCGGCAACACGTATTAAAACGCGTGGCTATTGTAGTCGCCGGCCCTGCGTTCAATTTTCTATTTGCGATCCTTGCCTACTGCATCCTGAATATGGTCGGAACGGAGGGGATACGGCCGATTGTGGGCAAAGTCGCGGAGGGCTCGCTGGCGCAGCAGGCCGGATTCCGCCAGGGCGACGAATTTACCGCAATCGACGGATACAAGGTGCAGAGTTGGGAACAACGCCGCCTGTACCTCTATGAACGGGCGCTCGACCGTGCCACGGTGACTTTTACGGTGCGCGATCTGAATGGTTTGGTGCAGGAGCGTGTCCTGAATCTATCGTCATTGTCCGCAGCCGACGTTGGGGCCGGGCTGCTGGAGCGACAAGTAGGATTGTTTCCGTCTCTGCCCGAACTGGAACCGGTCATCGGAGCCGTGGATGAACGCGGCTCGGCGGTGCAAGCCGGCTTGCAGGGCGGTGATCGTGTTCTTGCCATTGACGGAACTCCTGTTAAAACCTGGCAAGACATGGTCAAGTCAGTTAGTGCCCGTCCGGGTGTTGTGCTACGCCTGCGCGTGGAACGTAACGGCGTGACTCGGGAGCTCAACGTTACGCCGCAACCGACGGAGATTGCCGGTCAGCGAATCGGACGTATTGGTGTTGGCGTACGCGTGCCAGAATTGCCGGCGGACATGCGAGTCAAGGTTCGATACGCACCGCTAGGCGCTCTCGCTGAAGGCGCAGAGACCACTTGGCGCATGTCGGCGCTTACCCTCAAGATGCTGGTGAAAATGCTCAAGCTTGAAGTATCGGCCAAGACCATCAGCGGCCCGCTGACCATTGCCCAATACGCTGGCGCCTCGGCGCAAATCGGTCTAGACCGGTTTGTCATGTTTCTGGCCGTGGTAAGTATTAGCCTCGGCGTGCTCAACCTGTTGCCGATACCGGTTCTGGACGGTGGTCATTTGTTGATTTACCTCATCGAAGGCATTCAGCGGAAGCCGCTCTCGGAAACCGCCTTGCACTGGGGCCAGCAGATTGGCATTGCATTACTGGTTGCCCTCATGGCACTGGCCTTCTACAACGACATTATGCGTATTCTGTATAACTGATACTCGAGAATGAAAAAAACCATCACACTCCTGCTGGCCTGTCTTCTGCCGGCACCGATGGCTCAAGCCATTGAAAACTTCTTCGTCAAGGATATCCGCGTCGAGGGTTTGCAGCGCATCGCGCCCGGCACGGTTTTCAACTACCTGCCGATCAAGGTTGGAGACAACCTGACCGAACTGAGCGCGCGCGACGCGATCGCGGCGCTGTTCAAGACCGGATTTTTCCAGGATGTGCGGCTTGAGCGCAGCGGAAACGTGCTGATCGTGTACGTGACAGAGCGCCCCTCGGTTGACAGTATCAAGATCAGCGGCACGAAAGAGATCGACGAGAAGACGCTCCTGAAAAGCCTCAAGGAACTCGGGCTGGCGGAAGGGCGCGTTTTCAACAGTTCGCTGCTCGACAAGACCGAGCAAGAGCTGAAACGTCAATATTTCAGCAGGGGACGTTACGCGGTGAATGTGAAAACCACCGTGACACCGCTTGAACGCAATCGCGTCGGAATTCGCATTGATGTCGACGAGGGCGAGGTGACGAAAATCCACGGCATCACGATCGTCGGAAATCGCCTCTTCAAGGACAGTGAATTGCTCAAGACATTCAGCCTGAGCACTTCGACGTTATTCAGCTTCTACACCAAGAACGACCAGTATTCCAAGCAACAGCTCGCCGCCGACCTTGAGAGTTTGCGCAATTTCTACCAGAACCAGGGCTATCTCGATTTCACCATCGACTCTACGCAGGTGTCGATCACGCCCGACAAGCAAGACATCTATGTCACCGTAAACCTCACGGAAGGAAAAAAATTCACCGTGAAGGACGTAAAACTAGGCGGCAAGCTGATTGTGCCAGAAGCAGAGTTGCGCAAGCTGGTCAGCGTCAAGCCGGGGGATGTGTTCTCGCGTCAGGAGATCACGGACAGCAGCAAGCGTATCAGTGACCGGTTTGGAAACGACGGCTATGCCTTTGTCAATGTCAATGCAGTCCCGGATATCAATCGTGATAACGGCACGGTGGCCTTCACCTTCTTCATCGATCCCGGCCAGCGCGTGTACGTCCGTCGCGTGAGTTTCAGCGGAAACTTGGCGACAAATGATGAGGTATTGCGACGCGAGATGCGCCAACTGGAAGGGGCATGGTTCTCTACCTCGAAGGTACAGCGTTCGCGTGTGCGCCTGCAACGTCTCGGCTTTTTTGAGGATGTAAACATTGAGACGCCGCCGGTGCCGGGTTCGCCCGATCAGGTTGACATCAACGTGACCGTCAAGGAACGACTGGTGAACAATTTCATGTTTGGCATCGGATATTCCGATGCCGATGGCGCGCTGATCAATGCCAGCATGAATTTCAAGAATTTCCTCGGTACCGGCAAGGAAGTTGCTGTCAATGCCGACAACAGCCGGGTCAACCGGCACATCAATCTCAGCTACACCGACCCGTACTACACGGAAGACGGTATCAGTCGCAGCATCAACTTGTATTCCACGCGTACGGATACCGCTGCCGCCAGTACCGCTGCATACACCACGAACACGGCCGGCCTGGGTCTCGGTTACGGCATACCGATTAGCGAGGATCGATCGCTGAGCCTGGGGATTGCATATGAACGTATCGAGATCCAGGCCAACGCGGTTACCGGTGCGAAGGTCGCGCAAGACTTTATCGCCGCAAACGGAGACAACAGCAGCGTTTTCAAGGCGACGCTTGGGTGGGTGCGCGATACCCTTGACGATCCGATCTTTCCGAATAGTGGTACGCAGCATCGTGTCTCTATCGAGACCACAGTGCCTGGCGGCGACCTGGAATACTACCGGCTCAGCTACACGGCCAGCGCCTATGTGCCTTTGAGCAAGTACATTACCTACAAACTCAAGGCCAGCCTGGATTATGGCGCTGGTTACGGCAACACCGACGTCCTGCCGTTCTACAAGAATTTCTATGCCGGCGGCAGCAACAGCGTTCGCGGTTACCGCGCTCGTTCACTCGGCCCGACAGATATTGGCGGACCCGATCCGACGCTGTCAATTGGCGGCAATAAGAGAGTTTTGGGAAATACAGAGTTGCTTTTCCCCTTCCCGGGCATGGGGGACAATAAAGCCATGCGCTTGAGTGTGTTTGTCGATGCCGGTATGGTGTACGGGGCGGATCAAAATATGGATGTGGGCGATCTTCGCTATGCAGCAGGGGTGGCGTTCAACTGGTTCTCTCCAATCGGACCGCTCAGCATCAGCTATGCGTTCCCGTTGAACGATCAGCCTGGCGACAAGACAGAATCCGTTCAGTTCACGCTTGGGCAGGCATTCCGGTAATTTCATTTAATGGTGAGCCATGTGTCCATGAAGAGTGAACATTCAAGCGGCCGCTCATTCCCCAGGCTGCTGACGATATTTATAACACTGCTTCTTGCGATGACCGCAACACAGGCATTGGCCGATATCAAGGTTGGCTACGTAAATGCCGTGCGGGTCATCGAGGAAGCGCCGCAAGGAGTTGCTGCGCTGAAAAAACTTGAAGCTGAATTTAGTCAGCGTGACAAGGAGCTTGTTGCATTACAGAACAAAATCCGGCTGCTTGAAGAAGAGCTGCTGAAGAATATACCGGCGCAGAAGGAAACAGACCGCCGTGCGCGAGAGCGTGAAATCCTTACGCTTAAACGAGAGCTCAAGCGCGCGACTTCTGAGTTCCGCGAGGACTATAATCAGCGTCGTAATGAGGAGCTGGCAGTGTTGCAACAGGTTGTGCGGAAGGCAATTCTGGACATCGCCAAGCAGGAAAAATACGATCTTGTTCTGCATGAGGGCACGGTGTACGCGAGCGATAGCATCGATATCACCGAGAAAGTTCTGAAGAAACTCGGCAAGCAATAAACGGTGGCAAATGGGAGCGACTCTGGCAGAGCTGGCAAACTGCTGTAACAGCGAGTTGCGCGGCGACCCAGCTTATCGGATAGAGCGGATTACGTCCCTGGAGACTGCCGGTCCGCATGACATTGCATTTGTGGCGGGCGAGAAGTATTACCCCCAACTTGCCATGACTCGGGCTGGCGCCTTGGTTCTTGGGAATGTCGATGCCGGCCGGTATTCCGGTAATGCCTTGCTCAGCGACAACCCGCGCCTCTGTTTCACGCGTGTTGCCGCCATGCTGCATCCGTCCGTGCGTCCTCCGGCCGGTGTGCATGCGAGCGCAGTCGTCGATCAATCTGTCAATGTGCCAAACAATGTGGTTATTGGACCGCAGGCTGTGATCGAGTCCGGTGCTCTCATTGGGCGCGGCGCCGTCATCAGCGCCGGCTGTTACCTTGGCAGAAATGCCGTAATCGGCGATGAGACTTGGCTACATGCCCATGTGACGATTGGCGCAGACTGTGTGCTGGGCCACCGTTGTATTGTGCACTCAGGGGCCGTGATTGGCAGTGACGGGTTTGGTTATGCGCGTGATGGCGCGCGCTGGGAAAAAACACCTCAGCTGGGCAGAGTGCAGATTGGTGACGATGTGGAAATCGGTGCGAATACTGCTATCGACAGGGGTGCGCTCAGTGACACGGTGATTGAGCGCGGCGTAAAACTTGATAACCTCATCCATATTGCGCACAACGTGCACATTGGCGAGGATACCGCTATTGCCGCCTGCGTTGGCATCGCCGGCAGTACGCGTATTGGAAAGCGCTGCACCCTTGCCGGACAGGTAGGCGTTGTCGGACATATTGAAATCACGGATGATGTGCATATTACTGGTGCCACAGTAGTCTCGCACACGATTCGGGAGCCCGGCACCTATTCGTCTGGCACTCCACTTGAGTCCTATTCGAGTTGGCTCAAAAATGCCGTGCGCATGCGCCAGCTTGACGACATGGCGCGTCGTCTGAAGAAGCTGGAACAAAAATTATCTGTACTTTCCGAGGGAGGAAAAGTTGAAGAATAGTCTTGATATTCACAAGGTGCTGCAGATGTTGCCGCATCGTTACCCATTTCTCCTCATTGACCGGGTCCTGGATTACACAAAGGGCGAGAAACTAACCGCTATCAAGAACGTCACAATCAATGAGCCGTTTTTCCCTGGCCATTTTCCGACACGCCCGGTGATGCCGGGCGTGCTCGTGATTGAGGCGATGGCGCAAGCTTGCGGGATCCTGACGAACTTATCAGACGACACCCAGCACAGCGATAAGGGCGTCTTTCTGTTTGTCGGTATCGACAAGGCGCGTTTCAAGCGCCAGGTAGAGCCGGGCGATCAGTTGCGTTTCGAGGTAAACATTACGCGCAAAATGCGTGGTATCTGGATGTATGAAGGCAGCGCTTATGTTGGCGAGGAATTGGCCTGTTCCGCTGATCTGATGTGCACTTATAAGGAATTCGACTAAGTGATTCACCCGCAAGCCATCATTGACCAACGCGCGAAGCTCGGGAAGGGCGTACAGGTTGGCGCATTTTCCATTATCGGCCCGGATGTCGAGATTGGCGATGGCACCTGGATTGGTCCGCACGTGGTGGTGAACGGCCCGACTCGTATCGGAGTTGCCAACAAGATTTTCCAGTTCAGCTCGATTGGCGAGGCGCCACAGGATCTCAAATATGCAGGCGAGCCGACCAGACTTGAGATCGGTGACCGGAATGTCATTCGTGAGTGCTGCACCTTCAGCCGTGGTACTACAGGCGGCGGCGGGGTCACTCGTGTCGGCAGCGACAGCTTGTTCATGGCCTACGTGCACATTGCCCATGACTGTCATGTCGGCGACCGCGTAGTGTTTGCCAATAACGCCACACTTGCCGGCCATGTTGAGGTCGGCGCGCATTCGATTCTCGGCGGCTTTGTTGGAATCCATCAGTTCTGCAAGGTTGGCGCGCATGTCATGCTCGGTGTTGCCACCGTGTCGTTCAAGGATATCCCGCCCTATTTGATGGTGCACGGGAACACCGCCAAACCCTATGGCCTCAATGTGCGTGGCTTGAAGCGACGCGGCTTCACGGATGCGGCGATTCGCGGATTGAAGGATGCATACAAAACTGTTTATCGCTCCGGGTTGACGGTTGAGCAAGCCATGCTGGAGCTTGCGCCGCTCAGCGCCCAATATCCCGAGGTTGCCGTGTTTACGAACTTTATTCGGAACGCCGAACGCGGCATCATCCGCTGATGCAGTCCGCGATGGATCTGCATGCCGTTCCGGCCGGCCAGCCATCAACTCGTGCTGGAGAGGCGCGTCACTTGCGTATCGGCATAATTGCCGGCGAGGCTTCTGGCGATCTTCTCGGCGCGCGCCTGATGCGCGCGCTCAAGCAGCATTTCCCGGATGCCCGCTTTGAAGGGATCGGCGGATCGGAAATGCAGGCCGAGGGCTGCCACAGCCTGTTTCCCATGGAGCGGCTATCCGTCCTCGGACTCACGGAAGTGCTTGGCCGTTATTTCGAGCTGCGCCGTCTGCGCAAGCGGCTCGTCAATCACTTTCTGGCTAGCCCGCCGGATATCTTTATCGGCGTGGATTCGCCGGGGTTCAATCTTGGCGTGGAAGAACAGCTACGCCGCGCAGGCATTGCGACAGTCCACTATGTAAGCCCGCAGGTATGGGCCTGGCGCACATGGCGTGTGCAAAAAATCAGGCGCGCTGTCGACCGTATCCTGGTGTTGTTCCCGTTTGAGCGGGGCTTCTATGCCAAACACGGTGTGGAAGCGACTTTTGTGGGCCATCCGCTTGCTGATGAGATTCATGGCGACAACGACCCGCTGCCGCATCGTGATCGGCTGAAGCTCGCACTCGATCGACCTACTGTTGCGCTGCTGCCAGGAAGCCGGGTCAGTGAGCTCAAGGCGTTGGCTGATGTCTTTGTCGAAACCACTCAGTGGTTGCATGCGCGTCATCCGGAAATGCAGTTCATCATTCCCTTCGTGAATCGGCGTACGCAGGTCCTGTTCGAAGAGGCAATTCGGCGCCACGAAGCCTGGGATCTGCCGATTACGCGTTTTCACGGTCATTCGCGTGCTGTGATGGCTGCAGCCGATGTCGTATTGCTTGCCTCTGGCACGGCTACGCTTGAGGCCATGCTGGTTCGACGACTGATGGTAGTCACCTATCGGGTCTCGCGCCTCAGCTATTGGCTGATGCGCGCCTTTTCGCATATTTCGCTGTATGCCATGCCTAATAACCTTGCCGGCCGGCACTTGGTGCCAGAGCTTCTGCAGGATGAGGCCACGCCGGAGAATCTTGGCGCTGCCGTGGAGCGTTACCTCAACCGCCCTTTGTATGCGCGTGAGGTGCTCAAATCGTTCGAAGTATTGGCAGAACGCCTGCGAGGCAATGCCAGCGAGCAGGCGGCACGCGCTGTGTTGGAGGTGTTGCAGGCGCGCAAGTCGCCCGCCAAGACTGTTGCATGACCGTAGAAACAGCTGGAACTTCTCTGGAGGCGGGCGTGGATGAGGCTGGACGCGGGCCGTTGGCGGGACCAGTCGTGGCCGCTGCCGTTATCCTCAGTGCTTCACATCCGATTGATGGCCTCGCAGACTCAAAGACTTTAAGCGCATCGCGGCGCGAGGAGCTCGCGGGCCAGATTCGCACGCATGCTGTTGCCTGGTCGCTGGGCATGGCCACGGTGGAGGAGATCGATCAGTTCAATATTCTGCAGGCGACACTGCTGGCAATGCAGCGCGCGGTGCAGGGACTTTCCGTTACGCCGGAACTGGTGCTCGTGGACGGGAATCGTGCGCCCCAGCTTTCCTGTACGGTACGCACGGTTGTGAGAGGCGATTCATTGGTGAAGTCCATTTCTGCGGCATCCATTCTCGCCAAGGTAGCCCGCGATGCCATTCTGCAGGACCTGGACCGTGAGTATCCCGGCTATGGGTTCGCTGTTCACAAGGGTTATCCGACCGTCGCGCACCGGCAAGCGCTGGAGGCCCTTGGACCCTCGCCTGTTCATCGGCGCAGTTTTGGCCCCGTCAGGCGTCTGCTAGAAGATATAAATATATTATAATAAACAATATATTACAATTTATATCAGCAGTTAATTCGAGAATCATTTCCAACCAGTTTATTCCTTCCCACAGCCGCACATTTCGGGTGAAATAGCCCTGTGAGTTCGCCTTTTGTTCATTTACACCTGCATTCCGAATATTCATTGTCGGATGGCATTGTGCGCATCGAGGAGTTGATTGCCGCGACTGTGGCGGCACATATGCCGGCGGTGGCCGTTACCGATCTGGCCAACCTGTTCGGTGCCGTCAAATTTTTCCAGAAGGCGATCAAGGCCGGTGTAAAACCAATATTGGGCAGCGATGTATGGATCGAGAATCCGGCGGATCGCAACAAGCCCTTTCGTCTGGTGTTGCTCTGCCTGGACCGTCAGGGCTACCTCAATCTCAATCAGCTGCTCACCCGCGCCTATGCCGAAGGTCAGCACAGCGGGCGGCCTTGCATCCAGCGTGAGTGGTTTAACGGGCACAGCAACGGGCTCATTGCCTTGTCCGGTGCTCTGGATGGCGATATCGGCCAGGCGCTGATCGGCGGCCATGCCGATGTCGCGGAGCGTCTGGCGCGCGACTATCAGCAGTGGTTTCCGCAGCGTTTATATATAGAGCTGCAACGAACCGGCCACTCGTTACAGGAAGAGTGCGTGCATGCATCCGTGGCATTGGCCGCACGTGCCGGGCTGCCCGTGGTAGCCACCAATGCGGTGCAATTTCTGAAGGCCGAAGAATTTGAGGCGCACGAAGTGCGCGTCTGCATCCAGGACAGCCGTGTTTTGACCGACACCCGTCGCCCGCGCCTCTATACGCCCGAGCAGTACTTCCGCTCGGCGGAAGAGATGGCAGCTCTCTTCCAGGATATTCCCGAGGCACTGGCAAACACCGTCGAGATCGCGCGCCGCTGCAATTTTCGGCTCGATCTCGGGCGTAACTTTCTGCCGGACTTTCCGTTGCCGCCCGGGCAGAACGTGGAGCAGGTGTTGCGTGCGAACGCGAGTGCCGGCCTGGCCGAGCGCCTGCGGCGCATCGACCCGGAGAACGACCCGGTGCGCCGCAAGCAGTACGAGGACCGCCTTGCGCTGGAGCTCGGTGTCATTATCCAGATGGGTTTCTCCGGCTACTTTCTGATCGTTGCTGATTTTATCCAGTGGGCGCGAGCGAACGACGTGCCGGTCGGGCCGGGGCGCGGCTCCGGCGCCGGTTCACTCGTGGCGTATTCGCTCGGCATCACCGCGCTCGATCCGATTCACTACGACCTGCTGTTCGAGCGTTTTCTCAACCCCGAGCGCGTATCGTTGCCGGACTTCGATGTGGACTTTTGCATCGAGGGCCGTGACCGGGTGATCGAGTACGTGACGCACAAGTACGGTCAGGACAGGGTGTCGCAGATCATTACCCACGGCACCATGGCCGCGAAAGCAGTGGTGCGCGATGTCGGGCGCGTGCTCGACCACCCGTATGGCTACGTCGATAAAATCGCCAAGCTCGTGCCGCACGAGCTTGAGATGACGCTCGACAAGGCGCTTGAACAGGAGCCAATGCTCAAGGAGCGTTATGAAAATGAAGAGGACGTACGCGCGCTGATCGATACCGCCAAGACCCTCGAAGGCCTGGCGCGCAATGCCGGCAAACATGCTGCCGGCGTCGTGATTGCGCCGAGTGCGCTCACCGATTTCATGCCGCTCTACTGCGAACAGGGCAGCCATCAGTTCGTGACCCAATACGACATGAAAGATGTCGAGAATATCGGTTTGGTGAAGTTCGACTTCCTGGGGTTGCGCAACCTCACCATCATCGACCGTGCGGTGAAGATGGTGGACCCGCAGCGTGTCCAGGCCGGCCTGGCGCCGATCGTGATCGATGAGT
>Ga0315281_10007120_pt1 | contig 15802 bp, 15 predicted proteins | sample YL17G07_0_MG_FD_204540 | JGI IMG/M metagenome (GOLD analysis project Ga0315281, IMG submission 204540) | Sediment microbial communities from Yellowstone Lake, YNP, Wyoming, USA - YL17G07_0 | ecosystem: Environmental > Aquatic > Freshwater > Lake > Sediment | place: USA: Wyoming | collected... | reverse complement strand
GAGCGTCAACCAGCGCATGGGGCTATTTGCCTATGAACAATTTACAGTTGCTGCGATACCCCCTCCCCTTCAAGGGGAGGGTTGGGGTGGGGATGGGGGATTCCATGTGTGCTGACCCCATCCCCCACCTAGGGCCCCTCGCTGCGCTCTCCCCCTTGAAGGGGGAGGAACGCCCCCGCCGACTTGCCTGCGTGTGATTCAGAGGCATATTTAAGACTATTTCAGCTGGTAGAACGCATCGCGCCCAGCATAGCTGGTGGAGTCACCCAACTCTTCTTCGATGCGCAGCAGTTGATTATACTTGGCGATACGGTCGGAACGGCTCATGGAGCCGGTTTTGATTTGCAGCGCATTGGTGGCAACTGCCAGATCGGCGATGGTGGTGTCTTCGGTTTCACCGGAGCGATGGGAGATCACCACGGTGTAGCCGGCGCGCTTGGCGGTTTCAATCGCTTCAAAGGTTTCGGTCAAGGTGCCGATCTGGTTCACTTTGATCAGGATGGAGTTGGCCACGCCGCGCTTGATGCCTTCACGCAGGATCTTTGCATTGGTCACAAACAGATCATCCCCTACCAGCTGCACTGATTTTCCGAGGCGTTCGGTGAGGATCGCCCAGCCATCCCAATCGTCTTCCGCCATGCCGTCTTCGATGCTGATGATGGGGTATTTGTCACACCACGCAGCGAGGTAATCGGTGAACTGTGCAGAGGTCAATTCCAGCCCCTCCGACTCCAGGTGATATTTGCCATTTTTGTAGAACTCGGAGCTGGCGCAATCCACACCGATCACTACGTCAGTGCCAGGCGTGTAACCGGCCGCTTCGATGGCTTCCACAATCAACTGCAAAGCCGCTTCGTTGGAAGGAAGGTTGGGGGCAAAACCACCTTCATCACCGACCGTTGTGGTCATGCCTTTGCCGTCCAGAATTTTTTTCAGCGCATGGAAGACTTCAGCGCCACAACGCAGTGCCTCGCGGAAGCTCTCGGCACCGGCCGGGATAATCATGAATTCCTGCACGTCGATGTTGTTGTTGGCATGCGCCCCGCCGTTAATGATGTTCATCATCGGTACCGGCAGTTGCATCGGCCCTGCGCCGCCCAGATAGCGGTACAGCGGCAAGCCCGATTCCTCAGCGGCGGCCTTGGCCACTGCCAGCGACACTGCCAGAATGGCGTTCGCGCCCAGGCGCGATTTGTTCTCGGTGCCGTCCAGGTCGATCAGCGTGCGGTCGATGAAGCTCTGCTCTTCCGCATCCAGGCCGATGATGGTCTCGCAAATCTCGGTGTTGACGTTTTCTACTGCCTGCAATACGCCTTTGCCAAGATAACGCTGCTTGTCACCATCGCGCAGTTCCATGGCTTCCTTGCTGCCGGTGGAGGCGCCTGAGGGCACGGCTGCTCGTCCAATCACACCGGATTCCAGCAATACATCCGCTTCCACTGTGGGGTTCCCACGGGAGTCAATAATTTCTCTGGCAATTACGTCTACGATCGCGCTCATATTTTCCCTACTTTCCAATTAAGTACCAGTCTACAACTGGTGTTCAATAAATCCCTGTTGCTTGACCAAAGCGTCAAGCGATATCAAGGTTTGCAGCAATTCTTTCATCTTGCCCAGCGGCCAGGCGTTGGGGCCATCGGAGAGTGCCTGGCTCGGGTTCGGATGTGTTTCCATGAACAGGCCGGATACCCCAGCGGCCACTGCTGCACGCGCCAACACCGGCACAAACTCGCGCTGCCCGCCGCTGACATTGCCCTGCCCGCCCGGCAACTGCACCGAGTGGGTGGCATCGAACACTACCGGGCAGCCGGTATCACGCATCACCATCAGCGAGCGCATGTCCGACACCAGGTTGTTATAGCCGAATGAGACACCGCGCTCGCACACCATGAGATTGTCCTGGCCGCTCGCTTCGCGCGCTTTCTCCACCACGTTTTTCATATCCCACGGGGCGAGAAATTGGCCTTTCTTGATGTTGACCGGCTTGCCGGAGCGCGCCACGGCATGGATGAAATCGGTCTGCCGGCACAGGAACGCAGGGGTTTGCAGTACGTCCACCACCGCCGCCACTTCTGCTATTTCATCTTCAGAATGGACGTCAGTCAGGATGGGCACACCAATCTGGCGCTTAACTTCATCCAGAATATTAAGACCTTCCGATATCCCCATGCCACGAAAAGATTTTCCTGAGCTACGGTTGGCCTTGTCATAGGATGATTTATAGATGAAGTTGATGCCGAGCCCGGCACATATTTCCTTCAGCGCACCCGCCGTATCCAGCGCCATCTGACGCGATTCGATCACGCAAGGGCCGGCGATGAGGAACAGAGGCTGATCCAGACCGACTTCAAAACCGCATAGTTTCATTTCAAATCCAAGCTAAAATTATCTCCGAGCCATTCTCAGCCAAGGTGGCAGGATGCTCCTCCCCCTTCAAGGGGGAGGCTGGGAGGGGGATGGGGCGGCAGCAATCTGACCCCATCCCCACCCCTACCCTCCCCTTGAAGGGGAGGGAGTTTTCAAAGGCCACTAACCCTTGGTACTCACTAAAGCGCCCGCATGACCACCCGGCCACATCCTATACAGAGGAGGCGCGCTGTAAAGCCGCTTCCACAAAGGACTTGAACAACGGATGGCCGAAGCGTGGCGTCGAGGTGAACTCAGGGTGGAACTGACAAGCCACGAACCACGGGTGATCGGGCAACTCGATCATTTCACATAGATCCTCACCGCCGCCCGAAAGTGCGCTTACTTGCAACCCTGCTTCCAGCAGGCGCGGCAACAGTTGGTTATTAACCTCGTAGCGATGGCGGTGCCGCTCCACGATATGATCTGAACCATAAATTTTGTGAGCCAGCGAACCGACTTTCAATAGCGCCTCCTGGCCACCCAGCCGCATGGTGCCGCCCAAGTCGGAATGCTGGTCACGGGTTTCAATCTGGCCTTCACGGGTACGCCATTCAGAAATCAGAGCGACGATCGGATAAGGGGTGTCGGGGTCGAATTCTGTGCTGTGCGCGCCGGGCATACCGGCCTTATCGCGGGCGTATTCGATCACTGCCAATTGCATACCCAGGCAAATGCCCAGATAAGGAATGCGATTTTCACGCGCATAACGTATCGCCGTGATCTTGCCTTCCACACCGCGTTTGCCGAAGCCGCCTGGTACCAGGATGGCATCCGCGCCCTTGAGGCAATCCACGCCACCCTTCTCGATATCTTCCGAGTCGATGTACTGGATTTTAATCTTGCTGCGGGTATGGATGCCGGCGTGGATCAGGGCTTCGGACAGGGACTTGTAGGATTCTGTCAGGTCTACATATTTGCCGACCAGTGCGATATTGACTGTATGCTGCGGATGCTCCAGGGCATCGACCAATTTTTCCCACACGCTCAAATCGGCAGGCGGCGGGTTCAGCTCAAGCTTCTTGCAGACGATTTCATCCAGGCGCTGCAGGTGTAACAGCCCCGGAATTTTATAGATGCTATCCACGTCCACCGCGGAGATCACCGCCTCTTCCGCTACGTTGGTAAAGAGCGCAATTTTGCGGCGCTCTTCATCCGGCAACGGACGATCCGCGCGGCACAACAGCACGTCCGGTTGAATACCGATTTCGCGCAATTCCTTGACAGAGTGCTGGGTGGGCTTGGTTTTGATCTCGCCCGCAGAGGCAATGTAGGGCACTAGCGTCAAATGGATATAACAGGTGCTGGTGCGCCCCAGTTGCACGCCCATTTGCCGGATTGCTTCAAGGAAAGGCAGGGATTCGATATCGCCCACCGTGCCGCCTATTTCGACAATCGCCACTTCCGCATCGCCTGCGCCCAGGCGCACGAAATGCTTGATTTCATCGGTGATATGGGGGATCACTTGCACCGTCCCGCCCAGGTAGTCGCCGCGCCGTTCTTTCTTGATGACGCTTTCGTAAATCTGGCCAGTGGTGAAGTTGTTGCGCTTGCCCATCTTGGCGTTGATGAAGCGCTCATAGTGGCCGAGATCCAGGTCGGTTTCTGCCCCATCCTCGGTTACGAACACTTCGCCATGCTGGAACGGGCTCATGGTGCCGGGGTCAACGTTGATGTAGGGATCGAGCTTGAGCATGGTGACTTTCATGCCGCGCGATTCGAGAATTGCCGCGAGTGAAGCGGCGGCGATCCCCTTGCCCAGCGAGGAAACCACACCGCCCGTGACGAAGATAAATTTGGTCATGACATTTGCGGGAAATAAGATGCGCTATGATAGCGCAAAAGGGGGCCGGCTCACAAATTCAGGGCTCGTCTCTATTTCAGAAAACGCTGCTCTCGATCAGACTGATGTGGTTAAAACCCTTTGCTAACAAGGGAAATTCTGAAACAATAAGAATAATTCTCATTAGATCGATTCAGCCTCAACCATGAACACAGTCAAACTCTCCACCCTGAATCCCGGTGAATCCGGCGTCATCAGCGCGCTTCATGCGGAAGAGGAGCTCTATCACCGGCTCGCCGCCATGGGGTTCCGTGTCGGCAAGCTGGTGCAAATCATCCGGCGTGGCCGATTTTCCGGGCCGCTGCATTTGCGCATCGGCACCACCGATCTCATGCTGCGCCGTAGCGAAGCCCAAAAAATCGACGTGCTGGCAGTAAGCAAATGAAGCGCGTTGCCCTGCTGGGAATGCCGAACACCGGCAAGTCCACATTCTTTAACCGCATCACCGGGGCCTCTGCCCGAACCGGCAACTGGCCCGGTGTCACGGTAGATTTAATGGGCGCCAAGGTTCTGCTTGGTGCCGAGATGGTCGAGATTGTCGACCTGCCCGGCATTTACGACTTGCATGGCTTCTCCGACGATGAGCAAGTGGTGCGCCATTTCCTGGAAAACAACAGTGTCGACCAGGTGCTGATGATCCTCAACACCTCACAAATCGAGCGCCAACTCAGCTTGGTGCTGCAAGTGAAACAACTGGGCCTGCCCGCCATCGTGCTGCTCAACATGTCGGACGAATCCAAAAAGTTTGGCATCACGGTGGACGCGGCCAAAATGTCGGACATGCTGGGGATGCCAGTGGTATTGCTCAGCGCGAAGTATGGTAACGGCTACAAGGAGGCGTACCAGCTCATCAGCAAGGTGGTGCAGACAAGCAGCCCGACCAAGCTGGAACGCTTGCATGAATTGCTGGCGCAGGACACCCAGATCGAATCCACCATGGAAGCGGTGCTGAAAAACTCCGTGCAGATTCCTGCGCAGCTTTCGGACAACCTGACGGCGCGCCTGGACCGGGTGGTGCTGCATCCGTGGCTGGGAATCCCGCTATTTTTTCTGGTGATGTACCTGCTATTCCAGGCAATTTTCTTCTTCGGCAAGCCGCTGCAGGACGGCGTGACCTGGGCTCTGGATCAGTTCCGCCATCTGGCGCTGGAACCGATACTCAGCCACCTGCCGGCTATGCTCAGCGGCTTGTTGCTGGACGGCATCTACAACGGGCTCGGCACCGTCGCCACCTTCGTCCCTATCATCATCCTGTTCTTCCTGTTCATGGCCATGGTGGAAGACACCGGTTACTTGTCGCGCGCAGCGTTCCTGATGGACGCGCTGATGTCGCGCCTGGGGCTGGACGGGCGCAGTTTTGTCATGCTACTGATGGGCTTCGGCTGCAACGTGCCGGCATTGATGGGCACGCGCGTAATGCGCTCACGCAGCCTGCGCCTGCTCACCATGCTGGTGATCCCGCTCTCGCTTTGCTCGGCGCGGTTGCAGGTTTTTATTTTCATCGCCACCGCCATCTTCTCGCCCAAAGCTGCGCCGCTGGTGTTGTTCAGCCTGTACCTGTTCAGCTTCGCCACTGCCCTGCTGACCTCTCTGCTGTTCAAGGGGCGCTTCAAAAACACCGAACCTTTTATCCTGGAATTGCCCCCCTACCGCTTCCCTACCCTGCGCCAGATGGTGCTGCGCGGCTGGCACGAGGTACGACATTTCCTCAACCGCGCCAGCAAATTCATCATCGCCGGCGTGGTGTTGGTCTGGGCGCTGACCCATTTCCCCACGGACGTGCCGCCCGCCAGTGCACAGACCCTGGCCGGCATGATCGGTGGCTTTCTCTCACCAGTGCTTGACCCCATCGGCATCAACCAGCAACTCGCCATCGCCCTCATTTTCGGCTTTGTCGCCAAGGAAATCGTAATCGGCTCACTCGCCGTCATCTACGGCATGGAAGGCAATGCGCTGATGAATCTGATGGCGCAGCAACTGGACTGGGTGCAGGCATACAGCTTCATGCTGTTCACCTTGGTCTATACGCCCTGCCTGTCCACTATCGCTACCTTGCGCAGTGAATCCAAGAGCAACGCTTTCATGCTTTTTTCCATCGCCTGGTCGCTGGGGCTGGCGTGGCTGCTGAGCTTTATTTTCTATCAGGGTGCGCGGGCGTTGGGATACTGAAGCCGGCCCTTTTTTGCCTATGCAACCCTGGTCACGACATCGTAATATGCAAGGCGCAGCATACGCACCCTTCCGTGAACATCCTTGTTTAGGGCATACTCGGCTGTCTGGCGACAGTTCTAAAGCTACCCTGTAATTTTGCCGTTAAGTTCAAACGCAATAAAGAGGAATATAACGTGGTCTTTTGTGAAAATAAAATTCGCGGTTTTACGCTGCTTGAGTTGCTGGTTGTGATGGCAATTATCGGCCTACTGGCAGGTTATGTAGGCCCGAAATATTTCGCCCAGATAGGGAAATCCGAGGTTAAAGTTGCTCGTGCGCAAATCGATTCATTCGGAAAATCTCTTGATCAATATCGGCTGGATACAGGCCATTACCCCACGACTGAGCAAGGTTTGGCAGCGCTGAATACACGCCCCCAAAACGAACCCAAATGGGGCGGTCCTTACTTGTCGAAAGCCACGCCGGCCGATCCGTGGGGCAAGCCCTACCTATACAAACAACCCGGCGAACATGGGGAATATGATCTTTTATCCTATGGCAAAGACGGTCAGCCGGGTGGCAGCGGCGACGCGGCGGACATTACCAACTGGTAACGAGTTGATATGCGCTATCTGGTAAGGGCATTCCGTGGGTCCGATGGTGTGGTGTCGTTGCCTTTCGACGCAAATAACGAGGTCGAGGCGCGACAGCAGGCGGAAACCCAAGGCTACACCATCCTCTCGGTAAAGCCTGGCGCGGCGTTCGGGCTGTGGGGAATGAAGCGCCGCACCCACTTTCCACTCGCGCTGTTCAGCCAGGAATTAATCGCTTTGCTGGACGCCGGTCTGGCTCTGGTAGAGTCAATAGAAACCTTGGCGGAAAAAGAGAGCAACCGGGAAACCAAGACAATTTTAGACCAGGTAATCGGCCACCTTTACCAGGGGCGCACCTTCTCTTATGCGATAGAGCAATTGCCGCTGTCCTTCCCGGCCCTGTACGTGGCAACGGTACGCGCCAGCGAAAAAACCGGCGATTTGAAAGACGCACTGACACGCTATGTCGCCTATCAGGGCCAGCTGGAAGTGGTACGAAAAAAGCTGGTCAGCGCTTCGATCTATCCAGTCATACTTCTGGTGGTGGGCGGGTTGGTGATCGCGTTCCTGATGACCTACGTGGTGCCGAGATTCAGCCGGGTCTATGAGGACATGGGGGGCGATTTGCCTTTCCTGTCGAAATTGCTGCTGGATTGGGGGAAGCTCCTGGAATCAAAGGGGCTGTATGTGTTGATCGGATTCGCGGCCTTACTGGCCGGAATTGTTTATTTGTTGACTCATCCCGGTTTCAAGCGCTGGTTCGGGCAACTGATGTGGAGCATACCTGCAGTGGGAGAGCGCATGCGGCTGTACCAGTTAGCGCGCTTTTACCGCACTCTGGGCATGTTGTTGCGAGGCGGTACGCCTATCGTGCCCGCGCTCGACATGGCGTCGGGCTTGCTGCACCCGACGTTGCGCGCCTCACTCAAGCCGGCCACGCAAGCCATACGCGAGGGGCGCTCTACCTCGGATGCGATGGACGAATACAATTTGACAACACCGGTTGCGCTACGCATGCTGCGCGTGGGTGAGCGCACCGGCAACATCGGTGACATGATGGAGCGCATCTCGGCATTTTACGACGATGAAATCGCACTCTGGGTGGACAAGTTCACCAAACTTTTTGAACCGTTATTGATGGCTGCCATCGGGATCGTGATCGGGATGATTGTGGTGTTGATGTACATGCCGATATTTGAATTGGCGGGAAGCATTAAATGAATTCAGTGGCACAACTGCACTCGCACGAAACAATCTCGGCACAACTGGTCCAGGAGGCCCGTGAAGAAGCTGCACGCGCCCAGCGTAGAATCGTGGAGGTGCTGCAAGATAAACTCGTCTTGGCACCGAACGAGTTTATCGAACGCTTGGGCAAGACGCTGCTGCTGCCGGTGCTGCCCATGGAGCGTCTGCACCAACTGGTTCCCGCTTTCGACGTACTGACTTATACCGAGGCACTGGCAAAGGAATGCATCGCCTTCCGTGGCCCTGAAGGCAACTTGATCCTGGCTTTCGCCGATCCCTTCTCCCTGGACGTGCGCGCCTGGGCCGAAGAACGCATCAAGCAGCCGTTCTCCTGGTACCTGGCGCACTACGCCGATGTGGCGGCCTATCTCTCGCGTCACGAAGAAACGCTGCGTGCCATTGACGGTGTGCTGTCGAGTGAAACCAAAGCTCCCGGCGACGGGCAACACGTTGAAGACCTGTCGATCAAGGCGATCAGCGAGGACACCAGCCCAGTGGTCAAGCTGGTCAACTCCACGCTGTACGATGCACTCAAGATGGAGGCCAGCGATATCCACCTTGAAACCAGCGGCTCCGGCATCACCATCAAGTACCGCATTGATGGCGTGCTGACCCCGGTCGGAGCAGTGCAGGGAAACGAAATGGCGGAACAGGTCATTTCCCGCATCAAGGTGGTGGCAGAGCTGGATATTGCAGAAAGGCGCGTCCCGCAGGATGGCCGGTTCAAGGTATCGATCAAAGGGCGCGAGGTGGATTTCCGCGTTTCCATCATGCCCAGCATTTTCGGCGAGGATGCGGTTCTGCGGATACTCGACAAGCAGGCTTTGGCCGATCACGTCAAGGGACTGCGCCTGGATTTTCTCGGCTTCGACGTTGACTCCCTCGCCCTGATGCGGCGTCTTGCCAACGAGCCCTACGGCATGGTGCTGGTAACCGGACCTACCGGTAGCGGAAAAACCACCACCCTGTACGGCATGATCTCCGAAATCAACCACGGCCAGGACAAGATCATTACCATCGAAGACCCGGTCGAGTATCAATTACAGGGTGTACTGCAAATTCCGGTCAACGAGAAAAAGGGCCTCACTTTCGCTCGTGGCCTGCGCTCCATCCTGCGCCATGACCCGGACAAGATCATGGTGGGCGAGATCCGCGACCCGGAAACCGCGCAGATCGCGGTGCAGTCGGCACTGACCGGCCACCTTGTATTCACTACGGTGCATGCCAACAACGTATTCGATGTCATCGGGCGTTTCATCCATATGGGCGTGGATCCCTACAGTTTTGTCTCGGCACTGAATGGCATTCTTGCCCAGCGCCTGGTACGGGTGAATTGCCCCCATTGCTCCACAGAAGACACACCGGACATGCAACTGGTAGCGGATTCAGGTATCGGCGCCGATCAAATTGATGACTTCAATTTCCGTATCGGGCGCGGCTGCGGTCAATGCCGCGGAACCGGATACAAGGGGCGACGCGCCATTGCCGAAACACTGGTGCTGAATGATGAGATTCGAGAATTGATCGTGGCCAAAGAACCCATTCGCCGCATCAAGGAAGCTGCGCGCCACAACGGCACCCGCTTCATGCGGGAGTCCGCAATGGATCTGGTACGCATGGGCGAAACTACTTTGCAGGAGATTAACCGTGTCACTTTTGTGGCGTGACCAACTGCGCTTTGCGCTGTGCCCTGACCGCGTCATTTTTACGCGGATAAGCCGTGGGCTGCGCCCGCGAGTAGTGGACAAACAGATCGAATGCTTTTCCCCCGTTTCCGGTGAGGCTGCCTGGAAGCCTGCTCTGGAAGCGGTTCAGTTCATATTGGAAGAACAATCCGGCAAACCCAGCGCTGATGCGTTGCTGATTTTATCCAACCACTTCGTGCGCTACGCCGTTGTCCCCTGGAGCAAGGACCCGGTCAGTGAAGAAGAGGAAATGGCGCTGGTGCGTTATCGTTTTTCGCAAGTCTTCGGCGATCTTTCCGCCCATTGGACGTTACGGGTGTCAGACGCAGAATTCGGCTCTTCGCGCCTGGCCGCCGCTGTCGACCAGGAACTGCTGGATGAAGCCGGAAAACTATTTGCCGGCTCCAGAATTCACCTGCGCTCAGTGCAACCTTACTTGATGGCTACTTTCAACCAGTGGCGCAGCAGCCTGAGCAATGGCTGGTTTCTTTTGGCCGAACCGGGCCGGCTTAGTCTCGCGTTATTACAGCAAGGCTCATGGACTTTGGTGCGCAACCGCAATATCGGCGAAATGATCGCGGCCGAACTGCCGCTGATTCTGGATCAGGAGAGGCTATTGTGCGGCGTAGCGGACTCGCCCAAGCAATTGCTGCTGCACATGCCGAGCGAGTCAGCATTCAAGCTTCCCGAAGACAGCGACTGGTCAGTTTCAGAGCTACGCATACCGCCCCGATCCGGCTTTTCTCCCTACACTGACGCGCAGTATTCCATGGCGATGAGCGGGAGTTTCTAGTGCAGCCATTGAATCTCGACTTTCTGCGCACCAAGTCGACTTCCAGCCGGATTGGACTCGTATTGCTGCTGCTTGCCGCGGGCGTTTCAGCCAAGCTTTATAACGATTATGTACGGCTTGTGGATGAGACTGAAAGTGCGGATGCAAAAGTGGCGCGATTGGAGCGTCAAGCGGGACACAAGCCGGTTAAGGAAAACCGCAGCAGCAAATCCGATGGGCAGGTTGGACAAGAGATCAAACGGGCCAACGAAGTGGTGCAACACCTTTCCCTGCCCTGGGACCAGTTATTCAAGGCAATCGAGTCATCGTCCAAAGGGCAGGTCGCGTTGCTGTCGATACTGCCGGATGAAAAGAAAGGTATCGTCAACATCAGCGGGGAAGCCAAGAATCCCGCAGCCATGCTAGATTACGTCCGCCGTCTGGAGCATGAGAAAACCTTCTTCCAAGTGCACCTGCTCAACCATCAAGTGGAAGAGCAGGATCCGCAAACACCTGTCCGTTTTTCGCTGGTAGCCACATGGCAACACAAATAATCAATCGCGCCCGCTGGCTTGCCCAGCATGGCCTTCAAACCATAGGCTGGCCTGGCACGGTTGCGCTCGGGCTCATCGTATGCAATGTTGCTTTCTATTTCTCGGCGCTGGTTCCCGCACAGGAAAATATTGCAGCCCTGCAGCAACAGACTGCATCACTGCAGGAGCGCACGCTGCATTCACCGAAACCGCAGGAATCCGATGCCGGGCCTGAGGGACAACTGAGCACGTTCTACAAAGACTTTCAGAATGGTGAACACATCCCGGACCAGCTGGAGAAAATTTACCGGGCTGCAGAGTCCAGTGGAATCAAGCTGACTCAAGGCGGGTATCGCCTGATCCCGGATCAGGATGGCAAGCTGATGCGCTACCAGATCACTCTACCGCTTACTGGCAGCTATGTGAACATTCGCAAATTTCTGGCGCAAGTGATGTCCGATGTGCCGGTGCTGTCACTCGATAGCGTCAGCTTCCAGCGCCAGAAAATTTCCGAAAGCGTACTCGAATCCCAAGTCAAGCTGACCCTCTATATGGGGGCGAAATAACCATGGCATTTTCACACAACCAGCGTCGGATTACGCTTGCAGCACTGCTCGCGCTGACGCTTGCGGCAACCGCCTGGGTCAGTAAAAAGGATGACCCTCCCGAGAACCTCACCCCATCGTCCCCCTATAGACAAGAGACTGCTCGGCCCGCCTCATCCCAACGTGCGAATGGTATTGAGTCACTACGACTTGATAAATTGGAAAGGCCGCTGATGCGGGCAGACAATTCCAATCCTTTCGCCAGCAAATCCTGGTATGTTCCACCGCCTCCGCCCAAGGCACAGCCTGCACCGCCGCCCAGTGCACCGCCGCTTCCATTTGTTTACATGGGAAAGCTGATCGATGAAGGGCAAGTCATCGTATTTTTATCCAAACAGGACCGGAGTTTCGCAGTCAAACTCGGCGACATTATTGAGTCTTCTTACCGGGCGGATGAAATCGGGCCAACCACCCTGACCCTGACCTATCTACCCATGAAAATAAAACAAACGCTCGCTATTGGAGATAGAAATTGAAATTAGTTCAGATTAAGCTCCTGTTCATCCTGTGCATAATCGGCTCAGTCGTTGCTGGCTGCGCGAGCGATCAGAATTTGCGCGAAAGCAAACGACTCTTGCTCGAAGGAAAAATGGAGGAAGGCTTGGCGAAACTGGAAAAAGTCGCCAACGAGCATCCGGACAACCGCGAATACCGTGCCGTGTTGTTCCGGCAGAGGGATATCGTGTTAAATCAACTGGCAAGCCAGGCAGATGGACTACGTACCCAGGGCCAACTGGACGCCGCCGAAACCAGCTATCAGCGCATGTTAAAGATAGATCCAAACAGCCAGCGTGCACAGTCAGGTTTGGAAGCAGTGCAGACTGCACGGCGCCACACAATTCTGGTTGCACAAGCTACAGAATTAGTGAAAAAAGGCGATTTCGAAGCGGCCCAGGCCCGGCTTCGCCCAGTGTTGGCGGAAGACCCGGAACGACGCGATGCACGGCAACTGCAGCGCCGTATCGACGAACAAACGCTCAAGGATGTCGGCGTTGAACCGCATCTGAAATCCACGTTTTCCAAACCCATCACTTTGGAATTCCGCGATGCCAGCCTGAAATCCGTATTTGAAGTAATCTCCCGCAGCGCCGGCATCAATTTCATATTCGACAAAGATGTACGGCCCGATCTGCGGGCATCTATTTTCGTCAAAAATACCACCATACAAGACGCCATTCAGCTGTTGCTGGTAACCAACCAGCTTGAGAAGAAGGTGGTGAACGAAAATACCATCCTGATTTATCCCAACATCCCGGCCAAGACCAAGGATTACCAGGAACTCATGGTAAAAAGTTTTTACCTTTCCAATGCTGACGTAAAGCAGACCATGAACATGATCAAAACGCTGGTCAAGACGCGTGATATCTTTATTGATGAAAAGCTCAATTTGCTGGTGATGCGGGACACGCTGGATGCCATCCGCCTGGCCGAGAAACTCATTGCCACGCAGGACCTGGCAGAGCCGGAAGTGACCCTGGATGTGGAAGTGCTGGAAGTAAGCCATACCCGTTTGGTCGACCTGGGGCTCACCCCGCCGACGGAAGCCAGCTTCACCGCAGCAGGCGCCACCGCAGGTACCTTTACCTTGACTGACGTGGCGCATATCAACTCAGACCGCATCAACGTCTCGACCTTGACTGCCACGATCAAGGCCAACATGGAAAACGGCGATACCAACTTGCTGGCGAACCCACGCATTCGCGTCAAAAATCGGGAAAAAGCTAAAATCCATATTGGTGAGAAAGTGCCAGTGATTACCACCACCTTCAGTTCTGGCACCACGACCACAACCGGATTTTTACCCGAAACTGTGAATTACCTCGACGTGGGCATTAAGCTGGATGTGGAACCCAACATCTATCTGGACGATGATGTGGCTATCAAAATCGGGTTGGAGGTCAGCAGCCTGGGACAGAAAACCGTTACCAAGAATGGCAGCGAGGTATACCGGGTCGGCACGCGCAACGTTAACACTACCCTGCGTCTCCGGGATGGTGAAACCCAAGTGCTGGCAGGCCTGATAAAGGACGAAGAGCGCCAGACCATTAACGGCATTCCTGGTCTGGGTGACATTCCCGCGATCGGGCGGCTGTTTTCCGGCAAGAGTGACAGCAAGGATAAAACTGAAATCGTGCTGTTGATCACCCCACATATTGTGCGCGCTCTGGCCAGACCGGACGCAATGCATGCCGAGTTCTCCGCAGGTACTGATGGCATGATCGGCGGCGCCCCCTTGCTGTTAAGACCGGCGGAGGGGTTAATACAATCCGTACCCGGTGTCCAGCTTGGCAGTGGACGTGCGCAGCCCCGCATGCCCCCTCCTGGGGCAGCACAAAGTGCCCCGATGCCGGACATGCCAGTGCCTCCGCCACCCGTTTCAGAATAGTAGCTGCAGTCTCGTGCCAGAATTGACTCTCACCATTCCAAGCAGATTCCGGCATGCAGGTTTTTCGCTGATAGAGCTACTGATCACAGTGGCGATCGTGGCAGTGCTTGCCAGCGTTGCCTTGCCCATGACCGAACTTGTAGTGCAGCGTGGTAAGGAGCAGGATCTCCATGCCGCGCTACGACAAATACGTGAGGCAATCGATGCCTACAAACAAGCAGTGGATGCAGGTCGCATTACCAAGTCGGCAGATGAGTCCGGCTATCCAAAGTCGTTGCAGGTGCTGGTAGATGGAATTGAAGACACCAAGGATCCACACCGCCCCAGGATTTATTTTCTGCGCCGACTGCCACGTGATCCGATGGCACGTGACAGCACCGTGCAACCAGCCGAAACCTGGGGGAAGCGCAGCTATGCCAGTTCAGCCTCGGATCCACAGGAGGGAAGCGATGTTTTCGATGTCTATTCACTATCTCCGGGCATAGGCCTTAACGGCATACCCTACCGGGATTGGTGAGCCAATTTCATGAGACCAACTACCAAGTGTTAACAAGCAGAATAAAACCATCAGTGCAACTTGAAGCCGGTCACGCACTCGGCGGACGGGGATTCACCTTGATCGAATTGCTGGTGGTGATGGCGATTATCGCCACTCTGCTCACGATCGCCCTTCCCCGCTATTTTCATAGTGTGGAAAAAGCAAAAGAAGCTGTGCTACGCCAGAACCTATCCCTTATGCGCGATGCAATCGACAAGCACTATGGGGATAGTGGGAAATATCCGGACAGCCTGGAAACTTTGGTCTCCAAGCGCTATCTGCGCAACCTGCCAGAAGATCCAATTACAGAAAGCACCTCAACCTGGGTCACCCTCCCCCCTGATGATCCCGAGAAAGGCGCAGTCTACGACGTGCACAGTGGCGCACCTGGGAATAGCTTTAGTGGGACCCCCTACCGCGAGTGGTAGAAAGATACCGCTGATTGTGCTGCATCAATTCAGCGCAGTCGCCTGATACTTACGATAGTAAGCCAGCACCCGCGGAACATACTGGATGGTTTCGCGAAAAGGCGGAATACGGTTGCCATAACGCACCACCTTTTTCTCCCCTGCATTGTAGGCTGCCAGCGCCAGCTTGATGTCGTTGTTGAACATCAGCAGCAGGTCACGCAAATAACGCGCGCCTCCCTGTATGTTCTGCGCTGGGTCGTAGGGGTTGGTCACGCCATAGCGGCGGGCAGTGTCGGGCATGAGCTGCATCAACCCCGCAGCTCCCTTGCGCGACAAGGCATTGGGGTTGTACCCGGATTCTGCGGAGATCACTGCGTGTAACAGCGCGGCATCAATGCGGTTGGCACTGGCAGCCTGTGTGATGAACTGCCCGTAGAGGCGCTGATTCCCCAGGCTCAAGGTCCGCTGATTACCCCCTGTGATTGGTTGCGTTTCATCCACAGGCTTAGGCGTACGCAAATAGATCTGGTAACGATCATCATCTGGCACGTTACTGAAATGCGTCACGCCGCTTTCGTCGGAAAAAGCATAGATATCGGCCTGTGCAACTCCAGGAAGAACCAGGATAACAATAG
>Ga0315281_10007118_pt1 | contig 15802 bp, 9 predicted proteins | sample YL17G07_0_MG_FD_204540 | JGI IMG/M metagenome (GOLD analysis project Ga0315281, IMG submission 204540) | Sediment microbial communities from Yellowstone Lake, YNP, Wyoming, USA - YL17G07_0 | ecosystem: Environmental > Aquatic > Freshwater > Lake > Sediment | place: USA: Wyoming | collected... | reverse complement strand
CCACCAGCGCCGGGTAGTGCCGCACGGCCGGCGCGAACTCCCCCAGCCGCGCGCAGGAGACGGCGGCGCCCAGGCGCAGGCCCTGAGCCTCGCTGTACTCCAGCACGTTGAGCTCGGGAATCTTCTTCAGGTCCACCATGTGCCCAAAGGCGCGGCGCCCGGCCCGGTACTGGATGATCAGGTCCGTACCGCCGCTCAGCAGCCCCACGGGAGCCTTGGACCCCGCGATCAGGCGCAGGGCCTCGTCCAGGCTGGCGGGGGCGCTGAATTCCAGGGGCTCCACGGCAAGTCCTCCAGACTCCGCGGCGGGCGCGGTAGGGTTTAAGGGGGCGGCGCTTCGACCGTGCTAACGTAGCGGGAGCGGCCCCAAATTTCAAGAGACGCACCCCCGGGAGGCGGCATACGGCCCGGGCGGCGGACGGGCCGCGCTGGCATTGCCCACGCCCGCGGGGCTACAATGCCCCCGCCGCCGCCGGAGCGCCCGGACAGCGGGCGCTTCCCGATCCCTGCTTGCCTGGAGCCCGACCTTGAGCCTTTCCCTCTGGAACCCCAGCGCCCTGAAGCGCCGCGACGCCTGGCTGCGGTTCTTCACCTACGCCCTGTTCAGCTTCAGCGCGTTTTCCATCGCCGGGATCGAGGCGGCGGCGATCCTGCTGCTGGCGACGGCCCTGGTGGAGCGCTGGCGGGGCGGGGCGGGGGCCTGGGCGGGCCTGCCCCCCTGGCTCTGGGGGCCGTTCGTGGGGCTGGCGGCGGCGGCGTTCCTCTCCGCAGCGGTCAACCCCGGCTTCTGGCACACGGTGGACAACATGCGGGGCGAGTACCGCCTGGCGCTGCCCTTCGCGCTGGCCGCGGCGCTGGCGCGGCTGGACCTGCGCCGGCTGCTGCGGACGCACCTGGCGTTCATGGCCCTGATGGCCGTCTACGGCGCGATCCAATACCGCTACGGGGTGGACTGGCTGCGGGCGGAGGGGCACAAGCTGACGACGCCCGCCCTGGACGGCGCCGCGTTCCACGCCCAGGGCAACTTCAGCCACCACCTGACCTTCGCCGGGGTGATGCTGATCGTCGTGCCGCTCTACCTCTCGCTGGCGCTTCAGGCGCGGGGCTGGGCGCGTCTGCCCTGGGCCGCTGGGGCGCTGCTGGCGGCGCTGGCGACGGTGCTCTCCCTGGGGCGCAGCGGCTGGCTGGGGATGGCCGTGGCCGTGTTGGCGCTGCTCGCCCTGCGCCTGCCCCGCCGCTGGGGGGTGGGGGTCGCCGCGCTGGGCGTGGGCGCGCTGGCCCTGCTGACCACGCTGCTGGTGACCCGCCACCTGGGATCGGAGTTCAACCTGGACGCCGAGCGGGCCAAGCTGGGGGGCTCCACGCTGCTGCTGCGGCTGACCGGCACCTCGCTGACCCGGGACGTGGGGCGGCTGCGGCTGTGGGAGGCCGGCGCGCTGGCCGTGCGGGACCGCCCCTGGCTGGGCGTGGGGATGGGCAACCAGGACCGCGATCTGGAGCCCTACTTCCAGATCGTCCGGGAGCGCCATCCCGGCTACGTCTTCGACAACCCGGCCTCCGCCGGGCTGCACGACATCTACCTGCAAATCGCCTTCAACCTGGGCGCCGTCGGCCTGGCGGCGTACTGGAGCGTGTGGGGCGCGGTGTTCGTGTGGATCGGCGGGAGCCTGCGCCGCGCGGGGCCGGGGGACGGCTTCCTGGCGGCGATCCTGGCCGGCGCGGCCTGCGGCCTGGCGGGGTCCATGGTGGCCGGATTGTTCGAGAACAACTTCCTCGACGGCGAGGTGCAGACCCAGGTCCTGCTCATGATGGGGCTGGCGCTCTACGCCGGGCTGCAGATCCGGCGCAAGGCGCGCGGCCCCCTCCGAAGACCCCACCCCCTGGCCCCCTCCCCCTAGGGGGTTGCGGAAAAACGAATGGATGGTGGTTGGTGGGGGCTTTGCCCCGCCTTTTTGTCTGGCTCGGCGCTGACGCACCGAGCGCCCCAGCAGGGGCGAGCGCCCCTGCACCCGATAATGGCATATCGGGATGGGACGATCCCGATCGGCCATACGGTGCGCAAATCGGCTCCAGGAGTGGAGCCGGGAATCACCGGCAAAACGCCGTGCTTCCTTGATCTTCCTGTTTTCGCGGCAGTTGTATCGCCGCGAAAACCAAAGACGCCGGCGCGGCGGCTCGCGCCGGACGCTTGCGGGAGGTGCCGGCAACATTGCGCCGCGAAAACCAAAGACGCCGGCGTGGCGGCCCGCGCTGGACGCTTGCGGGAGGCGCCGGCAACATTGCGCCGCGAAAACGCGGTGCAGGATGCGGGGGGACTTGTTCCCCCGCTTGTCGTTCGTTTTTCCGCGGCCCCGCCTAGAAAGGCGCGCCGTTCTTGCGGCGGAGGGCGAATTGGGCAAGAGTGGGCCGGGGAATACTTTCCGCACCCGCCGGACTCGGACCGCCGCATCCACCCACCAGGGGGTCGTCATGTCCCAATGGCACTACTACCAATTCCTGTTCCGCTACCTGGCCCTGCTGGCCTTCAAGAAGAAGACGCTCGGCGGCACGGCGGAGCGAATGGCCGTGGATCTGCCCAACGCTCCGTGCGTGCTGTTCGAGAACGACGCGCTGAGCTTCGAGCAGTTCAACCGCGCCGCCAACCGCCGCGCCAACCTCTTCAAGGCGCTGGGCGGGAAGAAGGGCGATACGGTCGCCCTGTTGATGGAGAACCGACCGGAATTCCTGACGACCCTGGCGGGACTGGCCAAGCTGGGGGTGGCGACGGCCGCCATCAACACCAACCTCGCCGGCCCAGCCCTGGCCCATTGCCTCAACCTCTCCGGCGCGGTGAACCTGATCGTTGGGGCCGAGTGCCTGCCGCGCCTGCTGGAGGTGCTGCCCACCCTGGAGCGCATCCGCCCACACACCATCTATGTGGACACCCGCTGGCCGGGGGAGGCATCCCCCCCGCCGGGCGCCCAGAACCTGAACGAGATGCTGGCCGCCGCCGCCGAGGCCAACCCGCCCCCGGCTTTCTTGGGCAGCATGGACCTGCTGATGTACATCTACACCTCGGGCACCACGGGCCTGCCCAAGGCGGCGCGCATTACGCACTACCGCTGGTATGCCGGCGGCCTGGCCTTCGGGTTCTTCTCCCTGGGCCTCACCCCGGCCGACATCGTCTACTGCGCCTTGCCGCTCTACCACAGCAACGGCTCGATCGTGGCGTTTAGCTCCTCGTTCCAGAACGGCGCGGCCCTGGCGCTCAGCCGCCGCTTCAGCGCCGGCAAGTTCTGGGAGGAGGCCGCGCGGTTCAAGGCCACGTCGGCCATCTACATCGGCGAGGTGCTGCGCTACCTGGTGAACACGCCGCCCGGGCCTTTCGACCGCGCCCACGCGATCCGCCAGGTGCTGGGGAACGGATTGCGGCCCGACATCTGGAAGGCCTTTCAGGAGCGCTTCGGCATCCCCCACATCCGCGAGTTCTACGCCTCCACGGAGGGGAATGCCGTGACCGTCAATGTGGACGACACCGTCGGCTCTTGCGGGTCCACCCTGCTGAAGCTGTCCAAGACCCTATTCGTCGTGCGCTTCGATGTGGAGCGCAACGAGTACCTGCGCGACGACAAGGGCTTCTGTGTGGAATGCGCGCCGGGCGAGGTGGGCGAGTTGGTGGGGGAAATCAAGTTTGCCACGCCCTTCGGCGGCTACACCAACCCGGCGGAGACGGAGAAGAAGGTGCTGCGCGGCGTCTTCAAGACCGGCGACGCGTTCTTCAAGACGGGCGATCTGATGAAGGTGGATGCGCAGGGCCGCTTCTTCTTCGTGGACCGCATCGGGGACACCTTCCGCTGGAAAGGGGAGAACGTCTCCACCCAGGAGGTGCAGGAGTTGCTGGCGGCCTTCCCCGGCATCCAGTTGATCAACGTGTTCGGGGTGACGCTCCCGGGGGCGGAGGGCCGCGCCGGCATGGCCGTGGCGGTGCTGGAGGGCAACGCGCGCTTCGACCCCTCAGCCTTCTTCCGCTACGGCCAGGAGCGGCTGCCGGCCTATGCGCGCCCGGCATTCGTCCGCGTGTCCAAGGAGCTGGACGTGACCGGGACGTTCAAGCTGCGCAAGGTGGACTTGCAGAAGGCAGGCTTCGACCCCGGCGCGACCACGGACCCGCTCTATTACCGGGACGACGCCCAGACCACCTACTTGCCCCTGACGCCCCAGGCGCACGCGGAGATCAAGGCGGGGCGGATCCGGTTCTAGCCGCGCCCACCGCACCCTCGCGCGATGCCAACGCCCGCTCCTCCCTGGAAGTTGGGGGGTAGAAGCAAGGCTGGGCGTGACTTCGTCTGGCCCGACCGGCTAGCTGTAGCGCTTCGGCGCGCCGTCGTCGGCGTACCAGTCGAATGGCGCGTCGGAGAGGTTGACGATCACGTTCTGGAGCTGGGTGTACTCGTGGTAGGCGGCGATGCCGTTCTCCCGCCCGATGCCGCTCTGCTTGAAGCCGCCCCAGGAGGACGCCGGATCTATGCGGTGGTGGTCGTTGATCCACACCACGCCGATGCGCAGGCGGTGCGCCACCCGGTGCGCCCGGCGCGCGTCGGCGGTCCAGACGCTGGCGGCCAGGCCGTAGGGCGTGCCGTTGGCCAGCGCCACCGCCTCGTCCTCGGTGTCGAAGGGCAGGACGCACACCACCGGCCCGAAGATCTCCTCCTGCGCGATGCGCATGGCGGGCTTGACGCCGGTGAACACGGTGGGCGTGTAGTAGAAGCCCCGCGCCAGGCCGGGGTGCTCCGGGCGGCGCCCGCCGGCGGCCAGCGTCGCGCCCTCCTCGATCCCGGCGCGCACGTAGCCCTCCACCACCTCGCGCTGATGGGCGGAGACCAGCGGCCCCATCTGCGTGGCCGGGTCCTGGGGGTCGCCGATGCGGATGGCGTTGGCGCGCCGCACCAGCCGCTCCACCACCGCGTCGTGCAGGGAGCGGTGCACCAGCAGCAGCGCGCCCTGCACGCAGGTCTGCCCGGCGGCGATGAACGAGGCGAAGAGCGCCCCGGCGGTGGCCCGCTCCACGTCCACGTCCGGGAACACGATCACCGCGGCCTTGCCGCCCAGCTCCGCGGAGACCCGCGCCAGGTTGCGGCCGGCCAGCGCGGCCACGGCCCGGCCCGTCTCCGTCCCGCCGGTCAGGTCAATCTTCTGCAGGCCCGGGTGGCCGGCCAGGGCCGCCCCGGCGGTGCGGCCAAAGCCGGGCACCACGTTGTACACGCCGTCCGGCAGGCCGGCCTCCTTCAGCACCTCGCCCAGCATCAGCGGCGTGATGGGCGCCAACTCGCTGGGCTTGACCACCATCGTGTTGCCGGCCGCCAGCGCGGGCGCCACCTTCTTGGTGAGGATCAGCAGCGGATGGTTCCAGGGCGTGAGCGCCCCCACCACCCCCAGCGGCACGCGGCGCGCATAGTTCAGGTACGGCCCGCCGAAGGGCGGCACGCTGCCCTCTTGCGTGCGGGCCAGGGCGCCGAAGTAGCTGTACCATTCCGGCGCGCGGCGCAACTGCGCGGACATCTCCCGCACGGGCCGCCCGATCTGGTCCACCTCCACCGTCACGAAGGCGTCAATACGCGAAGCCAGCACGTCGGCGGCGCGGGTCAGGATGCGGCCCCGGGTCTCCGCGTCGGCGACGCCCCAGCCGGCGGCGGCGCGCTGGGCCACCTGCACGGCGCGGTCAATGTCCTCCGCTCCGCCCTCGGCCGCATGGGCGAACGTCTCGCCGTTCTTGGGGTTAATTACGGGGAAGGTCTTGCCTGAGGCCGCCGGCGTGTAGCGGCCGTCAATGAACAGGTTGTGGGTGCTGCCGCGTTTGGCGGTCATGGCCTGGGTCTCCGGCGCTAGGGATGGTCGCGGCCCCGGCGAAGGGGCACTGCGGCAAATCGTAACATACGGGACGGGCGCGCTCTACCCGGCGGCGGAGCCCGCGCCCGGGCGCTCAAGAGCGCTCACGGCGCCGCCTCCTGGGCCAGGGCCTTGGGCACGGGGATGCGCTGGGCGCGCAGATATTCGCCCAGCGTCTTGGCCTGGGGGTCCGTGCGGGTGGAAGAGGTGCCGCCCTCGCCCAGCAGACCCTCGATCTGGAAGTTCAGGGCCAACAGGTTGGGTAGCTCGTAGCGCTGGATGGGGCAAGCCGCCAGATCCGGCAGCAGGGCCTTCAGCCGCTCCGCCGTCAAGTACGCCCGCAGGTAGGCGTAGGCCGCGGGCGTCTTGCACCACAGCCCCAGGTTGGCGTTGCCGCCTTTGTCGCCGGAGCGCGTCCCGGCCAGCCGTCCCAGGTGCAGCGGCACCGTCTCCCCGCTGGGCACGGTGGGTAGGGTTGCCGCGGGCGGGGCCGCCGCCGGGTGCGCGGCCGGCGGCGTTGGCGCCGGCGGGACGATCACCTGCGGCACGTCCACGACCTCCCCGCCAACGTGGACCCGCTCGCGCAGGTGCGCCTTGCCCACCAGGGCGGGCCAGTAGACGATGTTGGGCGCGCCGTCCCCCGGCGGGGCCGTCAGCGTGAAGCCCGGAATGTTGGCCAGGGCCAGTTCCACCACCTTGGCGGAGAACAGCCGCCCGGCCAGCTTGGCGTCCTGGGACACCACCGTCACCCGCAGCGTCGCCAGCGCCTCGTCGTTGGAGGCGGGTTGCTCCTTGTCCGTGCGCAGCAGTTGCACGTCCACCTCGTCGAAGCGGTCCTTGCCGCCCAGGGCGTTGAACAGCGTCTGCTCGACGACGCGGGCCTTGGCCTCGATGTCCAGGCCGGCCAGGCGGATGCCCATCGAGTTGCGGTGGCCGCGCAGCGTGTTGATGCAGACCTTGGCCGTGGCGGGCGGGGGGGAACCCTTGCAGCCGCCCACGCGCACCCGGTCCGGCCCTTCCTGCGCCAAGTGCAGGGTGTCGAAGTGCGCCGTCACGTCCGGGTTCAGGTATGCGGGGGGCCCAATTTCGTAGAGCAGTTGCGCCGTCACCGTGCCCACGGAGACCAGCCCGCCGGTGCCCGGGTGCTTGGTCACCACGAACGAGCCGTCGGCGTGGATTTCCGCCAGCGGGTAGCCGATGCGGTCGAAGGAGGGCACCTCCTGGAAGAACGAGTAATTGCCGCCGGTGGCCTGCGCGCCGCATTCCAGGATGTGCCCGGCCGCCAGGGCGCCCGCCAGTTGGTCCCACTGGTCGCGCCGCCAGCCGAACTTCCACGCCGCCGGCCCGATGGTGAGCGCGGCGTCGGTGACGCGCGGACACACGACGATGTCGGCGCCCCGCTCCAGCGCGGCCTGGATGCCCCAGCCGCCCAGGTAGGCGTTGGCCGTCACCGGGTTCACCTTGGCCTCGCGGAAGCTGACGCCGCGGTCCAGGTGCAGGAAGGCCTCGCCCTGCGCCTGAAGCTCCTCCAGCCGGGGCATCAGGTCGTCGCCCTCGATCCAGGCGATCTTGGGGCGCAGGCCCAGCCGGGCCGCCAGCGCCTCCAGCGCCTCCGCCAGCCCCTTGGGGTTCAGCCCGCCCGCGTTGGCCACCACCCGGATGCCGCGCTCCAGGCAGGTGCCCAGCACCTCCTCCATCTGCTTGAGGAACGTGCCCACATAGCCGGCCTTGGGATCGGCCATGCGCTGGCGGAGCAGAATCGCCATGGTGACCTCGGCCAGGTAGTCGCCGGTGAGCACGTCAATCGGCCCGCCGGTCACCATCTCCTTGGCGGCGGCCAGGCGGTCGCCATAGAAGCCGCTGCAATTGCCGACGATCAGTGGAGCCATGGGATCTCCCGGGATTGTGCCCCGCCGGCGGGGGCGCTGTGCGCAGCGCCGGTCGGGGCGATTTGCCGTCTGCGGAACAGCAAACTGCAAGCGGGGGAACAAGTCCCCCCGCACCCCCCGGGTAAGTTTTCGCGGCGCGATGTTGCCAGCGCCTCCCGCAATCGTCCGGCGCGGGCCGCCGCGAAAACAGAAGGGTCAATGAGGTGCTGCATTCTGTCGGTAACTTGAAGATTGGCTCTTAGAGCCGATTTGCGCACTGTATGGAGAATCATGATCGTCCCATCGCGATACCCCTCTATCGGGTGCAGGGAGCCCCGCTCCCTGCTGGGGCGCTCGGCGCGTGAGCGCCGAGCCAAAAGCCATACGGCGGGGCGAAGCCCCACCAACCACCATCCATTCCCTTTTCCGCATCCTGTTAGGGGGCCTTGCCTGCCCCGGCGGCGGACGGCCCCAGCTCGAACAGCAGTTGGCGCGCCGCCACCTGGTCGCCCACGGCCACGGGCAGCGCGATGACGACGCCATCGGCGGGGGCGGGGAACTCATGCTGCATCTTCATCGCCTCCAGCACCACCAGGCATTGTCCCTTGACAACGGCCTCGCCCACCCGCGCCCGCACGGCGACGATGCGGCCCGTCATGGGCGCGAGGCGGCGCCCGGGGGCGGCCTCCGGGCGCGCGGCGGCCACCCCCTGCGGCACCTCGCGGAAGGTTTCCGCGCTGCCCCCGCATTGCAGGTAGGTGTCCTCCCCGATCCGCGCGGCGTGGGCCGTGGCCTGTACGCCGTCGCAGGCGTAGCGCAGCCGCTCCACGCCCGGGAGCGCCTCCACGCGCTCCAGGAGGGCCATGGCGTACGTGGCGGCCTCCGGCGTGCCGGCGCCCAGGGTCACCGAGAAGTCCCCCGCGGGCAGGCCCGTGACGGCCGTGCGCGCCATGCCGCCCTGCCAGGCCAGCACGGCCTCCCCGCCCTGGGGCCGGGTCTGCCACTTCCCGCCGGACGCGGCGGCGAAGGGCAGCAGCGCCGCCAGCGCCACCAGCGCCGGGGGAGGCGCCGGGCGCTCCAATCCGGGGCCGAAGCGCTCCTCGATGAAGGCCGTGGTGGCCCGGCCCGCGGCGAAGTCCGGGTGGCTCAGCAGCGCCACCAGGAACGCCCGGTTGTTGGGCGGGCCCAGCAGCACGCTGTCCTCCAACGCGCGGATCAGGCGGCGGCGGGCCTCCTCCCGCGTGGCGCCGTGGGCGATCACCTTGGCCACCAGGGGATCGTAGTGGGGGGAGATCTCCTCGGGCTCCGCCAGTCCACCGCTGCCCAAGCCGTGGTCCACCCGCACGCCCGGCCCCCCGGCGGGCAGCCACGCGGCCACGCGCCCGCTCTGGGGCAGGAAGCCCGCGTAGGGGTCCTCCGCGTAGAGCCGCGCCTCGATCGCGTGGCCGCTGAAGCGCACCTGCTCCTGGGTCAGCGGCAGGGGCTCGCCCGCGGCCACCCGGAACTGCCAGGCGACCAGGTCCAGCCCGGTGACCAGCTCGGTGACCGGGTGCTCCACCTGCAAACGCGTGTTCATCTCCAGGAAGTGGAAGCTTCCGTCCTCGTCCAGCAGGAACTCCACGGTGCCCGCGCCCACGTAGCGGATCTCGCGGGCGGCCCGGACGGCGGCCTCGCCCATGCGGGCGCGCAGCTCGGGGGTCAGGACCGGGCTGGGGGCCTCCTCCAGCACCTTCTGGTGGCGGCGCTGGACGGAACAGTCGCGCTCGCCCAGGTGCAGAACGTTGCCTTGGGTGTCGGCGAAGACCTGGATTTCCACGTGCCGGGGGCGGGTCAGGGCGCGCTCCAGGATCAGTTCCCCGCTGCCGAAGGCGCTCTCGGCCTCCGCGCGGGCGGCGCTCAGGGCCGCGGGCAGCGCGGCCAGGTCGGCCACCCGCCGCATGCCGCGCCCGCCGCCGCCGGCCGCCGCCTTGACCATGATGGGCGGGCCGATGCGCTGGGCGGCCGCCAGCAGCGCCGCGTCGGAGCCGTCCGGCCCGGAGTAGCCCGGCACGCAGGGCACCCCGGCCCGCTCCATGCGCAGCTTGGCCTGGCGCTTGTTGCCCATCAGGGCGATGGCCTCCGGCGGCGGGCCGATGAACACCAGCCCGGCCTCCGCGCAGGCGCGGGCGAAGCCGGCGTTCTCGGAGAGGAAGCCGTAGCCGGGATGGACCGCGTCCGCCCCCGCGGCCCGGGCGGCCGCCAGGATGCGCGCTCCGTCCAGGTAGCTCTCCCGCGCCGGCGCGGGGCCGATCTCCACCGCGCGGTCGGCCAGCCGCACGTGCGGCGCGGCGGCGTCGGCCCGGCTGTAGACCGCCACCGTGCGGTAACCCAGCGCCCGCGCGCCGGAGATCACCCGCACGGCGATCTCGCCCCGGTTGGCGACCAGGACGGTGGAAAAGGGCATGGGCGGCATGGCGGCCTACCGCGTCGTGATGCGCTGGGCGGCGCGCTGCATGCGCTCCGCCTCCGGGAGCAGGCCCTTCAGCTTGCAGATGATGCCCAGCATCACCTCGTCCGCCCCGCCGCCGATGCTGCCCAGGCGCGAATCGCGGTAGGCGCGGGAGACGGGCGTCTCCCACATGTAGCCCATGCCGCCCCAGAACTGGAGGCAGGCGTCGTAGAGCGTGCGCGCCAGCCGCGCCCCCTTGAGCTTGGCCATGCTGGCCAGCAGCGTCACGTCCTGGCCCTGGAGGTAGAGCTCGACGGCCCGGTACACCAGCGCCCGCTGCGCCTCCACCTCCGTCATCAGCTCCGCCAGGCGGTAGTGCACGTACTGGTTGTCCAGGATGGGCTTGCCGAAGGCCTGGCGCTGGCGGGTGTAGTCGGCGGTCGCCTGAAGCGTGCGCTCCATGCCCTTCAGCCCGGCGGTGGCCCCCCAGAGCCGCTCCTCCTGGAACTGGAGCATCTGGTAGAGAAAGCCCTTGCCCTCCTCGCCGATGCGGTAGCGCTGGGGCACCCGCACGTCCTCGAAGAAGATCTGCGCGGTGTCCGACGACCACATGCCCAGCTTCTTGAGCTTGCGGGCGATGGAGACGCCCCGGGTCTTCATCGGCACGCAGATCAGCGACTTGTTCTTGTGGGCGGCGCCCTCGCCGGTGTTGGCGAGCAGGCACATCCAATCCGCCTGGGTGCCGTTGGTGGTCCACATCTTCCCGCCGTTGATGACGTAGTCGCCGCCGTCCTTGTGGGCCGTGGTGAGGATGCTCGCCACGTCGGAGCCGGCCCCGACCTCGCTCACGCCCAGGCACGCCACGAAGTCCCCGGCAATGGAGGGCGCCAGGAACTCCCGCCGCAGCGCGTCATCGCCAAAGCGGGCCAGGGCGGGCGTGGCCATGTCCGTCTGCACCCCGATCGCCATCGGCACCCCGCCGCAGCGGATGTTGCCCAGTTCCTCGGTGAAGGCCATGGCGTAGGAGTAGTCCAGCCCCAGGCCGCCGTACTCCGGCGGCTTGGTGATCCCCAGCAGGCCCAAGGCGCCCATCTTCTTGAACACCTCGTGGGCCGGGAAAATCTCCGCCTCCTCCCACTCGTCCACATGGGGATTGATCTCCGCCTCGATGAACTTGCGGGTCGTTTCGCGCAACTGCTCGTGCTGCTCGGTGAAGATCATGGGCCCACTCCGGAAAAGGATAGCTTACATGCGGGCGACGCCGAAGGTGCTCGGGCGCAGGCGCCTGGCGTCCGCCTCGCGGCAGATGGACAGGCAGAAGGCCAGCACCTTGCGGGTGTCGCGCGGGTCAATGATGCCGTCGTCCCACAGCCGCGAGGTGGCGTAGAGGGCGCTGGACTGCCGGTCGAACTGGCGGATGATCTCGTCCTTCATGGCTTGCAGCACCGCCGGGTCCGCCGCCTGTCCGGCGCGCTTGAGCTTCTCCTCGGTAATGGTGGCCATCACCCCCGCCGCCTGCTCGCCCCCCATCACCGCGACGCGGCTGTTGGGCCAGGCAAAGAGGAAGCGCGGCTCGTAGGCGCGGCCGCACATCCCGTAGTTGCCCGCGCCGAAGCTGCCGCCCACGATCACGGTGAGCTGCGGCACGGTGGCGTTGGCCACGGCCTGGATCATCTTGGAGCCGTGCTTGATCGCCCCGCCCTGCTCCGCCTCGCGCCCCACCAGGTAGCCCGTCGTGTTCTGCAGGTAGATCAGCGGCGTGCCGGATTGGCAGCACAGTTGGATGAACTGCGCGGCCTTGGCCGATCCGTTCGGGTCAATCGGCCCGTTGTTGCCCAGGATGCCGCAGGCCTGGCCCTCGATGGCGGCGTGGCCGCAGACGGTGGCCGCACCGTAGCGCGCCTTGAAGTCCAGGAAGTCCGAGTCGTCCACGATCCGTGCGATCACCTCGCGCACGTCGTAGGGCTTGCGGTAGTCCACGGGCACCAGCCCGGCCAGGTCGGCCGCGGGCCAGCGGGGTTCCGCGAAGGGCCGCACCGGCGGCGCCTGCCCGTTCCAGGGCAGCTTGGCCAGGAGCTCCCGCGCGATGCGGATCGCCTCCCCGTCGTCCTCGGCCAGGTATTCCGCCGTGCCGGAGACCTCCGCGTGCATCTCCGCCCCGCCCAACTCCTCGTCCGTGGCGATCTCTCCCGTGGCGGCCTTCAGCAGGGGCGGCCCGGCCAGGAAGATCTTGCTGCGGCCCCGCACCACCACCACGTAGTCCGACAGGCCCGGCAGGTAGGCCCCGCCCGCGGTGGAGGAGCCGTGGATGACCGTGATCTGGGGAATGCCCGCGGCGGAAAGCCGCGCCTGATTGAAGAAGCCCCGCCCGCCGCGCACGAAGATGTCGGCCTGGTGCAGCAGGTTCGCCCCGCCGCTTTCCGCCAGCACCACCACGGGCAGCTTGTTGCGCAGGGCGACCTCCTGGGCGCGCAGGTACTTGTCCAGGCCGATGGGGCTGGTCGTGCCGCCCTTGTAGGCGCTGTTGTGCGCCACCACCAGGCAGCGCGTGCCGGAGACGTAGCCGACGCCCACCTGGGAGCTGGCCATCAGCTCGGCCGGCTGGCCCGCCTCGTCCAGGTAGCCCGCCAGCGGCGATAGCTCCAAGAAGGGCGCGCCGCGGTCCAGCAGCAGCGCCATGCGCTCGCGCGGCAGCAGTTGGCCGCGCTTGTGGAAGCGCTCCTTGGCCGCCTCGGCGTCCGCGATCAGCTTGCGCTCGATGCCCTGAAGCTCCTCCAGCAGCGCCAGCATGGCGGCGCGCTGCGCCTGGAAGTCCGCGCCGGCCGGGTCAATCCGAGTCTCGATGGCGGGCACGGCGATCTTCCCGAATTGGGGTCAACAAGGGGCCGGCGGCGCGCGGTCCGGCTTGGGGCGGCGCCGGGACGGCAGGCAGCAAGCCCGCGCGTCTGCCGCGCCATTCCTCCCCGGGGCGTATTGATGGGAACTCTACCATACCGCGCGGCAGGTCCAAAACCTCCGCGCCGGCCGGGCAGCGGCCCCGTCGGACAGCGGGCGCAGCCCCAGCATCCGCTGGGAGGGTGCGGAAAAGAGGGTTAGGAGGTCCGCGGGGGCTCCGCCCCCGCGTCCCGTTCAAGTCGATACGGGCCGTGGCTGCCATGCAGCCACGGAAAGGTATCCGGGGAGCGCGAGGGGGCACGCTCCCTCGCAGGCAGAGGTACTTCCGCAGGCCGCTAATGACCGCTGCATAAGAAATGTCCGCTCGTTCGTCCGCAAACCCGCACTGGGCTTGGTTTCGCGGCATGGAGCGTGGGACATTACTAACGCGGTTGTCATTAGTTCCGGTAGCGGCGCACGAGGCTGGTGACGCCCTGTTGCTGCATGTCCTTGGCGAGCCGGCGGGCGTCCGCCTCGTCCTCGAAGGGGCCCGCCACCACGGCGAGGAAGCCGTTGGAGACCGGATCGAGCATCAGCGCGGCGCTGGGGAACCGCGCCTGCATCCGCGCGCGCGCCTCCTCCGCGGCCGGCTCGTCCGGGTACGCGGCGACCTGTACCACGTACTGTTGGTAGGCCCGCAGGCCCAGCCCGGCGGCCAGGGTCTCCGGCCACTTCAGCACCGTGATCCGCACGGGCGCCGTCCCGGCCTCGATCATTCCCAGGCGCTCAGCGGCGATGCGGGTCAGATCCAGGACGCGGCCCTTGGCGTAGGGGCCGCGGTCGTTGATGCGCAGCCACACCTTGCGCCCGTTGTTCAGATTTTCCACTTGCACCCGCGTGCCGATGGGCAGGACGGGGTGGGCGGCCGTCAGCCCGTATTGGTTGTACACCTCCCCATTGGCGGTCTGCTTGCCGTGGAAGTTGGGGCCGTACCAGGACGCCACGCCCTCCAGGTAGGGAGCCAGGGGGTCGGCCCAGCGGGCATTGGGGGCGGCGTCGTCCGGGGCCCGCCGGGAATCGTCCGCGTGCGCGACGGGCGGCCGCGGTACAGCATCCGCCGGGCGCTCCGTGGCCGGGGCCGGCCCCGCCTCGGGGGACGCCGTGGGCGCGGCGGGCGCTCCCTGCGGGGCTTCCGCCGCGGACCGTGCTGCCGGGCGGGGCCGGGCGCCGGGTGCCTGTGGGCCGGCGTCCCACAGGTAGGCGTAGGGGTTGGCCGGCTGCGCCGCCGGGACCACCGGGGCCACCGCGGCGGCGGGCGCCGGGCCGGCAGCCTGGGGCGCCGCCGGCGGGGCCTGCGCGGCGCAGGACGCCAGCAGCAGCGCCAGGGCGCCGAGCGGGGTCAGGGCGCCGAGCGGGGTCAGGGCGCCGAGCCGGGCCATCCCAATGCCGAAGCGCAGCGGGGTCATGGGGTGCCTCATGTCGCCTGGCCGCGCAGCAGACGCGCCGCGCGCTTGGCAAAGTAGGTCAGGATGATGTCCGCGCCCGCGCGCTTGATGCCCACCAGGCATTCCAGCATGGTCTTGTCCAGGTCCAGCCAGCCGTTGCGGTGGGCGGCCCAGAGCATGGCGTACTCTCCGCTGACGTTGTACGCGGCGACGGGCAGCAGGGTCGCCTGGCGCACGCGCTGGATGATGTCCAGGTAGGGCAGGGCCGGCTTGACCATCACGATGTCCGCCGCCTCGGCGATGTCCAGCAGCGCCTCGTGCAGCGCCTCGCGGGCGTTGGCGGGGTCCATCTGGTAGGTGGTGCGGTCGCCGAAGCGCGGCGCGCCCTCCGCCGCCTCCCGGAACGGACCGTAGAAGGCCGAGGCGAACTTGGCGGAGTAGGCCATGATGGGCAGGTGGGCGAAGCCCGCGCCGTCCAGCGCCGCCCGCAGCGCCGCCACGCGGCCGTCCATCATGTCCGAGGGCGAGACCAGGTCCGCCCCCGCCCGGGCGTGGGAAACGGCCATGCGCGCCAGCACCTCCAGCGTCTCGTCGTTGAGGATGGTCTCGCCGCGCACCAGGCCGCAATGGCCGTGCTCCAGCCACTCGCACAGGCACACGTCCGTCATCACGGCCATCGTCGGGTGGCGCTCCTTGATGGCGCGGATGGCGCGCTGGATCAGTCCGTCGGCGGCGGTCGCGTGCCGCCCCTCCAGGTCCTTGGCGCGGGGCACGCCGAAGAGGTCCACGGCGGGGATGCCCAGCTCCACCAGTTCCCCCACCTCCTTGACGGCCTCGTCCACGGAGAGTTGGAACACCTCCGGCATGGAGGAGACCGGGTTGCGCACGCCCTTGCCCTCCGTGATGAAGAGCGGGTAGATGAAGTCGTCCACGGAGACGTGCGTCTCGCGCACCATGCGCCGCAGGGTGGGCGATGCGCGCAGACGGCGCAGACGCTCGGCCGGAAAAGTCATGGGTGCTCGCTCCCGTTGCGGGGTGGTGGCGGTCAGGGCCGCGCCAGCTTAGCAGGCTGCGGAAAATCGAACTGCAAGCGGGGGAACAAGTCCCCCCTCACCCCCCGGGTAAGTTTTCGCGGCGCAATGTTGCCGGCGCCTCCCGCAAGCGTCCGGCGCGAGCCGCCGCGAAAACAATAGGGTCAAGTAAGCACAGGGCTTTGCCGGTGATTCCCGGCTCCGCTCCTGGAGCCGATTTGCGCACCGTATGGCCGATCATGATCGTCCCATCCCAATACCCCTATACCGGGTGCAGGGAGCCCTGCTTCC
>Ga0315281_10007116_pt1 | contig 15805 bp, 14 predicted proteins | sample YL17G07_0_MG_FD_204540 | JGI IMG/M metagenome (GOLD analysis project Ga0315281, IMG submission 204540) | Sediment microbial communities from Yellowstone Lake, YNP, Wyoming, USA - YL17G07_0 | ecosystem: Environmental > Aquatic > Freshwater > Lake > Sediment | place: USA: Wyoming | collected... | reverse complement strand
TAGTTATTTCGTTTTGAAAGTGAGCGTATGGCAGTAAATAGAGCGTGGACGCTTGCCAGCCATCCTTCGGGCTGGGTCACCGAGGCGAACTTCAAGCTGGTCGAATCACCCGCGCCTGCGCCGAAGGAAGGCGAGGTGCTGGTGAAGAACCTGTGGCTCTCGCTCGACCCGTACATGCGCGGGCGCATGAGCCAGCAGAAAAGCTACGTCAAGGGCGTCGAGATCGGCGACGTAATGACGGGCGAGACGGCGGGTGAAGTGGTCGATTCGAAACACCCCGGCTTCAAGCCCGGCGACAAGGTGACCGCGCCTTCGGGCTGGCAGCTCTACTGCTGCCTGAAGGGCGAACTGCTCACCAAGGTGGATGCATCGAAGGCGCCTCTGTCCTACTTCCTCGGTTGCCTCGGCATGCCGGGGCGCACCGCGTATTTCGGCTTGAAGGATATCTGCGCCCCGAAGCCGGGCGAAACCGTGCTGGTATCCGCGGCCTCCGGCGCGGTGGGCAGCGTCGTCGGCCAGCTTGCGAAAGCCTGGAGCTGCCGCGCGGTCGGCATCGCGGGCGGCAAGGAGAAATGCGACTACGTTGTCAAGGAACTCGGCTTCGACGCCTGCGTCGATTACAAGGCCGGCAAGCTGTTCGATGATCTGAAGGCCGCCTGCCCGAAGGGCGTGGACGCCTACTTCGAAAACGTGGGCGGCGAGATCCTCGATACCGTGCTGCGCCTGATGAACGTGCGTTCGCGCATCACTATCTGCGGCCTGATTTCAGAGTACAACTCGCCCGAGCCTTACGGCATAAAAATGTTCCGCTCGATTCTGGTCAACCGCATCAAGGTGCAGGGCATGATCGTGTTCGACTGGCTGGCGCGCTATCCGGAAGGCAATCAGGCGCTGCTCGAGCTGGTCGTCGCCGGCAAGCTCAAGTATCGCGAGTCGGTGCTCGAGGGCATCGAGAGCGCGCCCAAGGGCCTGATCGGCCTGCTCAAGGGCCAGAATTTCGGCAAGCAGCTGGTCAAGCTCGCCTGAGTCGTCTGAGGAAATTCATCGCGCTCGCCGTGCGTGTTCGATGCGCTCGCGCGTCGCCGGGTGCGTCGAGAGGTAGTCCGGCGCGTCTTTGCCGCCGGGACGTTTTTCCTCCATACGCTGCAGGATCGCCGCGAACATCTCCGGCGGGATGCCGCGGCGCGCGAGGTAGGCGAGCGCGAAGTCGTCGGCCTCGCGCTCGAAATCGCGCGAGAACTTCGCTTGCAGCAGCAGCGTGGGCGCGGCGGCGGCGAGCGAGGTGAGCGACGTCAGGTCGCCGACCGTCACTGCAATCAACAGCGCGGTCACCGAGTCCTGCAGAACGTGGCGCAGGATGTGGCGCTGGCGCAGGTGGCCGATTTCGTGCGCCAGCACCGCTTCGAGTTCGCGCTCGTCCTGCGACAGCTCGACCAGCTCGTCGGTCATCACGATGATGCCCGCGGGCAGCGCAAGTGCGTTGGCGCCGGCGCGGCCGCCACGGCGCAATTCGAGCCGGTAGCCGCCCGCGCCCGCGACGCCGGTGGTCATGCCTGCAAACAGCTTGCGCAGCGCGTCCTGCCGCTCCGGCGGCAGCCGGCCCGGTGAGAGCACGAACCGGTCCAGCGCGCCGAGCGCGTCGCGACCGATCAGCGTTTCGGTCGCCGTGGGCAGGGCGAAGGCGACCTGCTTGGCGAGCGCCGGGATGCCCCAGGCGATCGCCGCCCAGGCCGCCGCCACGGTGATCGCCACGGCCACGAGCACGTAGCCGAGACCGCTTTCCCAGCGCTGCAGCAGGCGCGACAGCAGGTAAGATGCGGCCGGCTCCTGCGCCGCGAACATGCGGTCCACACCGTCGTTGTCGCCGGTCTCGCATTGCGAGCCGTCGGGAAAGGTGAGATAGCGCCGGCTGCTGCCGATGCGCCCGGAAGCGCGCACTTCGGCCAGCGGCCAGCCGCGCTCGATGCCCGCGCCGCTCACGCGCAGCACCCCCTGCGCGTCCAGGCCGATGGTTACATCGCGGCCCTCGGAGGACTTGCCGTCAAAATACAGCGCACTGACATTGGTCATAGACCGAAATCGAAGCCGAGCAGCTCGCCCGCTTCGTCGCCCACCGCGCCTACGCTCTGCTCCTGCGCCGCGAGGAAGCCGCCGAGGCCGCTTGCCGATTGCAAAGTGATCCGCTCCAGCTTGTAGCGCGCAGCGCGGATCGCGGCCCAGGGCACGAGCAGGCCGAAGGACACGAGGATGGCGAGCGAGTTCACGAAGTAAAGCTTGAACAGCCCGCCCGCGGTCCAGCCGCAGTCGAAGCGAATCTCACCAAACTGAGCGTCCAGCATGGTATTGCGCCAGGCGAGGCGCGCGAAGGCGACTTCGGCGTAGGCGCGCAGCAGCAGGTAGAGCGGCAGCAGGCCGATGCCCAGCGTGACGATGCTGCCGATGAAGAAGCCGACGAAGGCGAGCGACAGCTTCATCGCGGCGATGTAGTAGTCGCCGGCGGTCGCCGAAAAGCTGAACTGCCTGTCGCCGTAGGCACTGTGCTGCAGGAAAAACTGGCGCTTGCGGAACAGGTAGTAGGGATACGCGAGGCCCAGCGTCAGCGGCACGATAAAAATTGGCAGTACCAGGAACTTGCTCATTTCCCCCTTGCTCGAGGTGAAGCCGAAACGCACATTGCGGTGCATGGAATTGCGTGCGTTGAACTTGAGCGCATTAACCACCAGCCAAGGCAGGATCACCAGCACGGAGATAATCAAGGCGAGCTGGACCAGCGGGTGGATCCCGCCCAGCAGCGAGTAAGCGACGAACAGGGCGACCACGATCAACCGGCCCTTGAGTATCGCCACCGGGTTGCCGAGGTATTCGAAGGCCGAGCCCTCGAGCAGCGTGCTGCCGTAGAAGTAGCGCTTGCGGCGCACCTTGGCCCAGGCCGAGTAGATGCCCAGCGTGAGCACGCTCAGGCACAGGTTGACGATCCAGATCCTGAAATACTCGCCCGCATTGCCGGTAAACTGCAGCGGTACCGCTGCCGCCGGTGCTGCGTCAGTTTGCTCCAATGCGGCTCCCCGAGGACAATCTGATTACAATTCAACCTATGATCGAACTCTACACTTGGCCGACGCCGAACGGCCACAAAGTCCACATCATGCTCGAGGAAACGGGCACGCCCTACCGCGTGCACCCGATCGACATCGGCGTCGGCGACCAATTCAAGCCGGAATTCCTCAAAATCTCCCCCAACAGCAAGATGCCGGCGATGGTCGACACCGACGGCCCGGGCGGCAAGCCCTTCGCGCTCGCCGAGTCGGGCGCGATGCTGTTCTACCTCGCCTCGAAGACCGGCCGCTTCCTGCCGCAGGACCTGCGCGAGCGCTGGCAGGTGATGCAGTGGGTGATGTTCCAGATGGGCCACATCGGCCCGATGCTCGGCCAGGCGCACCATTTCCTCGGCTACGCGCCGGAGAAGATTCCCTACGCCATGAACCGCTACAAGAACGAGGCGAACCGGCTCTACATGGTGGTCGATCGCCGGCTGAAGGAATCGGAGTACCTCGCCTGCGGCGAATACACCATCGCCGACATGGCCACCGTGCCGTGGTTGCGCTTCCCGGAGCGCCAGGGCGTCGAGATCGACGCGTATCCGGCGCTCAAGCGCTGGCGCGACGCGATCCTCGAGCGGCCTGCGGTAAAGAAGGCGCTGCTGGTCCTCGCCGACCGGCGCCGCCCCGAAATGACGAAAGAGCAGAAAGAAGTCCTGTTCGGCGCGACGCAATACCAGAAGAGATAGGTAATTGAATCAGGAGCTGAAAGGCAAGGTCGCCTGGATCACGGGTGGCGGCAGCGGCATCGGCCTCGCCGGCGCGCTCGAACTGGTGAGGGCGGGAGCAAGGGTTGTTATTTCCGGAAGGACCGAGAAAACCCTTCGTGAGGCGGAAAAACAACTGAAATCAGCCGGTGACGCCGAGGGCACGTTGCTCGACGTCGCTGACAAGAAAGCGGTTGCCGCGACCGCAGCGGAGATCGAAAAGCGCCACGGCCGCATCGACATCCTGGTCAACAGCGCCGGCACCAACCTCGGCAAACGCAGTTTCCAGAATATGTCCGTGGAGGGGTGGGACGAGGTCGTGGCCATCAACCTGAATGGACTTTTTTACTGCTGCCATGCGGTCATTCCCGGCATGAGATCGAGGAAGGACGGCCTAATCATCAACATCTCTTCCTGGGCAGGGCGCCATGCGAGCCCGCTGACGGGACCGGCGTATAACGCGACGAAACGCGCAGTAATTGCGGTGACGGAATCGATAAACATAGAGGAGTGCCGCAACGGGATCCGCGCCACGTCGATCCTTCCCGGAGAGGTAGCGACCCCGATCATGGAAAAGCGGCCGGTGCCGCCTCCGCCGCTGGAGCGTGCGCGCATGGCGCAGCCCGAGGACCTTGGGCGCGCGATTCTGTTTGTCGCCGCAATGCCGGCGCGTACCTGTGTAAGCGAACTGATCATCGCGCCGACCTGGAACCGGCTCGTCATCGGCGGGCTGGAAGCACCGAAGCCCTGAGGCGCGTGAAGGTCGCGCCCTTCGATTTCGCGCGCGCCGCTTCGCTTGCAGAGGCCTGCGCGCTGCTCGCGAGGCATGGGGAGCGGCCACGCACCTGAACGCGGAGCGTTTCAAGCTCGGCGCCGGGATCGACGCGGTACACGTGCCGTACAAAGGAACGCCCGAAGCGATCACCGATTTGCTGGCTGCGCGCGTCGACTACTACTTCTGCCCGGTGGTCAATGCGCTGCCGCTGGTCAAGGAAGGCAGGCTCGCCGCACTCGCGGCGGGCAGCAGCCAGCGCTCTTCCGGCCTGCCCGACCTGCCGACCACGGTCGAGGCCGGCGTGCCCAACTCCGCTCTAGGGCTTTGGCGATCGCGCCCGGAAAGTGCCGATCGCCTTCGCCACCAGTTCTCCCGCTTCGCTGCGCGCTTCGCCTTCGCAGAAAATGGTGGTCTGACCCGCCTTGATCACGCGGCCCTCGGCGCGCAGCACGCCGGTGGCGGTGCCGATGAACTGGGTGGAGAGGTCGATGGTCATGATCGAGCGCGGCGGGTCGTAGAGCGTGCGCGCGGTCATGGAGAGCGTGAGATCGAGCAGCGCAAGGATCGAGCCGCCGTGCGCGGTGCCCCAGCTGGTCATGAATTCGGGCCGGATCGTCATCGAGAGGCGCGCCGCGCCCTTCTCCAGCGCGTCCACCTTGATCCCGAGATGCTGCGAGAACGGGATCTTCCGCATGAAGTCCGCCATCTCCTGCGACACCGCCTTCTCGCTCATAGGATTATCGCGCCGCCGTCAACCGCGATCGCCTGGCCGGTAATGTGGCGCGAGGCCTCCGATGCGAGCAGTACGGCGAGGCCCTTCAGGTCATCCGGGCCGCCTAGGCGTCCCGTCGGCGTGCCCTTGAGTACAAGCGCGCCGGCGGCATCGAGCATGACCTGCGTCATCTTGGAGGGGAAGAAGCCCGGGCAGATGGCGTTTACGGTGATGCCGTGCTCGCCCCATTCCGCCGCGAGCTGCCTGGTCATGCCGACCACGCCATGCTTGGTGGCGTTGTACGAAATCGTGCGTACCACCGCGGGGTCGCTGGCGGAGAGCCCGGCGGTCGAGGCGACGTTGATGATGCGGCCCCATTTGGCGGGGATCATCGCTTTCCTTGCAGCCTGCTGCGCCATGACGAAGCCGCCGACGAGGTTCAGGCCGATCAGCTTGTCCCAGGCTTCCAGCGGATGGTCCTCCGCCGGCGCGACCCACACCGCGCCCGCATTGTTCACGAGGATGTCGAGGCGGCCGAGTTTCGCCAGCATCTGGTCGAACACGCCCGGAATGCCGTCGCGCTTGCCGATATCGCAGACGAAGGCGTGCGCCTCGATGCCTTTGTTCGCGAGATGCCCGACCGCGCGATCGAGTTCGTCTTTTTTGCGCGCCGTGAGCGCGAGCCTGGCGCCCATTTCGCCGAGCGCCTCGGCGATCTGCAGGCCGAGGCCGCGCGAGCCGCCGGTGATGATGGCGGCGCGCCCGGTCAGATCGAAAAGCTTCTTGACACTCATGCCTGCTCCCCTAGTATGCAGGCCTCCATGTTAGCAACAACCGACTCGGCAGGATCGCAACGCGGGGTTTACACGCGCGCCGAACTCGAGCGCCTGATCGCGCCGCGCTCGATCGCGATCGTCGGCGCGTCGCCGCGCGCCGGCTCTTTCGGCCTGCGCACGCTGGAGAATCTCGCGCATTTCCGCGGCGCCATCTGGCCGGTGAATGGCAAGTATCAGAAGATCGGCGAGCACGCCTGCTATGCGTCGCTCTCCGCGTTGCCGGGGAAGCCCGATCTGGTGGCGCTGGTGGTGCCGCGCGAGGGCGTCGAGACGGCTCTCAAGGAGGCGGCGGCAGCCGGCGCCGGCGGGGTGGTCGTCTATGCCTCGGGCTATGGCGAGATGGGCCGTGACGAAGGCGCCGCGGCGCAGCGGCGTCTGGCCGACATCGCGCGCGCCGCGCGCATGCCGCTGCTCGGGCCAAATTGCATGGGGCTGGTCAATCACGAACTCGGCGTAGGGGTCAGTTTCATCCCCGAATACTCGAAGATGCCGCGCACGCTCGGCCCGATCGCGTTTGTCAGCCAATCCGGCGCGCTCGGTTACTGCCTCGCGCAGGCCGCCGAGCGGGGTCTCGGTTTCCGCTACTTCTTCTCCGTGGGCAATTCCTCCGACGTGGATGTCGCCGACCTGATCAGCGCGACGGCCGAGGATCCGGAGGTGCGAGCCATCGCGTGCCTGTTCGAGGGCGTGCCGAGCCCGCGACGGCTGCTCGAAGCGGGCGAGAAGGCGCGCCGTGCCGGCAAGCCGGTGATCGTCTACAAACTCGGCGTCAGCGAGGATGGCGCGGCGGCGGCGCGTTCGCACACAGGATCGCTTGCAGGCTCCGGGGCGGCGTTTCGCGCGTTGTTCGACCGCGCCGGCTTTGTTGCGGTGGACGACTACGAGGCGCTGGTCGAGTACGCTAAATTCTTCGCCGCCGCGGGCAAGCCTGCATCTACCCCCCCGGCGCGCGGGGTGGCGGTGGTGTCCGGCTCGGGCGGCGCCGGCATCATCGCCGCAGACATGGCGGCGCGTCACGGCGTGCCAATGCCGCAGCCCACGGAGAAAACCACGGCCGCGTTGCGCAGCGTGGTGCCGGAGTTTGGCGCCGCGCGCAATCCCTGCGATCCCACGGGGCAGGTGCTGAGCGTGCCGGAGTCCTACGCCAAGTGCTGCCGCGCGCTGCTCGAGGATCCGCAGTACGGCGTGCTGCTGTGCGCGATGAGCGTGGCCTCGCACGAGACGGGCAGTGCGCGCGCGAAGGCCATCGCGCAGCTTGCGCGCGAGCAGCCCAAGCCGGTGTCGGTGGTCTGGGTATCGGAGTGGCTGCAGGGCCCCGGCTCGGAGGCCTACGAAGCGGACGACAGGGTGGGCCTGTTCCGTTCGCTCGACCGCTGTTATGCCGCGATCGCCGCCTGGCTTCGCTGGCATGAGGCGCGGCCGACGGTGGAGTCCCGCCTTTCACGGAAGATTTCTTCTTCTTTACTTTCAGGAAAGAAAAAGACGCTAAGCGAACGGGAAGCAAAAGCGGTTCTGGCCGGATATGGAATCGCTGGAGTTCCTGAGCGCCAGGCGAAAAATGCCGATGAGGCCGTCAAGGCGGCCGCGGAACTCGGCTATCCCGTAGTGCTCAAGGCCGACGGCGACATCGCGCACAAGACCGAGGCGGGCGCAGTGAAGCTCGACCTGCGCGATGCGGCGGCGCTGCGCGCCGCCTGTGGCGCAATGACGGGGGCGAAAGATGGTTTCCTTGTCCAGTCAATGCTGAAGGGCGGCGTCGAACTGGTGGTCGGCATCAAGCGCGATCCGCAGGTCGGCCCGGTGCTGCTGGTCGGCTTGGGCGGCGTGCTGGTGGAGATCATGCGCGACACCGTGCTGGCGCTCGCCCCGGTCGGCAAGGCCGAAGCGAGGCGCATGCTTGAGAGCCTGAAGGGTTTCAAACTGCTGCAAGGCTATCGCGGCTCGCCGCCCGCGGATCTCGACGCCGTGTGCGACGCCATCGCCCGCATTTCCGAATTCGCCGCCGACTTCGCGGACCTGGTCGAGGAAATCGACGTCAATCCCCTGCTTGCGCGCCCCGACGGCGCGATCGCGCTCGACGCGCTGATTGTTTTACGCGAGGACTAGGTCATGCAAAGCGGAACTCATCACTGGCCGGCGCAGGAGCGGGTGATCTACGGCAAGCCGGCGGCGGAAGCACTTGCCGAAGAGGTCGCGCGCGCGGGAGCGGGCCGCGTGTTCGTCACGACGACGCGCTCGATAACGGGCGGCGCGCTCGTCGAAGGCATCGTGAAGAGCCTCGGTGCGCGATTCGTCGGGAAATTTGACGCCATTTCCGCGCACAGCCCGCGCGAGGGCGTGATCGCGGGCGCCGAGGCCTTGCGCGCCGCCAACCCCGACTTCGTGGTCGCGGTCGGCGGCGGCTCGGTGATCGACGCTACCAAAGTAATGCTGCTCGCCCTGTGGCGCGGGACGCGCGATGTCGGCGAGCTCGCCGCGCTCACCGGCGTCCGGGGCAGCGCCGGCAACGAAGCGAGCGCCTGGGGCGCGGACCCGCAACCGCTCCGCATGATTGCCGTTCCCACCACGCTCTCGGCGGCGGAATTCTTTCCGAGCGCGGGCGTCACCGATGTGCAGCGGCACGTCAAGCAGATGTACTTTCATCCGCTGTTCGTGCCCAAGGCGGTGATCCTCGACCCGGCGGCGACGCTCGAGACGCCGATGGAGTTGCTGCTCTCCACCGGCATGCGCGCGGTGGACCATGCAGTCGAGGGCTGGTGCTCGGTGAGGAGCGCGCCGATGGCGGACGCCGCCAACCGTGAGGCAATGCGGTTGCTTGCCCAGTCACTTCGGAAAATAAAAATTGAACCTGAAAATCTCGAACATCGCGCCCTCGCCCAGCACGGCATGTGGCTGTCGCGCATCGCCACCATGGCCGGAATTCCCTACGGCGCGAGCCACGGCATCGGCTACCTGCTGGGCGGCGGCCGCGGCGTGCCGCACGGAATTACGTCCTGCATTACGCTGCACGCGGTGATGACCTGGAATGAGACTGCAAATGCGGCACGTCAGGCCGACGTGAGTGCCGCGTTCGACGGCAAAGGAGGAACGGCCGGAGCAAGCTTGAAGAAATTCGTCGTCGGCCTGGGCCTCCCCGCCAGGCTGCGCGATGTCGCCATCGCTCACGACGAATTGCCCGCGATCGCTGCGAGCTGGGACGGCAGCGGCCCGATCGCCACCAACCCGCGCAAGGTCAGGGGCAAGGAAGACCTGCTCGAGGTCCTCCAGCTCGCCTGGTGAAGGACTACGTTAACTATTCCGGCTTGATGCCCGCAGTCTTGATGATCTGGGCGTACTTCGCGACCCCGTCCCGGATCATTACCGCCAATTCCGCGGGCGTGCTGGTGAGCGGCTCGGCGCCGGCCTTGTCGAGCGCTTGCTTGGTGTCGGCTGCACTGACGACGGCGACGATTTCCTTGTTCAGGCGCTCGAGGATTGGTTGCGGCGTGCCTGCGGGCGCCATGATCGCGAGCCATAGCGAGGCGTCGAAACCCCGGTAGCCGGATTCGGCCACCGTCGGCACCTCGGGCAGCGAAGGCGAGCGTCTGGGCGTGCCCACTGCGAGGGCGCGCGCGCGCCCGGACTTCGCGTGCGGCAGCAACGCGGGCAGGCTGCCGAAGAGCACTTCCACCTGCCCGCCGATCAGCGCGGTGCCCGCGGGACCGTTGCCGCTGTAGGGAATGTGCAGCATGAAAGTACTCGATACCGACTTCAGCATCTCCATCGCCAGGTGCGTGGTCGAGCCCACGCCGGCAGAGGCGTAATTGAGTTTGCCCGGCTGCTTTTTCGCCAGCACGATCAGTTCCTGCAACGTTTTCACCGGTAAGGACGGCGTAACCACGAGCAGATAGGGCGACACCGCCATCAGGCTGACCGGCGCGAAGTCCTTCACCGGATCGTAGTCGAGCTTCGCATAGACGCTGGGCGCCACCACGTGCGTGCTGGTAGAGGCGACCGTCAGGTTGTAGCCGTCCGGCGCGGATTTCGCGATTATCGCGGTGCCGATCGTGCCGCCGGCACCGCCGCGATTCTCGATCACGATGGACTGGCCGAGCCGCTCGGAGAGCTTCTGCGCCACGATGCGCGCCACGATGTCGGTCGAGCCGCCGGGCGGGAACGGCACCATCAGGCGGATCGGTTTCGCCGGCCAGGCCTGGGCGGTCGCCGTGACGGCATGCAGCAATGCGAGCGCGAATGCTGCAGCAACGAGAAGCGCACGTGATCGCATGAATGTCTTCTTCCAGAGAAAAATTTCCAGCCCCCGCTACTTACCACCGAGTCCGAGGCGCTTGGCGCCTTCGGTGTAGAGCTTGATCTTGTCCTTCATGAAAGAGTCCATCTCGCCGACGCCGACGTTCACGAGTTCGAAACCGCTCTTCGCCGCCAGTTCCTTCATCTCAGGATCGTTGTTGAGCGCCATCCACAGCTCCGACAGGCGCTTTTTCACCTCAGCCGATGCGGATTTCGGCACGCCGATGCCGCGGTAGGCGCCGTCCACCCAGTCGATGCCCAGTTCGCGGAATGTCGGCGCATCGGGCAGCAGCGGATGGCGTTTCTCCATCGCCACCGCGAGAGCCCGCACCTTGCCTTTGTTGTTGACCGCGAAGGCCGTGTACGACATGGCGCCGCCGACGTGGCCGCCGATCACCGCCGTAGTCATGTCGCCGGTGCCCTTGAACGGCACGTAAGTGGTCTTGAAGCCAAAGGCGGCGTTCATGCGTTCGTGCGCGGCGTGGTTGGCGGAATTCAGCCCCGAGCCGCCGAGCGAGACCTTGCCCGGGCTCTCCTTGGCCGCCTTGACGAAGTCCTGGAAAGTCTTGAGCGGGCTCGACTCCATCACCACCAGCGCGTCCGGTGTGTAGTGGAACCAGAACACCGGCGTGACATCGTCGGTCTTGTATTGCACCTGGCCTTCGATCGGCTGGAACACGATATGCGGCAGGTTGATGCCGACGATATGGCTGCCGTCGCCCGCGAGCCCGTTCATCTGCGACCACATCAGGCTGCCGCCTGCGCCGGGCTTGTACTGGATGATGGTTTCGATGGACGGGCAGCGCTTCTTCAGCACCACCTGCTGGTGGCGGCCCGAGAGATCGGACTCGCCGCCGGCGGGAAACGCCTGCCAGTAGTTCAGGTTCTTTTCCGGGCAGGATTGCGCGATCGCGACGGGCGCCGCGAGCATGCACAGGATCGTGAAAATCTTCTTCATGAAAATCCTTACCCTTTGAGTTGCAGCGATTTGTATTCGAGAAATTCCTCGAGCCCGTAGACCCCGGCTTCCCTGCCATGGCCGGATTGCTTGAAACCGCCGAAGGGCGCATTCATGTTGAAGGCGCCGCCGTTCACGTCCACCTGCCCGGCGCGGATCCTGCGCGCCACCTTCTGCGCGCGTGCATCGTCCTTCGACCACACCGCCCCCGCCAGCCCATAGGGCGAGTCGTTGGCGATGCGCACCGCCTCTTCCTCGTCCTTGTACGCGATGATCGAGAGCACCGGGCCGAAGATTTCCTCCTGCGCGATGGCCATCGAATTTTTCACCTTGCCGAAGATGGTGGGCTTGACGAAGTAGCCTCCAGGCAAGCCTTCGGGCTGGTCGGCGCCGCCGGTCAGGAGTTCCGCGCCTTCCGCGACGCCCTTCTGGATGTAGTCGCGCACGCGCTCGAGCTGCATCTGCGAGGACAGTGGCCCCAGGCGCGTGCCTTCCTGCATCGGGTCTCCCAGCGTAAATCCCTTGGCAGCCTCGACGGCCAGTTTGGAAGCTTCCTGATAAAGAGATTCGGGAACCAACATCCTGGTCAAGGCAGTACAGGTCTGGCCGGAGTTCAGATAGCAGCCGGTCACGGTGCCCTTCACCGCGGCGGCGAGGTCGGCGTCCTCGAGGATCAGCGAGGCGCTCTTGCCGCCGAGCTCCAGCGCGACGCGCTTGACAGTTAACGCGGCGACTTCAGAGATGCGCTTGCCGGCGCGCGTCGAGCCGGTGAAGGAGATCATGTCCACCTGCGGATGCTTCACCAGCGACTCGCCGGCGGCAGGGCCGAAGCCGGTCACCAGGTTGAATACACCCTTGGGCAAGCCGGCGGCCTCGATCACTTCGGCCAGGAAGAAGGCATTGAACGGCGCGATCTCGGAGGGTTTGAGCACCACGGTGCAGCCCGCGGCGAGCGCGGGCGCCACCTTGAGCGCGATCTGGTGCAGCGGATAGTTCCACGGCGTGATGGCGCCAACCACGCCGACGGCCTCTCGAACGACCAGAGAGTTTCCGGTTTTTTGTTCAAAAGAAAAACTTCCAAGAATCTTCGCATAATTCGCAAAATTCGCGATCGGCAAGCCGGCCTGGATGCGGCCGGAGAGCTTGATCGGCATGCCGACTTCCTGGGCGATGGTCGAGCCCAGCTCTGCGGCGCGCGCCTTCAGGCCGTCCGAAATTTTCTGCAGGAACTCCGCGCGTTGCGCGGCGGGGGTGGCGCTCCATCCTTCGAACGCGGCGCGCGCGGCTGCCACTGCCGCGCCGATGTCTTTTTCGCCCCCGGCGGGCACCTTGCCCATCACCGCTCCCGTGCCGGCGTTGTGGACATCGATGGTTTCCTTCGAATCGGGCGCAACCCACTGGCCGTTGATGAAGAACTTGTCGCGCAGGATCATGCAGACCTCCGGGAAATGGACCGCTATTTTAGCCGACACGTCGCGCTATACTTTCCGCCATGACCCATACATCCAGAGCAGTGATCTGCCGCGAGCTGAACAAACCCGTGGTGGTCGAGACCATTTCAGTGGACGGCCCCAAGCGCGGCGAGGTGACGGTCAAGCTTGCCGCCTGCGGCGTGTGCCACTCGGACCTCTCCGCCGTTAACGGCACCATCCCGCTGCCGCCGCCGCTCATCCTCGGCCACGAGGGCGCGGGCGAAGTGATCGAAGTGGGCGAGGGCGTCACCAGTGTCGCGGTGGGCGACCACATTGTCAGCAATTTCATCTACATGTGCGGCAAGTGCCGCTTCTGCTCGAGCGGCCGGCCGGTGCTGTGCATCGAGCAGGGCAAGGCGCTGCTTACGCCGCGCGAAGGCACGCCGCGCGCCAAAGACAAGGACGGCAAGCCGCTGAACATATTTTCGGGCTGCGGCGTGATGGCCGAGTACGCGACGCTGTCGGTGGAAAATGTGGTGAAGATCGACCCGAAAATTCCGCTCGACCGCGCGGCGCTGGTGGGTTGCGCGGTGACCACCGGCGTGGGCGCCGTGTTCAACACGGCGCGCGTGGAGCCGGGCGCGAGCGTCGCGGTGTTCGGCTGCGGCGGGGTGGGGTTGAACGCCATCCAGGGCGCTGCGATCGCCGGCGCCGAGCGCATCCTCGCCATTGACACCATGCAATCGAAACTGGACATGGCGAAGAAATTCGGCGCCACAGACGTGCTGCTGGCGATACCCGGCCAGGACCCGACCAAGGACATCAAGAAGCTCACGGGCGGCGGGCCGGACTACGCGTTCGAGTGCGTGGGTTCGGGCGCGCTCGCCGAACTCGCCTACAAGGTGATCCGGCGCGGTGGCAAGGCGGTGATCGTCGGCGTCGCAAGGTCGGCCGACGCGGCCTCGATCAGGCCGATGGGCATGGTGTTCGAGGAAAAAACGCTGCAGGGCAGCTTGTTCGGCTCCTGCGTGCCGCGCATCGACTACCCGCGCATGCTGCAACTTTACATGGCGGGCAAGCTCAAGCTCGATGAACTCATTACCCGACGCTACAAGATCGACGAAGCGCCGCAGGCCTTCGCCGACCTCGAAAGCGGGAAGAACGCCCGAGGCGTGATTGTTTTCTAGTTTTCGATCTTTATTCCGGCGTTCTTGATGATCAACGCGTAGCGGTCCTGCTCGCGCCGCAGGTAGGCCATCATCTCGTCGGGTGAATTCGAGGCGGGGTCCATGCCGAGCGCGACGTAGCGACCCTTCAGGTCGGCCGCCTGCACCGCCTTCTGGATCTCCGCGGCGAGCTTCATGACGATCTCGCGCGGGGTGCCTGCTGGAGCCGCGTAACCCACCCAGGCAACGCAGTCGTAGCCTGGAAGGTCTGCCGCCTCGGCGAGCGTCGGCACGTCCGGCAGCGCACCGCTGCGCTGCGCGCTCGTCACGCCCAAGGTTTTCAGCTTGCCGGACTTGATGAAGCCGCCGGTCGCGGCCACCGTCTCGATGGCGTAGGCGACCTGCCCGCCGATCACGTCGGTGAGCGCCGGCACGCTGCCCTTGTAGGGGATATGCAACACCTTCAGCTGCGCCATCGAATTGAACAACTCCGCGAACATGTGCGCGGTGGCCCCGGTGCCGGAGGACGCGAAGGTGTACTTGCCCGGATTCGCCCGCACCAGCGCGAGAAACTCCTTCGCGTTCGATGCCGGAAAATTCGCCGGCACCACCAGCGCGAACGGCGCCGCCGCGATCTGGCTGATGGGCGCCAGGTCCTTCAGCGGATCGTAGGGAATCTTCTGCAGGTTCGGCATGATCGAGATCGGGCCGCTGGAAGCCGCGAGCAGCGTGTAGCCGTCGGGCGGCGACTTGACCACCTGCTCGGTGCCGATGGCGCCGCCGGCGCCCGGCTTGTTCTCCATGATGAAGGGCTGACCGAGCGCCTGCGACAGTTTCTCGCCGACGATGCGCGCCGCGAGGTCGGTTGCCTGCCCCGGCGGCCAGGGAATGATTACCTTGACCGGACGGTTGGGGTACTGCTGCGCGCTGGTGGCGAAGCTCAGGGCGAGCGAAAACAGGAAGAAAAAATATTTCATATCAAACCACCTCAAAAAGTCCGGCCGCGCCCATGCCGCCACCGACGCACATCGTGACCACGACATACTTCACGCCGCGGCGCTTGCCCTCGATCAGCGCGTGGCCGATGAGGCGCGAGCCGGTGACGCCGTAGGGATGGCCGACGGCGATCGCGCCGCCATCCACGTTGAGACGGTCATTCGGGATGCCGAGCTTGTCGCGGCAATAGATCACCTGCACGGCGAAGGCTTCGTTCAGCTCCCACAGGCCGATGTCGGCGATCTTCATGCCGGTGCGCTCGAGGAGCTTGGGGATCGCGTACACGGGGCCGATGCCCATCTCGTTGGGCTCGCAGCCGGCGACCGCGAAGCCGCGGAACACGCCGAGCGGCTTCAGGCCTCGCCTGGCCGCGGTCTTGTCGCTCATGAGCACCTGCGCCGAGGCGCCGTCGGAAAACTGGCTCGCGTTGCCCGCCGCGATTACGCCGCCCTGGATCGCCGGTTTGATCTGCGACACGCCCTCATAGGTGGTATCGGCGCGGATGCCCTCGTCGTGCTCCGCGGTGACCTCCTTCATCGTCTCGGTGCCGGTGGTCTTGTCCACCACCTTCATCTTGGTCGTGATCGGCGCGATCTCGTCCTTGAACTTGCCCTCGGCGCGCGATTTGGCCGCCCGCAGCTGGCTCTCGACGCCATAGCGGTCTTGTGTCTCGCGGGGAATGCCGTACTTCTTCGACACGTATTCCGCGGTTTGCAGCATCGGCCAGTAAATTTCGGGCTTGTGGCGGTTCAGCCATTCGTCGTGGCCGTGGTGCTTGTTGGCTTCGTTCTGCACCAGCGAGATCGACTCGACGCCGCCGGCAACGAAGATGTCGGCTTCGCCCGCGATGATGCG
>Ga0315281_10007115_pt1 | contig 15806 bp, 14 predicted proteins | sample YL17G07_0_MG_FD_204540 | JGI IMG/M metagenome (GOLD analysis project Ga0315281, IMG submission 204540) | Sediment microbial communities from Yellowstone Lake, YNP, Wyoming, USA - YL17G07_0 | ecosystem: Environmental > Aquatic > Freshwater > Lake > Sediment | place: USA: Wyoming | collected... | reverse complement strand
CTGGCCGCCACCGGCATCGCAGTGCTGCTCGGCATTCCGCTCGGCCTGTGGGCGGGCCTTGCGCCGGACTCCTGGCCGGGCAAGCTGATCATGACCGGCTCGATCCTCGGTTTCTCCCTGCCTACGTTCTGGGTGGGCCTGATGCTGATCATGCTGTTCGCCGTCGAACTCGGCTGGCTGCCTTCCAACGGCCGCGGCCCGACCACCGAGCTGCTCGGAGTTCCGGTCAGTTTTCTCTCCTGGGAGGGCATCCGGCACCTGATTCTTCCGGCCACCAACCTGGCGCTGTTCAAGCTCTCGCTTATCATCCGCCTGACGCGCGCCGGCACGCGCGAGGCGCTGCTGCAGGACTACGTCAAATTCGCCCGCGCCAAAGGCCTGTCCAACGCGCGCGTGGTCGGGGTGCACGTGCTGAAGAACATCCTGATCCCCATTGTCACGGTGATCGGCCTGGAGTTCGGCTCGGTGATCGCGTTCGCCATCGTCACTGAGTCCATATTCGCCTGGCCCGGGATGGGCAAGCTGATCATCGACTCGATCAACGTGCTCGACCGACCGGTGATCGTCGCCTACCTGCTCATCATCGTGGGCTTGTTCATTCTCATCAACCTCACTGTGGACATCGTCTACTCGCTGCTCGATCCGCGGGTGCGCATCAGCGAGGCGAAGGGTTAGTCGATGCAGCGCGAACAGACTCCGTTGCAGCGCATTGTCGCCGACTTCGCCGAAAGCAAGCTCGCGCTCTTAGGACTGGCGGTGCTCGCGCTGATCCTGGCGGTCGCTCTGTTCGCGCCGCTGATCTCGCCGCAAAATCCCTACGACCTGGCGCAACTCGACGTGCAGGACAGCCGTCTGGCGCCCGGTTCCAAGTCGGACAACGGGCTGACCTTCTGGCTCGGCAGCGATGATATGGGGCGCGATATCCTGTCCGGCATTTTCTACGGCCTGCGCATCAGCCTCGGGGTCGGCGTCGCAAGTACCTTTTGCGCCATGATCATCGGCCTCGCCATGGGGCTTTGCGCCGCCTATTTCGGCGGGCGCACCGATGGCGTCATCATGCGTTTCGTCGACATCCAGCTGTCTTTTCCCGCGATCCTGATCGCTCTCATCCTGCTTGCCCTGCTCGGGCAAGGGATCGGAAAAACCATCTTCGCGCTGATCATGGTGCAATGGGCCTACTACGCGCGCACGGTGCGCAGCACGGCGCTGGTCGAGCGCAGGAAAGAGTACATCGAAGCCGCCATGTGCCTGGCGCTGCCGCCCGCGCGCATCGTCTTTCGCCACCTGCTGCCGAATTGCCTGCCGCCGCTGATCGTCATCGCCACGGTGCAGGTGGCGGCGGCGATCGCGCTGGAGGCCACCCTGTCCTATCTGGGCATCGGCGTCCCCATCACCGAGCCCTCGCTCGGCCTGTTGATCAAGAACGGCTTCGATTACATGCTCTCGGGCAAGTACTGGATCAGCTTCTTCCCCGGCCTTGCCCTGCTGCTGACCATCGTCAGCATCAACCTGGTCGCCGACCAACTGCGCGATGTGCTCAATCCGCGGCTGCAGAAATGACCGAACCCACGCTGCGCGTGGAGAATCTGCGCACCCACTTTTTCACCAGGCGCGGCGTGGTGAAGGCGGTGGAGGACGTCAGCTTCTCGGTCGAGCCGGGAAAAATCCTCGGCTTGGTGGGCGAATCCGGCTCGGGCAAATCCATGACCGGCTATTCCATCATGGGCCTGATCGATCCGCCCGGGCGCGTGGTCGGCGGCCGCATCCTGCTCGGCGGCCGAGACCTGCGCGCGCTTGCGCCGGAGGAGATGCGCAAGGTTCGCGGCAACCGCATCGCCATGATCTTTCAGGATCCGATGATGACGCTCAACCCGGTGCTGCGCGTGGACACGCAGATGATCGAGGCGATCCAGGCGCATGCCAGCGTCAGCCGGGCAGCGGCGCTCGCGCGTGCGCGCGACGCTCTCGAGCGCGTCGGCATCGCTTCGGCCGGGGAACGCCTCTCGGCCTATCCACACCAGTTCTCCGGCGGCATGCGCCAGCGCGTGGCCATCGCTATCGCCCTCCTGAACAAACCCGATTTGATCATCGCCGACGAGCCGACCACGGCGCTCGACGTCACCATCCAGGGACAGATCCTGTTCGAGATGCAAAAGCTCGCGCGCGAGTCCGGCACCGCCCTCATCTGGATCACCCACGACCTGTCGGTGATTGCCGGCCTGGCCGACGAAATATGTGTCATGTACGCCGGGCGCCTGGTCGAACACGGCAGCGTCGATCAGGTGCTCGACGCCCCGTTGCATCCCTATACGCACGGACTGATAGACTCGGTGCCCAGCCGAGGCCATAGGGGCGAGCCGCTGCGCCAGATCCCGGGCATGACACCCTCGCTGCTCGATCTCGCCCCCGGCTGCGCCTTCCGCGAGCGTTGCGCCCGCGCCGACAGCGCCTGCCTGGAGGATCCCGCGCTATCCAGCCCCGTAGCCGGCAGGCAGCTGCGTTGCTTCCATCCTTTGACGCAAGGTGCGATCGCATGAGCCCGACGGGCCGCCCCAAGGGCCGCATTTTCGATATGGCCTTGGCGCGAAGCGACAAGGTAGTCCAATGAGCGCGCTGCTCGAGTTGCGCGGGGCGTCCAAGCGCTTCGCCAAGACCCTGGATGCCGCCGCCAAGCTCGCCAACCTGCTCGGCGCCAACGCCAGGGAAGAGATCGTGCACGCCGTGGACCGGGTCGATCTCGCCGTGCAGGCGGGCGAAGTGGTGGGACTGGTGGGCGAATCCGGCTGCGGCAAGTCCACCCTCGGGCGCCTCGCCGTCGGCCTGCTCGAGCCTTCCGCCGGCACACGCCTGTGGCGCGGCAAAGAGGTCGCGCAACTGCCCGCGGAGCAACGGCGCGCCATCCAGCTCAATGTCCAGATGATCTTCCAGGATCCCTACGCTTCGCTCAATCCGCGCATGCGCGTGGCCGATATCGTCGGCGAGGCGCCGGTCGTGCACGGCTTGATCGGGCGGCGCGAGCGGGATGAATACGTGGCCCAATTGCTCTCGCGCGTCGGCCTCGACGCCTCGCTGGCGCGCCGCTTTCCGCACCAGTTCTCCGGCGGCCAGCGCGCACGCGTCGGCATTGCGCGGGCGCTGGCGGTCAAACCGGAGCTCCTGGTCTGCGACGAGGCCGTGGCGGCCCTGGATGTTTCGATTCAGGCGCAGGTGCTGAATCTGTTCATCAAGCTGCGCGAGGAATTCAACCTCACCTATCTGTTCATCAGCCACGACATGGGCGTGGTGCAGCATCTTTCCGACCGCGTGGTGATCATGTACCTCGGACGGGTAGTCGAGACCGCACCCACCGGGGAGATCTACGCCAGGGCCAACCATCCCTACGCCCAGGCGCTGCTCGCCGAAGTGCCGCGCCTGGATTTGCGCAGGAAAAGTTTCATTTCGATCAAAGGCGAAATCCCCTCGCCGCTGGCGCCGCCGCCAGGCTGCCATTTTCACCCGCGCTGCCCGCACACCATGCCCCGGTGTAAAATCGAGCAACCCTATTTGCGCGAGATCGCGCCGCTGCATTTCTCCGCCTGCCATCTGAACGACGGAACTTAGAGCGCCCAACAGAATTACCATTAGACAGCTGATTTAGGGGGCACGAGGGGCGAAGCAAGGGGCGGGACCCTTCCTTTCCCGCCCTGGCCCGCTCGTTTTATTAGGTACTCTCGAGTACGTGACGCTAGCGCAGGTGGCGCTGTGCGAGTCCTTCATGGAACGGCTGCTGGAGAACCTGTGCGCGGGGTAGCGCTCGGCGCAGGACCCGCGCCAAAGCCAATTCCTTGGCACACGGCGCATCGCGAGGCACGAGCCTCAAAACAGCCCGCGCTAGGGCCGGGTGGGGCGGAGGGGCCCCAACCCTCCTTTGGGCGCGGGCGGTCCCAAAACGCAAACGGGACGCTAGCGCGTCCCGTTTTGCGTTGATGCGGAGGTGAAACCCTATTCGGCAACGGCCTCTTCGGCAGCCGTCTCCGGCACCACCACCGCCCGCTTGGTGAGCTTTTCGCGGATCCGCGCCGACTTTCCGGAACGGTCGCGCAGGTAATAGAGCTTGGCGCGGCGCACGTCGCCCTTGCGCTTGACCTCGACCGAGGCGATCAGCGGCGAGTAGGTCTGGAAGGTCCGCTCCACGCCTTCGCCCGCGGAAATCTTGCGTACGATGAAGGAGGAATTAAGGCCGCGGTTGCGCTTGGCGATGACCACGCCTTCGTAAGCCTGCACGCGCTTGCGCTCGCCCTCGACCACGTTGACGTTCACGATCACGGTGTCGCCAGGGGCGAACACGGGTACGGTCTTGCCCAGGCGGGTGATTTCTTCGTGTTCCAGTTTGTCGATCAGGTTCATGACTCGGCTCCTTGTATCATCAGCGGCTGTTACAACAGCCCCTACTCGTTTTTTTCCCGCTTGAATTCCTCAAGCAGCTTCGCTTCTTCCGCGCTCAAGGCGCGCTTCGCCAGCAAATCCGGCCGTCTAAGCCAGGTCCTGCCCAGCGCCTGCTTCAGGCGCCAGCGTTCGATCTCGGCGTGGTTGCCGGAGAGCAGCACCGGCGGCACACGCTCGCCGGCGTACTCCTCGGGCCGGGTGTAATGCGGACAATCCAGCAATCCGCTCACAAACGAATCCTGCGCCGCCGAATCCTCGTCGCCCAGCACGCCGGGCAACTGCCGCACCACCGCATCGATCAGCACCATCGCCGCCAGCTCACCGCCGGAGAGCACATAGTCGCCGACCGATACCTCCTCGTCAACCGCGCGGCGGATCAGCCGCTCGTCCACGCTCTCGTAGCGCCCGCACAGCAACACTGCGCCGGGCCCGGCCGCGAGTTCCATCACTTTGCCGTGATCGAGCACCCCGCCCTGCGGCGAAAGGTAGATCACCTTGCGCTCACTGCCGGCGACGCGCGCTTTGGCCGCCCGAATCGCCTCCTCCAGCGGCTCGGCCAGCATCACCATGCCGGGCCCGCCGCCATACGGCCGGTCATCCACCGTGCGGTAGTTGTCGCTGGTGAAGTCGCGCGGATTCCACAACTCCAGACTGTAGCGCGCCGCCTTCAGCGCACGGCCGGTGATCCCCGACTCAGTGAGCGCCGCGAACATCTGCGGAAACAGCGTCACGCAATCGAAGTGGATCACCAGTCCAGCTCCCACTCCACGCGGATCCGGCCTTCGGCCATATCCACCTGGCGCACCACCTGCTCAATAAAAGGCAGCAGTCGCTCGGTCTCGCCGGCGACGACGCGCATCACCGGATGCGCGCCGTTCTCGAACAACTCGGCAACCACGCCGAGTTCTTCGTTTTGCACATTGACCACTTTCAGGCCGACCAAGTCGGCCCAGTAAAACTCATCCTTCGCGTTCTGCGGCAGCGCCTCGCGCTCGACCGCAACCTCGCTGCCCTTAAGGGCCAGTGCCGCATCGCGTTCAGCGTAGCCCTCGAAGCGCGCCACCAGACTGGCCCCATGCTGCAGCACGCTCTGGGCAACTTTCAATTCGCGCCAGTCGCCGCTCCTGCCAACCCACCACGAAGGGTAGGCGCTCAAACTGTCCGGAACCGCGCTGTAGGGCTCGATCCTAACCCAGCCCTTGAGGCCGTACGGGGCGACGATCCGCCCCATCACGATCAGCCGCGCAGCTAGCTTACCCTGCTGCGGCTGCGACAGTACCGGCGACTTTCTTGCCAAACTGCTTGACCAGCCTTGCGACCGTGGGAGAGAGTTGGGCACCCTTGCCTTGCCAGAAGCTCAGCCGATCCATGGCAACGCGCAGGTTCTCGCGGCCCTCCGGCGCCTTGGGATCATAGAAGCCGACGCGCTCGATGAACTTGCCGCCGGCGGCCCGGCGCGAGTCCGCCACCACCATGTTGTAGAAAGGGCGTTTATGCGCGCCACCGCGGGCGAGGCGAATCACAACCATGTTGTTGTCCCGAAACTCGAAAAAGAGCGCGATTCTACGATGATTTGGTACTCATTGGCAAGGGTTTTATGGGAGCGGATTCATCTAGGCGAACGCGGATTTCTCCAGGCTTTCAATGAAATACCTCCGGCTGCTGGGCCAATATTCGACTATTTCGGGTCGCTCCAGGATTCCCAACGCTGCGTTGCAGTCCGGGCCTGGCAGTTCCGCTGCACGCCCGCATTGCCTGTCGTGCTCGATTGTGTTCCCATACGACGCTTTGTCACACTGAAAAGCTAAGACCATGATCGAAATGCACACTGGGCGGCCGCCTACGCTCGCCTCGCGTGGCATGGTAGCGTGTCCGCACGCTCTCGCATCCGAAGCCGGCGTCGAAATTCTGAAAGCGGGAGGCTCCGCGGTGGATGCCGCCATCGCCGCCAGCGCAGCCCTGAGCGTGCTCTATCCGCATATGACAGGCTTGGGCGGAGACGCGTTCTGGTTGATCTATGACGCGAAGCAAAACCGCGTGCGCCATCTCGACGGCGCCGGCTGCGCCGCGGCAAGCGCTTCGATCGAAACCTTCCGCGCGCGCGGCCTCGACGAAATCCCGTTCCGCGGCATCCTGCCGGCGACGCTCACCGTGCCGGGGGCGGTGGCGAGCTGGTGCGAGGCGCACGCGGCGCACGGACGCCTACCGCTCGCGCGCAATCTGGCGGCGGCCGCCGGCTATGCGCGCGAGGGCTTTCCGGTAACCGAGCGCCTGGCCAACTGGATCGCCGCGACCGCGCCGGAGCTGGCGCAGAACAAGGAAGCCGCGGCGATCTTTCTGAAAAACGGCGAGGCGCCGCGCACGGGCGAGAGCCTGGTCAACGCAGATCTCGCGCGTTCCATCGAGGCCGTTGGCGCCGGCGGGCGCGAAGCCTATTACGAGGGCGAGATCGCGAGGGAACTCTCGCGCAATGCGCTCGCCAACGGCGGATTCTTCACCGCAGCGGACTTTCGCGCGCAGCGGGCACAATGGCGCGAACCGATCGCCACCGACTATCGCGGCGTCAGGCTGTACCAGACGCCTCCGCCGACGCAGGGGATCTCGGTGCTGCAGATGCTGAATCTGATCGAGCCGTATGAGCTGGGGGCGATGGAATACCTGGGCGCGGACCACGTGCACTTCCTGGTGCAGGCGAAGCAGCTCGCCTACCACGACCGCGACCGTTGGATCGCGGATCCCGCTTTCGCCAACGTCCCGGTGGAGCGCCTGTTGTCGCGCGCCTACGCCGACGAGCGGCGCGCGCTGATCGATCCCGCGCACGCGCTGCCCTGGGACAAAGTGCCTTCCTACGGCAGCCTCGCCGGCGATACCGTGTACATCGGCGCCGTCGACGCCGAGGGCAACGCGGCCTCGCTGATCCACAGCCTCTATGGTGTGTTCGGTTCTTGCGTGGTCGCGGGCAGGAGCGGCATCGTGCTGCAGAACCGCGGCGCCTATTTTTCGCTGGACCCAGCGCATCCGAACCGGCTCGCGCCGGGCAAACGCCCGCTGCACACGCTCATCGCCTCGCTCGCCTTCCGCGACCACAAGCTGTGGCAGGTGTTCGGCTGCATGGGCGCCGACGGCCAGCCGCAGATCCAGCTCCAGGCCTACGTCGCCATGATCGACTTCGGCCTGAACGTGCAGCAGGCGATCGAATCACCGCGCTGGCTCTCCGGCCGCTTCGCACTGGGAGAGCCGCGCGACCTGCTCAACATCGAGGGCCGCTACCCGGAGAACACCCTAAAGGAGCTCGAGCGCCGTGGCCATGTGCTGCACCGCTGGGGCGCATGGAACGAGCTCGCCGGCCATGCGCACGGCATCACGATCGATCCTGTCACCGGCGCACGCTGGGGAGGTTCAGATCCGAGGAGCGATGGCGCGGCGATCGGGTATTAGATACGGTGCTTTAAGAATCGTCGCAAGTGAAAAGCCACCATTGCGCGCTACGCGCGCCAACCGTGTTTTCCATACGGATGGAAAGCTTATCCGTATGGAAAACACGGTTATTGTTAACACCGAAGAGGGCGTGGGGGGGTTACACAAGATCGCCGATTGCGTGCGGATGTGCTTTTCATCCGCACGCAATCGGTGATCCGCGCGGACGGGGCGCCGTCCGCGCAAGTCCGAAGGCAACTGCTCGAAGTATCCACCAATGTCGGGGAACAGCCATTGCGCGCTCTGCGCGCCAACCGTGGATTTGGTACGGATGAAAAGCGTATCCGTATGGAAAACGCGGTTATTGATAAAAGCAAGGGCGGTTCGGGGTGGCTTTTATCCAAGATCGTCGATGGCGCACGGATGTGCTTTTCATCCGTGCGCCATCGATGATCCGCGCGGACGGGCCGCCGTCTGCGCAAGCTTAAACGCCGCAGCTCGAGCTATCCTCCGACGTCCGCCAATATCGGCGAGCGGCCATTGCGCGCTCTGCGCGCCAACCGTGGATTTGGTACGGATGAAAAGCGTATCCGTACCAAATCCACGGTTATGGATAAGACCGATGGTGGCACGGGGTTTTATCCAAGGGCGAAAACAACAGCGGCCATGGCCCTAGCGCATGCCGGGCATCATCCCCTTCATCCCGCGCATCATCTTCGCCATTCCGCCTTTCTGCATCTGCTTCATCATTTTCTGCATCTGCTCGAACTGGTTCAACAGGCGATTGACCTCCTGCACCTGCACCCCCGCCCCCGCGGCGACGCGGCGCTTGCGCGTGGCCTTCATCAGCTCCGGATGCGCGCGCTCCTGCCGGGTCATGGAATTGATGATGCCCTCGATGCGGCGCATCTGCTTCTCGCCCATGTCGGCCGACTGCGCCTGCGCCGCCTGCGCGAGCTGCGCCGGCAGCTTGTCGATCATCGAGGAGAGCCCGCCCATCTTGCGCATCTGGGCTATCTGCTGCTTGAAGTCGTCCAAGTCGAATCCCTTGCCGCGCTTGATCTTGTCGGCGAGCTTCTGCGCCTCCTCGACGTCGACGCTTTTCCTCGCCTCCTCCACCAGCGACAGCACGTCGCCCATGCCGAGGATACGCGCGGCCATGCGCTCCGGGTGGAACGCTTCCAGGGCAGCGAGCTTCTCGCCCACGCCGGCGAACTTGACCGGCTTGCCGGTGACCTGGCGCACCGACAGGGCCGCGCCGCCGCGTGCGTCGCCATCGAGTTTCGTCAATATCACGCCAGTGAGCGGCAGGGCATCGCTGAAGGCCTTGGCCACGTTCACCGCGTCCTGGCCCTGCATCGCGTCGACCACGAACAGAGTCTCGACCGGACCGAGCGCGGCGTGCAGCTGCGCGATCTCCTGCATCATCGCCGCGTCGATCGCCAGGCGGCCGGCGGTGTCGACGATCAGCACGTCGTTGTAATGCCTCTTCGCGTGATCGAGCGCCGCCAGAGCGATTTCCAGCGGCTTTTGTCCTGGCGCTGATTCGAAGAAATCGACCTCCAGCTGCGTGGCGATGGTGCGCAGCTGCTCGATCGCGGCCGGCCGGTAGACGTCGCAGCTCACGAGCAGCGGTTTTTTCTTTTGATCGGCAAGGAACTTCGCCAGCTTGCCACTGGTAGTCGTCTTGCCCGAGCCCTGCAGGCCGGCCATGAGGATCACCGCGGGCGGGGTAACGGCGAGGTTGAGCGCGGCGTTTTCCCCGCCCATCAGGCGAGCGAGTTCGCGCTGCACCACGCCCACCAGCGCCTGGCCGGGCGTAAGGCTGCCGATCACCTCCTCGCCCATGGCCTTTTGCTTCACCGCGGCGATGAAATCCTTCACCACCGGCAGCGCGACGTCGGCCTCGAGCAGCGCCATGCGCACCTCGCGCAGCGCGTCGGCGACGTTGGATTCGGTCAAGCGCGCCTCGCCGCGCAGGGTCTTGATGACCTTGGACAGGCGGTTGGTCAGGTTGTCTAGCATTCTGTAGTGTAAAATTTGGGCATGTCCGACATTTTACTCTATGCGGTCACCTCGCTCCTGTACGCGGCGCTGGGGTGGCATTTCTGGCACACACGCTGGAGAGCCGGCGCCGAATCTGCGGGTGGCGGCGAAGCGAAGGGCATCGCCTCCTGGGAGCGGCTGGCCATACTCGCGCCGTTCACGCTGCATTCGTACCTGCTCTACGCCGAGTTGGTCGCCGCGGCTGAATTGCGCTTCGGCTTTTCCCAGGCCCTGTCGGTGATGCTATGGCTGACGGTGCTGATCTACTGGGCAGAAAGCCTGGTCTACGACGTCAAGGGCATGCAGGCGCTGGTGCTTCCGCTCGCCGCAGTGTGCGCGCTGCTGCCGGCGTTCTTTGCGGGCCCGGAGACTCCGGCCTATACGCAAACCTTCCAATTCAGGGTCCACCTGCTGGTAGCGATGCTTGCCTATAGCCTGTTCACCATTGCCGCGCTGCATGCCGCCCTGATGACGGTGCTGGAGCGGCGCCTGCACGGTGGCAGGCTTGCCGGGCCCTCCGGCGAGTCGCTCGCCGGACCTTGGGCCTCGTTGCCTCCGCTCATGACACTGGAGACGTTGCTGTTTCGGATACTCACCCTGGGTTTCGTGCTGCTGACCTTGACGCTGGGCACGGGCTTCGTGTTCTCCGAGGAGTTGTTCGGCAAGGCGGTGCGCTTCAATCACAAGACCGTGTTCGGCATCATGTCCTGGTTCATCTTTGCCGCGCTTTTGGTCGGCCGCTACGGCTGGGGCTGGCGCGGGCGCACCGCGCTGCGCTGGACGCTCGCCGGTTTCGTCACGCTGCTGCTCGCCTACGTCGGCAGCATGTTCGTGCTTGAGGTTATACTGGGAAAAGTCTAGTCCCGAGTGCACTGTGCAATACGCCGTAATATGCCGACCAGGCCCCTTCCTGCCGCTGCTTGTTTCGTTCTCTGTATTTTGCGCTTAGCTCTCGCCATTTAGCACCGCCTCATCTTCATATATGGACGACATCCCCTTGTCGGGGCAGTTCGGCGCGCTGATAGTCCTGCTCCTGCTCTCCGCGTTTTTCTCGCTCGCCGAGACCAGCATGATGGCGCTCAACCGCTATCGTCTGAAGCACCTGGTCAAGCAGGGACATCGCGGCGCGAGGCTGGCGCATGCGCTGCTCGCCCGCACCGACCAGCTGCTCGGCGTGATCCTGCTCGGTAATACCCTGGTGGCCGCTGGCGCCGCGACCTTGGCCGCCATGATCGCCCACCTCCTTCTGGGCGAGCACAAATGGGTTCCGGGAGTAAGCGCGATCGGGGTCACGCTGGCGCTGCTGATTTTCTCGGAGATCACGCCCAAGGTGATCGGCGCCGCGCATGCCGAGCGTATCGCATTTGCGGTGAGCTACGTCCTCACGCCGCTGCTGAAGCTCCTCTATCCGGTGGTGTGGTTCGTCAATCTGTTCGTTTCGGCCCTGCTCGCGCTACTGCGCATCAAACCTCCCGCAGGCGGCGAGCCGCAGCGCCTCTCCGCCGAGGAACTGCGCTCGCTGGTGCTGGAGGCGGGCCACTACATTCCGAAGAAGCACCGCAGCATCCTGGTCAACCTGTTCGATCTGGAGCGCATCACGGTGGAGGATGTGATGACTCCGCGCGCGCAGATCGAAGCCGTCGATCTGGAGGCGCCGATCGAGCGCATCGTCGAACAGCTCGCCACCAGCTATCACACGCGGCTGCTGGTCTATCGCAACGAGCTCGGCAACATCGCCGGCATTCTTCACCTGCGCAGAGTGCTGGGGCTGATGCGTGAAGGCGATCTCGAGCGCGACAAGCTCGCCGAACTGCTCACCGAGCCCTACTTCATTCCCGCGAGCACGCCGCTATTCGCGCAGTTGCAGTACTTTCAGGAAAACCGCCAGCGTTTTGCGCTCGTGGTGGACGAGTATGGCGAACTGCAGGGCCTGATGACGCTCGAGGACATCATCGAGGAAATCATCGGCGAGTTCACCACCAGCGCGCCCTCGGTCGCCACCATCCGCGCCTGGGACAAGAATGACAGCGCGCTGGTGGAAGGCGCGAGCCCCTTGCGCGAGCTCAACCGCAAGCTCGGCCTGGCGCTGCCGCTGGACGGACCCAAAACCCTGAACGGCCTGATCATCGAGCATTTGCAGGACATCCCGGAAGCCGGCGTCAGCCTGAAAATAGCGGGTGTGCCGTTGGAAATCGTGCAAACCCAGGACCGCGTGGTGAAGACCGTACGCCTGTTCAAACCCAAGTCGGAAGCGCTCCCCGGGCCTGGAAAATCTTGAACCAGGCGCAGGAGCGAGGAAGTAAATCAAAACTTCCGCATGTGTGGTTAAAACATTATTATCTTCAGTAGATTAGATGAATATCCTCAGTCTTTACAAAAAGCCTTGGGCAGTGCATGATGACCAAATCGGTAAAACCATAAGCGGGATGAGTCGGGGGAATACATGGCTACAGCCACAACCGCAGCGGGAAAAGACAAAGTCAAGGACTTCACCTTCGCTTGGGAGGGGAAGGACAAGTCGGGAAAGGTGGTCAAGGGAGATATGCGCGCCCAAGGCGAGGCGATGGTGAACGCGACGCTGCGCCGCCAAGGCATCCTGGTCACCAAGGTCAAGAAGCAAAAGGCGGGAGGCGGTGGCAGCATCTCGGACAAAGACATCACACTATTCACACGCCAGCTCGCCACCATGATGAAAGCCGGTGTGCCGCTGCTGCAGTCTTTCGACATCGTCGGCAGGGGCCACAGCAACCCTGCGGTTGCGCAGTTGCTGATGTCCATTAAGACCGAGGTCGAGACGGGTTCCAGCCTGACCCAGGCCTTCCGCAAATATCCCCTGTATTTCGACGCCTTGTTCTGCAACCTGGTGGGTGCCGGCGAGCAGGCGGGTATTCTGGAGTCCCTGCTCGACCGCCTTGCGACCTACAAGGAGAAGACGCAGGCAATCAAGTCCAAGATCAAGTCCGCGCTGTTTTACCCCGTCGCCATTATCGCGGTAGCCTTCATTATCACCGCGGTGATCATGATCTTCGTGATCCCCGCGTTCAAGCAGGTGTTTACGAGCTTCGGCGCCGACCTGCCCGCACCAACCCTGTTCGTGATGGCGGTATCAGATGCTTTCGTCGCGTACTGGTACGTCATCTTCCCGCTGATCTTTGGCAGCATCTACGGTTTCATGTATTCGTGGAAGCGCTCGCTTGCGGTGCAGATTTTCATGGACAGACTGCTGCTGAAGGCGCCGGTGTTCGGTCGTCTGATACGCATTTCGACCATCGCCCGTTGGACGCGCACGCTCTCGACCATGTTTGCAGCCGGCGTGCCGCTGGTGGAAGCGCTCGATTCGGTGGGGGGCGCCTCGGGGAATTACGTCTACCTGGTGGCGACCAAGAAAATCCAGCAAGCGGTCAGCACCGGCTCCAGCCTGACGGCGGCCATGACCGACGTCGGCGTGTTCCCCAACATGGTGATCCAGATGGTGCAAATCGGCGAGGAATCGGGCGCGCTCGATGGCATGTTGTCCAAAGTTGCGGACTTTTTCGAGGCCGAGGTGGACGACGCCGTGGACGCGCTCTCCAGCTTGATGGAACCGGTGATCATGGTGGTGCTGGGCACGCTGATCGGCGGCATGGTGGTTGCGATGTATCTGCCGATCTTCAAACTCGGCCAAGCTGTCTAGAACCCGGGGTGAGAAGGTGAGGAGAGTAGGAGCCAAGCGGCTGGCCCGCATTTTTCCGCTCTCGCCCCTTTCCCCTCCTCGCCGCATATGACGTTCCTGGCGTCGCTGACCCATCCCGCTTTCTTTCCATGGCTATGCTTAGCCATTGGCCTGTGCGTCGGATCGTTCCTCAATGTGGTCATCTACCGCCTGCCGAAGATCATGGAGCGCGACTGGCAGGTTCAGTGCGCCGAGTTGCGCGGCGAAGAGCTGCCCAAACAGGAAACATTCAACCTGGCGCTGCCCCGCTCGCGCTGTCCCGCCTGCGCTCACCCCATCTCGGCACTCGAGAACATTCCGCTGGCAAGCTATATCGCGCTAGGCGGCAAATGCTCGGCCTGCGGTACCCGCATCAGCCCGCGCTATCCGCTGATAGAAGCGCTGAGCGGATTGGCAAGCGCTTATGCAGCGTGGCATTTCGGCTTCGGCCTCGCGGGTTTCGCCGCGATGCTGTTCCTGTGGAGCATGATCGCGCTATCGTTCATCGATTTCGACACCCAGCTATTGCCCGATTCGATCACGCTGCCGCTCATTTGGGCCGGATTGCTGCTCAACCTCTCCGGAACGTTCGTCGATCTCGGATCGGCGGTGATCGGCGCCACCGCCGGCTATCTCTCGCTGTGGAGCGTGTATTGGGGATTCAAGTTCGCCACCGGGAAAGACGGCATGGGATTTGGCGACTTCAAGCTGCTGGCGGCGGTCGGCGCCTGGCTCGGTTGGCAGATGTTGCCGTTGGTGGTGCTGGCCTCCTCTTTTGTCGGTGCCGTATTTGGCATCTCGCTCATGCTATTTGCCAAACACGGGCGCAACGTTCCGATTCCGTTCGGGCCTTACCTCGCCATGGCAGGCGCGATCGCGCTGTTCTGGGGCAAGCCACTCACTTACGCCTACATGAAACTGCTCTAGCTGTTATTCATGACCTATATCGTCGGTCTCACCGGCGGCATCGGCAGCGGCAAGAGCGCCGCGGCGCGGGCGTTCGAGGAACTGGGCATAACGGTAATCGACACCGACGCCATCGCGCATGCCTTGACTGCTCCGGGCGGCGCGGCGATCGAACCCATCCGCGCGGCCTTCGGCGCGGACTACGTCACACCTGGCGGAGCGCTCGACCGCGTGCGCATGCGTGAACTGGTATTCGCCGACGCGGCGAAAAAGCGCCTGCTCGAGTCGATTCTACATCCCATGATTCGTTCGCAAACGAGCGAGCTTGCCCAAGCCGCGCGCAGCGCGTACGTCATGCTGATGATACCGCTGCTGATCGAGTCGCATGATTACCGCGAGCGCTGCCAGCGCATTCTGGTCGTGGACTGCCCGGAAGAATTGCAAGTCGAGCGCGTCATGGCCCGCAGCGGGCTTGCCGAGGAGCAGGTGCGCGCCATCATGGCAACCCAGGTCACCCGTGCGGCGCGCCTGGCGGCAGCCGATGATGTGATCGATAACAGCCGGGATCCGGCGCAGCTGCGCCGCCAGGTCGAAGCGCTGCATGCGCGCTATCTGCAGCTCACCGCGGCAGGCGGATGAAGTTGTAAATTACTGACGAATCGGTCAGAATCCATAAAATTGACCTTTATCCAGGGCGACTGGCGCGATAGTGATCACTTACGAGTATCCCTTCAACGAGCGCATCCGCACGCTGCTGCGCCTGGAGGATCTATTCGACCGCGCGCTTTTTTTTCTGGCGCGCCAGGATGCGCTCGATCACCACGCTGCGCTGCTCACGCTGTTCGAGATTCTCGAGGTCGCAAGCCGCGCCGATCTGAAATCGGATCTGCTGCAGGAACTGGAACGGCAGAAGCAGGTGCTGCTGTCGTTCCGCAACAATCCGGAAATCTCCGAAGAAGTCCTGAATCAGGTAATCGCCGAGATCGAGCACGCGAGTTCCGCGCTGTTCGGCATGACCGGCAAGATCGGCCAGTATCTGCGCGAGAACGAGTGGCTGATGTCGATCAAACAGCGCACCGGCATTCCCGGCGGCGTCTGCGAGTTCGACCTGCCCTCGTATCACTACTGGCTGCATCGCGATTCGGGCTCGCGCGCGTTCGACCTGCACGGTTGGATCAATCCGCTGTACCCGGTTCGCGACGCGTCAGCCATCGTGCTGCGGCTGCTGCGCGAGAGCGGCAAGCCGACCAAGATCGTCGCCCAGCAAGGTCTGTTTCAGCAGATGCTCGGCGGCCGCGTGGTGCAGATGGTGGGCATACGC
>Ga0315281_10007114_pt1 | contig 15807 bp, 15 predicted proteins | sample YL17G07_0_MG_FD_204540 | JGI IMG/M metagenome (GOLD analysis project Ga0315281, IMG submission 204540) | Sediment microbial communities from Yellowstone Lake, YNP, Wyoming, USA - YL17G07_0 | ecosystem: Environmental > Aquatic > Freshwater > Lake > Sediment | place: USA: Wyoming | collected... | reverse complement strand
TGAACGCTCTCAGGCAAAATCCAGCCGGTATTCTTACCAAACTCAATAGCGTCAACGTGCTGGGCAAGAACAGGAATTGAAACATTCGCGGCGACAGCAAAAACGTCAGCAGGCTGGACAGCAACAGCAATGTTCGCTTTTTCCTTTTTAGCAACTTTCTCGCAAATCTTTGCCAATTTAATCGCGTTTAATCCAGAAGAACTCTCGTAAGCCTTAAAATTAACAATGGCGAGCATCAGCTGAGAGCTTTAGTCAGCTTGGCCTTCAACTGAAGCTCAGTCTGAAACCCAACAACACGCTCAACCTCTTCACCATTTTTGTAAATAATCAAACAAGGAATGCCCATAACGCCATTATTCTGCGCTAAAGCGGTATTTTCATCAACATTAACCTTGGCAAACTTGGCGTTTGTCATCTGGTGAGAAAGCTTTTCAAACACTGGAGCGATCATCTTACAGGGACCGCACCAAGGAGCCCAAAAATCCACCACGACAGGCTTATCACTCTTCAAAACTTCCCGCTCAAAATTAGCCTCATTTACTTCCACTTTCAACCCCCATATGATGCGTTTCAAGCTCCTTGCCAATAGGAGCTTTCTTCATAGGCTTAATCAAGTAACGCTTAGTATCCTTATCCATATCAATAAAACTGTCAGCTGCCTCTTTCAATTTCGCGCTGGCGCTTGTGCCAAACGCAAGAACTTCAACACGGCAGCCTAACGCGCGCTTCAAATGCTCAACCAATGGAACAAAATCGCCGTCGCCGCTGACAAGAATAATCGTGTCAAGTCTTGGCGCCAATTCAATAGCGTCCATAGCAATTCCAATATCCCAGTCGCCCTTCTTAGCGCCTCCGTAAAAAATCTGCAAGTCTTTAGCTCGCACTTCAAAGCCGATATGTCCTAAAGCGTCAAAGAATTTTTCCTTGCTCAAGTCTTCTGTGCGGATAACATACGCCAACGCTCTTACTAACGTCCTGCCTTGAACGGCGTCCTGCAAAATCGCCTTGAAATTAACGTGGGCGTTGTAAGCGAAACGGGCGGAATAATACATATTCTGCACGTCAACAAACACGCCAACTCTCTGAGCTTTATGGATTTCAGTCATAGTTTCACCTTTTGTTCAAAACCGCAACACTGGCAGATAACTCTTGGAGCATCGCAATCATAATGAAGGCCATTTTTGCCGCAATACGGACAGGGCTTGCCCCACAACGCATCAGGAACAATAATCATCTCCGCCAATTCCGAAATTTTCCAATTTGAAGTCATGCTTTCATCCTCACTTCATAGCCGCAAGAAGGGCACACAACCCTATTCAATTCTGAATCGTACGACAAAGTTATTTTCTTACAACGCGGACAGCGCTGCATTGGAGCGGCCTCTTTTGGCATTTACTTTTTGTAATTCTTTATGTTTAAAAAGCTATCGTCATTTAGATAAGGGCAAGTTGTAGTCACTGACCGATAGTTATTTAAAGGGGGCACTCATATGTTAATCTCATGAGTGAAGCATACCAAAGACCGGGAAGAATACTGCTTGTTGAAGACAATGAACAATCTAGAGTCATGATGGCTGCTTTTTATAAACGAAGAGGCTTTGAAGTAATTGAAGCGGATAATGCCGAATCAGCAGTTCAGCATGTTCCAAATGCAGACATTGTAATTAGCGATATAGAACAGCCAAATAGCAAAGGCGGGTATGGGCTTTTGAGTTACGTGAGGGAAAATTACCCTTCAATCCCAGTAATACTGATGTCAGGAAGAGGGGTTGAGAGAGAGAAAGCACAAGGCGCAGTAGCTTTCTTCCCGAAACCATTCTCGAGCATAGAAGTTCTTGAAGATATGCTTTTGGCGATGCCTGCGCACTTAACACCTACACAACATTTAAAACAGACGCAAACTCCTCCTCAAGCGTGAAAACGTCTTTTTATCCTACGGATATCTCGTATATAGTGAAGAATGGCAAAGCAGTCATACAACTGTACGGTCGTTCTATTGACGGCAGGCAAATCTGCGTTCTTGACGAGAATTTCGAGCCGTATTTCTATGTTGTGGGCGCTGTTGATACTAAAAAACTTGAAGCGCTAAAGCAAGACGACTGCCACGTTGTGCGAGTCGAGAAAGTCAAAAAGAATTTGAACGAACACGAAACAGACGCTCTCAAAGTATTTGTCAACATACCAAAAGCGGTTCCTGTCCTGAAAGACCTGGTAAAAGAACTAGGCGATGTCTACGAATATGACGTATTTTACACGCGCAGATACCTTATTGACAAGGGACTCATTCCGTTAACGCTGACTTTTGTCGAAGGAAAGGAAATAGCGGCGCAATCAAGAGTGCCGTGCATAAACGCGGAAAAAATAGGGCCAGAAAGCGATGAAGCGCTAACTCCACGAATTCTTGCGGTAGACATTGAAACTTACAACCCTGACAACAAGATGAACCCCAAAAAGAACCCAATACTGATGATAGGGCTGTATGGAAAAGATTTTTCGCGCGTGATAACGTGGAAAAAGTTTGACACTAAAGAAAAATACATCGAATTTGTGCCGACAGAAGCGGATTGCCTGCAAAGATTTGTGGAACTTGTTCATCAGTACGCGCCAGACATGCTTGTCGGGTATTTCACAGACGGATTCGACCTGCCGTATATTGACGAACGGGCGAGCGTAAACAAAGTGAAAATAGATTTAGGTCTTGACTACTCAAATCTGGAAATACTCGGCAAAACGCAAAAAGAAGCCAAGATAAACGGAATAGCGCACATAGACATATTCAAATTCATCAAAAAAGTAATAGGCAGGTCGCTAAAAACGACCAGCTACTCGCTCGACGCGGTTTCCACCGAATTGTTGGGGGAGCAAAAACACGACGTGGACATCGAGGCGTTCTTCAAAGCGTGGGATAATAATGAAGGGCTGGAAGAATACTGCAAGTATAATTTACAGGACTGCGCGCTAACTTACAAGCTAACAGAAAAAGTGATGCCGAATTTGATAGAATTTGTCAGAATAATAAGATTGCCTCCATACGACATCAACAGAATGACATTCTCAACATTTGTAGAATGGTATCTAATGAATAAGGCAAGCGCTCAAAACGAAATACTGCTCAACAGGCCAAGCAAAAGAGACGAAATGAACAGAATGTCGGACAGGATAAAAGGCGCGTTTGTCTACGAGCCAAAACCAGGATTCTACCAGAACATAACAGTGTTTGACTACAGAAGCCTGTACCCGAGCATAATAGCGTCTCACAACATCAGCAAAGGAACGCTAAATTGCGACTGCTGCAAAGACTCGCCCAGAGTGGAAACAGAAAGAGGAACATTCTGGTATTGCCAAAAGAGAAAAGGGCTGTTTAGTACTGTAATTTCAGAGTTGATATTGAGAAGGGCGGAAATTAAAAAGCAGTTGAAGACGAGCAAAGACCCATTGCTAGCGGCGAGATCAGAAGCGCTCAAAGTCCTGGCGAACAGCTTTTACGGCTATATGGGATTCGCGCCCGCACGATACTATTGTATAGAATGCGCTGAAAGCACAACAGCCTGGGCGAGATATTACATTCACAAAGCGATTGAAACAGCGCAGCAGGAAGGGTTTACTGTGCTGTATTCTGACACTGATTCCTGTTTTGTATTATTGGACAAGAAAACAAAAGAAGACGCTTTGGCATTAATGGAAAAAATAAACAAAGACCTCCCCGGACTGATGGAATTGGACTATGAAGGATTCTATCCGGCGGGAATATTCGTCAGCCTTAAAGCGGGTGAAGGCGGAGCCAAGAAAAAATACGCGCTAATAGATGAGAAAAATAACATGAAAATCAGGGGATTTGAAAGCGTCAGAAGAAACTGGAGCTTTATCGCGAAAGACGTGCAAAGGACGGTGCTGGAGATTATACTGAAAGAACACGACGCCAAAAAAGCAAAAGAATACGTCAAAAAAGTAGTTGAGGAAATGCGCAAGAATCAAGTGCCATTAGACAAAGTCGTGATTCACACGGCACTGTCAAAAGGAACAGAAGCTTACGCTTCCATTGGACCTCACGTGGCAGCAGCGCAAAGAATGGAAGCGAAAGGAATGTCAGTAGGAGCGGGAAGCGTAATACACTATGTTGTTGTCAAAGGAAAAGGAAAGATGATACGGGACAAAGTAAAACTGCCCGAGGAAGTAACACAAAACGATTATGACGGCGAGTACTACGTTCAAAACCAGATACTTCCAGGAGTGGAGCGAATATTCGCAGTTTTAGGCATAAACGTGGATGACTTGGCAAGCAGCACGAAGCAGAGCTCGTTGACAGGGTTTTAATATTTTATATAAAACTACAGGACTAAATATAAAACCTTCAGAAACTGTATAATCCTAATAATTTCTAGAGGCAGCTGGAGGGAGACGGATATGGAACCAATCAGATATTTTGACGCAGTGGAATTAATGGAGCCGCACTGCAAAGGATGCCAGCACGTAATACATTACGATAGGGACACAGAATTTGACAACAAGAAAAAAGTCCTTATGTGCCGTTTTTGCGGGAGCCCGCTGTAGCCATAATTTCTCTGACCAGCTCAAACGCTTTTTTTTGATTTACAGGATTATTGTAATCCTGTTCTTTATACTTTGGAATTATGAATGGAATGGCAGGAACAAACGGCTCGTAACGGTCATCAGACGCAGGGATTTTGGCGTCAAAAACGGCTCTTAAAACCGCAGGCACATCGATCATTCCCTTATCGCCAAAATAGCCAGCCTCGCAGTCTTCTGTTCCAAATCCCGGAAGACAATCAGAGAACTGGACAGAGCCAATAAGCATCTTGTGCGCGTAAATCACATTAATGATTTCTTTTGTAATGGCGGCTTTAACGTCTTCTTTCAGGCTGTTCTTTTGCAACAAATTGCCATATCGCACGTCAGCTTTTGTCATCCCAATAACATATTTCCTGTCATCCGGAGTTACCGCGTAAACATTGGAATTATCCTTCAAGTTTTTCGCGTCATCTTTGACAATTCTCTGCCTGGTAGATTTTACATTCACCCACGTGTAAAGAGCCTGAGCGTAATGAGCGATGTTAAACGCCAATGGAACATCCATCCACTTAAAATCGCGAGGCCTTGTGGTCGCGAAACAATGATAGCGATTGCCTCCAACCAGACAGCTAACAGGAACCGTGTTTTCAAGCTGAACTTTTAATGGAAAAGCTTTTGCGGCTAGCTCTCCGTGAAACTCGCGAATTTTCCCAAGAACAGGAGCCCAGCCAAAAGCACTTGGAGTCCCGTTATCATCAAATTGATTATCAAAAAGACATTGGTATTGCAGGTAAACTTCAACATTTGCCCTGCCGGCAACATTACACGCGATATCAACCGCCGCTTGCAAAAAACGCTGGGAGTCTTCACGCACGCCCTTATTCCTTGAAGTAGGGTCAACTGGAACGCCGTTAAAGCTGTCTGGCACTTCTAAGCCAATAACGGGCCAGTCATCAGCAAGCGCGGCAAGAGTATCAACTGACTTTCCAGAATCAATAACGTCCTGCCCGGACAGAATAAGTTCAATGCCGTCCGCTTTCAAATCCTTTCTAGCTTTAATCTGGTCCGTTTTTAACGCGGATTTCGCAAGGAGTTTCATAATCCAAGAAAAAAGCACGACAGTTAATAATTTTTCTACTCTGGAGTCGTTAAGCCTATTCGCCAGTAAGCTTTATAAACCCCCCACTATAACCGCAAACATATGGGCGTATACAAATATCTGGCTAAAACCTGGAGAGACCAGTCAGCGGAGCAGAATAAAGCCAATCTTATAATCTGGAGACGAGACCCAGCTACAATAAGAATAGAGCATCCGACCAGGCTTGACAGGGCAAGAGCGCTCGGCTACCGCGCGAAACTAGGAATATTTATGGTGCGGCAAAGAGTGACAAGAGGCACGCACAGAAGACCAGACTGGAGCGGCGGAAGACATTCTCACAATATGGGCGCAAGATTAAACCTGCGCAAAAACTACCAAATGATAGCGGAAGAAAGAGCATCAGATTCATATCCAAACTGTGAAGTTCTAAACTCGTACTACGTCACTGAAGACGGAAAAAATTATTGGTTCGAAATAATTGTAGTCGACAAAGCGCACCCGAGCGTGCTCGCGGACCACAGAACGAGCTGGATCGCGAAGCAGGCGGGAAGAGCTCACCGCGGATTAACAGGCGCGGGAAGACGAACGAGAGGACTACTCCACAAAGGAATGGGTTCTGAAAAAGCGCGACCATCAAGAAGAGCACACTCACGCAGACGTTAAGTAGAGGTGGTTAACTTTGCCGAAAAAGAAGGAAGAAAAACGCGAAGACTTTGACAAAGAGGAAGAAGTAGAGGCAGTGGTTGAGGAAGAGCCTCAGATTGAAAAGGATGAGGATGCGGAATACGAAGAGGATTTAGAAGTCTCTGAAGATGACCCCGCGACGGAAGAATCCGTTGAAAATCTCACAGACGAATAATTTTCTGCTGTTTTTTTATTCCACTATATAATAGTCGTAAAAACCTCTAAGTTCTATATTTACTACTACTCAGTACTAATCTAGCGAAACCTTTATATAGGGGTAACTTATGTACTACGTAGTGGGGGCACTAAAATGGGATTAGAGAACATCACAAATTTCTTATCACGAACAGCACGTAAAGTAGCTATGCCCGTAGTTGCGGCAACTGGAATACTCACAGGATGCAACGCGTCAAATTACAGAGAAATAAGAAAAGAAGAAGTGCCATTCCACGAACAATACATGAACTGGGAATATGGCACGGCAAGCACAAAAGACATAGCGAAGAAAGTGCTTGAAAGCAGGCCGGCATCAAGCGCCACACTTCCAACCCTTTCAAAAGAATTCACAGACCTTGTTAACAAGGAATGCCCAACATCCACGCCTGAAGGCGCGGCTTACGTTCAATTAATGAATCAAAACACGGCGATCGCGGAGTTACTTGACTCGGCAAAATTGCGAAGAGTAATACTTCACGACGCAGCAAAAAACGCAGACTTTGAAGCATTTGAGCAATACGGCGAGGCGAACGTAGAAAACCTCACTGCCGCGCTAAAAAACTTTGACTCGCTGATAGACCAGCCAAGCTATGAAATGCGACAGACGCTTGTCGAGAAGCTCGCTAGCAATTCCGATTTTGAAAAAATACTACTTTTCAACGAAGAAAATCTCGCCGCTTTAAAGCAGATTTACACGGCAATATCAGATATTGACGTAATAGAAGGCCGCTGGAATCCTGTTTATGACGCAAGCAACAGCGCAGCAAAAATAACAAAAGCGCTCACAGGACAAGACCAGTACGCGCAAGGAAAAGAAACACTTGACAAAATCTTTTCCGTGAAAATCAAGGAATGCGGATTCTCGCAAAAATCAGGATTCATGGGCGAATTTGAAGGAGAAGAAATGACAGTAGGCGAAGCTTACAACAAGCTCATCAAAGAAATAGACAAAGAAGTCGAAAGCTGGGATGACGAGTCATTGCACACAATCAGCAACGGGCCAGCCGCAAAAATGCTCGAAATGGTCAAAGAAACATACATGCACCAGAAAGACGGCAAGATGACGAATGAACAATTCCAATCAGCGATCCGTTATGTCATCAGAGACATCGCGACAAAAGAACTGAACGGCGAACGCGTATCAAGAATAACCGTTCCAGAACGCGGATTCAACCTGTTCAGAGACGTTGTATTCCCAATAGTTCCGGGATACAGCATTTACGCAATGCTGGCAAACGGACGCGCGGCATTAAGCCAGGAAAAATACCACGCAGAGGTACAAAAATGAAACTCTACCAATCAATCGGGGCGGCAGTGCTTACAGCCTACGCGGCTATCGCAAGCGGATGCTCAAGCGCGCAAAAAACAGAAGAGCAACAGCGCGAAACAGAAGCCCAAGGACTTGACGACGTTCTCGTTTACGGAAACAGAATCAAAAACGGCTACCAGACAAGAGAAAACCAAGCAGGAAGCACGGATCCCGCAACAAGAAAATTCTGGTTCGCAACCGTATCAACAGGCGTACAAATAGGCGGAATAGCATTATTCTTACTTAAGCCAACCAGTGGCGGCGGCGGAAGCGGCGGAAGCGCGCCAGAATCAACCCCTCCAGCACAAGGCGGAGACGGCTTCGGACCAGGCACAGGACCAGGTGGAAACTAAATGAACTACTTTTTGGCAGCACTATTAGCAATCTTAATGATTCCAGTAGCATACGCTGCAGTAGACGTTACCTATTCTTTTAACGCAATGAACGTCACAATGGCGGCATACAACTGCCTTGACGCAAAATGCACATCAGTAGCGCCTTTCTCAGGAAGCTTCACTGACGGACCTTCCGTAACTGATGGAACTGCCACAATCAGATACCCAGACACGCTCAGCACTTACGCATACGCAATCTACGCGTTCAGCAAAGGCTACAGGCCAATGGTCAGCCATTCAAACTGGAACACAGGCGGAGAAAGCGGATCAGCCGCGCCACAATCAACATCAATAACATTCTCACAATATCCAGTAGTCTGCCGAGCTCCAGTAAGCGAGCTCAAATTTGTAAACCAATTACAGCCAAACGTTCCACTCATTGTTAACACAACCGCGCAGCTCGACGCGCAAACAACCAGCGCATTCCAATTAATAACAAAAGACGTCGGATATGTTCCACCAGCATTCAAGCAGGAATATTACGGCGCGGACACGAACGTCATAATGGAAATCCTGAAATCAGGAGGCGTTGTACACTCTCAAACACAATATTTCAACGCGACAAACGGCAACTCAATAATCGCGAGCAGCAAAATACCAATCCAATTCATCTATTTACCAAGCGAAGCGGGTAATTTCACGGTCAAAGTAACTACAAAAGTTGTTGACGACCAATGCGCCTCAGCAGAAGACATGAACGCGCAAGGCGGATTTTCAGTACTAGGAAGCCAGCCGTCAAGCCAATTCTACACAATACTCAACAATTTGAGAATAAATGAAACATATGTGAAACCAGGCGACGCGCTTCTTGTAAGCTACGACAAAATAACAAACCACGTATCAGGAAACACAACATTCACGCCAGTGCAAACAGACGCTCAATACATTGCAACATTGAACGGAGCAACAGTATTCAGCCAGAACTACACAACATTCTCAAACCCGGACGCAGTAAACCCGGTAACATACTCGTTTAATTTCACGCCATTAGTTGAAGGAGTTTACACGATAACAGTCAAAGGAAAAGCAAACTCGGCTTTACCCGTAACAAATCCAGAAGTAACGGACGAAGAAAGCATGTTGATTAATGTTCAAGGAGCGATTAACAACACGGTAACATTCCAAGTCAAAAACTCAGATACGGGATTGCCAATTTCAGGCGCATCAGTTGAATTAATAGGAATCGGAACTTCAGCAACAGGAACAGACGGAAGCGCGTTCTTTGGCACAGTCCCAAGCGGAACATACACGTACAAAATAACAGCGGCAGGCTACAGCTCAAAATCAGACATAATTAACGTATTTACAGACAAAACAATCAGCATAGTATTGCATCCAAACGATTCGGACGGACTGCCAACAAACACTCCTCCGGTAATGGACTTGCCGAACACAGTGAACATCCTTGAAAACACTGAAGCAAGCTTCAATTACTTTGACTACGTATTCGACGACCAGGACGCGGACAGCGACCTTGACTTGACTGCAACCGGAAACGTCAGCATTTCAGTCGTAATCAACCAAGCAACAGGAATTGTAACATTCATACCAGCAGGAAACTTTACAGGCACAGAAACAATAGATTTCACGCTTAACGACACAAGCGGATTAACAGTATTCGACTCGGTAACTGTGACTGTGTCCAGCACAAGCTCTCCGCCAGTCTGGAGCGCGATACCCGACTTTGAAACACTTGAAGACAGCGCGGCTGTAAGAGTGCTGAACTTGTGGGACTTTGTAAACGACACGGACACTCCATTAACAAGCCTTGTATTCACAGTTGAATCAGTCACGCCAAGCACATTGGCAACAGCGACGATAGATGAAGGCCACTATCTGACATTATATCCAAAACCAAACCAAAACGGTGTTGGCTCACTTGGATTAATCGTAACAGACGGACTGGCAAACGCGACGGTAAACTCAACATTCAACGTCACACCAGTCAATGACGCCCCTGTAGTAATTTCAGTTCCAAGAATTCCAAATCTTAACGAAAGCACTAATTATACACTGAACTTGACATTAGTATTCTTTGACCCAGATGGAGACGCGCTCGGCTTTGACGTAACTCCAACAACAAACGTCACATTCATAATCAACAATTCAGGGCAACAGATCACAATCATACCTGACTTCAACGTCAATGGAATAAGAGTGTTTAACGTAACAGCTACAGACCCAAGTGGATTGTCGGCAACAGCGACATTCACATTATACTTGAACTTTGTCGACGACGCACCATTCTTTAACATGATAATACCAAACATAACGACATTCGAAGAAGTGCCAAACTCAATCGACTTGACTCCATTCGAAAACGACCCAGAAGACGGGCCAGGAGCAAACGGAAATGGATTGACGTGGAAAATGCAGTTCGCGAACATGAGCAATTTAACGCCTGTGACGTTCCTCAGCAACTACTTGTTCGACCTTTCAATCAATACCACAACCGACTTCCTGCTTGTAACACCAAAAGCAAACCAATCAGGAAGCGAGAACATCACATTATACTTGTTTGACAGCACGGGCAAGAACGTTTCACAGAATATTACGATAACTATTGTCAATGTCAACGACGCGCCAGTGTTTGTCAATTTAACAGACAAAACAGCAGAAGCAGGACAGGTATTCTACTTTGACGTCAACGCAACAGACTCAGACCCAACAAATGACACTTTGACGTTTGGATTACTGAACATAACACCATCACTCGCAGGATTTAACATAACAAACGCAACCGGCATAATCAATTTCACGCCAATGTCAAACGGCGTCTTCAATGTCACATTGCAAGTATGCGACTTCGCAAACTGCACAAATGGCACGTTCATATTAACAGTAACTGACAGCACGCCGCCAACACCAGACGGACAGATAATACCGCCAAACCCAAGCATTTACGCGCCAGGCGCAAACTACACGTTCAGCATAAACTGGAGCGACAACGGCAACATTTCCAATGTCACATTCGAATTCGGCGGAATCAATTACACTAACGTTTCACAGAACGGAACAGAATACACGACAAACGTATTCGATCAAGCGGCAGGAAACTACACGTTCAAATGGTTCGCAAAAGACGGCGCGAACAACACGAATATGAGTAATTCTTCGGTGTTTACGATACTGAAAGCGAACAGCTCGATTGACTTGCTGGTCAATGGAACCGCGACAAATGTAACAGTGCTGCAAATTACTGAAACTTCAATATTTGCTAATATTACGAATACAACTGGAACAGTATCTGTAACTTTCAATGGAATGGGTCCAAGTGGAGCATCGCCTTTTGCCTTTGACTACTTTTTCCCTGATCCAGGATTAGTCAATGTGACTGCAAGTTTTGCAGGAAATCAGAACTATAGCGGAAGCAACACTACAGTAATTGTGACCGTGTTAGATAGAAAGTCGCCAGTATTCGGCACACAAACAGCAACACCGGCATCACCCGCAATGTTCACATCATTATACAACTTCAAAATAAACGTGACAGATAATGTTGCAGTAGACACAGTAACACTTGAATTTGATAATGCAACAAACACAACCGCGGGCCAAGTTGGAAACACAAGCACATACGAAGCAAACGTAACTTCGTTGACAGTAGGAAATCACACATTCAAATGGTTTGCAAATGACACAACTGGCAATTTGAATATAAGCACAGAGAGTAATTACACAGTGCTGCCAGGAATAGCAAACATCACACTGTTGATCAACGGCATACCTGCAAACACTTCAGCACAAATAAACGACACAGTTGTATTTGACGCGAACGTGACAAACCCGGCAGGCGGATTTGTTGAATTATACTTGAACGGAACGCTTGCGGCAAGCGGCAGCTCACCATTATCATTCAACTCAAGCTTCCCAGTATTCGGAACAATACCAGTAACAGCCAACTTCCCAGGAGACGCGAACGTCTCAGCAGGAAACATCACTTACTTCCTCACAATAATACCAGCAATAACGCAGGAAAATATCACGCCAGCAAGCGGCGCAGGATTTAACTACACGACATTCAAAATGGTGCTTGACACCAATCAGCCAACAACATGCAGCTGGAGCACATTTGTAGACTTGCCACAGAGCAGCATGAACCACAGCTTTAGCACATCTGGCGGACTCAATCATACTGCAAATGTCAGTGAATATGACCTGGGTCCGTTCACAATGTACGTTGCATGCAACAATCAAAGCGCTTTAACAAACGTTGATTTAAGCTACGTGGCAGAAAACCTGCTTGACGGCAGCATACTTACCGGAGGCAGTACCGTAACTAACTCGGTGATATTTAATAGCACCATAAATTCAAGCATATTGAGTGATGTGCAATGGGGAATCAATAGCACTCTGAATAATGTCACTGCTTCCTTGAATTCAGTAATTAATAATTCAGTTTTGACCAATTGCGTAGTCACAAACAGCACAGTAAAGAACATTGTCGCATCAGATTGCGTCTTCACGGACAGCTTCGTAGACCCAAGCAACCTCACAGGAAGCACTATTTTGGCAGTCAGCACAATAACCGCGAGCAATGTGACGTACAGCAACATCACAAACAGCACGATAGCGAACAGCAACTTGAACGCTTCAGAAATGACTACGTGTTATGTCAATAACAGCAGACTGAACAACGTACACGGAAGCAATTGCAACATAACAAACAGCACGTTCAACAACGCATTCGTAATAGACGCGACAATAGCTAATGGAGTAATCCTGAACGGAACAATCACGAGCGCTCCAAACGCGACATACAACGCGTCAGCAAACGGCTCAGCAAATCTTTCAGCCGTAATTGAAGCCGCTCCAGTCGCAAGCTTCACGCCAACAGGCGGAACAACCGCGCCAGCAACACTGATTTCATTCGCAAGCACAAGCACTGACGCGAATATTCCAGGACCACTAAATGACTCATTAACATACTTCTGGAACTTTGGAGACGGGACAAACAGCACAAACGCGACTCCTTCAAAATCTTACGCAACAGCAGGAACGTACACTATAACTCTGACAGCAACTGACAGCTTCGGAATGTCAAGCAACGCGTCAAACTCACACATCATAGCAACTCCAATAGTTCCAAGCGGAGGCGGTGGAGGCGGTGGAGGCGGAGGCGGTGGAGGCGGCGGTGGATTAGCACGAATAGCCCTAACTAACGTCACAATCACCAGATCAGTTACAGCGGGACAATCAATACAATTCACAATAGACGGCGCATTATTGCCATACAGCCTAGTATTGCGCAGAGCAACAGGCAATGACACGGAATGGATGGTAAATGGAATAACCACAATCGTGAAGAAAGGACAGACCAGCCAGTTCGACCTCACAAGAGACGGAATAGCAGACCTTGACCTGCACGTACTTGACGTCGCAAGAAACGCGGCAACAACCGGATTCAAACGCGCAAGCGCGCCAGTTGTAATGCCGCCACTGCCATTGTTCAATTTCACAACGCCAAAAACGCCAAAAGTTGAGCCAAAAATAGAGCCAAAAGCACAACCGAAAGTTGAAACAAACACAACTGAAACAACCGTGCCAGTAAAAACAGAAGTCAAAGAAAGCACGCTTGCAAGAATCGGCAAAGCTTTGAAAAACTTCTTCACAGTCAAACTCTCACCAAAAACAAACGCGGTAAAAGCCGGAATAGTCATTGCAGTTGTAATAATTGGAATGATTGCTTACGGCTTGTTTGTCAGGTGGGAAGGATTCTAAATGATGATGGATGAGTTAAAGCACTTACCTGTATTCCAAAGCATAGTTGATCCTTACAAAGTCGTTGAAATAGCTGAACTGACAGTAGCTACTCCGTCCGAAAGACAAGAACTTGCATATGTTCTTGGACTTCAAAAAATTCGCGGCGATGCGGTTCTCTTATATTCTGATAGCAAAACGAAAAATAATGAAGCCGCGTCTTGTCGTCCACTTCCACTTAACTTCATAACAAACTACAGAATTCTTGAAAAGATAGTAGAGAGTCGTTCAGGAAACGAGTCTGAACCGAGAACATTCGACACCAGCAGATAATTCCGATTTCTCTATCTTACTTCCGTAAATCTTCCGGATTTTTCGTAAGATTTCCAACTTTCTCGTCGACGGATATATTAAACACCTCGTCCTTAAGTATTTTGAAAGCAAAGAGTGGGAAATTGATTGATTTTTCCCACAAAGTTTAAAAAGGCCAAAAAAATGACAACTTCAATGACATCGGACCGTGTAACTTGTGATGAACGAGGCAGAATTGTGCTGCCTTATGACGCCCGCAAACGGTATGGAAACGCGTTTCACGTAGCGTATGCGCAAGGAGAAATAATTCTAATACCGGTCTCAAAGGATCCAATACGTGAACTTGAAGAATTAGGACGCAAAGCAGGCATCGCCCATCTTTCTGTCAAAAAAATAAAAGAAGAAGGAAGGAAGCAGGCGATGAAAGAGATCGAGGAAGAACATGATATTCGCCGACACTGATTTTTTTATTGCACTATTAAAAGAAAAGGATTGGCTGAAAGCAAAAGCTCGAGAAATCTACAAAACGCACTGTGAAGAGATTGCGACTTCAGCATCCGTTATAATAGAATTGCTCATGATAGCAGAGCGTTTTTCTCTCGATCCGGAAAGGGTTGTTGCGGTTGTGTTCGGAATTTCAAGCAATGTTGAGGGCATAACTGAAAGTGAGGCCTTTGTCGCAGCGCATTATATAAAAAATGAGAAGGTCAATGTTTTCGACGCTTTCCACGCCGCATATTGCGGACCAGATGCGGTTATCAGCTCCGACAAAGTGTTTGATAAACTTGGGATAAAGAGAATAAATCTTGAAGGATAAGTTCTCCCTGTGCATTACAATTACTTGTTTCTAAACACCAGGCAATAACTATGATCGTATCCGTATCCGTAATTTCCACTGCCCTTGCAAGCGCCCTTGGTTTTCCAGCCAACAACGATTTCGCCTTCAAAATGAAACACTTTGGAAACTTCTCTTGCAACATCCCATGCTAACATAGTTACTTCTTTGCCTTTAAGATTGGACACTTCAATAACAATATACGCGCCCTTTTTCATTGACGGCTTCAATTGCCTGTAGATCTTTCCCAAGTCATTCAGGAATTCTTTATAGCCGCCCTTGCCGCCAAGATAATTCGCTCCCCCTATTGGATTATAAGGCGGAGAAGTTATAGAAAAATCAAACTTTGGCAGGCTGTACCTTGCCAAATTCAAACTATTCCCGCATATCAAGTTATTTTTGTGCTTGAGCTTGTTTTTCACAAACGCGCATCTTCTTTTATCAATCTCAATACTAAAAGGCAGCCTATTCATTTTTTCGGAAACAAGCAAACTTGTTCCCAATCCGGCGAACACATCAAAAACCCGGTCTCCTTTCTTTGTATACCGATCCAGGAAGTATTTTACCAGAGATTCCGGATACCGGTTGTCATCATTTTGAAATTCTGGAATTTTGGATTTCTTATTGCTCAGAATGATGAATGTTTTCATATAGTTCAAATAATAACTGAACTTTTTAAATGTGCTGGCATTACAGCTGCAACAACCTATCCAATTCTTCCGCCGCTT
>Ga0315281_10007113_pt1 | contig 15807 bp, 11 predicted proteins | sample YL17G07_0_MG_FD_204540 | JGI IMG/M metagenome (GOLD analysis project Ga0315281, IMG submission 204540) | Sediment microbial communities from Yellowstone Lake, YNP, Wyoming, USA - YL17G07_0 | ecosystem: Environmental > Aquatic > Freshwater > Lake > Sediment | place: USA: Wyoming | collected... | reverse complement strand
AGACCCAAGTCGTGGGTGACTACGAGGATCGCCAGCCCCAGGTCGTCGCGCAAGCCCAGGAGCAGCTTGAGGATCTCCCCGCGGACAGATGCGTCAAGAGCGGAAACCGGCTCGTCGGCGACCAGCACGTCTGGTTCCAACGCCAGTGCACCGGCGATCACGACCCGCTGACGCTGGCCGCCAGAAACCTCGTGCGGATACAGCAGGAAGAAGCGCTGTGGCGGTCGGAGCCCCGCTCGGGACAGTGCATTGGCCACGAGTTCTTCCTCGTCGCCTTCGACGTTGTGGATGCGCAGTCCCTCGGCGACCGACTCATAGATGGTCTGACGTGGGTTCAGGGCGGCCGCTGGGTCCTGGAAGATCAATTGCACGCGCTTGCGGTACGTGCGAAGTTCGCGAGTCTTCATCCCTATCGGGTTGCCTTCCAGCAGGATCTGGCCTGCCTGCGGGACCTGCAAACCCATGATGGTGCGCGCGAGCGTCGTCTTGCCACACCCCGATTCTCCGGCGAGAGCCACTATCTCCCCCGGAGCGATGCTGAGGTTCACTCCGTCGACGGCCCGGGCCTCTGCAGCCTTGGCCCCGAGTATGCCGGACAGCGCACCCTGCCTTCCGGCGAAGGAAACCACGATGTCGCGTGCCTCAACGAGGAAAGCCTTCGTGGAAGCGTCGCCGATCACGTCGTTGCCTTCCTGTTCTCTTGATCGACTAGCAGGCATGCGGAACGTCGGTTGTCGCCGGCTGGATAGAGAGTCGGCTCGCTGCCGGAGCAGTCCGCGAAGGCGCTTGGGCATCGGGGGTGGAACGAGCACCCAGATGGGATGAGCATCGGGTCGGGCGGGTCCCCGCCGAGACCGGTCGGCGACATCCGATAGGTGAGGTCGCCGATCTCGGGGAACGCGGCACCGAGCGCCTTTGTGTAGGGATGCCGGGGCGTTTCGAACACCGCTTCCGCCGGTCCCTCTTCGACGATCCTTCCGGCGTACATGACGGCGATCTTGTCGCACACATCCACGAGGACGGACAGGTCGTGGGTGATGAAGATCAGCGAGAGTCCGAGGTCACGCTGCAAGTCTTTGAGTAGGTTCAGGACCTGGGCCTGAACCATCACGTCGAGTGCGGTCGTTGGCTCGTCGGCGATGACGATCTTGGGATCGCAGGCGAGAGCCATGGCGATCATGATGCGCTGTTTCTGTCCCCCCGATAGCTCATGCGGGTAGTCGTTCGCGCGCCGCGCCGGGAGCTTCACTTGTTCGATCAGCTCGTTCGCGCGTGACGAAGCGGCCTTCTCGTTCTTCTTGGGGTCGTGGATGAGGATCGCTTCGGCGATCTGATCACCGACACGCTGAACGGGATTCAACCCGTGCAGAGCGCCCTGGAAGATGATCGAGGCTTCCGACCAGCGTACGGACCGAAGTTGGCCCCACGACATGTCCAAGATATTCTCGCCCTCCAACGATATCCGACCGGTGATCTCGGTTTCCTTGGGCAGGAGGCGCAGGATCGCGCCTGCGATGGTGGACTTGCCGCAGCCTGACTCTCCGGCGAGTCCGACGACCTCCCCGTGCGCGATGTCGAGGTCCACGCCGCGCACGGCCGGAACCGGACCGGCTTGGGTCGAGTACGCGATGTGCAGGTCTCTGATCTCGAGGATGCTCATCGTCTGCGTAGCCTCGGGTTGGATATCTCTTCAACGGCGAACCCGCACATCGTAAACGCGAGCACCACGGTGGTGATGGCGAGGCCCGGAGGCATGACCCACCACCATTGCCCGCCTGTAGTTGCTCCCGCGCCCTGCGCCTGCTCGAGGATCGTGCCCCACGACACGGACAACGGGTCACCCAGACCGAGGAAGGACAAGGTGGCTTCAGCGAGGATGCTCAGCGCGACGGTCAGGATGGTGTTGGCGAAGATGATCGGGAAGAGATTGGGCAACACATGACGGGTGATCGTGTGCCAGTTGCTTGCTCCCAGTGCGCGAGCGCGCTCGACGTAGGGCCTCGTGACGACGGTGAGGGCTTGTGCTCGAACGAGCCGGGCGGTGACCGCCCACGATGTGACGGCGATGACGAGGATGATGTTGAACAGCGACTGCCCTAGCACCGAGGCCAGCACGATGGCGAGCGCGATCCAAGGGATGACCAGGAACCAGTCGGTCAGTCGCGAGAGGACGGAATCGACCCTGCCCCCGTAGAAACCTGCCGCGATGCCGATGCCGGCGCCGATCAGCATCGTCATGACGGTTGCCACGAGGCCGACTATGAGCGATATCCGCGCACCCCAGACGATGAGCGTGGATACGGAGCGGCCGGAGCCGTCGGTCCCCAGGGGATAGAAGACCTTGGGCGAAGTGGTGCAGTCCTCGACCCTAGTCACCAGTCCCGTCTCGGGGTCGGTGGTCAAGATCTGCGAGCAGTGGTAGCCCGGCGGCACGAGGATGGGTTGATCGTTCGCCGCCGCCGCCGTCTCGGTGGTCGCTGACTTGGGTGCGAAAACGGGTGCGAAGATGGCTATGAGGATGAAGAAGGCAAGCACAACGAGGCCTACCATCCCCAGGCGATTCTCGCGGTACTGCCTCCAGAAGCGCGATATCGACCGACGACGACGGGCTCGGGTGATCTGACGGGGCGTGCGCTTCTTCTCTTCGAGCGGTGGCCCGGAATCGGGCATCGCGGAATCAGGGGGGACGGGTTGCTGGTCGAACGGTTCCAGTGGCATCAGGCCTCACGCACCCTCGGGTCCAGATAGCCATAGGTGATGTCCGCGATGAGGTTCGCGATGATCACCGCGGCGGAGAAGAGGAGGAACATAGCCTGCATCACCGGGAAGTCTTGCTGGTCGATCGCTTCATACGTGAGTTTCCCCAGCCCTGGGTAGGAGAAGACGGTCTCGACCCCCACCGCGCCTCCGAGCACGTAGCCGAAGTACAGGATGACCATGGTCACTATCGGGAGCAGGGCGTTCGGGACCGCATGACGCCGACGCACGAGGCGGTCGGGGAGCCCCTTGGCGCGGGCGACGCCCACGAAGTCCTCGTTCATCACATCGATCAGCGAGGACCGCATGATCAACGAGTACTCGCCCAGATAGCCGATCGTGAGCGTGGTGACAGGTAGGACGAGATGACGTGCGACGTCCACTATGTGGCCCCAGCCGGTCGCGGTCGGATCCCCCATGTAGCCGCTGATCGGGAACCAGTGCAGGGTAGCCGCGAATGCCAGCAGCAGCATCATCCCGAACCAGAAGTCCGGCATCGAGTAGAAGGTCATCGTGGACACCAGCCAGTTGACGTCAAGTCGACTGCCTCTTCGCCACGCGCTGGAGATACCGATCAGCACACCGAAGATGGTGGACAAGATGGTAGAGATGCCGACAAGTAGCAGGGTGGGCCAGACACGCTCCCCGATCACGTCTGCGACCGGGCGGCTGGACTGGAAGGACAACCCCCAATTGAAGGGATGTGTGATGTAGATCAAGTACTGCTGCAACATCGGCTTGTCCAGGCCGAACTCGATCCTGAGTGCCGCCGATTCGGCACGAGTCAACTTCTGCGCCTTGGTCATGTTCGCCACCGGATCCGAAGGGAGGATCCGGAACAGGAAGAAGTTCATGGTTAGCACGAACCACATGGTGAAGAAGGCCTGCAGGATCTTCTTCAGCAGGTACCTACGTGATCCCACCCATGCTCCTGTCTTCGCAGGTCGGACTGGGCACTACTCGGTGTCTTCCGAGCTCTTCCCGCGCCTGGCCAGGAACGCGCCGCCCAGGATAACAACAACCACCACCAAGGCTATCCAGACCCAGATCGGGACGCCCGAGCTGCTACTAGTGCTGGCTGTCTCCTGATTCGCGGATACGGGCTTGATACCGAGGTAGACCTGAGGTCCGAACGCGTAGAAGATCGAGCCCACGGGCGAAGGCTGTGTGGTGAAGCCCGTGAATCGGTCGTTGCGGTAGGCCTGCAGGTCCTTCTCGTAGAGGAGTATCACCAGCGGCATCTGCTCGTAGAGGAACTGCTGCATCTGGCTGACGATGTCATGACGGTTCGCCATGTCGGCGGTGGTGTGCTGTGAGGCGTACATCTTCTCGTAGGCAGGGTCGCTGTAGCAGCCGTCACTCCACCACTCGCACTGGGACTTGATGAATAGCTGCAACGTGGAGTCGGGGTCGGGCTCCGCTCCCCAACCCCAGACGTACATGTCGAAGTCCCCGGCTCCCCACAGGTCGTAGGCCTTCGACTCGCTGACGGACTTGATGGAGGTCTTGATGCCGACATCGTTCATCCAGCCGACGATCAGTTTGCCCTCCTGGACCGAGTAGGTGAGGTCCGTGATCGTCAGGACCTGCAGCGACCAGGGCTCGCCGTTGGGTGTTTCGCGGAACCCGTCACCGTTGGTGTCCTTGTAGCCGGCCGAGTCCAGCAGCGACTTCGCCGCCTCCGGCGAGAAGCCGATCGTTTGGCTCGCATCCGGCTGCCACTGCCACTGCGTGTACGTCGGAAGGATGACCGAGCTGCCGACACTCGAATACCCTAGGGTCACGCGGTCGACCAGTGCTTGTTTGTCTATCGAGTAGGCGATCGCCTTGCGCACGTCTAGGTTCTGCAAGGAAGGATCGGCGGTCCCGGCGGGGGATCCCGGGAATGCCGCTCCGGGGGCCCCCCGGAAGTTGAACGCCAGGTCGTCGTAGTAGTTGGCGTTCGAGACGTTGGTCGTGATGTTGGAGACGTTCTGGATCTGCTGGAAGATGGCGGGCGGCAGGGCCTCGGCCGCGTCGATCTCGCCGTTGATGAGCGCCAGCTTCAGGGCCTCCGGATTGTCGTAGACCTTCCAAACGATCCTGTCGATGTAGGGCGTCCCACCCCAGTAGTCCTTGTTCGCGTCCAGGCTCATGTATTGGCCCGGCTTCCAGTCGGTCAGGTTGAAGGCACCGGAACCTACCGCCGGGATGTTCTTGAACTCCTTGATGGTCTTCGCGTCCTTGCCGTCGAACCTGGACCAGATGTGCTCGGGGATGATCGGTAGCCAGGGTGGCGCGATGGGGGCTGTGCTGGGTGTGTTCAGCCGCCAGATGAAGGTTTCGTCATCGGGTGCCTCGAAGCTCTTCGCGTCGCCCAGGTAGTTGAAGAAGGCGCCCATGTGGTTGTCCTTGATGAAGTTGAAGGTGAAAGCCACATCCTTGGCGGTGAGTGGGACTCCGTCCGACCATTTCACGCCGGTGCGGATCTTGAAGGTCCAGGTCTTGCCGTCTGTGCTCTCCTCCGGAGGGTAGTAGGCGAGTCCGTCAGTCGCCGCGAGCGTGTCCTTGTCGAAGTTCAGAAGCTGGTCGTAGTTCAGGAATAGGAACTCGTAGTCGAGCGCACAGCACGCCTTGAATACGTTAGGAGAGACGAGATCGGATGTTGAACCGATCGTGAGGGTGACCGGTCCGCCCGACGCCGCGCTCGCGGACGGAGACTGGGCGGCCGCCCCCGAGGCGGACAGGCTGGCCACGAGTGTAGACACGAGCAGGATCGCTTGCAGTGAGCGCTTCGACATCCTCTTCCCTTTCACTCGGATCGTTCCCTTTGTTCTCTGCGTATCGAACATGGCACGGAGTGAGTCTCAGAAGCGTATGTGACGACTTCTTGGGTCGCCGCGTCAAGGCGTTCGGTCCCCTTTTCGAGGGTCGCCATGGCCACTAGATCACCCCCGCCAGGTCTATCTCTTCGAACTCGGCGCTGCAGGGAAGCCCGTCGGCCACCCACATTCGTCCAGTTTCGACCTCGCAGACCATGGAGAAGACGACGGCTTCTGCCTCGTCGCCATCGTCGGCGTCGGGGTGCATGCATATCTGAGCCGGAGTCGAGTGGTGGTCGCCGAGGATGGCCATGGCTTCCTCTGGCGTGCTCGGTGGCTGCGATGCGAGCAGCTCGACCGCTCGGTCGTAGCGAGAGCAGCTGCTCGGCGAAGCTTCCTCCGCAAGGGCTGCGAGTTCCTCAGTTAGGTAGTGGTTCGCGTGGCTGCTATTCCCCTCGATCACCGCTTGCCCGGTGGCGCTGGTCTCAACCGTGAAGGTATCGCCACCCCGGATCGCTACCGAGTAACCGTACCCGCCACCCCTATCGGGGAGCGCTGAGCGCCGCAAGACGTCGGCCCGGTCCGGTGAAGCCAGGGCGTGGCGCGAGACCAGGACCCGGGGGACTCCCACTCGGTCGTCGGAAGCGGACAGTGACTGGATCCCCATGGCGACGCCGTGAGAGTTGATCCCGACGGCGGGTATGCAGCAGGCGTAGGTGGGGGAAGCCACCGCCGCGTGCCCCTCGCCGGGGAGTTCGACGACGATGGCGACGTTGCCCATGTCACCCGCTAGCCACTGCTCGTTGTGGCCCAGAAGGGTGACGCCGTCACCGGCCACCGCGAAGCTCGTGCACCTCTCGGTCTTGCCGCTCTTCTTGTCGAGGAAGAGACGGGTGTCTCCGATGGGTTCGAGGAGAGGTTCCAGCTCTTCGAAGGCGTTCACCGCGAAGAGTTCCATGAACGGCACGAGGGCGCCTTCGGACATGCCGGTGATCAGCGCCATGAGATCGGGCGTGGACTTCTCGGCTGCGACCACGTAGGGCGTCAGCAGGTCGGAGAGCTGGGGTGAGGTGACTCCTCGCCGGGCGAAGTAGGTGTGGTAGAAGTCGAGTGAGCGCTCCATGAGGTCGCGGAGCTCGTGGCCGATGGTTACGCCGCGCGTGTGGGGGTCCCCGACGGCCCTCACTACCCTCAAACCGCTCATCCGAAGGAATCCCCTGACTTCAGCCTCAGGCCGCCCCAGCTATTCGGTTGAACGGCCGTACTGTCCGTGGATTATCCGGATTCCGTGGCGAAAAGCAAGTCCTCCCCGGCACATGGGCCTACTCCTTGTCTCCGGAAGCGCTGCGTCGCCGGCGTGAGAGGACAGCGGCAACGGCCACGGCAACAGCGACCATGGCTATCCAGACCAAGGTCGGCACCTTGGTGCTGCCGGCGGCCGCTGCCGCTTGGGTTTCCGAGACGGGGCGGATGTGAACATAGGAAACGGGTCCCCACTGCCGGATGAGGGAGCCGCCGTCGGTGGGCTGTGCAACGTAGCCCGTGAAGCGGTCGCTGCGGTAGGCCTGCAGCTGGTCCTCGTAGATCAAGATGACCTCTGGTACCTGTTCGTACAGGAACTGCTGCATCTCGTCGACGACGGCCTGGCGTTTGGATATGTCGGTGGTCGATCCCTGTTCGTCGTACATCCTGTCGAACTGCGGGTTCGAGTAGCAGCCGTCGCTCCAGTTCAGGCATTGGGCGGTGGTGAAGATGGACAGGATGAAGTCGGGATCGGGCGCCTCGCCCCAGCCCCAAACGTAGGCGTCGAAGTCCTGTGCCCCCCAAAGGTCGAGCAGCCTGGACTCGCTGACCGTCTGGATGGATGTCTTGATGCCGACATCGTTCATCCAGCCGGCTATGAGCTTGGCCTCAGGTACCGAGTACGTCCAGTCGGATGTAGCGGTCAGCTCCAAGGACCAAGGCTCGCCATCGGGTGTTTCGCGGAAACCGTTGCCGTCCTTGTCTCTGTAGCCGGCCTGGTCCAGAAGCTGTTTCGAGCGGGCCGGATCGAAGCCCATGATCTGGTCGGCGGTCGGTTCCCAATACCACTGCTTGTAGTCCGGGAAGATGACGGAAGAGGCGAGGGTTGCGTTGCCCAGCGCCACGCGGTCGACGAGAGCCTGCTTGTCGATCGAGTATGCGATCGCCCGACGAACATCGAGGTTCTGGAGCGAGGGGTCCCCGGTCCCTCCGAAGTTGAAGGCCAGTTCGTCGAAATACGTCGATGTGGCTACGTGCGTGACGATGTTCGGCTGTCCCTTGAGGCCATCGAGGATGGTGGGGGGGAACCCGTTCGCAGCGTCCACCTCGCCGTTGATGAGGGCGAGCTTCAGCGCTTCAGGATTGTCGTACGCGTGGAAGACGATCTCGTCGACGTTGGGTTTGTCGCCCCAGTAGTACTTGTTCGCCTCCATCGTCCAGGTTTGGTCGTTCCAGGTGGTCAGGACGAATGGCCCCGACCCGACAGCGGGCACGTTGCGGAACTCCTTGATCGTCGCGATGTCCTTGTCCCAGAACCTGCCCCAGATGTGCTCGGGCAGGATGTATACCCACGAGGGGTTCAAAGGCGTGAGGGTCGGCTCTGCCATGTGCCATATCAGAGTGGTGTCGTCGGGCGCTTCCCACGAATCGTGGGCCAGGGGTTTGCCGATCTCTGACGTGTAGATGCCGATGTGCTTCTCGTTGATGAAGTTGTAGGTGAACGCGATGTCATGGGCCGTAAGTGGCACCCCATCGGACCATCTGACGCCGCTCCTGATCTTGAAGGTCCAGGTCTTGCCGTCAGCGCTCTGCTCCGGCGGGAAGTAGGCGAGTCCATCCGTGGCCGACAGGTCCTCAACGCTGAAGCTGTATAGCAGGTCGTAGATCGCGAAATTCGTATCCGTGTAGCTGCCAGGGCTGAAGGGATTGGCGGACGACATCGGCTCCGTGACTCCGACCGTGAAGACGATCTTCTTCGCGGGAGGCGGTGTCTGGGCGGCGGCCGTGGTTGGCAGCCAGATGCAGGCCAGCGCTGAACAAAGGGTTATCGAAGCCACGCACCTTGCCGCTCTCTTCATAGTGGTCCTCCTTGACGTGCCTCGGATGCCGTCAAACGAGAAGGCACGCTGCTTGATGGCTCTCCGATGTCTGAGCTGATACGGGTCTATGCAGGGCGGGATCTTCGAGCTTGCATCTGTCCTGGGCCGCCGGGCACCGTGGGTGGAATCGGCAACCGGCCGGTATGCGGACAGCGTCGGGTGTTTCGCCTCGAAGGATCTGCGGTGTCTTGCGGTTGCGAGGATCGCGCGGTGGAACCACGGATAGCAGCGCCTTGGTGTATGGGTGCTGCGGGTTACGCACCACTTCCTTGGCGATCCCCTGTTCCACGATCCGGCCCAGGTACATCACCGCTATGCGATCCGCGAAGTGCGCGGCGGTAGAAAGGTCGTGCGTGATCATCAGGATGCCCAGCCCGTCCTTGCGCAGGCCATCGAGCAGGGAGAGGATCCCCGCCCGCACCGAGACGTCGAGCATCGACACTGGCTCGTCGGCGACGAGCAGACTGGGGTTGAGGACCAAGCTAGCGGCGATGGCGACGCGCTGGCGCTGGCCACCCGAGAGTTCGTGAGGGAAGCGTTCGGAGTACAGGTCGGTCGGAACGAGGCCTGCGCGTTCCAGAGCTTCAGTCACGGCGGCGTCGCGATCACCGGGCAGGCGGTGGATGTGCATCGGCTCGGCGATGGTCTGGCGGACACGGAACCTCGGGTCGAGGGACTCGTACGGGTCCTGGTAGATCATCTGCATGTGACGGCGCAGCGGGCGCATCTTGCGCGGGGCGTACTGCGTCACATCGATATCGTCGAGCAGGATGCTTCCGGAGGTCGGTTCGACCATCCTCAGGATTGAGTGGGCGGTGGTGGTCTTGCCGCAGCCGGATTCGCCGACCAGCGCGACCATCTCACCTCGATCGAGGTGGAGAGAGACGCCGTCCACAGCTTTGACCGTCTGCCTTGGCCGTTTGCGGATGGCCCCCACCATGCCGCGGGGCACGGGGAACTGCACGAAGAGGTCTTGGATCTCGAGCAGTCGTTGGCTCTGCGCGGTCATGTTTGCTCCGCGATGTCGTTGAGATGACAGGCGGCCAGGTGACCGAACGAGAGTTCGCGCAAGACCGGTCGTTCGTGGACGCAGCGTGCGAAGTCACTGTCGCAGCGGGGGCAGAAGGGGCAGCCGACGAGCGGCTCATCGAGCCGAGGTGGCGACCCCGCGATGGATAGAACCTGCTCGTCCCCGAATAGGTCGGGTGTCGCGGCGAAGAGCAGTCTTGTGTACGGGTGCTTCGGGTCATGGAAGAGCTCGTCCATGGTGCCGGTCTCGACGATCTCTCCCGCATACATGACGGCCGCATCCTGGCAGACCTCGGAGACCGCGGGGAGGTCGTGGGTCACGAGGACGAGCGCCAGTCCAAGGTCGTCCGACAGGCTGACGAGCAGCCGCAGGATCTGAGCCTGGACCATGACATCGAGAGCGGTGGTCGGTTCGTCGGCCAGCAGGATCTTCGGCTCGCAGGCCAGTGACATCGCGATAGCGGCGCGTTGGCGCATCCCGCCGGAGAGTTCGTGCGGGAACCTATCGGCGCGGTCCGGAGGGATGCCCACGAGATCGAGCAACTCGCGAGAGCGTTTCTCCGCGGCCTCTCCCTCGGCGTAGCCGTGTAATTCCATCGGCTCGACTATCTGGTGGCCGACGCGTTTGACGGGATTCAAAGCGTTCATCGCACCCTGGAAGATCATCGCGATGTCGTTCCATCGGTGGGAGCGGATGGTCTTCTCGCCCTCGGCCATGATGTCCTCGCCGTTCAGGATGATCTGTCCGGAGACCGTTGCGGAAGGCGGGAGCAGGCCCATGACCGCGAGGATGGAGGTGGTCTTGCCGCAGCCTGATTCGCCGACGAGGCCGAAGCGCCGACCGGCGTCCATCGTGAACGAGACGTTCTGCACGGCGTGAAGGGTGCGGTCGTTGCCCAGGTCGAACCACACGTTGAGGTCGCGGACGTCGAGAAGGCGGCTACCGTCGCTCACGCTTCGCCCTTGTTCTCGGAGATCCCCCGTCGGATGGTGAACGAGCGCACCGAAAGGTAGGAGACCTTCAGCCTCGGGTTCAGGGCATCCTCGAGAGCCTGGCCGAACAGGGTGCAGCCCAGGATCAACAGGGTGACGACCACGCCCGGCGGGACCAGCATCCACCACTCCCCGCGAGATGCGGATCCCGCCTGGAAAGCATTCTCGATCAGCTTGCCCAGAGAGACCTTGCTCGGATCCCCCAGACCCAAGAAGGAGATGAATGTCTCATCGAAGATGGCGACGGCCACGACGAGCACGGTGTTGGCGACCAGGAGCGGGCCGACCTGGGGAAGGATGTGGCGGAAGATGATCCGATTGTTACCTGCTCCTAGGGAACGGGTGCGCTTGACATAGACGCGCTCGCGCACGCTCTTGACCTGCGCGCGGATGACACGCGCGGTGCCCGCCCACAGCAGGACGCCGATGACCAGGATGATGATGATCAGGCTCTGCCCGAAGATCGCGGCGAGGATGACCATGAGCGGAACCTCGGGGATGACCAGGAAGAAGTCGGCGGTGCGCATGATCGCGCCATCGATCCTGCCGCCGAAGTAGCCTGCGGTTATGCCCGCCGCCCCCCCGAGGAACATGGACACGAACGACGCCGCGAGGCCGATGATCATCGACGTGCGCGTGCCGTACATCAGCAGGGTCACCATGTCGAACCCGCCGTCGTCGGTGCCGAGCCAGTGCTGGGCGCTGGGTGGCTGTCGCAGTTCGCGGGTCGAGACGTAGGGGTCGTACTTGGTCAACAGCGGGGCGAAGATCGCGATCAGGGCCAGCGCGCCGACGATCGCGAGGCCGACCGCCGCCTGTGGCCGGTCGTGGATGAGTTGTCGGAAGAACCCGCGTCGCTTGGGCATGGGCCGAAGAGGTTCTGGACTCATGGCCGTCGGGCTTTGGGACAGGTCCTGGCTCATTCGGTGACCCTGGGGTCGAGTTTGAAGAGCATCAGGTCGGCGATGAGGTTCCCGAAGACCACGAACAGGGTCAGGATCAGCAGGATCGCCTGCATGACCGGCCAGTCGTCGGCGAACACCGCCTGGTAGAAGTCGTAGCCGATCCCCGGCCAGGAGAACACTGTCTCGACCAGCACCGATCCTGCGACGACGTAGGCCAGCGACAGCGCGACGAGGGTGACGACGGGAAGCAGTGCGTTGCGGAACGCGTGACGCCAGATGATCCGGCGCCGCGGCAAACCCTTGGCCCGCGCCGTCAACACGTAGTCCTCACCCAGGCTCTCCAACATCGCGGACCGCACGATGAGCGTGTATTCGCCGTACAGCACCAGCCCGAGGGTCAGCGACGGCAACACCATATGTTTGAGGACGTCGAGGAGGTAGGCGACCCCGGTGTAGGACGCGAAGAAGTCCGTGCGCCCGCCGCTGGGGAATGGGGGAGCGAAGAACAGGATCATCATCATGCCGAACCACTGGGTCGGGAACGAGTAGAAGATCAATGCGGCGGTGGTAGACCCTCGGTCGAACCAGGTTCTTCGTCGCGCGGCGGCGATGACGCCGGTGATGATGCCGAAGATTATCGCGAAGGCCTCACCGAGCAGGACCATCGGGATCGAGATCTTGAGCTTGTCCCACACCACGGAGACCACCGGCTCCGAGTTGCGGTACGACAGCCCTAGGTTCCCGTGCGCAACCTGGTTCAGGTAGGCGGTGTACTGCTTGAAGACCGAATCGTCGAGGCCGAACTCCTGGCGCAGACGATTGCGGTCCTCGACCGAGGCCCGCGGGCCGGCGAGCCGGTTCAGCGGGCTTCCCGGCACCAGCCTGAACAGGAAGAAGTTCAGCGTGATGATGACGAAGACCGTGACGAACGCGAAGAACAGCCGTTTCGCGATGTATTCGCCGCGACTCCGTTTCATGCTCGGGGGTTACCCGACCTGTTGCGCGTTGAGCAGTGTGTCCCGGTTCAGGGAGTTGAACGGCCCCTGCGGGCTGCCGAGGAAGCCCTGCCATCCCGGACCGTAGGCGTACAGAGCGTCCAGGTAGTACATGACGATGTAGGGCTTCTCGGCGTAGAGCTTCTCCTGCATCTGCCAGACGAGGTCCTGACGGGCCTTCGGATCCACCGTCACTCCCTGCTGGGAGTACATCTTGTCGTAGGAGGGATCGCAGTAGCCGGTATCGCTCCAGACCGAGTACTGGTCACAGAGGAGCACCGAGAGGATGAAGTCGGGGTCCTGGATCGGCACCCAGTCCCAAAGGATGATCTGGAAGTCGGTGTACTCGCCGATGCCGGTCTTCTCGTTGATCGGGGCCTGGTTCGCTGACCAGAGCTGGTTGTAGGAAAGCGGCTTGAACTTGGTCTGGACGCCGATCTTCTTCCAGTTCTCGTTGAGGATCTCGTAGACGCGGTCGACGCCCGGCTGGTCGTTCTGTGCCATGACCGTGTAGGACAGGCGGTTGCCGTTGGGGGCGACGCGTACGCCGTCGGATCCCATCTTGTAGCCCGCGTCGTCGAGGATCTGGTTGGCCTTGTCCAGATCGAAGGGGACGACGTCGAGCTGGGAGTTGAACCACTTGCCGGTGACCGGCGGAACGATCGAGGACCCGGGGGTTGCCAAGCCGAGCATCGCGGTGTCGATCATCCGTTGCCGGTCGGTCGCGTACTCCATCGCGGTTCGCAGCTGGGGATCGCGTAGTTCTGGGTTGTTCGGGTTGTTCGGGACGGAGTTGAAGATGATGTCGTGGAACTCGACGCCCGGGGTGGTCTCGACCGTGAGTCCCGCCTTCTTCAGGGGGTCGACCCCGTTCGGCTCGAGCGCAGTGATGAGATCGATCTCGCCGTTCGTTAGCGCCGAGATCTCGGCCTCGCTGTTCTGGAAGGACTGCATCCCGAACCCGTCGATGTGCGGCTTCTGCCCGTACCAATTCGGGTTGGCTGTGAACTTAGCGAACTCGTCCTGCTTGTAGTCGGTGAGCACGAAGGGGCCACCGGCGACGATGGGCATGTCCGTGTTCTGGAAGTCCCGGACAGCCTTGACGCCCTTTTCGAACAGGGGCTGCCATACGGAGATGGGCATGATGGGGATCTGCTGCAGCTGCGACAGCACGTTACCCACCGCCTGGTCGTAGGTGATGACGACCGTCGTGTCGTCGGGCGCCTCAGCCTTGACCATGTGCTTGACCACGCCGCCGGATCCACTGCCGGGCGCCATGTCCAGTTGCAGCGTGAAGGCCACATCCTTAGCCGTCAGCGGCGTTCCGTCAGACCACTTGGTGCCGGACTGCGTGGTGAACGTCCATGTCTTGCCGTCGCTCGAGGTTTCCCACGAGGTGGCGAAGTCGCCCACGAAGTCGTCGTAGGTGTCGTTGTAGACGACCAAGAATGGATACGCGTACTGGAAGATCGAGAAGGAGTCCTGCGAGGTCGCCCGGTAGGGGTTCAGGCTGTCGATATGGCTGGCCGTCATCCGGAGGATGCCGCCTTCCTTGGCCGTGCCTCCCCCCCCCGACGAGGGGGTTGGTGTTCCCTTCTTACTACAGGCCGTGGCGACGAGGGCCAGGGCCAGGAGTACGGCGACGATCCGTAGCGGGCGGGACGGGCTTCGCATGGTGTTCCCCCTGTCGATTTGCCTCGGGATGAACCGGAGCCACTATAGACCTGCGGTTCAGGCGCTCGCTACCCCTGCCCGGGAGGCGGCTATCCGACCCGATGGACGTTGAGGAGGGTCTGGTTGTTGAGGGCGTTGAACGGTCCCTGCGGGCTGTCGGCGAACCCTTCCCATCCAGTCGTGTGCGCCGACATCGCATCCATGTAGTACAGGACGGTGTACGGCTTCTCGGTGTAGATCTTCTCCTGCATCTGCCAGACGAGATCCTTGCGGGTCTTGGGATCGACCGTGGTCGCCTGATCGGAATACATCTTGTCGTATGCGGGATCGCAGTAGCCGGTGTCGCTCCAGATCGAGTACTGGTCACAGCCCAGCACCGAGAGGATGAAGTCGGGGTCGGGGCTCGGGATCCAGTCCCAGAGGATGATCTGGAAGTCCAGGTACTCGCCGATGCCGGTCTTCTCGTTGATCGGCGCCTGGTTGGCGTCCCACAACTGGTTGTAGGACAGCTTCTTGAACTTCACCTGCACGCCGATCTTGGCCCAGTCCTCCTTGAGGATCTCGAAGAGACGGTCGACCCCGTCCTGCGTGCTCAGGCCCATGATCGTGTACGAAAGCCGGGTGCCGCCGGGCGAAACGCGCACGCCGTCGGACCCCATCGTGTAGCCGGCGTCGTCGAGGGTCCGGTTGGCCTTGTCGATGTCGTAGGGGATGACATCGAGTTCCGAGTTGAACCACTTGCCCGTCACGGGCGGCACGATCGATGAGCCGGGTGTGGCGTAGCCGAGCATGACGGTGTCGATCATCCTCTGTCGGTCCGTCGCATACTCGAGCGCGGTCCGGAGTTGAACGTCGCGCAGCTCAGGGTTGTTCGGATTGTTCGGCGTCGAGTTGAAGATGATGTCGAACCACTCGGCTCCGGGTGCGCTGTCAACGACGACGCCAGCCTGTTTCAGCGGGTCGACGCCGGACGGTGCGAGAGAGTTGATCAGGTCGATCTCGCCGTTCTCCAGCGCGGAGATCGCGCCCTCGGAGTTCTGAAAGAACTGCAAGCCGAAGCCGTCGATGTGGGGCTTGGGGCCGTACCAGTTGGGATTCAGTTCGAACTTCGCGACCTCGTCGGCCTTGTAGTCGGTAAGGATGAACGGACCGCCGGTTACAAGCGGCACCTTTTCCTGGTAGTCGCCGAGCGCCTTGACCCCGTCCTTGGAGACCGGTTCCCAGATCTGGGGCGGGATGAAGTAGGCCTGCTGCAGTTGCGCGAGCACGTTGCCGACAGCCTGGTCGTAGGTGATGACCACCGTCGTGTCGTCGGGGGCCTCCACGGACTTCATGTGCTTGACGGTTCCGCCCCACCCGCTCCCGGGCATCAAGTACATCTTGAAGTCCTGGGCGACGTCCTCGGCCGTCAGCGGCTGGCCGTCCGACCACTTGACGCCCGAGCGCAGCGTGAAGGTCCAGACCTTGCCGTCAGATGAGGTCTCCCAGGAAGTGGCGAGGTCCGGGACGAAGTCGTCGTAGGTGTCGTTGT
>Ga0315281_10007111_pt1 | contig 15810 bp, 8 predicted proteins | sample YL17G07_0_MG_FD_204540 | JGI IMG/M metagenome (GOLD analysis project Ga0315281, IMG submission 204540) | Sediment microbial communities from Yellowstone Lake, YNP, Wyoming, USA - YL17G07_0 | ecosystem: Environmental > Aquatic > Freshwater > Lake > Sediment | place: USA: Wyoming | collected... | reverse complement strand
GGTTCGGGCGGAGCCCCATCCGGAGCCGCAAGCTGCGCTCGTATTGGCGCGTAAGTATTTTGCCGTCTTTGTGACCGCGCTGGTGGTGGGGACACCCGGATTCTATCTGTTGGTGCGTTCCCACACGCTCCCCCCCGCACCGACGGCGTCCCCGGAAACCTTACTCCAGCGCCTGGTTCGTCCGGACAGTCATGCCATAGGAAATCCGCAGGCGCCGGTGACCGTCGTTGAGTTCGCCGATTTCCAGTGCACGCCGTGCGAGATCGCTGAGCCGGCCGTGCGCAAGATCCGTGCGCATTACGGGAATCAGATTCGGTTTGTATTCCGCCACTTCCCCCTCGAGAGTATTCACCCGCAGGCACAGGAGGCTGCGGAAGCCAGCGAGTGCGCCGCCGAACAGGGTAAATTTTGGGAGGCCGCCGAAAAACTCTACCAAGACCAAGCTGACCTGCGCGAGCCGGCGCTCAAGCGCTACGCGGCTGAGCTCGGGCTGGATACAAAACGCTTCGCGCAGTGTCTGGAGAGTAAGACGACGGTGGCGCGGGTTCGCCGCGACTTCGAGGACGCGCGCGCCCTGGGACTGCGCGCCACCCCCACGTTTTTCATCGGCCACCGCATAGTGGAAGGGCCTCTGGAGTATGGGCCGTTTGCGCAGCTTGTCGAACAGGAACTCACTCTCCGCGGCATAGCCGTGGCGCAAGCCGCCGCACCGTCCGGGAACCCGCCCCCAAGCAACAAGCCGGCCCCCGAGCCACCCCAGAAGCCCCCGTCCGTCGCGCCAGCGGCTTCCTTCGGTTCCGCCGGGACAGGAGGAGGATTAACCAGCCGCAGCGGTGGGTTCTTCACTCAGTTTCAAACTTCAGCCGCCGTCTGTAGCGAAGATGAAGCCGCAACGGAGCAGCCACCCCTCATCCGAACCGCTGAGGCCCGCCAACTTTTCGAGGCAGGTACGAAAGCCCTTTTCGTTGATGTCCGCTCCGCCGGCGAATTCGGCGCCGGTCACATACCTCATGCAATCAATGTGCCCGTGAATGAAATCGAGCAGCGTAGCTCGACCCTGCCCAAGGACAAGATCATCATCTATGAGAGCGGGGAAAATCCCGGCGACGTCTGCGGCCTGAGCCGCAACGCCGCGCGCTACCTACTGACGCACGGCTTCACGCCGGAACAGGTCAAGGTCTACTACGACGGCCTGGCCGGCTGGGAGAAAGCGGGATTGCCGGTCGAACGTTAGGGCCTGCGGAACCGAGGCAGCACGCAACTAGTGCCGTTCCAACTTAATGAGCCTATGCCTTAAACCGATGCACCTCCAACCAAGGCTCGCGGCGAGTCGCTCCGAATAGTTGGAACGGTACTAGCCACCCTCTGCCGGACGGACAAGAAAAGGCGTATTTGCCCCAGGTCTTTACGAAGTAGTTAATAAGACTAAAAGCCCGTTCCTTGACCAAGAAAATTATGGCCTTGAATGCGTTTTGCTTTTATAATGCCCCGCGCTATTTCCCAGATTTCCGATACCAGTGAAAGCAGCGTCTCGACTTGCGAAGGTGCGGCACAAAGGAGGGGAGCATCCCTGATAGCCGGGGAGGAGAAAAGCGTCTCCCCTCACCGACTCGGAGAAAGCAGTCGCAGGCTGGGAGTTGCCAACAAACTCGCAGGCTAACCACTCGGCGGTGCTCCGCCGGGCATAGAAGTGGAGGCCCGCGAAAGCAGAAGTGAGCAGGAATCTCGCTGGGTGCCCGCAGGCTTTTCGTATTAGTTAGGAACTGAGCAGGCCGATGGCGCCCGGGATTAGGCGCGCAAAACCATGCCTTTCCTCCTTGAACATATCTTCGCAGTTGTCATCACCCTTGTGCTTGTGGTTCTGCTGGGAACCGGCGGCCTGGTGGTTGTAGCGGTTGCGCGGCGGCAGCGACGGGAAAAGTACTTCCAGCGCATCGACGACCTGCGCCAGAGGTACGGTCCGGTCATCGCAGCGGTGCTGGCTCAGAAACTCGAATACGAAAGGGCACTGGCCGTCCTAAAGGGCATCTCCGGGTTCGACCGTGACTTCGTGCTGGAGCAACTTTTGCTGGAGGAGAAGAAGCCGCCTCCTGACCAGGTGACTATCCTGCGCCGGCTCTGCGAGGATCTGGGCTTGGTAAAGCTCTGGCAGGGGAGGCTCAGCGCCCGGATTGGCTCGGCGTCGATCCGCGATGCCGTAGCCCGTCCAGGAAGCGTGCTGGAGCGCTTCGGCTGGCTGCACTTCTTGGCGCGGGCCAAGGCCGCAGATAATCTGGGCATCATCCAGCATCGACCGAGTTGGCCGCTCCTGGTCAAGGCTCTCGACGACCCCCACACGGACGTGCAGAGGGTGGCCGTACGCTCACTGGCAGCCATTCAGGAGCCGGACAGCTTCGCCCCGCTGGTAGAGCGACTCCATTCGGTAGTCCTCCGACCCGCCACGACTCTCTCCTTGCGTGCCGTCAAGACGGCGCTGGTCAACTTCCCGCTCAAACAGGCTGTGGGCCTGATCCCGTCTCTGAATCACCCCCATCGGCGCATCCGTTTTCTGGCCACGGACATCATCCGGGAGATCGTGGAGCGACACGCGGCGCGGGAAGAAGAATTTGTTCTCGATGCGAAGGTTTTCCCGCCTGCGCTTGCCGAGGCTTTTCTGAACCAGCTCTGCTTTGATGAGAACCCCGACGTGCGCGCCCGGACCGCCCCGGTGATCTCTCACCTAGCAGACCCACGCGCGACCCCGGTGCTGCTGACCCTGCTCGGGGACGGGCAATGGTTCGTGCGGCTCCACGCCGTGCGTGCGCTGGCCAAACGCAAGTTCCTCTCCCAGGCGCCGTCCGTCGCGCAACGTCTGACGGACCCCCAATGGATGGTGCGGGAAGCCGCGGCGCGCACGCTGCTGGTCTTCGGCCGCGTGGGCAGCGAGCACCTGGCTTCGCATTTCCTGACCACCGAGGACCGTTACAGCCGGGAACAGATTGCCGACGAGCTGCAGCGCGCCGGGCTCATCCCGAGCCTTCTGGCACAGTACGGCAGCGCCGAAGATGGCATAGAGGGCCGCGTCATCGCGCAGTTCGCACAAATGGGAAAGACTAGCTATCTGGTTTCAGTGTTGCACCACAGTTCCGAACACGGCCTGCGCATGAAGTTCATACAGAATTTCGGCCGGCATCCTGACCCGCAGATTCGGGCCTGGGTCAGGCATATTGCAACCCGGGATCCTGACGAGGAGTTGCGAGCCCTGGCAGAGACCACGATACGCCAGGCCGTGAGCTGAGGAGACTGCAGAACCTATGGAAGAGTGGCGACAAATCTTCTACCACGCAATGAACATGTTCAACGTGGTGATCGTGTCGTACTTTATCCTGGCTAACGGCATTTATACCGTGCTGATGCTCCTCTCGCTGGGCTTCGTATGGCTTCACAACCGCCGGCTCACCTACCAGGGATTGGACGAGCTACGCGAATCGGCCGTGACGCCTCCCGTCACCATCTTCATGCCCGCCTGGAACGAGCAAGAGGTCATTGTGGATTCTGTCCGCTCGATTCTCCGGACCGACTACCCCAGCCTGGAAGTGGTCGTCATTGATGACGGGTCAACCGATGCCACGCTGAGCCGGCTCATCACTGCTTTTCGCCTGGTCAAGATGGATTTGATCTACCGGCCCCGGCTGAAGACCAAATCCATGCGGGGCTTCTATCTGAACCCCCGGATTCCGAACCTTCTGGTCATCAGCAAGGAGAACGGCGGGAAGCCCGATGCCCTGAACGTGGGCATTAACGTCTGCCGGACGCCCTACTTCTGCACGCTCGACGCGGACTGCATCCTGGAGCGCGATGCCCTGTTGCGCCTGATGCGGCCCATCGTGCGGTCCCCCCTCAATACGGTGGCCAGCGGCGGGATCGTTCGCATCCTGAACGGGTGCAAAGTGCAGGATGGCAAGGTGGTCAAGGTCAACCTTCCCAAAACCGGCCTCGAGCGCTTCCAAGTTGTCGAGTATCTGCGGAGTTTCCTCTTTGGGCGGACGGGTTGGGACTTACTCGGCGGAACCCTGATCGTCTCGGGCGCCTTTGCCGTGTTTCACCGGGAGACCGTGATAGACACCGGCGGATTCCAGCACGAGACGGTCACCGAAGACATGGACCTTATCGTTCAGATCCATCGCTGGGCGGCGCACCACAAGCGCAACGTCAAGATGGAGTTTACTTCCGACCCGGTCTGTTGGACCGAGTGCCCGTCCACATTGAAAATGTTGGGTCGCCAGCGGCGGCGCTGGCAACTGGGTCTGTGCCAGACGCTTTGGAAGAGTTCGGAAATGCTCTTCAATTCGAGCTATGGCGTCATTGGGTGGATCAGCTTTCCCTTCCACCTGTACGTGGAGGGCTTGGGCTCGGTCGTGGAGTTTGTGGGTTACTTCATGGTTCCGCTGGCCCTGCTTTTCGGCATGGTGCCCGTGCCGCTGTTCGTGCTTTTCGTTTTCCTCAGCCTCGCCTACGGGGCGTTTCTGTCGGTGGGCTCCGTCCTGCTGGAAGAACTGACTTACCGACGCTATCCCAGTTTCCGGGACCTGATGACTCTGCTGGGGTATGCAGTCCTGGAGAACATCGGCTACCGCCAGCTCGTGCTTTTCTATCGTGTGCAGGGCGTGTTCCGGTTCATGACCGGATTCCGCACGTGGGAGAAGGTTGTCCACGTGGGTAAAACGCAATAGGGCTTAACGCATGCGTATTCTCAGGAATCGGATCATCGTTTCGTTGATCGTAATTGTGGCGGCGACGGTCGTGTGGGAGTTTTTCGTCAAGCCTGAAACGGGGCCTCTGTACACCGGAGCCGTCGCCGAGTACAAGAACCAGAACTACACCCGCTCCCTCACGCTACTCCAGAGAGCCTATGAGTACGACAATAACGACGCAGCCGTGCTGGGTCTGATGGGCTGGAACTACCTGAAGTTGGGCAATGCGAGAGCTGCAGAAGAACCCTGGTTCCGCCGGGCCCATTCCCTTGCGCCCCGCGTCGCGGATATCACCCTGGGTTACGCTTATACCGAGATCGAGCTCGGCAAGCTCGACGAAGCCACCAGGCTCCTTAATCAGCTCCAGCAAGAGGGGGTGGAGACGGCGGACGTGCATACCGCCCAGGCAGCCCTCTACCGCAAGCTGGGGCGAAACCGCGATGCGGCGCGGGAGTTTCAACTCGCCTTGGCGAAGGACGAGAACAACGCCCTGGCTTTGAAGAACCTGGCAGAACTATACAACCTCGTTGGCGATGTGCGGAAAGCCAACCTGGAGTTCCAGCCTCTAGAGCGAGCGAAGGTCCTTCGGTACCCGGCTCGGGTGGAAGGCGACTTTTTCGCTTGGCGCGCTGGAGATGCCTGGAAACCGGCGTACTTGGCAGGCGTCAATCTCACGCCTACGCTCCCCGGCCATTTCCCCGCCGAGGGCATCTCGAATCCCACCATCTATTCGGCTTGGCTGAGCAAGATCAGCGACCTGGGCGCTAACACCATACGCGTTCCTACCATTCTCCCTCCGGCATTCTACCGAGCGCTGTTCGAGTTCAACAGCAACCCTTCTCGGGGCCCGCTGTGGCTCCTGCAGGGCGTTCCCTTCGGCGACCCGCCTCGGGACGACATGTTCGAGGGCAATTACTACCAGACGTGCCAGAAGGACATCCGCGACACCGTTGATGTGATCCACGGACAAGGGGACGTCGCGGCGGCCAGAGGCCACGCCGGGGGAGTGTACAAATACGACGTGGCTCCGTGGGTGGCGGGATTTGTGTTGGGGCAGACCTGGCTTTCGCATGTGGTGACGGGGAACAATCTGTTCTACCCGGACATGCACAATTATCAAGGAACTTACCTGGAGGTCCCCGCCGGCAGCCCCACGGAAATCTTCCTGGCCCAAATGATCAACTACGCCGTGGGGTACGAAGAGGGCAAATACAACTGGCAGCACCCGGCGGCCTTCCTCAGTTGGCCCACGCTTGACCCGATGCGGCATCCGACGGAGAGCACGCTCCTCGAGGAAGTATCCATCCGGCGCGCGCAGGGTGAACGCGTGCCCACGCCTGCGGGTCCTTACGACGATGACGATGGCGTCTCGGTTGACCCGACTCATCTACGCCCGCGCCCGGCATTCGCCGCCGGCTACTTCGCCGCTTACAGCGTGTTTCCTTCCTACCCGGACTTCATGGACCGCGACCCGCGTTATCAAGCCGTTCGGGACGCCGACGGCAGCAATCCCTTCCTGGGCTATCTTCAGGATTTGAAGGCCAGGCATCGCGGGATGCCACTCGTCATCACCGAGTACGGGATTCCCACCAGCCTGGGGATCGGACATTTCAATGCTGCGGGCTTTGATGAGGGCGGAAAAACCGAACAACAACAGGGCCAGTTACTGGGGCGCCTTACTCGCAGTGTTCGCGACGCGGGCGCTGCAGGCGGAATGGTGTTCGAATGGGCCGACCAATGGTTCCGCCAGTCCTGGGTCCAACGCGACTATGAAATTCCCCCCGAGCGGCGGGTATTGTGGTACAATTTTATGGATCCGGCCGCGCATTTTGGCCTGCTGGCCGCCGACCCGGGTCGCCGCAGTGTTCACCTGCTGAGTGGAAACGCGGCGGAGTGGGCTAACCTGCCTCCTGTTTACACCGATCCTGGGCTCAAGCTATCCCAACCTCTGGGCGACGGCTTCGACTCCGCTCGGGATTTGAAAGCCCTATACGCCGACGCGGACGAGGGCTTCCTCTATCTGCGGCTCGCGGTTGGTAGGCTGGACAACAACAACGACGGTCAGCCGGATTGGACGAACGTCAACTACCTGATCGGCCTGGGGACTGCGCCGAATCTCGCTGGTCTCACGTATCTGCCGTTCATCACTCCGGTGCGGTTTCCTATGGGGATGACTTACGCCATCCAATTGGCGGGGCCGGGATCCAGCCGCATCTGGATTGCGTCCTCCTACAACCCTTACCAGATCAGTCCTGTCGAGGGCATCCCCACGCAGACCATTCTGGACTCGAAGCTCGGCTGGAAGCCATCGGTGACATCCGCGGGCAATTACGAATCGCAGGTGATGGAACCCAATCGGCGCCGCTTTGCTCGCGACGGCAGGTACTTCCCACCCCAGCGCTATGAGCGGGGGATCCTCCGTTACGGCACCCTGGATCTGCAATCACCGGACTACGACCCGCTGGCAGAATGGCATGCTAACGTCCAGACAAATACGATCGACGTGCGAATCCCGTGGAACCTTCTGAATGTGACCGACCCCTCGAGCTTCAGGATCTTTGCAGGCTTGGAGAAGGATGGCACGGTCATTACTGCAGAGACACCCGGCTTTGTGATGACAGCGTTCTCCTATCGGCCCATGGAAGCCGCCCGCTTGCGACCTATCATGGAGCAAGGTCACGCTGTCGCCGATGCTTTGCCCCCCATGGCGGATCCTACTACGACCCAAAGCCGAGATCTGAAGCAATACCGCTGGTCAGGGTGGAATACCCCGCGCTACAACCTGAGAGTCAAGGACTCCTATTCGATATTGCACAAGGCCTTCCAGGCCATTTATGCTTCCCCTGTTTCGCCGCAGCGTCCTACGCCACCCGTAGCCCAGGGAAGCACTTCGAGGCGTGCCCGCCCCGCAGCGCGCCCCGCTAGGTGAACGATGACTGAAACACAGGTTTCTCCGTGGACAAAACCTAAGCGACCGCGCGGGTCTTCCGCGGGATTCTGGAGCCGAACCTGGGGAGCGAGGAGGTAAGACGTTACGTCCAGCAGGCTGAATCGCCTTACAGATACAGCTAGGCGCGAACGTAGTTCTGGCGTGCTGATGAGGGAGGAAGAACACCAGGAACGGTGGGAGTTTATGTCTGCCAGTGGATAACGGGCGGGTGCAGGGAGCAGTCGGCAACTCAAGCCGAGCAGATTTCGTAGAAGCACAGGAGAACACAGCCTTGAGCCTTTGGCCTACTGAGCGATTTCACCGAACATCCCGAATGACCGTTGTCAGGCTTGCCGCGCTTGTAGCGGCCCTGCTGGTCTTGTTGGTGGCAGGCATCCCGCTGCTGCAAGCCCAAGCCGCTGCGCCCGCGCAAAAGGGGAAGCGCACTCCGCTCGAGCTCCTCCAGACCGCCCACACGCTGTTTCTTCAGAAGGACTATGAGGGGGCTCGCGCGCACTACCTCGAAATCCTGCCTTCCTATCCGCGGAACTTCGAAATCCTCAGGAACCTGGCCTTCTGCTATTACCGGAGGGGGCCGAAAGGTTACGCCCAGGCAGCCAGCTACTACTCCCGCGCTTACCAGATTAACCCGTCATCGACAGATGTGGCCGAGAACCTGGCGAGTTGCCTGCTTGGCCTGAACCGCGCGACCGAAGCCGCCGCTATTTACCAGAAGATGGCGCAACAGCCCGGCGCTCCTGCCGTGGCCTGGAAAAGAACCGCCGAAGCCTATGACGCCGCCGGCCGCGCCCCGCAGGCCGAAGCTGCCTACGAGGCGTATTTTCAACGCAGCCCCGGTGACCTCGACGCCCGGACCAAGCTGGGCAACCTCTTCGCCCGCGAGAAGAACTATGGAAGAGCTCAAGAGCAGTACCGCATGGTATTTTCCTCCAATCCCAATTATCCCGGCGCCCTGATCGGTACGGCCCGGCTGGCTTCTTGGCAAGGCCAGCACGCGGAAGCCTTGCGGCTCTACGATCGAGTCTTGCGGCTGGAACCATCCAACGCCGAGGCGGAGGTGGGGAAAGCCTTTGCGTTGCTCTGGTCAGACAGGTACGAAGACGCGCAGGCGCTCTTCCAAAAGCTCCGCCAGCGCCATCCGCGTGACAGCGAGATCGCGCGGGGGCTCGAGCAGACACAGGCCGCCCTGCAACTGAGAGAGCTGACTGCCGCCCGCCGCACCGGGGATACGGCGCGCATTGAAGCCTTTTACCGCGAGCGCCTGGACCGGAACCCCAAAGACGTCGCGGCACTCAAAGCCCTTGCCGAGGCCAGCGCCACTCCGGCACGCTGCTCCGAGAGCATCGAGTTCAGTCGCAAGGGCCTGGAGCTTGCTCCCACGGATACCAGCTTGGAGCTTCGCCTGGCCCGCTCGCTGCTGCTTTGCCAGCAGTATGCCGAAGCCATTACGCACTACCAGCGCGTTATCGCGGCTGACCCCAAGGCCGAGGGCGCGCTCTCCGAACTGGGTTCCACGTTGCTGCACTCGGGCCGCAACGCGGAAGCCATCGAAGTGTTCCGCAAGGTGCTGCAATTAAACCCGCGGCACGCCGACGCCAACATCGGCCTGGCAGTCGCCTTGGCCGCCAACCGCAACTACGCGGAGGCATTGCAGCGGTACGATGAAGTCCTGAAAACGTCTCCCGACAACTACGACGCTCTCCAAGGCAAAGCTTTCATCCTCTTCTGGACGGGAAAGCATGCCGAGGCGCGTGCCATCTTCCAGAGTCTTGCCGCCAAACGACCCAGCGATGCGCAGAATACCGAGGCGCTCAACAGCATCTCGCGGGCGGAGGAGGAAGCGCGCTGGGCCGCCTTACGTCCGGCGAGCGATGCTCCGCCTCAGGACTTGCTGGCCTACTGCGAGAAGCGCCTGGCCGCCTACCCCGATGACCTGCAGGCGCTGAAGGGCCGCGCGTACGCCCAGACTCAATTGAACAACTTCCCCGCCGCCATTCAGACGTATCGGCAAGTGCTGGAGAAGTACCCTGACGACCGCAGCTCCAAGATGGAGCTGGCGCGGCTTTCGGGCCACGAGGGCCAGTACGACGTCTCCGTCAAATACTACCGGGAAGTCCTGAAGGACTCCCCGGACGACCTCGAGGCGCTTGAGAGCCTTGGCCGCGTTTACGTCTGGTCAAAGCAGGACCGGGAGGCCCTGCCGATTTACCAGGGGTTGTTGGCTCACAACCCAGCCAACAAGGACTATCGATTGGAGTTGGCGCGCATCCAGTTGCGGCTTCAGGACTATGCCGCCGCGCGGGAGGCTCTCAACTCCGTGCTCTCAGCTGATCCGCAGAATCGCGAGGCCCTCCTGGGACTTGCCGGACTGGACTTGAACCGTGGTGATCGACCGAGCGCCCTCAGCCGCTATGAAGAGGTCTTGAAGCAGAATCCCACCGACTCTACGGCGTTATCCGGGAAAGCCCAGCTTGCTTATTACCAGGGCGACCTTCCCCTCGCTTACGTGACGACATCACAGGTTGTCGGGGCGCAGCCCGACAACTTCGACGCGGTCTTCCTGCTGGCCAGCATCGAGCATGCTCGATACCATCGCCGCAAGAGTCTGGATTTGCTCGACCGTGCCGCCAAGCTCAGGCCAGGCAACGCCGAAGTCCTGGCGATGCAACAGAGAATCCGGGAGGAAGCGGCAGTTACCTTCCGGACTTCAGCGTCCTTCGCTCGCGAAATCGGCCCGCCGAGCGAGTTCGGGAGCCGCCAGGGCCTCCCCAACGAGGACTTGCGCATGTTTAGCTATGGCAGCACGTTGGGCTTCTCCGCGCTGCCTAAGACCGATTCCTATCTTTCCTTCACCGCCTCCCCTTCTGACGCTCCGCCCGGCCCACTGCGCGACGCCCAGGGCTACCAGATTCCTACCGGGATCACCGGAGCCGCGGCGCCGTACGAGTTCCTCTACCGGCAGAACACGCGGGTTTCCAACCTCTTCACGTTGCGGGCTGGCGCCGGCTTGGTGCGGTTTGGTCCGGGCAAGCTGGTTCAGCTCCCTGGCGAAGCGGAACTGCTCCCCTCGGCGGAGTTCAGCCCCCAGGGGCTGGCGGGCTTCACCCTGGGCCTGACAAAGAAAATCAGTCTCGATGTCGACGTGAGCCACTCCCCGATCACTTACACGCCCACTTCGGTTCGCTTCGGCGTGATGCAAAGCCGCTTCGACGGCGGCCTGAACTTCCTGTTCAGTCCTCGCACCGAACTGCACCTGGACTATTTCTACGGGCACTACCGTTCACAGGAATTTGACCACACGACGGTCGTCGGAGGTCAGACCGTCGTCGAGCACGTTTCGGATCGTGACCAGGCCCACGGGGGCGTGATCAGTTTCAATCAGGTTGTCGCCACTTCCGACCGCTTTTCCTTTGACCTCGGTTACGAGGCGACAGCTTTCGGGTTTGCGGGTCTTCGCCGGGAAGTGTACCTGGGATTCTTCAACCCCAGCTTCTACCAGCGTCACTTGCTCACCCCGCGGATATACGGGACCTTGTTCGGGCCCGTAGGTTACGATATCGGGGGAGGCATCGGCATCCAGCAGACGGGCCAGGGCGAGGCCATAACGCGCGCCACGAGGGTCAGTCCTACGCTAAACTTCAAGGTCAACCGGCATTTTTCGTTCGGTGTTGGCTACACTTACTACAACACTGCGCAGGCTCTGGGCCCGCTGCGCGGCAATGCCGTCCGCGTCACCACCGACTGGAAGTTCTAAGTCTGAAGGCTCCGCCGGTCGTCTCGCTGGCAGACCAACGTCCCGAGGACACCAGCTTCTTCGTTAGCGAACACCCGCGCGCGTGAGGCGCCGATTCGGAAAGCCACCGTCCAATCAAACCACAACCCGCTCGCCAGTTCTCCTGCGCCATGATCCCGCCGTCCAGGCAGGGGGGCTTCCCCGCTAGGCCACTTCCGCTCACAATGACAACAGCAGGCCGCGAAGCGCCCCACGAACTCTCCGTCAACTTTCCGCCGCCCCTCACGGACCACCGGACGTTCGCGGAGGAGACTTCTGGAAGGCCAGAAGCTATACTTGCAGGCTCGATGAGCTTCCTCCCAGGATCAATGCGCTAGACGGACGCAAGGAAGGTTGAACTTGGGGCTGATGGAGGTGACACCTGCATGGACTTGGGCAAACTGAGCCGATTGTATGATTTCACCGGTCAGACGATCGTCATCACAGGCGGGACAGGCATCCTGGGCGGGGAGATTGCCTGCGCGCTGGTAGGCTGCGGGGCCAACGTCGCTCTGCTGGACAAAAATCTCGCCCCGGCGCAGAAACTGCTTGAGCGCCTGGGACCCCGCGCGAACCAGACGATGGTTGTTGACACCGACGTCCTGGACGTGCGCAGCCTGCGTGCGGCCGCTGAGGCCGTCGTGAATAAGTTCGCCGGGGTCAACTGCCTGGTGAACGCCGCCGGAGGCAACAAACCCCAGGCTACCACCAGTCTAAACCTCTCCTTTTTTGACCTGCCGGTGGACGCCTTGCGCTGGGTTTTTGACCTGAACATCCTGGGCACGATGCTTCCCTGCCAGGTATTTGGCAAGCTCATGGCTGAGAAGGGCAAAGGGACTATTCTCAACATCTCCTCCATGAACGCCTTTCGCCCCTTGACCCGTATCCCTGCCTATTCAGCAGCCAAGGCAGGAGTGAGCAACTTCACTCAATGGCTGGCGGTACATATGGCCCAGCAGTATTCGCCCCGCATTCGGGTCAACGCTATCGCGCCCGGTTTCTTCTTGACGGCACAGAACAGGTTTCTGCTTTATGACGAACAAACGCGCGAACTGACGCCCCGCGGTCAGTCGGTCGTCGCTCACACTCCCCTGGGGCGTTTTGGCGAGCCGGAGGATTTGTCTGGCGCGGTCTTGTGGCTTCTTTCGGAAGCTTCGGCCTTTGTTACCGGAGTCATCGTGCCGATTGACGGCGGGTTTTCAGCCTATAGCGGCGTGTGACTGGAACTTCCGACTTGGGACGGAGGAATTGGATGGTGGTTGGCAGGGGGTTCGCAGATCGCTATTTGACCGACGACGAAGTGCGTCAGATCGTACGCGAGGGGCTGGACTCATTGACGGTGGATGGCAAGCGCGTGCTCATCATCATCCCTGACGGCACGCGCACCATGCCGATGCCTTTGATGTTCGAATTGTTCGAGGAACTGCTGGCCCCGCGCGTGACGGCACTGGACTACCTGGTCGCCTTGGGTACCCACCAGCCTATGAGCGACGCCCAACTGAGCAAGCTCGTAGGCCGACCGGTCATAAATGAGTGGGCCGGGAAGAGTCATGTCTTCAATCACCGCTGGGACAACCCTGCCAGCTTCGTGACACTCGGCGTCATTCCCGCGCGCGAAATCAGCGAAATCACAGGCGGAATGATGGCCCAGGATGTTCCCGTCAGGCTCAACAAGCTCATCCTGGATTACGACCAGCTCCTGACCTGCGGTCCGGTCTTCCCTCACGAGGTGGTGGGCTTTTCGGGTGGAACCAAGTACTTCGTCCCCGGCGTCGCCGGGGCAGAAATCATCAACTTCACCCACTGGCTGGGCGCCGTGATAACCAGCTACAAGGTCATCGGCGCTGGCTACACGCCGGTCCGGGCCGTCATTGATCGTGCCGCGGCGTTCATTGACCGACCCTCGGCCTGCTTGGCCTTGGTGGTCACCCACGCGGGCCTGGCCGGAGTGTACTTTGGCTCTCCCCAGAAAGCATGGCAGGCCGCCTCCGCGCTCTCAGCTCAGAAGCATATTGTGTATGTGGCGAAACCCTTCCGCCGCGTCCTATCCGTCATGCCGGCCATGTACGATGATCTGTGGACGGCGGCGAAAGGAATGTACAAGATGGAGCCCGCCGTGGCGGACGGCGGCGAAGTGGTCATCTACGCTCCGCACGTCACCGAGGCCAGCTACACCCACGGCCATCTGATTAACGAGATCGGCTACCACTGTCGCGACTACTTCCTGGCCCAGTGGGAGAAGTTCAAGTCGTATCCCGGAGGAGTTCTCGCTCATTCCACGCACGTCAAGGGCCTGGGCCAGTACGACCCAGCCACCGGTGGGGAGACTCCTCGCATTCAAGTGACACTGGCCACAGGCATCCCGCGGGCACGCTGCCGTTGCCTCAACCTTGGCTATCTGGATCCCGCCACGGTCAGGGTCGAAGATTGGCAGGGCCGCGAGGAGGAAGGCATCCTCGTCGTGCCCCGGGCGGGAGAGATACTCTATCGCGTCCGATAGGAAACAAGAAGGGAGGTGCTGGTGAGGAGCGCCGCGTTAGCTTATTCTGGCGCTTACCGCATCGGGTGCCTACACACATAACCTTGGAGACTCACCATGGCGAAGAATGTCATCGTAGCTCAGTCCGGCGGGCCGACGCCCGTCATCAATAACACTCTGCGTGGCGTCCTTGAGATCTGTCAAGCGATGCCGGATAAATTCGGCGTCGTGTACGGCGGCTACCACGGCATTGAGGGCGTGCTCAAAGAAGAGTTGCTGAATCTCTCCGTCCAACCGGCCGAGGAGATCGCTCTGTTGAGCGTGACGCCAGCGGCGGGCAGCATCGGCTCCTGTCGGTACAAGCTCAAGGAGAAGCAGCAGGAAGACTTCAACCGCATCATCGACGTGTTTCGCGCGCACGACGTCGGCTACTTCTTCTACATCGGCGGCAACGACTCGATGGACACTGCCCACAGGGTCGCTCAGCTCGCCCAGGAGCGGGGCCTTGATCTGGTTGCCGTCGGCGCGCCCAAAACTATCGACAACGACGTCGGCGACACCGAGTTCAAGCTGATTGACCACACCCCCGGCTATGGCAGCGTGGCTCGCTTCTGGGCGCTTTACATCCAATGTGCGAACGAGGAAAACGCCGGCTCGTCTCCCTCCGAGCCGGTGCTGGTGCTCCAGGCCATGGGTCGCAAGGTCGGATTTATCCCCGCCGCCGCACGCCTGGCTGACCCGCATCGCGAGATGCCGCTGCAACTCTATTTCGCCGAATCCGGCCTGACGCTGGAGGTCATGGCGGACCTCGTCAACGACGAGTTGAAGCGCAGCGGGCGCTGCATCGCCGTCGTCAGCGAAGGGTTCGACGTGGGAAGCCTGGGCGAGATGAAGGACGGCTTCGGCCACATCATGTATTCCTCATCAGGAATGACCGTGGAGCGCGTTGTGACGAATTACCTCAACCAGGTGGGTTTGAAGGCTCGCGGCGTGGCGCGCAGCAATCTTCCCGGCACCGACCAGCGCCACAACATGATCTACGCTTCAACCGTCGACCTGGACGAGGCCTACAAAGTTGGAGAAAAGGCTGCGCAGATTGCCGTACAGGATGGGTCAGGCTACATGAGCACGATCCTGCGCGAGGCGGGGGAAAACTACGACGTCCGTTATGACAAAGTTCGCTTGGAGCTGGTCGCCAACTCGGAGCGCAGTTTTCCACCCAAGTGGATCGCACCCAATCGCGTCGATGTGACCGATGACTTTGTGCGCTACGCGCGCCCGCTCATCGGCGATCACTGGCCGACCATCCCCCTCCTTGACGGGCGGCAGCGTTTTGCTCGGCTACAGAAGGTCTTCGCCTCTCAAAAGTTACCGGGCTACGTGCCGCAGGCGTATCGGTAGAGTCGTGCACGTGGCGGCGATCCTATGTCGCCACAAAGCACTCGTTGACGGCCAGGCACCCGGTTGATCGAGGAGCGAGTGAACCGGCATTACTTGCTGGTGTATACTTACCACGTGGGAAGGGGAGGTGTCCGCGACTTGAGCGAGGCATCTGCTGTTAGGAGTGCTGGATGAAAACTGCAAAGTTCACCTACTGGCAAAATGGCGAGTACTATCTAGGGTTCCTGAACGAATACCCCGACTATCAGACTCAGGGGATGTCGAAAGAAGAATTAGTCAACAATCTCAAGGACCTGCTGGCTGACCTTGAATCCGGCGAAATCCCTTACATTCGGAAAGTCGAAGATTTGGTTGTGGCGGGTTGAAAAGAAGAGACCTAATGATATTCGCAAAATAGAGTAACAATCTCTCCTTCATTGTGCTAGTCTGAGGGCATGGATGCGACGCTTCGGCCTCGGCGGGACTTCGCGGCCCT
>Ga0315281_10007110_pt1 | contig 15810 bp, 13 predicted proteins | sample YL17G07_0_MG_FD_204540 | JGI IMG/M metagenome (GOLD analysis project Ga0315281, IMG submission 204540) | Sediment microbial communities from Yellowstone Lake, YNP, Wyoming, USA - YL17G07_0 | ecosystem: Environmental > Aquatic > Freshwater > Lake > Sediment | place: USA: Wyoming | collected... | reverse complement strand
GTTTGCGGTTGTCGATCGGTTCCTGAGACCAGAGGATGGCGGTATAACGGCGTAATTGCTCCTCGGCTTCGGCACGCTTTTTGGGTATATTGGCCTCGAACTCGATGACGATGTTGCCGAACAGGTTATCAGCCTCGCCCTTCAAAATGCGGTCTTTTTGCTTAACCTTGAGGTATTTTTCGACACCTGAGACATACGATTCAATAAACCCTGGCTCAAGGCCCATGAGTTGGTTTAGCAACATGCCGAACCGGTGAGAACGGGCCGATTCGCTGTTCAGTGGCTCGACTTCTCGCAAATAATTACTGATAGGCTCATCCCATTGCGTTGGGCGTATGTCGGGAATGCGAGTGGCTTTTTCAGTGAGCTTTGATTTCTTCTTCATAGCTTCGTTTTTCGCTTTCCTTCGCTCAGTCGGCGAGCCAATTCATAGGCTGCTGCGATACGGGTGATTTTCACATCGGACAAGCCTTTGATTACTAACAATCTCTCAAGTGGTTGATTCGCCATTCCTTCGAGTGAGCCAAACTTTTGGAGTACCTCTGCGGCGATTAGCTCCGCTGGTCTGCCCTTAATCCCTGGGGATATTATAATGGATAAAAGTTCCTGCTCGGAGAGGCTGGCTGCGCCTTGCTCTCTCAGTTTCCCGCCGGGGTGCTTCCATCTGGTGGTCAATATTCTTGCCTTTCGTTGGTCTTAGGGTATTACTGCTTCTTGCTCATTTTATACTAAAGAATCTTTTGCGACAACATTTATTCTGGGGTTACATTAAAATTATACAAGAGGGGTCAAACCTGCCTGTACCACAGGATGACGCGGAGATTGCTTCGTCGTCCGCCAGGGGCAGACTCCTCGCAATGACATGCAGGAAGGGGCACGGCATGCCGTGCCCCTATTCGTGTAATCCCCCTTGCCCCCTTTCCGAAAGGGGGGAATCTGTAACAGGTTTATGAGTCTCTTATCTGTTGTTGGTGCTGAAGACCAGTCCCTCGGTGCTGAGGTCAACTTTGACCTCGTCGCCTTCCTTGAACTCACCCTGCAGTATCTTCTTGGACAGCGGGGTCTCCACCTCGCGCTGGATGGTCCTCTTCAGGGGACGCGCTCCGAACGTGGGATCGAAGCCTGTCTTGGCCAGCCAGTCCTTGGCCTCGTCAGTCAGCACCACGGTTATCTTGCGGTCGGCCAGCCGTTTCTGTACCTCTTTCATCTGGAGGTCAACTATCTGCCTTATCTGCTCCTCGCTGAGCGGCTTGAATATGATGACCTCGTCGATGCGGTTGAGGAACTCGGGACGGAAGGTACGCTTGAGAGCGGTCTCGATGGCACCCCTGAGCCTCTTCTGCTCGTTCTCCGACTGTATGTCATGACGGAAGCCGAGAGAGCCGCGCTGGAACTCTTCGCTGCCCAGGTTCGAGGTCATGATGAGCACGGTGTTCTTGAAATCAACAGTCCGGCCATGTCCATCGGTAAGCCGCCCGTCCTCCAGTATCTGGAGCAGGATGTTGAATACGTCGGGATGCGCCTTCTCTACCTCGTCGAACAGGATGACCTTGTAGGGGCGGCGCCGCACAGCCTCGGTAAGCTGCCCGCCTTCCTCATACCCTATGTATCCCGGGGGAGCGCCGATGAGACGGGACACGGTGTGCTTTTCCATGTACTCGGACATGTCGAGCCTGACCATCGCTTCCTCATCATCGAAGAGGAACTCGGCCAGGGCCCGGGCCAGCTCGGTCTTGCCCACGCCGGTGGGGCCCAGGAAGATGAAGCTGCCGATGGGCCTCTTGGGGTCTTTCAACCCGGCACGCGCTCTCCGGATGGCATCGGAGACTGCGGTGACGGCCTCGTCCTGCCCCACGATCCTGAGGTGCAGGCTTTCCTCCATGTTGACGAGCTTTCCGGTCTCACCTTCGAGCATGCGGCTCACGGGGATGCCGGTCCATTTGGAGATAAGCTCGGCAATGTCCTCTTCGGTAACTACGTTTCTGATTTTCTTGTCCTTAAGCCATTTGTTCCGGGCCTTTTCCAACTCTTTCTCCAGGCTCAGCCGCTGCGCCTTGAGCGTGGCGGATTGCTTGTAATCGCCGCGCTGCGAGGCTGCCTCCTCCTCGTTGGTCATTTGCTGGATTCTCTGCTCCAGGCTCCTGACCTCCTGCGGAGGACTCTCGGCGTCAATCCTCAGTTTGGATGCGGCCTCGTCAATCAGGTCTATGGCCTTGTCGGGAAGGTGCCGGTCCGAGACGTAACGCTGGCTGAGCTTGGCTGCTGCTTCCAGCGCCGTATCGTCAATCTTAATCTTGTGATGGGCTTCGTATCTCGGCCTCAGCCCCTTCAGCATCTCGATAGTATCCTCTACGCTGGGCTCATCTATGAATACCTGCTGGAATCTTCTCTCCAGGGCACGGTCTTTTTCCACATACTTTTTATAGTCATCGAGCGTGGTGGCGCCCAGAGCCTGGAGCTCACCGCGGGACAGCGCCGGCTTGAGCATGTTGGAGGCATCTATGGCCCCTTCAGCGGCCCCGGCGCCAACCACGGTGTGCAGCTCGTCGATGAAAAGCACTATCTCGCCCTGAGCGCGCCTGATTTCGTCCATAACGGCCTTGAGCCGCTCCTCGAACTCGCCGCGGAATTTACTGCCGGCGACCAGCGCGCCCATATCGAGGGCCAGGACGCGGCGGCCTTTCAGAGAGTCGGGGACGTCGCCCGCCACGATTTTCTGGGCCAGCCCTTCGGCGATGGCGGTCTTGCCCACGCCGACCTCGCCGATGACGACGGGGTTGTTCTTGGTGCGGCGCGTAAGTATTTGCATCACCCGCTTTATCTCTTCGTCTCGCCCGATGACGGGGTCGAGCTTGCCTTGACGGGCGAGCTCGGTGAGGTCGCGGCTGTATTTCTCCAGGGCACGGTATTTGCTCTCTGCCCTGGGGTCGGTGACACGCTGTCCGCCGCGGATATCCTGAAGGGCACGGTATATCTTCTCCTGGTCGACGCCGAACTCCTTGAGAATACGGGCCGATTCACCCTGCTGCTCTCCGGCCATGGCGATAAGCAGGTGCTCTGAGCCCACGAACTCATCCTTGAGCCTGGCGGCCTCATTGGAGGCTCTCTGGAGCATGCTGGCGACGCGGGGGGTGGGGTATACCTGTTTGATCTCACCAGCCACCTTGGGGCTGCGTTGAAGTACCTGCTCCACCCTTTCCTTCATGCGCTCGATATCGACGTTGAGCTCCTTGAGTATGTCAACGGGGACGCTGTTCTCCTGCTGGAGCAGGGCTAGCAAGACGTGCTCCACGTCCCACTGGTTGTGATGGTACTGGAGCACCAACTCCTGCGAAGCAGCGAGCATCTCTCGTGCCTGTTCGGTAAGCTTTTCGGGCTTCATCATGGTTTATTCTCCCTCTGGCAAACTCTCATCATAGAGAGTGCTAAAATAATCTACATCAACCCCCTGTGTCCCCCAGTCTTGGGGGATTTTGGATTTGGGGGACACCCCCAAACCCCCGACAGGAAGTTTCCTGTACCTTCTTTCAGCGGTCTCAAACCCCCTTTATCACCCAGTCTTGGGGAGATTTTAAGGTTTGGGGGACATCCTTCGACAAGCTCGGGACAGGCCCCCAAACCCCCGACAGGAAGTTTCCTGTACCTCTCTGAAATCATGCTCCGGCCTCGGTGAGGCGCTGTATCCTCTGTTCCAACTCCTGTATCTCTTTCTCCATCTCGATCATGCGCTGGCTCATCCGGATGATGACCTCTACGCCGGCCAGATTGACTCCCAGGTCATCGATGAGGGTCTTTATGCGGCGGAGACGCTCAATGTCACTCGCGGAATAGAGTCGCCTGTTGCCCCTGGAACGCGAGGGCTCGATCATGCCTGCCCGCTCGTAGTATCTCAGTGTCTGGACATGCACGCCGAGCATGTCGGCTGCAATGCTTATGATATAACGGGGCTCAGAATATTCAGCTTCCATAGTCTTTGACCTCCGTGGTTGACGCATTTGACATCATCCTTTAGCAAGAAGCGATTTTAGCTGTTGGAAAAGCTCCTTCTCCTTTGGGGAGAGCCTGGCGGGCAAGACAACGTTGACCCTGGCATAGAGGTCGCCTTTGGTATTGTTGCCGAGACGAGGCATGCCCTGCCCCGCAAGGCGAAACACCTTGCCGTTCTGGGTCTCGGGCGGGATCTTGAGAGCCAGCTTCTTGCCCTCCAGCGTGGGCACCTCAACCTCGCCGCCCAGAATAGCATCGGTCAAAAGGACGGGCACATCCACATGAAGGTCATCCTCTGCCCTCTGGAATCGGTTATCCGGCTTCACCGAGATCAGCAGGTAAAGGTCGCCGGCTTCGCCTCCCATCTGGCTTGGACCGCCCTTGCCGGCGATCCTTACGCGGGAGCCTTCCCTGACGCCAGGTGGGATCTTGACCTCGAGACGTCTGGGCCTGAGCACGGCCCCTGCGCCGCCGCAGGTGCGGCAGCCCTTACCCTTACAGGTGGGGCACGGTTCCTCGACCTGCATCTCGAGAACCCGCATGGTACCCCGATAGGCCTCCTCCAAAGATACCTCGACAGGCTGTTCGAAGTCTTGACCTCTCAGGGGGCGGCGCGTTGTCCTGCCTCGAGAACCGCGCAGGATGGAATCGAAGATATCTCCAAACCCTTCGGCTCCGCCCGTATCGCCGAAATCGAATGGAGTGCCACCTCTCCTGAACTCCCAGGCCGGCTGCTGTTGCTGCCCTCCTGCCCTGGCGAACTGGTCAGCGTACTGCCATTGCTCGCCGAACTGGTCATATTTCTTGCGTTTCTCAGGGTCGGAGAGCACCTCGTGGGCCTGGTTTATCTCCTTGAACCTGGCCTCGGCCGACTTGTTGCCGGGGTTAACGTCAGGATGATACTGACGGGCCAGCTTCCTGTAGGCCTGTTTTATATCCTTGTCGGTGGCGTTCTTGCTTAATCCCAGAATCGCATAATAATCCTTGGCCGCCATAGCTAAGCCTCCTGAGTCATATTATAATTAGTGACAACGACATTGTCAAGTCGTATTAATAACATAACTATTACAAATTATAAGGTATCCCTGGTAACAGCGTGACAAAAGGTCAGGAATATGAAAGCCTCGTCACATTACGCCGAACTTGACGGGGCGAGATAGGGCAACATATAATAAAGCGGAGGCAGCACCTGGAGGAAATAAAGGTGACAGTTGAGGAGGGGAGGGCTGGCCTGGGGACAATAGCTCTCCAGACACTGGGTTGTAAGCTCAATCAGGCAGAAACGGAGTCCTTAGCCCGCCAGTTCCTTGAAGCTGGCTATCAAGTCGTTGCCCCTGACCAAGCCGCTGATGTTTACCTGCTAAACACATGCACGGTGACCCATATCGCCGATCGCAAGTGTCGGAATCTGCTGAGGCTAGCCCAGCGACGTAACCCCAAAGCACTAGTTGTAGCTACCGGTTGCTATGTAGAGAGGGCTGCTGCGGAGGTTGGTGGCATCGAGGGGATTGGACTGGTTGTGGGCAACAAGGATAAAGAGCGGCTGGCGGAGATAGTCCAGGCCAAAATCAATGGGCATGAGAGCTGCGGGGCGGAGGATATCCTTAAAGGCTCGCCATTTCGCACTCGTGCGCTGGTAAAGATTCAAGAAGGCTGCAGCCAGCCCTGTTCGTTTTGCGTGGTGCCCCGGGTTCGGGGGCGGGAGAGAAGCCGCCCTCAGGATGATATCATCGCTGAGGTCAAAACGAGGGCAGCCGAAGGATACAAAGAGGTGGTGCTGACAGGTACTAGAATCGGGAGTTATGAGCATGAAGGTGGATTTCGTGCGTTGGTCCACCGTATCCTGCAGGAGAGCGAGGTACAGCGGTTACGACTCTCCTCGCTGGAGCCCTGCGATGTGACTCCGGAATTTCTGAGCCTCTGGAAAGATAGGCGGCTCTGCCCTCATATTCACCTCCCGCTGCAGAGCGGCAGCGACGCGGTGCTGCGGAGGATGGGGCGAGCTTATTCCATTGCCGATTATGAGCGCGCAGCAGCGATGGCCCGTGAGGCTATACCGGACTTGTCTTTGACCACCGACCTAATGGTTGGCTTCCCCGGGGAGAGCGAGGAGGAGTTCAGCGAGAGCTACCGATTCTGCGAGCTTATGGGGTTCGCTGCCACGCATGTTTTCCCTTACTCGGCTCGTCCGGGCACCAAAGCAGCGCGGATGGCAGGTAAGGTGGGAGATAGTGAAAAGAAGAGGCGATGCCGGCTCATGCTCGCTCTGGCGCGCAGAAGCAGTCAACAGTTTCGGGAAAAGTACCTGGGACAGAGCATGAATGTGTTGTGGGAAGGGAATAAGGATGGCATCTGGTACGGGCTCACCGACAACTATCTCAGGGCATTTCTCCCCAGCAAGGAGCTGTTGTCTAATCGGATACTTGAGACAAAGATAATTGCCCAATACGATGGTATCCTTTTGGGGGAATTAATACCATGACGTAGTTGTCTGATAAATCAGGCGACTACGAGGTAAGGGGGTTGAGATTATGAGCAATACTGATGTGATATATTTGGTGCTGTTTTTTGTCTGCTTGCTGTTTTCCGCTTTTTTCTCCAGTTCGGAGACAGCGTTTATCTCGTTGCAGAGGCTGCGGCTGAGGCATCTGGCGCGTACTGAACATGCTGATAGCGATGCTGCCAAGCAGGTTGCTACAATGACTGAAAATCCTGAGAGCCTGTTGACCACTGTGCTTCTGGGAAATAATCTGGTCAACACCGCTGCTGCAGCTTTAGCTACGATTCTGATTGCGTCCAAGTTGACTGAAGGGCAGGCGGTGCTGGTGACTACGGCAGGGGTGACTGTAACGTTGCTTGTCTTTGGAGAGGTCTTCCCCAAGGTTGTCGCTACCAGATACGGCGAGCGGTTAGCCTTTCTCTATGTTACCCCGATGAGGATGCTGATATTTGTTCTGTCACCGATAGCTGGTATATTCATCTGGATCGCCGATAAATTAGCTCGGCTGGTAGGAGCATCTCCTGTACCAAAAGTGCTAACAAGCGAGGCGGAGATTCGTACTGCTGTCTCTGTGGGGGTGGAGGAGGGGACCCTTGAGGAGGCAGAGGCTGAGATGGTGGAGGCGGTTTTTCGTTTCGGCGACCGCCGGGTCTCCGAGGTGATGACCCCCCGCCCCAGCGTTACCTGGGTGGAAAAAGGTACCACGATACGTGAATTTCTCTCCATCTATGCCCAGACTCCGCATTCCCGCTTCCCGGTATATGAGGATATCAGGGATAAGGTAGTAGGAGTCCTCTGGATAAAAGATTTGCTCATGGCCCAGGCTAAAGGCTCGTGTCGAGAAGACAGCCCGATTGATGAGCTGCTGCGTCCAGTTCACTTTGTTCCCGAGAATAAACTTGTCGCCGAGCTTTTCGCCGAGCTGCAGAAGTCCGGTGACCATCTGGCCATGGTTGCAGATGAGTTCGGTGGCGTTGCCGGTATGGTAACTGTGGAGAAGCTATTAGAGGAAATCGTGGGTGAGCTGGAGGATGAGCTGACCAAGACGAGGAAAAGCTTCGAGCCTGTAGGTGAAAACAGTTTCCAGATCGATGGTGGGATGAGGATTGAGGACGCCAATGAGAGGCTGGAATTAGGAATTCCCGAGGGGCCTTATGAGACGGTTGCCGGTTTTGTCTTGAATTCACTTGGCCATATCCCTAAAGAGGGAGAGCAGTTAAGATACGAGAAGTTGAAGATGGCGGTAACTGCGGTGAAAGGGCTTAAGATAGAGAAGATCTTGGTCACCAAGGAGAAAGATGCAGCGGCTACGTCTGACGTTCAGCAGAAGTGAGGAACTGAAGTATATCTCTCATCTAGATTTGATGCGGCTGTGGCAAAGAGCGCTACGTCGTGCCGATATTCCGCTAGTCTATTCTCAAGGCTTCAGCCCACATCCGCATCTGTCCCTCGCAGCGCCATTGGCAGTTGGGGTGACCAGCGGCGGGGAGCTAATAGATATTTTCCTGGAGCGGCGGGTCTCACCACACTTTTTTATCAAAGCTGTCAGGGAGCAATTGCCTAGCGGCATCGATATATCCGAGATAGCGGAGGTGGGGCTGGGGCTGCCCTCGCTACAATCTCAAGTGCGCTATGCTGAATACAAGGTTATCGCTGATACTGACAAGAAGCCGAATGAGGTGCAGACTGCTATCGATTCCCTGCTCTCCAGCGATGAATTGCCCTGGCAGCATGCCCGGGATAAAGAGGTTCGCAAGTATGACCTCCGAACTTTGGTCGAGGACATCTGGATTATCGAAAGCCATCCGCCTGAGTATACCCTTGGAATGAAGCTGCGTTGCGACAGCTCAGGCACAGGCAGGTCCGAGCAGGTGCTTTCAGCCCTTGGTCTTACAACTCACCCCAAATCAATTCATCGTACCAAGCTGATTTTAGAGAAGCAGGCCAGGCCTGTTCCACAACGGTAGTCGCGAAGAAATGTCAGAGCAAACCCTGGATGAACTGAGGCAAGAGAAGGCGCGGGAGTATGCCAAGATAACGCGCCGGCTTTTCTTCATCGACTTGGCACTGGGGGCTATCTTCCTGCTCGTGCTTTTGTTCGGCGAACTCTCCAGCGGGCTGAGGAACTTTTTGGATTTCCCCCAATCGGCCAGGGTTGCACTATACTTTTTGATCGTGGTAGTAAGCTACGGTATCATCTCATCTCCACTGGATTTCTATCGCGGCTTCATCCTGCCCCATCGCTATGGCCTATCCCGCCAGAGCCTGAGGTCGTGGCTGGCCGATGAGGCAAAGGGCGGGATTTTAGCATTAACGTTGGGCGCGGCACTGGTGGTAGTCATCTACCTGTTCCTTGAGACATTCCCCCAGACATGGTGGCTGCTGGCTTTTGCTTTTATGGTGTTAGTCACCGTGTTGCTGACCAACCTGGCGCCTGTGCTCATTCTGCCCCTTTTCTTCAAGACGGAGCCGCTCGCAGACCAAGAGCTCCGCAAAAGATTGCTCAGCCTGGCTGAGCGTTCTCATATTAAAATCAGGAATGTATTCCAGATAAGGCTCAGCAGCAAGACCACCGCCGGAAATGCTATGCTTATGGGTTGGGGGAATACCAGGCGCATCGTTATCGGCGATACCATGTTGCAGCGCTATACACCTGAGGAGATCGAGGTGGTCATGGCCCATGAGCTCGGCCATCACCGTCATGGCGATATCATCAGACTCATGGCAGCCCAATCAGCGCTGATGCTTCTGGGATTCTATTTGATGAACCTGATACTGGATTGGGCTGTGCCCAGATTAGATATGAGTGGTATCTCCGATGTGGCAGCACTTCCTCTGCTGGCGCTGGTCGGGGCCGCTTTTGCCCTCGTGCTCATGCCCCTATCCAATGCTTATAGTCGACACCTGGAGGAATCCGCAGACCGATACTCTCTGGCCGCTACCGAAAATCCCGAGGCGTTTGCTGCCATGCTCACCAAGCTCACCGACCAAAACCTGTCTGAGTCTGAGCCCAGCAGATGGTCGGAGTTACTGTTCTATGACCATCCCCCTTATTCCAAGCGCGTGGAATTGGCTAACCGCTATCGAAAAGAGGGTAAGCGATGAGGCTTCTCCTGGTGAGACATGGAGCGACTGACTGGAACCAGCAGCGCCGGGTGCAGGGGCTGAGCAACCTCGGGTTGAATGATACCGGTAAAAGACAGGCGGAAGCCCTGGCTCAGGCTCTCAAAAATGAGAGGGTGGATGCCATCTACACCAGCCCCTTGAGGCGAGCACAGGAGACGGCCCATGCCATAAGCCGTTTTCATCAGGTCGAGGTGGTGACCCTCGATGGCCTGAAGGAGTTGGATGTCGGCGAAGTCGACGGCATGACCTATGAGGATATGAGGATTCACCACGGCGAATTTTTCACCAAATGGATGGCGGATTTTACTTCGGTGAGATTGCCCGGCGGGGGAACTGTGCCGGAGCTGCGTGACCAATGTTGTGCTGCTGTCAAGGATATTATCGAAAAGCAGCAGCCGGCAATGGGGGGGAAGTGTGGGGACGAAGACAAGGTGGTGGTTGCGGTCACCCACTTCTTCCCGATTATGTGTATCATTTGCGATACGCTAGGAATGGATCTCTCGTATTGTAGAAGGTTGAGGTTAGATGTGGCCTCGATGTGCACTCTGGACTTTCATCAGGAGAGAGCGGTGCTGGCCTCCTTCAACGATACCTGCCACTTGAGATAAGGAATCAGATGAGTCGCCAACAGCCTTTGCCACGAAGGGTCTTACGGTTTATCCGGGGACACGATCTGGTCAGGGGAAATGAACTCCTGGTAGTCGGTGTCTCCGGAGGGCCGGACTCGGTATGTCTGCTGCATATCTTAGCTAGCCTCAGGAACACATTAGGCATAAAACTCCATATCGCTCACCTCAACCATATGCTTCGGGGCGCTGAATCGGACGGAGATGCTGATTACGTCTCTGCGCTGGCACACAAACTCGGTATCCCGGCGACCATCGAGAGGCGAGAGGTGAAGGCTTATCAAAAGAAACATCGTCTCTCTGCGGAGGAAGCGGCACGAGAGGTAAGATACGCCTTCTTTTCGGAGGTTGCCCGTTCTCTGGGCGCGGACACGGTAGCGGTGGGGCATACCGCCGATGACCAGATTGAGACTATCCTGATGCATCTGGTGCGTGGAACAGGACTTGCCGGTCTTCGCGGCATGCAGCCTCTCAGCACCTTACGTTCCCCTGGCGGGAAGGAGCTTAAGATAGTAAGACCTCTACTGGAGGTCAGTAGAGCGGAAACCGAGGCCTATTGTGCCGCTCAGGGTCTGTCGCCGCGAAGCGATTCCTCCAACCGCTTGCCCGACTATTTGCGCAACAGGATTCGTTCTCAACTCATTCCCTTGCTTCGAGAATATAACCCCGATATAGACAAGGCTTTACTCCGCATGGCTAGCGCTGCCGATTCTGACCTGACATATATCGAAGCAGAGATGTCGCGGCTTTGGGGCTCGGTCGCGCGGGAGCAATCGGAGGGGGTAGCTATCGACAGGGCAGAGTTCTCCAGGCTTCAGCCTGCCCTGAAGCGGCACCTTGTCCGCTCAGCACTTCAGCGTCTACTCGGAGAACTCCGGGACATTGAGTCCGTTCACATCGAGAGCCTGCTCAATGCCCTGGACAAGCCCGCAGGCAAGAGGCTGTCGTTGCCCAAGGGGCTAGCTTTCCACGGCGATTATGACTATGGCCTGATAACGTCAAAGAAGTCACCGCATTCTCCTTTCCCTGTCCTGGAGGGTGAGCATCGCCTCGACATTCCTGGCGATACTGAGTTGTGCGGCTGGAGGGTGAGAAGCCGTATCCTTAAACGCAGACCTGATGAGAGCGGCGAGGAGAAAATGAAGGCTTATTTTGACCTCGATGTTGTGGGGCGCAAGCTCACAGTTCGCGCGCGGCGGCGTGGTGACAGGTTCCAACCGCTGGGGATGGAATCTCCCAAGAAGCTTCAGGACTTCATGGTGGATGCCAAGATTCCACGTGCCTGGCGTGACAACGTGCCGTTAGTCTGCTCGCCGCAGCACATCATCTGGGTAGTAGGTTACCGCATCGACCACCGCGCCAGGGTCACGGCCTCGACCAAGCGCGTGCTGTGCCTGGATTTCGAGAGGGTCTAAAGCTTGACAAGTCGTTCTGCTTGGTTGTATAAGATTGCCACATATGGGAATGGGAGGATGGAATCATGAAGATAAGCGCTCGCAACGTTCTGAAAGGCAAGGTCAAACAGGTCAAGCTCGGTGTTGTCAATGCAGAGGTAATTGTAGAGTTGCCGGGTGGGGCTGAAATCGTGTCGATAATCACCAAAGAATCAGCCCAGAACTTGAAACTGAAAAAGGGCAAAGCCGTCTACGCCGTCATCAAAGCCTCCAACGTCATGATTGGTGTAGATTGAGCGATTCTTTAAACACGGCTCCGTTCGATCTTGGTTGGTAACAAGGTCAGGCAATTATCCTTGAAGACAAGCAGTCTATGGAGGGGAATCACTGTCTATGCCAAGAACAATTACAGGAATATCTAAATCGGCTATTCCTCGTGTTTCGAGGTCACCCTTCATCTGTTCAAAGTAGGAAACGCCAGTAGACATTTGGCCTTTTGCAGTCATTCTCCTCATTGGCACAATTTCAACGCCCGCATCTATACACTCTCTATTGTGAAATACCGTCATCTTCGCCAGGACGTTATAAACCATAAACGCATATTTCCCGAACTGGACTTCAACCCCCAACTTATTCTTGGTGAAGTCTATTTCACGAAAACCCTTGTGGGTTGTAGTGTATTTGGCAATAATATCTGGTGGTATCTTCGCTGAAAGTTCTACGGAGGTTAACATCTGTATCCTAGCCTTTTCCCATCCTAGCTTGGCAAATTCTGCCTTAAATGCTTTATTGAGGGCCTTGGGTGAATAAAGCATCCGCCTCCGCATTGTCTTTTCTTTGCTTTTCTTAGTACGCAGACTTTCGGCATCAATCGCCGAGATAATATTGAAGATTTCCTCCAGTTCTTTGTGCCAGTGTTTCCTGATAACACCCTCACCGTTCTTGTGAGAATAGATGCTTATAACTCGCATTATTGCCACTCCACGGGAATTTTAGCAACCTTTTCATGCCCTGTTGCAACATAGATGGGTTTTCCAAGTGGTCTTACCCTTAACGTACCACTAAAGGACTCCAATATTCTTTCTCTCGCTATCTGTATATATTTGGTTTCTTTGTCGCAACCAATTACTTTCCTATTGTGCCTCAAACCAGCTATTAAGGCTGAGCCCACACCACAATAGGGGTCAAGCAGCCAATCGTCGTCTCTTGTAAGTGCCAGAACGCATCTTTCTACCAGTTCTATAGGAAACTGACACGGATGTATAGTCTTTTCAGGATGATTGGCTTTTACGTTGGAGATTTCCCATATCTCCTTTTCCCATTCCTCAGCTATAAACTCCCACACATCGGAAGGGTTTTTGCCTAGTGGGTTTCCTGATGGCTTGCCTTTGTTCGGGCCTTTGAAATGTGTTTTGCCTGGGTATTTGGCGGGGACACGGACAGAATCGAGATTGAAAATATACCTATCACTTTTGGTAAACCATAGGATTGTTTCATATCTACCAGAAAATCTCTTTGATGCGTGTAGACCATGCCCGAAGTGCCATATTATCCTGTTTCTCAGCTTCAGCCCTTTATTCTTGAATGTGTTATAGTAGAATATATCTAGCGGGAATACCTCTGAATCTTGCACAAAGTTTCCTACTTGCCAGCACAGACTACCGTCACTTCTCAATATCCTTACCAATTCGCCTATTACTGGTTCTTGTTGTTTCAGATATGACTCAATGCTAGTTTTGGTCTCATATTCCTTACCGATATTATAGGGGGGGGAACTGATTATTAGGGCGGCTGTATCATTTGGGACATCTCTCAAAAAATTGTAGGAATCACCAAGATGTAAGACGATTCTTTGTTCTAGCGAGAAGCTATCGCTTATTTCAGGAACGCCGAATAACGGTAGCCCTATCTTTGTCATTGCTTTCACCGAGCATTGCTCTTTGCCTATTATACACAGTTTTTTCCCTTTGGCTATACTCGAAAACCGCTATTGACTAAGAACCCGTGTCTGCTATTCCTCAAAAATCCTACCAGCCAAGACCGAGCAGTACCGTAAACGCAGCCAACTTGCACCTAAGCTTTAGGCTGTGATATACTTGGTCAGAACTTAATACACTCTCCGATCTACTGTGCCTAACCCCCGATAATTCGGGGCAGGGCAGGTGGACGATAGGGTATCGCGGGAAACGGCGGTGCCTCCCTTTTGGAAAGGAGAGCTTGCTGGCACAGTATTACTGTGTGCAAAGCGCCTCCTTTCGAGGCGCTTTTTATTTTGGTCTGGGTGACAAACTGAATAGCAATATACGAAACTGAATACAGGTCTCCGAGCCTCATCTCCTAAAGGTTCATGCCTATGGAGACTGGCCGATGGGTATTGCTGGAAACGGCAATGTCTCCCGTGTTTGGAAAGGAGAGAGTGATGGGAAACAAGCTCCGAATCATGCTCGGGCGCTCCCCACCTGACTAGGGAGCATATGGGGAGTGAAGCTATAGAAAATCTGGAGGTTGAAAACAGTGAAAAAGATTTTGATGCTGCTAATGGCAGTAGCCATGCTGCTATCGCTGGTGAGCGTGCTCCCGGCATGCAATGAGGAGGCAACGACCACGCCTACAATCACCCCTACACCTATTCCCTCTGTAGTTCCTCCCGTGAAGCCTGTGGGAAGGCTTACGGTAGCGACGACTACCAGCCTATATGACACCGGGCTTTGGAGCTATCTGGAGCCCATGTTCGAGCAAAAGTACGGAGTGAATCTGAACATAATCTCCGTCGGCAGCGGGGAAGCATTTGTATTGGGGAAGACTGGTGATGTGGATGTTCTTGCCGTCCACGATAAACCCAACGAGCTGAAATTTATAGCGGGTAACTACAGCTCGGTGCGGGTGCCTTGGGCTTACAACCACTTTCTCATCATAGGCCCGCCATCTGACCCGGCAGGCATCAAGGGCATGGCCCCGGAAGATGCATTTAAAAAGTTGATGGCAGAAGGCAATGTTACTGGAAGCCAGGTCAGGTTTGTTTCCAGAGGAGATAATTCGGGCACACAAAATAAAGAGATAGCAATCTGGGCCGCTGCGGGCTATCAATACGCGGATGTGGAGAAGTCTGGTTCCTGGTATATAGAAGCGGGAGCTGGAATGGGGCAGACCCTCCTGATGACAAACGAGAAGCAGGCCTATACCCTGACCGATATCGGGACATTCGTTACATATAAGTCGAAGCTGAGTTTGGTCCCGCTGGTGGACCAGGGTGACATACTGCTCAACGTGTATTCGGTCATGGTAGTGAATAGTACCAAAAACAAAGATATGGCTAACAATCTGGTGACTTTCCTAACATCACCCGAGATTCAGGACCTGATAGGCAAATACGGAGTGGCGGAATACGGCCTACAGCTGTTTACCCCATGTGCTGGTCAGGACTTGTAGAAAAACGCTGGAAAAAGTACACTATATATTCCTGAAGGGGAGACTGGGCTCCCCTTCAGGAATACCTCTAGCACCTAAATTCGGAATCACAAACAGATTCAGAATTCAAAAGTCCGCAAGAGGGGGCAAGAAACTGTATGCACGCGATAGTTGATGCCTTTGTCCTTGCCGTAAAGATGATCTTCACCGGAGATCCGGAGGTCTATGGCATTACAGCCAGGACCCTGGAGATCTCCCTTAGTTCAACAGTAATTGGTGCGCTGCTCTTTGTGCCGCTGGGCTGCCTGATATACTTCAACAATTTTCGGGGCAAAAGGACACTAATAAGCATTATACAGACCTGCTACAGTCTGCCCACGGTTTTCGTGGGATTGTTAGTGTTTCTCGTATTCTCCAGAGCTGGGCCGCTGGGCGTCTTCGGCATAATGTTCACCCCGCAGGTGATGGTAATCGGCCAGGTGGTATTGATATCTGCGATTGTGACAGGTCTTACCATCTCAGCTTTGAGTGGGGTGAGCCCTGCAATCAGGGAGACTGCCATCTCTCTGGGCGCCAGCAGGGTTCAATCGGTGTGGGCAGTGCTGAAGGAAGCCAGATTCGCTGTACTGACTGCTGTGCTGGTTGGCTTCGGGCGCGCCATATCCGAGGTTGGCCTTGCCCTCATGGTCGGTGGGAACATAAGAGGCTATACCAGGGTGCTAACCACCGCGATTTCACTGGAAACAGGTAAGGGCGAGGTGGCACTATC
>Ga0315281_10007109_pt1 | contig 15811 bp, 11 predicted proteins | sample YL17G07_0_MG_FD_204540 | JGI IMG/M metagenome (GOLD analysis project Ga0315281, IMG submission 204540) | Sediment microbial communities from Yellowstone Lake, YNP, Wyoming, USA - YL17G07_0 | ecosystem: Environmental > Aquatic > Freshwater > Lake > Sediment | place: USA: Wyoming | collected... | reverse complement strand
CACCTTATTTCCTCCGCTCTTCTGGCTAGACAATTAGCGTGTTAAAACTGTTGACAATAATAGTAAAATCAAGTATAATTAAATTGCAAATAAGACTTAAATATAAATCAATTATATGGTTGACAAAATGAACGACAAAATTAATGAATTAAAGATTCTAACGTATAAATCAGGGCAATTCATATTTACTGCAAAGCATAGATCAGAAGAGTTGTCCGCTTTGTTTATTGAATCAAGAATGTTATATGGCATGATTGCGGATATACCCATACTACCTGATTTAGCTTCAAAAATTGAAGACGAACTGATTTTAAAGTCCATTTTTTCCACAGCTGCGATAGAAGGTAATTCTTTAAGTGAAGAAAGAGTCAAGGAGATTTTGTCAGATAAAAGTCCTGTGGAAGGTGATAAGAAAAAAAAGGAACTAGAAATAAGTAATTTAAAAGAAGCTTATAATTATGTGAAAAGTTTGCCTGTTCAAAAAGACGGTTTTATTTTAACCGAAGACATTGTCAGGCATATTCAATTGCTGGTTACTCAAAACGTTGATTCAAAGGGCAGTCTTCCCGGGAAATACAGGAATCATTTGGTGAAGGTAAACGATCCTGAGCACGGGGGCGTTGACGTTCCCCCTAAAACGCATGATGATATAAAAATGCTTATGGACGAATTTTGTAAATGGATAAACAGCGAGGGTGTAAAAAATATAAATCCAATTATCAGGGCCGCAATAGGGCATTATTATATAGCCAGGATCCATCCTTTTGGAGATGGAAACGGCAGGACTGCGCGGTTAGTAGAAGCGTTGTTTCTTTTTCAATCAGGAATAAAATATGTTCCGGTTATGCTTTCAAACTATTACTACTACCATCTTGATGATTATTTCCGCGCCTTTGCTTCGGCTATTCAAAGCAAAGAGAATGATGTTACTGATTTTCTTTCTTTTGTCCTTAAGGGGCATGTTGAATCGCAAAATGTGATAAAAGCCAGGATATTTGACTATATAAGGATGTTCACTTTGAGAGATTATTACTTATTTCTGCGTAAGGAAAAGAAAATAAGTCAAAGAGAATATGATTTTTTAGATTCTGTGCTTAATGTGCGGAAGAAATTTACTCTAAAAGAAATAAATGACATCAGCGGTTTGAATATTATTTACAGAAATGTCGGTGAGCGCACCCTTCGCAGAGATTTGGATAAATTGCAGGCAATGAAGTTAATTCTCAAAGAAGAAAATATATATTCTCTCAACCTGCATGTATTAGGGTGAAGTAATTAAAGACTAAACCGCGAAAATAAATACTATTTTTTACAGGCGCGGAGCGCTTGTGCAACCGTCGCCGCTTCGACGGCGTCTTTTGCATAGCCGTCCGCGCCGATCTCTGCGGCGAACCGCGCGGTTACCGGCGCCCCGCCGACGATGATCTTGACCGTGAGCTTGCGCTCGTTCCGCTGCCGCACGACATGTTCCATTTCGAGCATCGTTGTCGTCATCAGCGCCGACAGGCCGATGAGCGCGCATTTTTCCTTAACGGCGGCGGCCAGGATCGTGTCGGCGTCGATGTTCTTCCCGAGATCTATCACTTCCCAGCCGTGGCTTTCTAGAACGGCCCCGACGATGTTCTTGCCTATATCGTGCACGTCGCCTTTAACGGTCGCCAGCGCTATCTTTCCGCTGTCGAACGCCCCCCCCTTTTTAAGCAATGGTTTGAGCTGCGCAAACGCGATCTGCGCGGCTTCCGCCGAACGCATTACCTGCGGCAGGAAAAACTCTTTGGAATTGAACTTCTCCCCGACCTCGCCCAGTGACCGCAAGAGGATGTCGTTGGCGATCTCCGCCGCCGTTTTGCCGAGCGCGAGCGTCTCGGCGACCATGGCGGAGATCTCTTCGCGGTTGCCGTCTATGACAGCGGCGTAAAGCCGTTCCGTCACCGGCCGCTTTGCGGTTTCCGCGGGCGGGGTCTTCTTTGGCGTGGCGACGTAGGCGCCGATGTATGCCTTGGCGTCGGGATCGTTGCCCAGCAAAACGTTGCGCGCAAGTTCGTCATCGATACCCCAGTTTTCATGGGGATTGCAGATCGCCATGTCGAGGCCCGCGTCATGCGCGAGCTTCATGAACGTGGAATTGAGGACCTGGCGCGCCGGCAGTCCGAAGGAGACGTTGGAGATGCCGAGCACCGTTTTTGTCGACGGCCAGCGCTGCTTGGAGAGGCGGATCGCTTCAAGCGTTTCTTTTATCTGGGACGCCATGGCGCTTGCCGCCAGCGTCAAATAATCAAGGATAATGTCGGACGGTGCGATGCCGTAGCGGCTTGCCGCGGATAAAATCTTCTCGGCGATTGCCAGCCGTTCGGCCGCGCTCTGCGGGATGCCCCGATGATCCGTCGTCAGGCCGATGACCAGCGCACCGTAGCGTTTGGCAAGGGGCAGGATGACGTCGAGCCGTTCGTCGTCGCCGTTGACCGAGTTGATGATGGGTTTGCCCGCGCAGGCCTTGATGCCCGCTTCGAGCACGGAGGCGGAGCTCGAGTCGATGCACAGGGGGGCGGCGACCGTCTCCTGTATCTCTTCGACGGCGCGGGCCATGAGCGCCTGCTCGTCGGCTTTCGGCAGGCCGAGATTGATGTCAAGCACATCCGCGCCGGATTTTACCTGCTCCTGCGCTTCCTTGCGGAGCGTGGCGAAGTTTCCGGCCAGAAGTTCTTCCTGAAATTTCTTGCGGTTGGTCGGATTGATGCGCTCGCCTATTACGACAATGCGGTCGCGGCGGCGGATATCGACGGCTTTAGCGCGCGACGCCAGCAGCAGTTTGTCCTGCGGGGGGCGCGCGGCCGGTGGTTTGTTCTTCAGTTTTTTAGCAAGCGCGGCAATGAAGGCGGGAGTGGTCCCGCAGCAGCCGCCGAGCAGATTGACGCCGGCGGCGTAGGCCGCTTCGCCGGCCGCAACGAATTCCTCGGGTGTGCCGGGGAAGACGGTTTGCCGGTTGACCAGTTTCGGCATACCGGCGTTAGGTTTGAACGAGACCGGCAGGGCGGTATTGGCGCAGATGATTTTTGCCAGTTTGGCGAGTTCCTCCGGCCCGACGGAACAGTTCATGCCGATGGCGTCCGCGCCCATGCTTTCGACTACGGCCAGAAAAGCCAGAAGGCCGGTGCCCGTCACGGTCGTGCCGTCGGCCGTGAACGTCATCTGGACGATGACCGGCCCGGGAAAATGGTCTTTTGCGGCCAGAAGCGCGGCTTTCACTTCGCGGATCTCGGCCATTGTCTCGATGACCAGCACATCGGCGCCGGCCAGCTCCCGGACTTGTTCGGCGAAGACGTCGTATGCCTGGTCGAAGGTGACGGAGCCCAGGGGGCGAAGGTAGGTTCCCAGCGGGCCGATGTCGGCGGCCACCAGGGCGTTGAAATTTTTCGCTGTCCGCCGGGCTACGGCTATCCCCGCCCGGTTGAGCTCGCCGAGCTTTGCGGCGAGGTTGTAGTCGGCGAGTTTCATGCGGTTCGCGCCGAAGGTGTTGGCGAGGATTATCTCCGCGCCCGCGGCCAGGTAATCGGCATAGACGGCGCTCAGGCGTTCGGGATGTTTGATATTCAACTCTTCGGGTGCGCCGATATTGTCGAGAAAGCCGCGTTTTTGCAGTTCGGTGCCCATGGCGCCGTCAAGGATGATGACGCGTTCGGAAAGGAGTTTTTTAAATTCGGTTGGGTTCATGTAATTTTCCTATTATGTTATTTAAGTATTAACGTCAACGTCGCGGGGGCTATTGCCCTCCCGCAAAAAGGGACTCCATATATATTAAGCTGAGGAAGTCGCCTGCGCCCCCTTTAACTTTTCTTTGTTCGGCGCAAAGAAAAGTTACAAAAGAAACGGCGCCCCCGCAGGCCATTTCGGGAACTCTTTTTCGCGGCCTTGGAACTTGCCCGTCGGGCACTTCGTGCCCAGGATGGGCTTCGGACAGCCAAGTCCGACGGCTCCGAAAAAGAGACCCCTCATTAACGGCCTGAGGGGGACCCCAACGACAAGGCACAACAAGAAACGACAAAAAAATTTGTCATTCCCGCATGTCGTTAGCGGGAATATGGTTTTATCGGCGGGAAGCAACTTCGCAAATTCCCGCGTTAAAGCTATTTAGGTTTAACGCCCAGAAGTGCGGAGACGGATTTTTCGGGGAGCATTTGAAAGCTGGGCGATAGGCGTATTCCGACATTCTGGGCGCCGAGCCATGTCAGAAATTCCCGTTGTGCGGACAGAACCCAGTCGCCGTAACCCGGCGAGAAGCGCCGCGTGACGACCATGTTTTCTTTCGCCGCGTCGGCGGCGAGCTGGTTGTGCGTGATCTCCGCCAGCTCTTCGGTGGCCACCGAACCGATGGCGTCGAGGATGAGCGCCCTGGCCGTTTCGCGGCGGTTCAGGTGCTGGTTGCGGCGTTCCTCAAGATGAGGGCCGATCGTCACTGCAAAGCCGCAGGCCGTAATACAGTCGGACAGAAGCTCGTAAATTTTCGTGCTCGTAATGATCAATCCCGGCGTGAGCGCCACAACGCCGGCTTCCGGCCGGTTTACAGTTGACAATGCCACTGCCTGTCGCCCCACAATCAACCGTTTGCTTGCCTCGATTTCTTCATTGATCAGCGTCTCGGCAGATTCGTCAATCCGGGTTTTTCCCTGAGCGTAGCCGAGCCGGGCCAGAATTTTGTCGAAAGGCACGTCGAGTCGCGAAAACTGCGGCGGCTGCATCATGCGGAAACTATATCATAAATCAAGCGGCTGTGGCAAGTCCTGAAATTGATTTGTGAAATTGATTTGTTGAGTGGAGGATCGGAGGATGCAAGGGGGATTTGGTTCTATTTGTCAAAAAGTTTCTTTATCACTTCTACGGCCGTCTTTTTGTCCCGGGGAGACGATTCTCTCAGAAAATAAAGTATTTTATTGCTGTACTTGTCGATTTTATATGTGACCTCCGGTTTGTGCGATTCAAAAAGAGAGGCGAAAGGTATCCGGAGTTGTTCGCAAATCAAAAACAGGGTTTCCATGGAAGGGATACTTTTGGCGCGTTCTATCTGGCTCAAGTAAGTCCAATCTCTTCCGCACCGTCCGGCTAATTCTTCAAGCGTAATCCCCTCTTCCGACCTGGCTTTTCTTATTTGTTTGCCTATATTTTCATATAATTTAATGAGTTTAGGTGGTTTGTTCATTATCTATATTCTCTCCGTTTAGCCCGAGTTGCACCCCTAATATATAAATATGCCGACAGAAAGTGTATCTATAATAACACTTATAATTTTATTTGACTATAACACTAATATTTATTATAATCTCAACGCGGGGCTTTGCGACAAAAAACTCTCAAAGGGGGCGGATCGATGAAACAGATTTTGATAGTTGATGATGATGAGGGAATAAGGGAGGCGTGCCGGGAAGCATTGCGCGAAGGAAAATACACCGTAACAACCGCGTCGGGCGCCATAGAAGCATTAGAGATATTAAACGATACTTTCAATCTTGTCATCACCGACCTGATGATGCCTCAATACGATGGCTTATGGCTGGCTGAGCAGGTAAAGAAAAAGTTTGACGGGAGGATGCCCGTTATTATTATGTCCGGCAGTATCGGTGGCATTAAACCACACGACATTCGGGAAGGGGGAATAATCGGGGTCTTACCGAAACCGTTTGGAGGCGATGATTTACTGAGGACAATACTGCAAGCGCTTTCCGGCACATCCATCTTCTTATTAACTACCCACCACGCTAAACGGAGCCCCCGCACGACGAACTCGCAGTGACGGGACTTTTGCTGCCCGGTTTGACAAAAATCGAAAAAGAAAGATATACTGTAATTGTAATCGTTCCCCCCTCCGGGATGCAGCCGCGTCCGGATGTTTAGGCTCTGTGACACTGTAAAATAGACCGGAGCCAAAACCCCCTCCGTCAAATGGCTATTTTATTGTGTCACAGAGCCTTGTCACGGATAAATGGGTTACCACATGAAACGCACGATGCTGTTTGTATCGCTTCTCGCGGCCATCACCGCTGCCGTCTATTCGCCTGCGCTGAACAACGGTTTCGTTAACCTCGACGATAATGTGCTGGTGTACGAAAACCGGAAAATCATGAGCCTTGCGCCGGCGAACATCAAGGAAATCTTCACGTCGTTGCACGCGGGCCTTTACCATCCCCTGGTACTTGTTTCCTATGCGTTCGAGTACCGTCTTTTCCGCCTGAACCCCGCCGCCTATCACGGGACAAACCTCGTCCTGCACATAATCAACACGATGCTCGTGTTCTGGTTGTTTCTTCTCTTGTGCGAAGACGGGGCGCTCGCGTTTGCCGTGGCGCTTCTCTTCGGCATTCATCCCATGCACGTCGAATCGGTGGCCTGGATCAGCGAGCGCAAAGACGTGCTCTACGCATTATTCTATTTACTGTCGCTTGTCCTGTATGTTCGTGCGGCGCGGGGGCGCGGGCGTGCCGGTTATTCCCTGGCCTTTGCCGCGTTTGCCCTGGCTCTCATGTCCAAACCCATGGCTGTTACCCTGCCGCTGGTGTTTGTTCTGGCCGATGCCATGCTCGGGCTGCCGGCATTTGGGTGCCGGTTGTTAGGGAAACTGCCGTTCTTTGCCTTGTCCGGTATATTTGCCTACGTGGCTGTGAGGGGAAAGCACGCCGGCGATGCGGGGAACCTCGTCTCGTCGTTTACGTTATTTAAAAATATTCTGACCGCCTGCCACGACGCATTGTTTTATATCGGGAAAGCGCTGTGGCCATACCCGCTCGCCTCCCTCTACCCGTACCCGGTGCGGGAAGGCGCCATGCCGCCGCCCTCACTTTTGTATGCGCCTTCGGCGCTGTTGTTTCTGTGCGCCGGAATTATCTATTCGTTGCGTTTCACCCGAAAAATTCTCTACGGATTTTTATTCTTCGCTATAACTGTTTTGCCCGTCATCAATCTTGTACCCGTCGGGCTGGGCCTGGCCGCTGATCGCTATACTTACGTGCCGTTCATCGGCCTTTTCTACGCGGCGTCCGTTGCCGTATCCGGGCTTTATAGCCGCGTGGCGGTTCGGGCGCGAACAGCGGCATTATTGGCGGGCATCGGCGTTGCCGTGGTGCTGGCGGGGCTGAGTGTCCGGCAGTGCCTGGTGTGGAAAGACGACATTTCGCTTTACAACAACATCATCCGCCACTATCCCGACGTTCCCATTGCATACAATAACCGCGGTTTTCTGTACATCTGCCGGCAGGACTACGACCGGGCGCTGGCGGACTGCAGTATGGCCGTGCAACTTAATCCGCGTTACTTCGACGCCTACAATAACCTTGGGAATATATATATGTTCAAAGACGACTTTGCCCGGGCGGAGGCCAATTTCCGGAAAGCTCTTGCTCTAAACCCGTCGAGCGACAACATTTACGTCGGCCTCGGTAACGCCGCCCGCCGACGCAAACGGACGGACGAGGCGCTGGAATATTACCGGCACGCGCTTGCGCTCAATCCAAAGAACGAAAAGGCCTACTACAACATCGGCTGTATGCGCGAGGTGTCCGGGAATAGCGACGGGGCGCTGGCGGCATACGGCAAAGCGCTCGAAGCGAATCCCCGCTACCGGCAGGCCGGCGAGACGAGGGGTGATCTTCTCGTGAAGCGCCGGGAGTACGACCGGGCCCTGGCGGACTACAGCCATCTGCTCGATGTCGACCCGGCCGCCCCGCTCTATACCAAACGCGGCATTGCCTACGGCAAGAAGGGGGACACCGTGCGCGCGCTCGCAGATTTCTCCCGGGCGCTGACCATCAGGAAAAACTACGGTGAGGCATACGTGCAGCGGGCGATGGCATACTTTGAACGCAAAGAATACGGCCGTGCGCTTGCCGACGTGCAGAAAGCCCGCGGCCTGGGGTGCCGGATCGATCCGCAGTTTCTGGGCCGGCTGACGCGGTCCGTCGCGCGGCCCAAACGGCGTCCCTCATGAATATTTTTTCCCTGTACCGGCGCTTGACGGAAAAACAGATGGCCGCGGGTTGTCTGGCGGCGATACTCGTGGCGACAGTCATTGCGTATTCCCCTGTTCTCCATGCCGGCTTCATCAGCATAGATGACGGTATGCTGGTGTCCCATAACGCGCTCGTGGCCGGCCTGTCGCTGAAGAGTCTGCCCGGCCTGTTCACCTCGTTTTACGGGCGGCTTTACCACCCGCTCGTGCTCCTTTCGTACGGCCTGGAGTATCGCATGTTCGGCCTTGAGCCCGGCGCCTACCATGCCGTAAACCTTATGCTCCACCTGGCGAACGTGCTGCTCGTTTACCTGTTCTTTGCGCTCTTGACGGATAACGCGGGAAGCGCACTGCTCGTCGCCGCCCTGTTTGCGCTGCATCCCCAGCACGTCGAATCGGTGGCCTGGATAAGCGAGCGCAAAGACGTGCTCTACGCCTTCTTTTTTCTGGCGTCGCTGGCCTTCTACATCCGCTACATTCGCCGCGGCGCAGGGCGCGATTACTGTCTGTCGTTTGCGGCCTTTCTTTTATCGCTGCTGTCCAAACCCATGGCGATCACGCTGCCGCTGGTGCTGCCGTTGTGCGACTATTATCTCGGAATACGTTTTGAACGCAAACGGCTCGTAGAAAAAACACCGTTCGTTGTTCTGTTTATTATTTTTGCGGTGATAACACACAGGGGGTTCTATAGCGGCGACTACCGCAACCTGCCCGCGCTATACCCGCTGTACAAGAATTTCCTGGCGGCGGGTTTTGGCTTTCTGTTCTATCTCGGCAAAATTATTTTCCCCCGCCGCCTTTCATTCGGGTACCCGTTTCTTGACTGGGTAACGGCTTCCGGGCCATTCATTCTTATCGGGGCATCGGTCTTTGCGGTTTTGACTGTGTTGGCCGCGCTCGGCTTTGCCCGCAGGGACCGTGCGTTGTTCTTCGGGTTTTTCTTTTTTCTCGTGACGCTGTCTCCCGCGCTGCAACTGCTCCTCTCCGGCATGCGCTTCGTGGCGGATAAGTACAGTTATGTGCCCGCGCTGGGCATATTTTTTTTAGTCGCCCGGGCGTTACCCCGGCTGCCGGTGGTAAAATACCGGGTCGCCCTGGGATTTCTTCTGCTTCTGGTAGTTACGGGTTTCGGTTTCGCTTCCTACGGGCGGTGCCGCGTCTGGAAAAACAGTGTTTCTCTGTTTACGGACATACTGGAGAAATACCCTGATTACTCGATATATCGCAACGACCGCGGCATAGAATATCTCAATGCCGGGCAGTACGCTGAAGCCGCCGCGGATTTTCAGTATATCCTGCGGCACGACGCCGGCTTCTGGTGGGCGCGTCTCAATCTTGGCGTTCTCTATATGAGCGCAGGTAATTACCAGCGGGCGATCACGTGTTTTGACGAGGTGCTGTTAATGTCCCCTGCCAACGCGCAAGGCTACGCCCGGCGCGCCGAAGCTTATCTGGCGCTGGGGGACTACCGCCGGGCCGCCCGCGACACTGCGCGGTCCGGGCAGCTTGACGCAAAGCCGGGTGAGGGTTTGGCAACAATAACCGGAGTACGTAACTAGTACCAAATTTGCTATAATGGGCCATGCTCGTACTGTTAATTATCGTCATTATACTGCTTGCCGGTATCATCTTCTGGCAGCTTAGAAAACCGCAGAGCCCCGACCAGTCTTCCCTGCTTATCCAGCAACAACTCGAAACCCTCAGAAACCAGATGGGCGAAAGCCTGAAAGTCAATACCGCAACCGTCAATCAGCAGATGGTCGCCATCATAGAACAGGTGAACAAGCAACTAAACAGCGTTACCGGACAGATGATCGCCGCACAGCAAAATGTCGGCGACCGGCTCGATAATGCCACCCGCGTAGTTGCCGACGTCCAGAAAGGGCTTGGCTCGCTGACCCAGGCTTCGGAGCGTATTTACGAGGTGGGCAAGGACATCGCCAGCCTTCAGGAGATCCTGCGGGCGCCGAAACTCCGCGGGATGCTCGGCGAACTGTTTCTGGGTGATCTTATCGCCCAACTGTTGCCCGCGGCGCACTACACGCTGCAACACAAGTTTAAAAGCGGCGAGACGGTCGATGCGGTTATCCGTCTCGGGCAGGGGCTGGTGCCGATTGATTCGAAATTCCCGCTGGAGAACTTCCGGCGCATCATGGAAACCCAGAACGAACCCGACCGAAAAGCGGCGCGCAAGAAATTCGTCGGCGACGTCAAAAAGCACATTGACGCTATTACCACTAAATATATCCTGCCTGACGAAGGTACCTTCGATTTTGCGCTCATGTACGTTCCGGCGGAAAACGTATATTATGAAACCATCATCAGGGACGATACCCCGGATGAAACAAGCATCAGCAGCTACGCGCTCGAGCGGCGCGTGATCCCCGTGTCGCCCAACTCATTTTATGCCTACGTGCAGGCCATCGTCCTGGGACTGCGCGGCATGCGCATCGAAAAAAGCGCCCAGGAGATCATCCGCCAGCTGGCGCGGCTTAAAGGCGATTTTACGCGTTTCCAGGAAGATTTTGACGTGCTGGGCAAACACATCACCAACATCAAGAACAAGTATGACGATTCCTCCCGCCGTCTCGAGAATTTCAGCGACAAGCTCCTCAACGCGGGAGAGGCAGCCCCGCAACTCCCCGGCCTCAATGACGCCGAATAGTTGTTGCTGAAAACGTGGACCTGAGTAGTAACGTGCGGCGAAATACTGGCGCTATTATGCGGGACATGGTTAAGCGATAAGGTATTTATAAAACTCATGGAATCAGAGAATTTTCGGCAGCAAAAAATAAATAAGTAAAGGGGCCTACAATGAAAAAGATGCGCAGAAACAAAAAACAGATCAAGGTGTTACGCAAGGCTCAAAAGAAGCGCAGAGAGGGGGCGAAGATCGCTTAATATATGCGACATGAAATCCCCCGACTGAAGTCGGGGGATGAATGCATAATGATGTCGCAGGAGGAACGATGAGAGTAGCCATCCTTACGAACGAGTACCCGCCGAACGTCTACGGCGGGGCTGGGGTTCACGTTGAATACCTGACCAGAGAACTGACAAGGTTGGAGGGGGGGGCACATTTTGTTAAAGTAGCCTGTTTCGGTGACCAGAAAGCGGACGACGAACACATATCGGTCAAAGGTGTTAAACCCCCCTGTGACATTCCGGCGAAAGACCCGCGGCATAAAAAATTTTTAGATACGATGCTTAACGATATCGTCATGGCAGGCCAACTCGACGGCGTAGATATCGTCCACTGTCATACCTGGTACAGCCATTTTGCCGGGCTCCTGGCAAAACAGTTGCTTCAGGTGCCGCTGATATTGACGACCCATTCCCTGGAACCTCACCGCCCATGGAAGGCGGAGCAGCTGGGTTCCGCGTATCATGCGAGTTCCTGGATAGAAAAAACGGCGTATGAAAATGCCGATGGCGTAATAGCAGTTTCAAAATCGATGAAGAATGATGTTGCCAGACTCTACCGGGTCCCGGACGAGAAGATCAGGGTCATTCACAACGGCATCGACCCCGACCAATACAAACCCCTCCCGGACAAACGAGTCCTCGAAAAATACAAGATCGACACGGCGACGCCGTTTATTCTCTTCGTCGGGCGTATAACGCGGCAGAAAGGGATTATCCATCTGGTGAACGCGCTTAAATACATCAATCCGGGATACCAGGTGGTGCTCTGTGCCGGGGCCCCCGACACGAAAGAGATCGGCAGAGAAATGGAAGAAAAGGTGCAGAAAGCCAGGAAAGATTCAAAAAATAAAATTTTCTGGCTGGCAGAGATGGTGTCGAAAGAGGATGCGATAGCCCTGTATTCACAGGCGTCTGTTTTCGTCTGCCCTTCGGTGTACGAACCGTTCGGTATCATCAATCTTGAGGCGATGGCCTGCCAGACACCGGTGGTTGCGACGGCGGTCGGCGGCATCCCCGAGGTGGTGATTCCGGGAGAGACCGGAATTCTCGTGCCCATCGTTCCAAAAAACGACATGGATGCTGAGCCGGCCGACCCGGAAAAGTTTTCGGCTGATCTGGCGAAAGCCATTAATTCTATACTCGCCTCACCGGTAGAACTCAAACAAATGGGGTATAGGGCGCGACGCCGGGTCATGGACCATTTCAGCTGGGCAAGTATCGCGACAAAAACGATGGCCTTTTATAAGGACGTAGAAGCAAAGGGGCGCGAAAAATGAAAAAAAAGGGTTCGGAAAAACGTGTGACGGAAATGGATGAAAAGATCAGGGTGCGCGTCCAGATCGAAAATGTTCAACCGACAATTAACGGCGGACGGTTCCCCGTCAAGCGAATCATAGATGATATGGTAAAAGTTACGGCGGATATATTCGCCGACGGCCACAATGAACTGTCCGCAATGCTTTTGTACCGAAGGGAAGACCAGGCCCGGTGGTCGGAAACTCCACTTCTGCTCTCGGTCAATGACTGCTGGTCCGGAGAATTCAAGGTCGCAGAGATCGGCCGCTGGCGCTATACCATAATGGCCTGGGTAGACCATTTCAAGACCTGGCAGCGTGATTTTAAGAAGAGGGTTGAGGCGGAACAGGACGTCTCGGTTGATATTCTCATCGGGATATCCCTGATAACCAGAGCTCGAGAAAAAGCATTGCCGAAGGATGAAGAAAAACTGAATAAATTTATTGAGAAAATTCAAAACAAGAAAAATAAAGCGGAAGCGAACATAGCGGCCCTGTCTGATGAGCTCGGCAAAATAATGGTGCGCTATTCCGACCGGGCGGAGGCCGTGACGTGCGGGAAAGAATTTGCCGTCGTAGTCGATGAGAAGATCGCCCGCTTCAGCGCCTGGTATGAGTTTTTTCCACGCTCCTGCAGCCCGGTACCGGGAAAACACGGCACTCTCAGGGATGTCATCGCCCGGCTGCCCTACGTGGCCGAAATGGGGTTCAACGTTCTTTACCTCCCCCCGATCCATCCCATCGGAACACAATTCCGCAAGGGCAGAAATAATGCGATGCTCGCCAGGAAAACCGACGTGGGAAGCCCATGGGCAATCGGCAACAAAGATGGCGGTCATAAATCCATTAACCCGGAACTGGGCACCCTGGATGATTTCAAAAAGCTGGTAGAACAAGCCGGAAAGCTCGGGATATCGATCGCCCTGGACATTGCTTACCAGTGTTCCCCGGATCATCCGTACATAACGGAACATCCGGAATGGTTCCGGAAAAGGCCCGACAACACCATCCAGTACGCAGAAAATCCGCCGAAGAAATACCAGGACATCTATCCGATAAATTTCGAGACCGAAAATTGGAAGGAACTATGGGAAGAATTAAAGAGCATAGTGCTGTACTGGATACAGCAGGGTGTGCGAATATTCCGGGTGGATAATCCCCACACCAAAGACATGTCTTTCTGGGAATGGATGATTAGCAGTGTCAAGAAGGACTATCCGGATGTGATATTTTTGGCGGAAGCTTTCACGCGCCCCAAACCGATGTACCAGCTGGCGAAACAGGGGTTTTCACAGTCGTATAACTATTTTCCCTGGCGTAACACGAAAGGGGAGATCGTCCAGTTCTTTACCGAACTGACCAAAACGGAGGCGAAAGAATTTTTCAGGCCGAACCTCTGGCCGAATACCCCCGATATCCTGACGGAGTTCCTGCAGTTTGGCGGCGTCAACGCTTTTAAGATCCGCTTTATGCTGGCGGCCACACTGGGAGCGAGCTATGGTATTTACGGGCCGGCTTTTGAGTTGTGCGCGAATACGTCGATCGGGCCGAACAGCGAAGAATATGGGGACTCCGAAAAATACGAGATCAAAAAGTGGAACATCGACGACCATCTCAGCCTCAGGCCGTTAATAACAAAAGTCAACCAGATACGGGATAGTTATGCGGTGCTCCAGGGCGACAGTAACCTGGAATTTTTTCCCGTCGATAACGATTCCATGATCTGCTACGGGAAATACAGCGATGATTTTGCGGAGATCATAATCGTCATTGTCAACCTCGATCCCCATTGGGCGCAATCCGGCTGGATCGAACTCCCGCTCCTGAAATTCGGGCTTTCAGAGACACGGCCCTTCCAGGTACACGACCTTATATGCGGGACACGGTATTTATGGAACGGCCCGAAAAATTTCGTCAAGCTTGATCCCGCCGAGAAACAAGCGCACATTTTTAAGATCAGACGCTTTCAGAGGAGCGAAAGAAATTTTGATTATTATCTATGATGAAGGCGGTGATTTTCGACGTCTATCGGACGCTGATAGATATCCGGACCGATGAAAATGACCTCGGAACGTATGAGTCGATAGCGCGCTGGCTTTCGAGCAAGGGAGTGCGGATAACCCCGAGGAAATTATTCGACGGCTACGCCAGGATAACAAGAGAGTTGATCGAGTCGGCTTCGGAACCGTATCCCGACGTTGAAATCGGCGATGTCTTCAGGCGACTGATCGCGGCGGAGGGAAAAGGGAAAATCGATGCCGGGGAAGGTTTCATCAAAGAGCTCTCTTTTTTGTTCCGGACGCTTACGACGCGCTCCCTGGTAATTTTTCCGCATACGGAGTTCGTGCTGCGGCGGCTCTCCGGCAAAACGCGGCTGGCCATTGTATCGAACAGCCAGCGTCTATTCACCCTGACCGAGCTGGAACATTTCGGAATCGCGAGATATTTCGAGTATATACTGTTCTCATCGGACATCGGGGCGTGCAAACCCAATCCTAAAATATTTCGCAAAGCGTTGAATGATCTAAAGATTCAACCGTCGGAAACCGTATATGTCGGTGACGACCTTTTCAATGACGTGAGTGGCGCGAAGAAACTGGGCATGAAGACGGTCTGGATAAATCACGGCACATCTTCTCCCTTGCCGCGAAAAAACGACGCGCCTGTCCCTGATGCCGAATTAAGAATCGATGACTGCCATGAGTTACCCGAGATCATTTCTCAAAGACTATCCAATGGCAAAAGCCTATTTCGTATACGGCGAAGATAAATATATGAGAGAAGGTAATATTGAAATCATGCCTATTAATAATCTATTGAAGAACCTTCCTGAAGTTTTGAAATAGGGGACATAAAATAAATGAAAAGCTACCGCCATCGTCCAGGGGTTTAGGACATCGGTATAGGACAATTTAAGACATTGTTTTAGGACATTCCGGCTTATAATACCCACAAAACGATCATCTTTTATATCGCTTCTTCGTGCTTCGTAGGGGCGGACTTGTCCGCCCGCAATTAACCGTATCGTCTAAAACGGGCGGACAAGTCCGCCCCTGCGACTTCCTTAGATCTTTATCATTGGAGTACCGGCTCTCGCAGGTACGCCGGCAAATTTAACCGGACAGCTGTGAAGCAAAATCGGGAAATCCCCGGAGCAGTATGCCGCTTCCGAAGATTGGAAGTGATGGCGGTTGTTGACGATAAAAAACTATCTTCGCCTAAATTTATATGCTATACTTTTGTTTCAATATTAATCTTTATCACGGGGGGTGATAAAACCAGTGAAATTAAATGGGGCAGTTCTCAGATTACGATAATCTAAGCTAAATATCTTCTGGCCACGTTGCCGTTTGCGGCGATGTGGCTTTTTCTTTTTAAAAATATCATGACGAACAAAAAAGAATTATCCGAAAGAGACATCTGTACACAATTCATTCTGCCTGCTCTAATTAAAGCCGGCTGGAATGTAGAAAAGCAAATCAGGGAAGAAGTATTTTTCACAAACGGTCACAAAGATGGAAGCATTACGGCTGTGGGGCATGGCGCAATCGTTTAAGGAGTTTATGGGACACAAAGATCAGACGGGCCTTACCCCCGC
>Ga0315281_10007108_pt1 | contig 15812 bp, 24 predicted proteins | sample YL17G07_0_MG_FD_204540 | JGI IMG/M metagenome (GOLD analysis project Ga0315281, IMG submission 204540) | Sediment microbial communities from Yellowstone Lake, YNP, Wyoming, USA - YL17G07_0 | ecosystem: Environmental > Aquatic > Freshwater > Lake > Sediment | place: USA: Wyoming | collected... | reverse complement strand
CCAGACCGGACAGCCTTTTTCGCCTTGCCCTTGTTGACCTTGCCCTTGTTTACCTTGGCCTTGGCCTTGGCCTTGGGCCGCTGGCCTTTGGCGGCCTTTGCGGGACGCTTTTCGCGGCTTGAGGCGGTTTTTCCGGTCTTTTTGCGGGCCTTTTCAGGAGCCTTGGCGTTGGCTTTCGCCCCCCCGCGCAGAATTCCGTCGATCGCGGCGGCGACCTCTGGCACCGGCGCCATGCCATCGACCGTCTTTAACTGTCTTTTCATGGCGTAATAGATGACGAGCGGCGCGGTCTGGTCCCGGTAGGCTTTAAGCCGCAAACGCAGCACATCCGCATTGTCATCGGCCCGCAACGCCTCGCCCCGCGCCGTCATTTCGGCGACGCGATTCTCGATGCGCCTGAGCAGAATGCCCTCATCCACCTTGAGTTCGATCACGGCGTCGAGCTTGAGGCCCCTCGCGAATAGCATCCGGTCGAGCGCCTGGGCCTGCGGCACCGTGCGCGGAAAACCGTCGAGGATGAAGCCCTTGCGCGCGTCCGGCTCGTCGATGCGGGCGGAGATGATCTCGACCACGACCTCGTCGGGAACAAGTTGTCCGCGCGCAATGATATCCTTAGCGCGCAGCCCAACCGGCATGCCGGCGCGCGCCGCCGCACGCAGCATCTCGCCCGATGACAGGTGGACGATGCCGTATTTGTTCACTAGACGCTGGGCCTGGGTACCCTTGCCTGCGCCCGGAGGCCCAAGAAGAATCAACCTCATCGACGCCGTCCCCGCAGCTTCGAGCGTTTGATAAGTCCCTCATACTGATGCGCCAGCAGATAACCCTGCACCTGCGCAACCGTGTCCATGGTGACACTCACCACAATCAGCAGCGAGGTGCCGCCAAAGTAGAACGGCACCGCCGCGTACGAGATCAGAAGCTCCGGCAGAAGACAGACGATGGCGAGATAGGCCGCCCCGAGCACCGTGATACGCGTGAGCACATAATCGATATGCTCGGCCGTGCGCTCGCCCGGCCGGATGCCGGGAATAAATCCGCCATGTTTTTTGAGATTGTCGGCGGTTTCCGTCGGATTGAACACGATCGCCGTATAGAAGAAGGCGAAGAAGACGATGAGCGCGATATAGAAGATGAGAAACAGCGGACGACCGTGACCGAGCTGCGTCACGATAGCCTGAAACCACTCCGGCCCCTGCCCGGCGTTGAAGTTGGCGACTGTCGTCGGCAACAGCAGCAGCGAGGAAGCAAAGATCGGCGGGATCACGCCCGAGGTGTTGAGCTTGAGCGGCAAATGCGACGACTGGCCCTCGAACATCCGGTTGCCGACCTGGCGCTTGGGATACTGGATCAGCAGCCGGCGCTGCGCGCGCTCGATGAATACGATAAAGCCGATCACCACGACGGCCATGACGATCACGAGCAGGATGAGACCCGTCGATAACGCGCCTTGCCGTCCGAGCTCCAGGGTGCCGGCGATCGCCGAAGGCAGCTCGGCCACGATGCCGGAGAGGATGATGAGCGAGATGCCGTTGCCGATGCCGCGCGCGGTGATCTGCTCGCCGAGCCACATCAGGAACATGGTGCCGCCCGTGAGCGTAATCGCGGTCGTGATGCGGAAGAAAATGCCGGGATCGGTCGCCACATTGCCGGCGCCCTCGAGTCCCATCGCAATGCCGTAAGCCTGGAACACGGCCAGAAACACCGTCAGGTAACGCGTATACTGGTTCATGACCTTGCGGCCCTGCTCGCCCTCTTTCTTCAACTGTTCGAGCGTGGGCGACACCGTCGTCATCAGCTGGATGATGATCGAGGCCGAGATGTAGGGCATGATGTTGAGCGCGAAGATCGCCAGGCGATGGATGCCGCCGCCCGCGAACATGTTGAACATGCCGAGGATGCCGCCAGCCTGCGTACGGAAAATCTGTTCCCATGCAGCCGGATCGATACCGGGCAGCGGAATGTAGGTCCCGAGCCGATAGACCAGCAGCGCGCCAAGCGTAAACCAGATGCGCTTCTTCAGCTCCTCCGCCTTGGCAAAGGCTGAGAAGTTGAGATTGGCGGCCAATTGTTCCGCTGCAGAAGCCATTTTCGCGACTCCGGTATCCGCCCGAAAGGACGGTCCCGCCTATATAGGCGTCAGGCGGCCTTTTCGCTCGACTCGTCTTTCGGCTTGAGGATTTTCACCGATCCACCAGCCTTCTCGACCGCGGCCACGGCCGATTTCGAAGCGCCATAAACCGCAAACTGCACCTTGGCCTTAATCTCGCCATTGCCAAGCAGGCGAACGCCGGCCTTGGCCCGCCGCAGCACGCCGGCCTTGACCAGTGCAGCGGCGTCGACCACCGCCTTGGCATCGAGCCGGCCCTGATCGATGGCCTCCTGCACGCGGCCGAGGTTGGTCTCGTTGAGCTTGAGCGCGAAAATGTTGTTGAAGCCGCGCTTCGGCAACCGGCGATGCAGCGGCATCTGGCCGCCCTCGAAGCCCTTGATGCGCACGCCCGAGCGCGCGGTCTGACCCTTGCCGCCGCGGCCGCCGGTCTTGCCCGTGCCGGAGCCGATGCCGCGGCCGATGCGGGTGCGGTTCTTGCGCGCGCCCGCCCTGTCGGCGATTTCGTTCAATTTCATGACGCGGCTCTCCTTACTTCTCTTTACTTCTCTCCGACCACGCGGACGAGATGTTTGACTTTCCTGATCATGCCGCGGGTCGCCGGATTATCGGGCAACGCGGCGATCCGGCCGATGCGATTGAGATTCAGGCCGATCAGCGTCTCGCGCTGACTGTGCTCGCGGCGAATCGCGCTTCTGATCTGCTCGACTTTGACGATCTTATTCGTGGTGGCCATGATCATTATCCGCGCGGTTGACGCGCTCCTCACTCGGCGTCTGTTGTTTCGGCACCGGCATCGCGGCGTCGCGACTGCAAGGCCGAAACCTTGATGTTGCGTCGCGCCGCGACCGAGCGCGGGCTGTCCTGATGCTTCAATGCATCGAAGGTTGCGCGCACCATGTTGTAGGGGTTGGAGGAGCCGATCGACTTCGCCACCACATCCTGCATGCCGAGCGTCTCGAACACCGCACGCATCGGTCCGCCGGCGATAATGCCGGTGCCGGGAGGAGCGGCGCGCAGATAAACCTTGCCGGCGCCATGGCGGCCGAACACGTCATGATGGAGCGTGCGGCCCTCACGCAGCGGAACGCGCGTGAGACTGCGCTTGGCTGCCTCGGTCGCCTTGCGGATCGCCTCGGGAACCTCGCGCGCTTTACCATGGCCGAAACCGACGCGGCCCTTCAGGTCGCCCACGACCACGAGCGCGGCAAAGCCGAAGCGCCGGCCGCCCTTCACCACCTTGGCGACACGGTTGATGTGAACGAGTTTTTCGGTGAACTCGCTGTCCCGCTCCTGGCGATCACGGTCGCGTGCTGCACGTGCCATATTGATTATCCGATCCGGTTTTTAGCTCTGTTCATCACTCTTGCTTCAGAATTTCAGTCCGCCTTCGCGCGCCGCGTCCGCGAGCGCCTTGACCCGGCCGTGGTAAAGGTAGCTGCCGCGGTCGAACACCACATCCTTGACGCCCTTGGCGCTGGCGCGTTCGGCAAGAAGCTTGCCGACCGCTTTCGCCGCCGCGACATTGGCGCCACTCTTGATCGAAGCGCGCATCTCCTTCTCAAGCGTAGAGGCGGAAACGATCGTCTCGCCGCGGATGTCATCGATCAGCTGCGCATAGATATTCTTGGCGGAGCGATGCACCGAAAGACGCGGACGCCCACGAGCGGCAAGCTTGACCACCCGGCGCACGCGGCCCTTACGCCGCATAATCTGTTTCGCAAGCTTGCCCATCGAACGCTCCAGTTACTTCTTCTTGCCTTCCTTACGGAAGATATATTCATCGTTGTATTTCACGCCCTTGCCTTTGTAAGGCTCGGGCTTACGAAAACCACGAATGTCGGCCGCGACCTGGCCGACTTTCTGCCGGTCGATGCCGGTGATGACGATCTCGGTCGGCTTAGGCGTTGCGATCACGATCCCATCCGGAATTGGGAACAGCACTTCGTGGCTATAGCCGAGAGAAATCTGCAGGTTCTTGCCCTGGAGCGCGGCGCGGTAGCCGACGCCATTGATATCAAGCCGCCGTTCGAAGCCCTTGGTAACGCCGGTGATGAGATTGGCGACGAGCGTGCGCGAAGTCCCCCACATCGAACGGGCACGTTTGGTCTCGCTACGGGGATCAAGCTTGACCCCGCCGCCCTCCATCTTGGCGACGATCTCGTCCGGCAGAACGATCTGCATGGCCCCTTTTGGGCCTTTGACCTTGACCGTTTGTCCCTCGACATTCGCCGTCACGCCCGAGGGAACCGGAACCGCCTTCTTGCCAATGCGTGACATATCACCGTTCCTCAGAATACCGTGCACAGAACTTCGCCGCCGACATTGGCGTCGCGCGCGGCGTGATCAGCCATCACACCCTTGGGCGTCGATACGATAGCGACGCCGAGTCCGTTGTTGATGCGCGGAAGGCTATCCACCGAGGAATAGACCCGCCGCCCCGGCTTGGAGACCCGCGAGATTTCGCGGATCACCGGCGCACCGTCGAAATACTTGAGTTCGATCTCGAATTCGGTACGGCCGTCCTTGTGTTCAACCGAGGCATAGTCGCGGATATAGCCCTCGGTCTTGAGCACATCGAGCACGCGCGCGCGCAGCTTTGAACCAGGCGTCGACACCTTCGACTTTTTGCGGTCCTGCGCATTGCGGATGCGCGTGATCATATCGCCGATCGGATCATTCATTGCCATTGTGCGATCCTCCTCACCAGCTCGACTTGACGAGGCCGGGGATCAGGCCCTTGGAACCGAACTCGCGCAACGCAATACGGCTCATCTTGAGCTTGCGATAATAAGCGTGCGGACGCCCGGTGATCTCGCACCGATTGTGAACGCGGTTCGGCGACGAGTTGCGCGGCAATTCGGCAAGCTTGAGGGAAGCGGCGAAACGCTCCTCCATCGGCCGCGTTTTGTCGCGCGAAATCTCTTTTAGCCGGGAGCGCCGGCCGGAAAACTTTTTCACAAGCCTTTGCCGCCGGTTATTCTTCTCAATCGAACTTTTCTTCGCCATTCTGGTCTCCTTGACCTTTCCGCGTCTGAGGACGGCTATGAAGCCGGCTCACTGCCGGAACGGGAAATTAAAGCCGGTAAGTAAAGCGCGCGCCTCTTCGTCGGTTCGCGCCGTCGTGCAGACGGTGATGTCCATGCCCCAGACATCGGCTGCTTTGTCGAAGTCGATCTCCGGAAACACGATGTGTTCCTTGATGCCAAGCGTGTAGTTTCCATACCCATCGAAGCTCTTCGGATTGAGCCCGCGAAAGTCGCGGATGCGGGGCAGCGCGATATTCACCAACCGGTCGATAAATTCGTACATGCGCGTTTTGCGCAGCGTCACCTTGCAACCGATCGGCTGATTATCGCGCAGCTTGAAGTTGGCGATGGATTTGCGCGAAATGGTAATGATCGCCTTCTGACCGGCGATAAGGCTCAGATCGTTAGCAGCCTGCTCGACCTTCTTGCGGTCGCTAGCGCCCTCGCCCACACCCATGTTGACCACGATCTTATCGACCGTCGGTACCTCGAACCTGTTCTTGTAGCCGAATTGCTCAACCAATTTCTTGCGCACCACGTCCTCGTAATGAGTCTTGAGGTACGGAATCACGCGCGGCTCTGGCTCGCGCGGCTTTTTTTCCTTCGGAGCAGCAGCCGCTGCCGCCGCCTGGGCCTTGTCGGCCTTCGGCGTCTTGACTGGCTTGGCGGCCTGCTCGGCCTTCGCGGGCTTCTTGCCCTCGGTTTTTTCTTTCTCAGCCATCGATCTCAGCTCCCGAACGCTTGGCGAAGCGCACCTTGCGATCCCCGACCACCTTGAAGCCGACACGGGTCGGCTTTCCGTCCTTCGGGTCGGCAAGCGCGATGTTGGACAGGTGAATCGAAGACTCCTTGGAGATGATTCCACCTTCCTGCGTCGCGGACTGTTTCTGGTGACGCTTGACCATGTTGACGCCGCGCACGAGCGCGCGGCCCTCGGCGGGGCGCACTTCGATCACCTCGCCGGCACGGCCCCTATCACGGCCAGTGAGCACGACGACCTTGTCGCCCTTTTTGATTTTGGCGGCCATCACAGCACCTCCGGCGCAAGCGAGATGATCTTCATGTGATTCTTGGCGCGCAGTTCACGCGGCACGGGTCCGAAGATGCGCGTTCCGACCGGCTCCATCTGCGGAGTGATCAGGACCGCGGCATTGCGGTCGAAGCGAATGATCGAGCCGTCAGCCCGGCGAATATCCTTGGCCACTCGCACCACCACCGCCTTCATCACGTCGCCCTTCTTCACGCGCCCACGCGGAATCGCTTCCTTGACCGACACGACAATGACGTCGCCGATGGTCGCATATCTGCGCTTCGAGCCGCCCAGCACTTTGATGCACATGACGCGACGCGCGCCGGAATTATCCGCGACGTCGAGATTGGTTTGCATCTGAATCATGAGGCGCCTCGTTCTTTCTTGTGTGCGCGTGCTGCGCTCACTTCGCCTTTTTTTCGTCCTGGACCACGGCCCAGCGCTTGAGTTTCGAGATCGGGCTGTGTTCCACGATCCACACTGTTTCGCCGACTTTGCATACGTTCTTCTCGTCGTGGGCGTAGTACTTCTTCGATCGCCGCACCGTTTTCTTCATCACAGGATGCGTGAAACGGCGCTCGACACGGACAACAATGGTTTTGTCCTGCTTGTCGCTGACGACGACGCCTTGGAGCATTCGCTTCGGCATCCTTGGATCTCCTTAAGACTTTGGCTGCGCCGCGCGTTTTTCACGCGCGATCGTACGGACGCGGGCAATATCGCGGCGAACTTCGCGCACGCGGGAAGTATTTTCGATCTGACCTGTCGCCCGCTGGAAGCGCAGGTTAAATTTCTCCTTCTTGAGCTTGAGCACCTCGTCGTCGAGCTGATCGACGCTCATTGCCCGGAGATCGCCTGGTTTTAACATGACAGATTCCTCAAGCCTCATTCCGCGATACGTTCGATGAAGCGCGTCTTGATCGGCAGCTTGGCCGCCGCGAGCGAGAGCGCCTCACGCGCGAGCTGCGCCGTCACGCCATCGATTTCGAACATGATGCGTCCGGGCTTGACCCGGCACGCCCAGAATTCCGTGGTGCCCTTGCCCTTGCCCATGCGCACTTCAATTGGTTTCTTCGACACCGGCACGTCCGGATAGACGCGAATCCAGACGCGGCCGAAACGCTTCATATGGCGCGTCATGGCGCGCCGCGCCGCCTCGATCTGGCGCGCGGTCACCCGCTCCGGCTCGAGCGCCTTGAGCCCGAACTGGCCAAAGGCGAGCGAGTTCGCGCTGGTGGCAAGGCCGTGAATACGGCCCTTGTGCGCCTTGCGGAATTTGGTGCGCGCCGGTTGCAGCATGACTGATGGCCTTCTCTCTTTCCTGTCTCTCGTTCAGATGTTCGGTCGTAAATTCAGGTCTAAGCCCGGTTTCAGGTTCGGTTCCAGGTTTGGTTCCAGGTTCGGTCGCAAGTTCAGTTGTTCAGATGTGCAGGTGTTCAGTAACTCATTCAGATGTTCAGTCCGTGTCGCGGCGCGGACGTCCCCCCGTCTCCCCCTCCGCCATCTTCTTGTCCTGAGCCATGGGGTCGTGCTCCAATATTTCGCCCTTGAAAATCCACACCTTGACCCCGCAGGTACCATAAGTCGTAAAGGCCGTGGCGACGCCATAATCGATGTCGGCGCGCAGCGTGTGCAGTGGCACGCGGCCTTCGCGATACCACTCCATGCGCGCGATCTCAGCACCGCCGAGGCGACCAGAACAATTGATGCGAATGCCGTCAGCGCCAAGCCGCATCGCCGACTGCACCGCACGTTTCATGGCACGGCGGAAGGCCACGCGCCGTTCGAGCTGCTGGGCGATCGACTCGGCCACGAGCTGGGCATCCAGTTCGGGTTTCCTTATCTCAATGATGTTGATGACCACATCGGAGTCGGTAAGTTCGGCGACTCGTTTGCGCAGCTTTTCGATGTCGGCACCCTTCTTGCCGATAACGACGCCAGGCCGCGCCGAATGGATGGTCACGCGGCACTTCTTGTGCGGCCGCTCGATCACGATTTTCGACACTGCCGCCTGCTTGAGCTGCTCCGACAAATCCTTACGGATCTTTATATCCTCGTGCAGCAGCTTGCCGTACTCGTTCTTACCGGCGAACCAGCGCGAGTCCCACGTACGGTTGATCCCAAGCCGTAGGCCAACCGGATTGACTTTCTGACCCATTCGTCTCTCTCCGACCCTACGCTCTTGCCTCGACCTGACGCACAACGATGGTCAGGTGCGAAAACGGCTTCATGATGCCTCCCATCCGTCCGCGTCCTCGCGGATGGAAGCGCTTGATAACCAGTCCTTTGCCCACATGCGCCTCGGCGACGACGAGATCGTCGACATCGAGATCGTGGTTGTTCTCCGCGTTGGCGATTGCGGATTCCAAGCACTTGCGCACATCTTTGGCGATGCGCTTGCGCGAAAATTCAAGATCGGCGAGCGCAGTTGCAACCTTCTTGCCACGGATCAGCTGCGCCACCAGATTGAGCTTCTGGGGCGACACCCGCAGCATGCGAGATACCGATTTGGCCTCGTTTTCGGCGAGGCTGCGAGGACGTTTCTTCTTACTCATCCTTCACTCCTTGCCTCACGCTGACGCTGCCGGAGCTGCGGGCGCCGGTGCGCCAAGCGCAGCCGGAGTAGCAGTACGTTTTGCCTTGCGATCCGATGAATGGCCATAAAATGTACGGGTCGGCGCAAACTCGCCGAACTTGTGGCCAACCATCTCCTCGGTGACCATGACCGGAATGTGCTTGTGGCCGTTATAGACCCCGAAGATGAGACCGACGAACTGTGGCAGGATAGTCGAGCGCCGACTCCAAATGCGAATCATCTCATGGCGGCCAGACTGCCGTGCCGCCTCTGCTTTCTTGAGCATGAAGCCGTCGACAAACGGCCCCTTCCATATCGAACGCGCCATGACGTGCCTTCCTTACTTCTTCTTCTTCCGCGCGTGGCGGTTCGAAATGATGAACTTGGTGGTTGACTTGTTGTTGCGGGTCTTCTTGCCTTTGGTCGGGAAACCCCATGGCGTCACCGGATGACGGCCACCAGAGGTGCGACCTTCACCGCCACCATGAGGATGATCGACCGGATTCATCGACACACCGCGATTGTGAGGGCGGAAACCCATCCAGCGCTTACGTCCGGCTTTCCCGATAGAAATATTCATGTGGTCGGGGTTCGACACCGCGCCGACCGTCGCCATGCAGCGGCCGTGAATGAGGCGCTGCTCGCCAGAATTGAGCCGCAGAATGACGTAGTCCGCATCGCGGCCGACGATCTGCGTATAAGCGCCGGCTGAGCGCGCTAGCTGGCCGCCCTTGCCGATCTTCATCTCGACGTTATGCACGATCGTCCCGATCGGCATGTTGCTGAGCGGCATGGCATTGCCCGGTTTCACGTCGACGTGTTCGCCGGAAACGATGGTGTCGCCCACATTGAGCCGCTGCGGCGCGAGAATATAGGCGATCTCGCCGTCATTGTATTTGATCAGAGCGATAAAACCCGAACGGTTTGGATCATACTCGATACGCTCAACCTGCGCCGGCTGGTCGAACTTCCTGCGCTGGAAATCGACGACGCGGAAAGTCTTCTTGTGACCGCCGCCGCGGAAGCGCACGGTGATACGGCCGTTGGAATTGCGCCCGCCGGAGGAGTGCTTGCCCTCGGTCAGCGCCTTGACCGGCTTACCTTTATAAAGACCCGAACGATCGACGATGACGAGCTGACGCTGGCTCGGCGTAGTCGGTTTGAAAGCCTTGAGTGCCATCCTGCTGCTCCCGACCCCTTAGAGACCCGTCGTCACGTCGATCTTGTGGCCCTCTTCGAGGGTCACGATCGCTTTCTTGACGTCCGACTGCTTGCCGCGCCGGCCACGGAACAATTTATGCTTGCCCTTGCGAATAAGCGTGTTGACGCTCTTGACCTTAACGTCGAAGAGCTTCTCGACTGCTTCCTTGATCTGCGGCTTGGTAGCCGTGGGGCGAACCTTGAACACAACCTGATTTTTCTCGGAGGCCATTGTGGCCTTCTCGGTGATTATCGGGCCAGTGATGACGTCGTAATGGCGCGGATCGTTCGTTGTCATTTGAATCGCGCCTCCAACGCATCGAGCGCGGCCTTGGTCAGCACAAGCTTGTTACGCCGCAAAATATCGTAGACGTTGATGCCCTGAACCGGCAACACGTCGATGTTTGGGATATTGCGCGCCGCACGTTGAAAATTCTGTTCGATCGCCGCACCATCGACAATCAGCGCATTGCTGAGCCCGAGCTTCTCGAAACGCTCAGCTAAAGCGCCGGTCTTGGCGTCCTTCATTTCAGCCTTGTCGATCACGATGATGCCACCATCTTTCGCCTTGGCGGAAAGCGCATGCTTGAGTGCAAGCGAGCGCACCTTTTTCGGCAAACCAATTTCATGACTTCTCACGACCGGACCGAATGAACGGCCACCGCCGCGGAAGAGATTGACTCGCGCGGAGCCATGACGGGCGCCGCCGGTGCCCTTCTGAGCGTTCAATTTCTTTCCAGTGCGCCAGATATCGGCCCGGTTCTTGACCGCGTGAGTGCCGGCCCGGCGTTTGGCGAGCTGCCAGACGACGCAGCGCTGGATAAGATCGGAACGTGGATCGAGCCCGAAGATGGCATCGTTGACCGTAACGGAGCCCGCCGCCTTGCCGTCGAGAGTTGTGACTTTCATTTCCATGTCACGCACTCTCCTTGGCGACCGCTTCGGCCTTCTCGGCGGGCGCGGAAGCCGCAGCTTCCGGCAACTTGAATTTGCCGGGCTTGGGCGCGTCCTTATGCAGCGCTTTCTTCACCGCATCACGCATGGTGATCCAGCCACCCTTGGCACCGGGCACAGAGCCCTCGACCAAGATGAGGCCACGCGCGGGATCGGTCTGCACCACCTTGAGATTGAGCGTAGTAACACGCTCGACGCCCATGTGGCCCGCCATTTTCTTGTTCTTAAAGGTCTTGCCCGGGTCCTGACGGCCGCCAGTCGAGCCGAGCGAACGGTGCGAAACCGAAACGCCGTGCGAAGCGCGCAGACCCGCAAAGTTCCAGCGCTTCATGACACCCGCGAAGCCCTTACCAATCGAGGTGCCGGTCACATCGACATATTGCCCCACGACGAAATGATCGGCGGTAATTTCGGCACCCACCGGGATTAGCGCGTCCTCGCTCACGCGGAACTCCGCAACCCTTCGCTTGGGTTCGACCTTGGCGACGGCAAAGTGGCCGCGCTCGGCTTTGCTGACGTTCTTCACCTTGCGGCCACCCGCGCCTAGCTGAAGCGCGACGTAGCCGTTCTTATCCTTGCTGCGGTGAGCCACGACCTGACATTGCCCGAGCCGTAACACCGTTACGGACACGTGCTCGCCGGCGTCAGTAAAGACGCGGGTCATACCAACCTTCTGCGCGATCACTCCGGAACGCATCGCGTTTCCCCGTTACCTTTTCCTGCCCAACTTAAAGCTTGATCTCGACATCCACGCCGGCTGCGAGGTCGAGCTTCATCAGCGCATCGACTGTCTGCGGCGTTGGATCGACGATATCGAGCAGGCGCTTGTGTGTACGTATTTCGAATTGCTCGCGGCTCGTCTTGTCGATGTGCGGCGAGCGGTTAACCGTGAATTTCTCGATCTTGGTCGGCAACGGAATCGGACCGCGGACCTGCGCGCCCGTGCGCTTGGCCGTATTGACGATCTCACGCGTCGACGCATCGAGGATGCGGTGATCGAACGCCTTGAGCCGGATCCGGATATTTTGCCCGTTCATGTATTAACTCCAAGCCGTGAGGCGCGGACATCCGCGCCTCGCGAAGTTGTATTCACTCAATAATGCTGGCGACGACGCCGGCGCCCACGGTACGGCCGCCCTCGCGGATCGCGAAGCGCAGCTTCTCCTCCATCGCGATCGGAACGATCAGCGTGACCTCCATCGCGATGTTATCGCCGGGCATCACCATCTCGGTGCCCTCCGGCAACGTCACAACCCCCGTCACGTCCGTCGTCCGGAAGTAAAACTGCGGCCGGTAATTGGCGAAGAACGGCGTATGACGCCCGCCCTCCTCCTTGGTCAGAATATAGGCCTCCGCCTTGAACTTGGTGTGCGGCTTCACCGTACCCGGCTTGCACAGCACCTGACCGCGCTCCACTTCCTCGCGCTTGGTCCCGCGCAACAGCACCCCGATATTGTCCCCCGCCTCGCCCTGGTCGAGCAGCTTGCGGAACATCTCGACCCCGGTCACCACCGTCTTCTGCGTCGCACGGATGCCCACGATCTCAACTTCCTCGCCGACCTTGACGATCCCGCGCTCCACCCGGCCCGTGCACACCGTGCCGCGGCCCGAAATCGAAAATACGTCCTCGACCGGCATCAGGAACGGCTGGTCCTTCGGACGGTCCGGCTGCGGGATGGCCTCGTCCACCGCCTTCATCAGCGCCAGAATCGCTTCCTTGCCGAGCTTGGGGTCCTTGTCCTCCAGCGCGCACAGCGCCGAGCCCTTGATGATCGGGATCTTGTCGCCCGGGTAATTGTACTTCGACAACAGCTCCCGCACCTCAAGCTCCACCAGCTCCAGAAGCTCGGGGTCGTCCACCATGTCCACCTTGTTCAGAAACACCACCAGCGCCGGAACGCCAACCTGCCGCGCCAGAAGGATGTGCTCGCGCGTCTGCGGCATCGGGCCGTCCGCCGCCGACACCACCAGGATCGCGCCGTCCATCTGCGCCGCCCCCGTGATCATGTTCTTCACGTAGTCGGCGTGGCCGGGGCAGTCCACGTGCGCGTAATGACGCTTGTCGGTCTCGTATTCGACATGCGCCGTCGCAATCGTGATCCCGCGCGCCTTCTCCTCCGGCGCCTTGTCAATCTGGTCGTACGCCGTGTAGGTCGCCAGGCCCTTCTCCGCCAGAACCTTGGTGATCGCCGCCGTCAGCGACGTCTTGCCGTGGTCAACGTGGCCAATCGTCCCCACGTTGCAATGCGGCTTCGTTCGTGCAAATTTTTCCTTGGCCATTGGACTCTCCGTTGCCGATAGTTACGGCGATAGATAGACTTGTTATTACCTGTTCCGTCAGGCGTACTTCGCCTGAACTTCCTGCGCGACGTTTTGCGGAACCTGCTCGTAGTGATCGAACTGCATCGTGAAAGTGGCGCGCCCCTGACTCATGGAGCGTAACGTATTGACGTAGCCGAACATGTTGGCGAGCGGCACCATCGCGTTGATGACGTTGGCATTGCCACGCATATCCTGGCCCTGGATCTGGCCGCGCCGCGAATTGAGATCGCCGATGACCCCACCGGTATAATCCTCGGGTGTCACCACCTCCACCTTCATGATCGGCTCGAGCAGCACCGAGCCGCCCTTCTGCAGTCCTTCACGCAACGCCGCGCGCGCGCAGATTTCGAACGCAAGCGCCGATGAATCGACGTCGTGATAGCGGCCATCGATCAGGGTGACCTTAAGATCAACCACCGGGAAACCGGCAAGGATACCGGCCCCGAGGACCGACTCAAGGCCCTTCTCCACGCCCGGGATGAACTCTCTCGGCACCGCGCCGCCGACAATATCATTCTCGAACACAAAGCCGCTGCCGGCCGGCAGGGGCTCGCAGACGATCTTGATCTGAGCGAACTGGCCGGTGCCGCCGGTCTGCTTCTTGTGCTGATGGTCGATGGTGACTGACTTGCTGATCCGCTCGCGGTAGGCGACCTGCGGTGCGCCGATGTTGGCGTCGACTTTGTAAGTACGCCTGAGGATATCGACCTTGATGTCGAGATGCAGCTCGCCCATACCCTTGAGGATGGTCTGGCCGCTTTCCGGATCGGTAGAAACGCGGAATGAGGGATCTTCAGCGGCGAGCTTGGCGAGCGCAACACCGAGCTTCTCCTGGTCGGCCTTCGACTTTGGCTCGATCGCGATCTCGATGACCGGATCGGGGAATTCCATCTTTTCGAGAACCACTTGCTTTTGCGCGTCGCACAGCGTGTCGCCGGTGCGCGCTTCCTTCAAACCCGCCAGCGCGACAATGTCGCCGGAATAGGCTTCCTTGATGTCCTCGCGGTTGTTCGCATGCATCAGCAGCATGCGGCCGATGCGCTCCTTGCGGTCGCGCGTCGAATTGACGACGCCGGTGCCGCTGGTGAGCGTGCCGGAATAAATACGGCAGAATGTAATCGTGCCGACATAAGGATCGTCCATGATCTTGAACGCGAGCAGTGCCAACGGCTCCTTGTCGTCGGGCTTGCGCACGACCTCATTGCCCTTGTCGTCAATCCCCATGATCGGCGGCACGTCGAGCGGCGACGGCAGATAGTCGACGACGGCGTCGAGTAGCGGCTGCACACCCTTGTTCTTGAACGCGGAACCGCACAGCACTGGAAAGAATGCGCCGGTGATAACCGCCTTGCGAATGAGCCCCTTGAGCGTGGCCTCGTCAGGCTCGATGCCGTCGAGGTATTTCGCCATGACGTCATTGTCGAGATCGACTGCGGCCTCGATCATCTTCTCGCGGTATTCCTTGGCCTGATCGAGCATATCGGCCGGGATATCTTCATCGTGGTATTTCGCGCCCAGCCCTTCATCGTCCCAGATGACCGCTTTCATGCGCACCAGATCGATCAGGCCCTTGAACTGGCTCTCGGAACCGATCGGGAGCTGGACCGCAATCGGCTTAGCACCGAGGCGATCGACGATATCCTTCAGGCATTGGAAGAAATCCGCACCGACCTTGTCCATCTTGTTGGCGAACACGATGCGCGGGACTTTGTACTTGTCGCCCTGACGCCATACGGTCTCGGTCTGCGGCTCGACGCCCTGGTTTGAGTCGAGCACACAGACGGCGCCGTCGAGCACGCGCAGCGAACGCTCGACCTCAATGGTGAAATCGACATGGCCAGGCGTATCGATGATGTTGAGCCGCTTGCCCTTCCAGAACGCGGTGGTCGCGGCCGACGTGATGGTGATGCCGCGCTCCTGCTCTTGCTCCATCCAGTCCATCGTCGCGGCGCCTTCGTGCACCTCGCCTATTTTGTGGCTCTTACCGGTATAATAGAGAATCCGCTCAGTCGTCGTCGTCTTCCCGGCATCAATGTGAGCCATGATGCCGAAGTTGCGGTAATCCTTTATCGGGTGGACGCGAGCCATTTATCTAATTTCCTTCGGCTTTCCGTTCGCCTTACCAGCGGTAATGCGAGAATGCGCGATTGGCCTCAGCCATCTTATGCGTGTCCTCGCGCTTCTTGACGGCGTTTCCCCGGTTATTCGATGCATCGAGCAGTTCAGCGGAGAGCCGCTCCGTCATTGTCTTTTCATTGCGTTCGCGCGCGGCCGTGATGATCCAGCGGATGCCGAGCGCCTGCCGGCGGTCGTTACGCACCTCGACCGGAACCTGATAGGTCGCGCCGCCAACGCGGCGAGAGCGAACCTCGATCGAAGGCATCACATTGTCGAGCGCCTGCTGGAATACACCGACCGGATTCTGCTTGGTCTTGCCCTCGATCAAATCGAGCGCGCCGTAGACGATCTGCTCGGCAACCGATTTCTTGCCCTGATACATGACCGAGTTCATGAACTTGGTCACAACCATGTTCCCGAATTTGGGATCCGGAAGAACTTCACGTTTCTCTGCGCCGTGACGCCGGGACATGA
>Ga0315281_10007106_pt1 | contig 15814 bp, 13 predicted proteins | sample YL17G07_0_MG_FD_204540 | JGI IMG/M metagenome (GOLD analysis project Ga0315281, IMG submission 204540) | Sediment microbial communities from Yellowstone Lake, YNP, Wyoming, USA - YL17G07_0 | ecosystem: Environmental > Aquatic > Freshwater > Lake > Sediment | place: USA: Wyoming | collected... | reverse complement strand
AAACGCGAAGACGAAGAAGAGTTCGAAGGGCAAAACAAAAAGAGACGCACCGAAAGAGAGAATCAGCAGTGACGTCAAGAGAAGCAAAATGACCAGACTCTTGTGAGGGAGTTTGGTGCCGCATTTCGGACAGCTCATATTCTGCTTTCCCTGCAATTGTGAATGAAGTTGAACTAATTCTTGGTGATAATATAACTACGCTGCGCCAGTCTGAGTGTGATTGCAATCATTAAGGTCCTCGGAATGTGATTACCGTTCGAGGCCGTGACCGAAGCCCGCCCAAGACCGAGAGAAGCAACAACTCAGTTCACGAAATTCTCAATTCCCAAGCCTGCGTTCCCTCCAATCAAGTGAAAACATTGAGGCAAAAACGGATAATTGTGTATTCATTGCCTTTGCACCACAATTTTCTTAATTTTGTTTATGCGCCACATACACCCCTCTTTTTGCCAGCATAGTAGCCTTAAATTCCTCGCGCTTACCGGCATTTTCTTTTTGCTGATTGTTTCTGACTTATCCAGGCTGTACGGTCAAAATAAGATTATCGTTCGTCCGCGATTCGCGGATTATAGCGAGAGCCGCCGGGATATTGTTCCAACGAAAAAACTGGTAAGGCCAAAAATCGGTCTGGTGCTGAGCGGCGGCGGAATGCGGGGGGTCGCCCATGTTGGAGTTCTTAAAGCATTGGAGGAAAGCCATATTCCTATCGACCTCATTGTTGGATCGAGCATCGGCAGCCTTGTAGGAGGATTATACGCATCGGGGTACTCCACCGATCAATTGCAGACACTTGTTGATACGACGAATTGGGTTGACGTTCTTTCCTTTGCGGACGAAGCGGACCGGACGACGTTATTTGTCGGCCAGAAGCAAACCGCCGACAAAAATCTTATTACAATTCGGTTCGACGGCCTTACGCCGGTGATTCCGTCTTCGTTATCCAGCGGACAGCGATTGACTAATTTCATCAACCAGGTAGCCCTCCAAGGAATCTACCATCCGAACCAATCATTTGATGATTTGAAGATCCCCTTTCGTGCCGTTGCCACAGATCTTGTTACAGGAAAAAGAGTAGTGCTCGCTTCGGGCAATCTTGCAGAAGCAATCCGCGCGAGTATCACAGTCCCTCTTTTATACAGCTCGATCAACAGAGACTCGCAGCAACTCACCGACGGCGGACTGATCTCAAATATCCCTGTGGAAGTTGCCCGCGAGATGAACATGGACATTATCATTGCCGTGGATGTCTCGAGCCCGCTCCGGAATGCCAACCAGTTGCATGCGCCGTGGGAAATCGCTGATCAAATAATCGGCATCATGGCGCAGCTTGCAAACAAGCAATCACTGGAAAAGGCCACGATCGTTATTAAACCCGATTTGGGAAATCATATGGCAGCCGACATCTCCCAGCTCGATTCCCTGGTCGTGAAAGGAGAAGCCGCGGCAACTGCCCTTATGCCTGCCTTGCGGGACAGCATCAAAAACAGACAGTCCGCGGATTATTATTACGGACCGGATGTGGCACAGCTTTCATTCAAGGTATCGGATGTCGATGTGAAGGGTTCCGATATTCCTCAGAGTCTTCAATCGGAAACTCAAGGGTTGACATCACAGGAGAGAGTATCCATCGGACTAATCAAAGAAAGAGTATCCTCGTTGTATTCCCACGGAGACTACAAAGATGTCTACGCCGAAATTACTCTCCACGATTCGACTGCTTCGGTGCGATTTGTGACCGTACTGAACCCCGTGATTCACTCCTTCGAACTTTCAGGCAACTCGTTAATCACGGGGGAAGAGATACTCCCGTTCGTGGACCATTTAAAGGAGAAACCTGCGAACTCTGATTCAACGCGGAGTGCATTGAACAACATCCTCTCGTTGTATCGCGACCGAGGGTATTCTCTGGCCCGCGTGCAGTTCGTAGAGCTCGATTCCGCGAAAGGATTGTTACGCATCGGCATTGACGAAGGCATTATCTATCATATGAGCATTGAGGGGACAACAAAATCACGCGACTGGGTGATCTGGAGAGAGCTTCCCTTCGTCGGTGGAGATATCTTCACAGTCTCAAAAGGCGAACATGCGATCGCAAACATCATGGCGACAAACCTGTTTGAACAAGTTCTGATCGACGTTCGCTACCTAAACGACAAGATTGATCTCGTTATCAAGGCGACGGAAAAAAAATCCGAACTAGTGCGCCTGGGATTGCGAGTCGACAACGAGCGCAACGTGCAACCGTCCATCGAAATCCGCGATGAAAATTTTCTCGGCGCAGCGACCGAGCTCGGGCTGAATTTTGCCGGCGGATTGCGAAATCGAAAATATCTTTTTGAATTCAGGGCAAACCGCATTTTCAACTCGTATTTCACCTTCAATCTAAATTCGTTTTATGACTTAAAAGATATCTTCACGTATATCGACGACCCATCGGTACGGTCACCGACCTCATTCAGCAGACTGCGAATCGGCGAATACCGTCAAATACGCTACGGTGCCGGATTCTCGTTGGGGACGCAGGTCGAACGGTTGGGGTTGGTTACCGCAGAATATAGGATGGAATTCAATCAGATAAAATTCCAGGACGGGATCGGCTACACGCCAGACAAGTTCACGCTTCAAACGCTCAGGCTTCTTTCCACCATCGACACACAGGATCAGTTCCCGTTCGCACGCGCAGGTTCTCTCATGAATATCAATTGGGAAACTGCCTCGTCGTTCGGAGCCGGAGAAATCGGATATTCAAAAATTTTTCTTTCGTACGAGTGGTATTCGACATACTTCGCGCGTCACACACTTCATCCAAAAATTACGTTTGGCTTCGCAGATGAAACGCTGCCGCTTTCCCAGCAGTTCTCGCTTGGCGGAGAAAATTCTTTCTATGGACTATATGAGGACGATTCGAGGGGAAGGCAAATCTTCGTTGTCAATGTAGAGTATCGGATGTTTTTACCCTTCAAGATTTTGTGGGACACGTATTTCAAGATGCGTTACGACTTCGGTTCGATCTGGCCCCAGCAGGAAAACATCACTCTAAGGGATCTTCACCACGGCCTTGGGATTGGGATCGCGATTGACACTCCGGTCGGTCCGGCAAGTATTTCCGTCGGGAGTAGTTTTTATGTCCGGCGGGACTTGTTGACCCAGCCGATTAGTCACGGACCGACGGTAGGATATATCTCGTTCGGATATCAACTCTAGTTGATTTACGAATTTCTGCGCCGAAGGTCGACGACTCCCCACGGGTCTACCGACCCGTAGGGTCGTAGACGACTCGTTGAGCCCATCAGCCTCTGGCTGAGATTGGCGAGTGAGGATTGAAGCCGAGTTCGAAGCAGTTCCGGCTTTGTCGCTTTAGCGCGAAGTGCAAGTCCCGTCGCGAGAAGCATAGACGCCTTACAAAAGCCCCCTCGTCATACCTCCATCCACACTCATCGTCGCACCCGTAATGTAACTCGCTTTTTCCGACGCCAGAAAAGCTACGAGATGCGCTACCTCCTCCGGTGTTCCGTGACGCCCGAGAGGAATCTCTTTTGCCTGCCGCGTTTTATATTCTTCGACAGTCAGGCCGGCACTCGCTGCGCGCGCGAGTGAGAGTTCCTCTTGCCGCTTCGTCATTATGAATCCGGGACACACCGTATTAAACAGTATTCCATCTTTCGCGTACTGGTTGGCAAGAACTCTGTGCAGGCCGATAAGGCCGGGGCGGATCGTCGATGATATGACCAATTCGTTGATCGGCTGTTTTCCCGCAATAGAATTGATCGTGATCACTCTCCCCCACTGTTGTTTCTGCATCAGGGGAAGCACCGCACGCGTCATTCGAATGGTGCTCATCATAGTAAGCTGCACTCCGCGCTCCCACTGTTCGTCAGAGAGATGGTCGAAGGTTTCAACAGGCGGACCACCTGCGTTGTTGATGAGAATATGGATAGTGCCGAATTTCTTGACAACGGCTTTTACTAATCTTTCGACGTCTTTCGGCTTGCTGAGATCGGCTGGAATTGGAAACACCTCCGATCTTGTCCGTGCAGCAAGATCTTTCGCAGTATCAAACAGCGTTTTCTTGTTTCGCGAACAAACGATGACACGCGCGCCTTCCCGTGCTAACACTTCAGCAATTGCTCTTCCGAGTCCCTGACTTGACGCTCCGACCAAAGCAATTTTGTTCTTTAATCCTAAATCCATTGTGCGTGACCTTTGAGATGTTTCGTGGTATGATTAGAGGCTATTTCAATAACAAGCTACCATTCGCCCTTCGACGCTCCCGACTTCGTCGGGATTGCTCAGGGTGAACAGACTCCTTGTTCATCCTGAGTAAGTAAGCGAACGCATCGAAGGATTGGTTAGTCTGTTTTTGAGAAAGCTTTTAATCAAGTTTCTTCCTGAATCGTAACACGCTTGCAGCAAGGATGGTCATGCCCATGGTGAAAAGCATCACCGCTTCGAACCAGAGACTCTGAATTCCGACGCCCTTCAGGATTATAGACCGAACGATTTTAAGATAATACCTCATCGGAATGCCGAGAGAGAGGTATTGCAGCAATGGCGGCATATTCTCGATGGGAAACGCAAAACCTGAAATGTACATCATAGGCATCATGACGAGGAACATCGAAGTCATCATGGCCTGTTGCTGTGTGCGGGAGATTGTAGACACAAAGAGTCCCAGACCAAGTGTGGTCAGAAGAAACAAACCGGTGAGTCCAAAGAGCAACGGTACGCTTCCTTTGATCGGGATCCCGAATCCAAATACCATCACGAGCAGCACAACGCATACGTTGACAACGCCGATGATCGTAAAGGGGATGAGCTTCCCAAGAATAAGCTCCGTGGGAGTAATTGGCGTGACCATGATCTGTTCGAGTGTACCGATCTCTTTTTCCTTCACAATCGCCATCGACGTGAGATTCATCGTCGTGATGAGGAGGATCATCACAAGCACTCCGGGCACCATAAAATTACGGCTTTTCAGCGACGGATTAAACCACGTCCGTAGCTGGGCATTCACACCTCCAACCGATCTGTTCCCTGCAATCAATTCGGCGAGGATTTCGGTTGAGTATTTTCCGATGATCTGACTGACGTACCCCATCGTAATGGCGGCAGCGTTTCCTTCGCTCCCGTCCAGAATCACCTGCACTTTCGCCGACTCCTTCCGGAGGACCTTATCCCCGAATTTTCTCGGAATCACAAGCGCCATCGTCGTCTTATGGTTGTCGAGGTATTGTTGGATCGTGCTGTAGTCTTCGGTCGAATAATCAATCGTGAAGTATCCTGAATTCGTGAACCGCTCGACAAATTCCCTGCTCTCGCGGGTCTTGTCGAGGTCGCAGAGCACCATGGAAATGTTTTTTACGTCGAGCGATGCCGCGAATCCAAGGAAGGTCAATTGCAGTACCGGTGCCACAAAAACAATCGGCAGCAACTTTTTATCTTTAAAGAGTTGTCCGAATTCTTTCTTCAGAAGCGCGAGGATCCGTTGCTTATTCATCGTTCTATCCTAAGGTCTTTTTGAATCTTCGAATGCTGACAAAAAGGACGACAGTAATAAAAATACTCAAGTAGACGATCTGATCCCAAAACGCTTCGAATCCGACGCCTTTAAGGATAATGCCGCGCAGGATGATAAGGTAGAACTTTGCCGGCGTGATATTCGTGATTACTTGGAGCCATATCGGCATGCTGCGGATTGGAAACATGAATCCAGATAAAATTATTGTGGGAAGCATCGACATGAGGGAGGCAAGCTGAAATGCGACCTGCTGGCTGTCGGCGATCGTCGACACGAGAAGCCCGATGCTCAGAGCAGCAATAACGAAGAAGAGTGTGGCGACGAAGAGATCGAATAGGCTTCCTTTCACGACAATATCGAACATGAAATATGCGGCGAGGATGACGAGCGCCGCTGCCACCATCGATATGATCGCATACGGGATCATCTTTCCGACGATCAATTCGACCGACCTGATTGGAGACACGGCAATCTGTTCAATCGTATTCCTCTCTTTCTCTTTCACGATGGAGAGAGATGTCGCGATCACTGCGGTGATTGCGAGAATGAATCCGATGAGCCCCGGCACGAGAAATTTTGCGCTCTTGAGTTCGGGATTGTACCAAATCCGCGCGTCGTACTGAATCGGAATGTAGCTCTTCCGGCCAATCTTGGAAAGATTCTTGAGAATGATTTTTTGGGAATACTGAAGAGTCACCGCTTGAGCGTATCCCACGATTGTCGTTGCCGCATTCGCATCCATACCGTCGACGAGAATCTGGACATCGGCAGCGTTGTTCGAGAGAAGTTTATGGGAAAAGTCCGATGGAATTACAATGGCAACGCGGATTTTCGCGTCGTCGATGAGATCCGTCGCCTCTTCAGTGGAATTCAGATCCCGGACGTAGTCGAAATAGCCGGAGGTAATAAATGAATTGACAAATTCGCGGCTGCGCGGACTTTTCTCTTCATCGATGATAGCCATCCTGATATGCGAGACGTCCAGGTTCAACGCATACCCGTTCAATAGCAGCATCATTGCAGGAACGAGTGTGAGAATCGCAAGAACGCGGCGGTCTCTCCTGATTTGGCGAAATTCTTTTATAATGATCGGTCGCAGGCGGCTGAACATTATGCTCTCATTTTCTGATTGAGATTTATGGACAATCTATTTTCCATCGTGATCAAGCTTCCTGCGTTATGCCGCAGTCTTATTGGACTCTTGGTCCAGCAAATAAATGAAGACATCTTCAAGCGACGGTGTAATCTTGTCGATCTGGCGGCACTCTATTTTGTTCGAACTCAGAATCTCGCGTATGGTTTTGCGGGCCACCGTTTCGTCCTCCACGCTAACGTGCAGGTGAGTCCCGAACACCGACGTTTCAATCGCCCACGGTTCCCGTTCAATCAGTGCCATAGCTTCGATCACATTGTCGCTCGAAACTTCGAGTATCGGGTTCTTGATGTGCTCGAGTTTTAACTCTTTCGGGCTCCCGCCTGCAATTATTTTTCCGGCATTGATCAAGATAATATCGTTGCAGTACTCCGCTTCCTCCAGGAAATGCGTGGTAACCAGCACTGTGACTCCTTCGGCAGAGAGGTCGTTTATCAATTCCCAGAATCTCCTGCGCATCATCGGATCGACTCCGCTGGTCGGCTCGTCAAGAAATATAATTTTGGGACGATGAAGTACTGCGCAGCCGAGGGCGAGACGCTGCTTCAATCCTCCCGAGAGCGTTCCGGTGATGCTTTTCTCACGGCCGTGGAGGTGTGCCATTTCCAGCACCCATTCCTTTCGTTTTTGGATGTCCCATTTGGATAATCCGTACACTCGTCCATAGAAATTGATATTTTCTTCAACGGTCAAATCCTCGTAAAGCGAAAATTTCTGAGACATGTAGCCGATATTGTCTTTCACGCGTTCCGGCGCATCGTTGATATCGAACCCGCCAACACGCGCAGTCCCGTCCGATGAGGCGAGGAGCGCACAAAGCATCCGGATTGTCGTCGATTTTCCGGCTCCGTTTGCTCCGAGGAATCCGAAAATCTCACCCTCCTTCACTGAGAAGTTGATATGATCAACCGCGGTGAAAGTTCCGAACCGCTTCGTTAGGTTTTCTACTTCTATTGCGTTAGTTGGCATCGTCTTTTAGTTTACGTGCGCCTATTTGTGAGATGTAAGACGTGAGAAGTGAAAAGTGGGTACGAAATCACTTCTTCATCTAACATCTTACGTCTCACGCCCTACTTATTACTTCCTACTTCCCCCACCACCCCCACCGACTTCTCCAACTTCGCCTGCGCGAGCTCATACTCCACAAGCGCTTGGAGGAGCTGTATTTTCGATTGAAGCTGCCCGACTTCGGCGTCGAGGAGTTCAGAATTTGTCGTTAAGCCTGCTTTGAACGTCTCCTGCGTCACCCGGAGGTTTTCATCGGACTGTTCGACGCCAAGCTGGGCAAGTTGGATTTTCTGTTTTACTTGTTTGACGTTGAGATAATTCTGCGTCACTTCCAATGTTACTCCGTCTTTCAAGATGGCATACGCATCTTTTGTTTGCTCGTACTGCGATTGCGCCTGATCCGTTTGATACACAGTGGTCAAGTTGTTCCAAATGTCGAATTGTAGATTAACGCCGACATCCCATGTATCTTTGAATTGATCCTGCGCTGGAAAAATTCTTTGATTAGGTCGGGAGTAGTAATAATTTCCAGAAAGATAAACTTGCGGAAGCCAACCGCCTTGTGCCGCAGTAATCCCCGCCTGCGATGCACGCAATCGCCATTCCATAGAATGCATATCGGGACGCTCAGTCATCGCCTTCACCAGCAATTGCTGAACTTCCGGAAAGTCCTTCGTCGTCGGTGTCAACGATGAGGCGATCCCGATGTCGGTGTTCAGTGGAATTCCAACTGTCGAATTGAATGCGATGATGGCAATTGCGACATTGTTTGATGCGTCACTTTGCAGTAATTTTGCATTCGAGAGCTGTACTTTTACTTTCAGCACAGCATTCGTCGTCGCCATTCCTTGTTTGAAGAGATTTTCAATGTCGGTAAGGTGCTGGCCGATTTGATTGACATTCTCATCGGACAATCGCTTGAGTTCCTTGGCTCGGTAAACGTTCCAGTACGCCGATTTGATACTGTAGACAAGCTCGGCCTTATCTTTTGTGTAGTCGCTGTGCGCCGCATTCGAAATGTACTCTGCGTTGTCGGACGCGCTTTGCAATTTCCATCCGGTGAACAATGGCTGCTGAAGCGAGGCCTTCACGGTGTAGTTGTTCAGGATCACCGGGAGTGAGACCGGACCGATTGTAACCAATGGAATATCGCTCAGCTTCTGATATCCAGCTTGAAATTTTACTGAAGGATAAAAGCCGGCGGCGATCTCGCTCGCTCTGGCATCCGAATAGTTCGATTTCATAAGCGATGAGTGAAGCGCTTTGCTGTTCTCCATCCCTATGGCAATGCTTTCTTCGACGGTGAGCATGCGCTGTTGCGCACTCGCCATCGAAGCGATGAACGCCAGCGCAGCCACGCTGAAATTCTTAAGTGCAATCATGGGTTCGCAACAACCTCTCTTTCTTTCTCTGACTGGATTCCTGATGATTGTATTTCCGATAGCAGCGAAATGAAAATGTTTTCGAGCGACGGCGGTATAGTTCTCCACTCTGCGACATCGATTGCACTCCCCTTCAATTGGGCCACAATTCCGGGCATCTCACGGTTCGCTTGCTGGACGAGAAGATTGAGGCGGTCGCCAAATGCCTGGACTTCTTTCACCGCCTCATTTCTTTTCAAAAGTGAAAATGATCTCCGGATATTCGAACAGACAAGCTCAACAATCTCCCCTTTCATGACCTTTCTCAGGTTTTGCGGCGTGTCTGCCATCAGAAGCTTTCCCTCATTCATGAGTCCGACGCGCGAGCAGCGCTCGGCTTCATCGAGGTACGGAGTTGTCATGACAATCGTAATTCCTGTTTTCAACAGGCTCGAGAGAACTTTCCAGAAATCGCGCCGCGAAACCGGATCGACACCGGTTGTCGGCTCGTCCAGAAATATTACTTCCGGCGTGTGAACCAGTGTGCACGCAAGCGCGAGCTTCTGTTTCATCCCTCCGGAGAGTTTTTCGGCAAGCCGCGTGCGAAACGGCGTCAGGCGCGTGAATTCCAGCAGCTCATTTCGCCGTTTCTTGTAATCCCTGACCCCGTGAATTTCCGCGAAGAATTCAATGTTCTCATCAATCGTGAGATCGCCGTACAAGCTGAATTTCTGGGAAAGGTAGCCAATCCGTTTTCGCACTTCTTCGGGATGACGTCGAACATCGAATCCCTGCACCTTCAATTCGCCCGACGTCGGAGTCGTTATTCCGCACAGCATTCTAATTGTCGTCGTTTTGCCCGCACCGTCCGGTCCAACGAGGGCAAACATCTCGCCCTGCTGAATTTGGAGTGTAACTGCATCAACCACGATGCGCTCGCCAAATTTTTTTGTGACCGATTGGATTTCGATAGCGTTCATCGAAGAAATCTTCCCTTAATGAATGTACGCGTCGGCGGGCATCCCAGATTTGAGGGCTCCGTCTTTGTTCTCCACTTCCAGTTTAACACCGAACACCAGTTTTGTCCTATCCTCTTTTGTTTGGACATTTTTCGGCGTGAACTCCGCGGTGGGAGAAATGTAGATCACTTGTCCGGGGAAACTCTTTCCCGGATAGGTATCAATGGCGATATCCGCACTTCCGTTCAGCTTCACCTTGCCCAACTCCTGTTCGCCGACATAGATCATCAGATTCATCATTTCGAGACGGGAGATTGTCGCAATTATGCTTCCCGCACCAACCAGTTCGCCTACCTCCACTGGCTTATGCGTTACGGTGCCGGGTACGGGAGCAAGTATATAGGCATCGACGATTTGTTTCCTTATGAGATCCGCATTCGCTTTGGCCTGGTTGAGGCGTGCCTTCGCTGCGGCAAGGTCCTCGGGCCGCGCGAAGCTTTGCATTTTCTGCAAATTTTGTTTCGCTGAGCTCAACTGTGCTTTTGTAATCGTGTGCCGCGATTCCGCATCGTCATATTGTTTTTTTGACACGCTTTTTGATTTATAGAGTTCACGCATGCGTTCATAATCGTCGCGCGCGTTTTTTGCGCTCGATTCAATTTGTCGAAGGGCCTCTTCTGCCTGGCGGACATCCTCGACCCGTGCGCCGTTCACGAGCAGCTGGTACTGCGCATCGGCGAGCTCCACGCCGGCCTGCGCCTGTCTCAACTGCAATTCCATTGTTGAATGGTCGAGAATTGCGAGCGTATCCCCAGCCTTTACCTGACTCCCCTCCTGAACGAGCATCTGTTGAAGCTGGCCCGGGACTTTTGCCGAAACATTGACATCGACTGCTTCGAGAGTCCCGCTCGCCTCGATCACTCCTTTGTGGTTGTTACCGCATCCATCGATGCCTGTCACGAGGAGGATCATAAACAGTGCAATGATTGTGTTTTTCATAAACCACTTCCTTTGCAATTAGAAATTGTGTATTGGAGAATCGAACACATGAAAGTCTTTTCGCGCTCCATCGGTCATCGCGCCTTCAAATATCGTTTTGAAAATGATGCGGAAGGCTTGTTCAGCAGAAAACGAATTCTGCGAAAGCACTTCCGGGTTTAAGATCCCCTGGACACAATTCAGGATCATTAATACCAATACCTGTTCATTAACGTCGGGACGAAAAATGTTCTCATCCCGCGCCTGGGAGATCATCTTTCCCATTTTCATGAAGATCTGTTCACGTCGAAAAGTCTCTATCTCTTTCCAAAGGGCGGGAGTAAATTTCTGCATGTCTGATTGCGCCGACCTGCTGAGCTTCGAAACTTGTTTTCCGATTACCATCATCATCCCGGCAAGCTTTTCTGCGAATGGTCTGTCGGAGACTATAATGCGGTCGATCTCTTTTGCTATTAAGCGCATCGTTTCCTGCATCCCGTAACGCAGGATATCCTCTTTGTTTTCGAAGTGCTTGTAGAGCGTCTTCTTGCTGATTCCCAACTCGGATGCGATCTCGTCCAGTGTAACTTTGCTGAACCCTGGATTCAGAAATCTATCCTGAGCGAATGCAATAATTCGTTGTCGTACTTCAATATCGGTTGCCATAGTAACTCCCGGCTCCTTCAGAAACTCCTAGCGTATTCTTGGTTTCCAAGGCCGCAAAAATAAATCCATCATATATGACGGATTATTTGAATGATATTATCCTTTTCTTAGGAAACTATAATCGTTTCTCTGGTTTCCAATATAATATACTCAACGCCATTTGTCAAGAGTTATTTGAATTTATTTTGGGCGGGGATGAGGGAAGAATTCTTGATGAGGAAGGAACTAGCCTTCGGAAGGCTTTGCATTTCAGCTTAGTGATACATGTTGATTCTGGAGCCTTCCGAAGGCTTATAGGTTCTTCTTGCTTAGTGAGGATTAACTCGAGGCCATCTCAAAAACTCTTGATGTCACCTGAACTTTGCGCCTAAGGCGCATCTGCCTCCCCGAAGGGGTCCTTCGGACTGGCGGAGTTTCAGGGTCAAAATTGCTGAAGTAATGAGATGCTGTCCCGACATGTCGGGACAGCATGACGATATTCATTTTTGAGATGGCTTCTAGTAGCTTTCGTCCTTTGAGGGGAAGCTCTTCTTCTTCACATCGTCGATGTAGTTCTGAAACGCTCCGCGCATCGTTTCCGTGAGTTTTGCGTAGGTGCGGACAAAGCGGGGATGGAATTGTTCATTCATGCCGAGCATATCGTTCGTTACGAGGACTTGGCCGTCGCAGTGGGGTCCTGCCCCGATGCCAATCGTCGCGCATGAAACGCTTTTGGTAACTTTCGCAGCCAGCGATGAGGGAATTTTTTCCAGGACCAGTCCAAACACGCCAACCCGATCCAAAATCTTCGCATCTTCGACGAGCTGCTTTGCTTCTGCCGTTTCTCTCGCCCGCACTTCATAAGTTCCAAACTTGTAGATCGACTGCGGGGTCAGGCCCAAATGTCCCATCACCGGAATTCCGATGTCGACCAATTGTCTCACGAGGGGTTCGATCCGCCTTCCCCCTTCCATCTTTACAGCTTCGGCCCCGGATTCCTTCAAGATCCGACCGCAATTTCGAACTGCTTCTTCTGTGTTCACCTGGAACGACATGAACGGCATATCTGCAACCAGCATAGCGCGTTTCACCGCACGGCGGACAACTTTCGTGTGATAAATTATTTCGTCGAGCGTAACGGGGAGCGTCGTCTCCAATCCCTGGAACACGTTCCCGACCGAATCACCGACAAGAATGATATCGACGCCAGCCTCATCGAGAAGCTTTGCCGTCATGAAATCATACGCGGTGAGCATGGCGACCTTCTCACCGGTTTTCTTCATGTTCAAAATTACTTTTGTCGTAATGCGCTTATATTCGCCCGGATGAGAACTCATTGTGCCACCTTTTCGTTGGAAGATATTTCGTAGGAATGATCGGATACCAGATTCGATTCGTCAAAATTGTCATCATTGAATACAATATTCCATTCGTTTTCAAAGCCGCCTTTGACTGCAACAGCGACTTCATCGAACGCAATGTCGCGTCCGAGAATAAAAGAGAGTTCGATCGTCTTCATTTCCAGTCCACGCCGGATGGAGGTGGAGAGTTCTTCGCTTCCGACCTGCACCAACTCAGATAACTCCTTGTGAGCCGGACCAAGCAGTATTGAGCCATGTTGAAGCACGACGTCGTCTCCAGATGGTGTGGTGTACCGTCGTTGAGCGCTTCCGACAAGTTTTTTGCCGCGATATTGGATTTCGTACCGCGCCGAACTCGCGAAACACGGAATCGAATTCTGATTGCGATAAAGAAGAGGAAAATCCGGCTGCGCTGCCGAGTAATCAACATCGGCACCGAGGGATCGCAATCCGCGGACAAGCGCCTTACTGATATCGCAGTATATCTGGGAAATACTTTTCCCTTCTGCATGCATGACCACGCTGTACGTCAACTCATCAGCATGGAGAATTGCCCTACCTCCCGTCGGACGTCTGACAATATCGATCCCTTGCGCAAGGCACTTCGCCTCATCGAGATCGTGGCGCCGCTGATTGTAGCCGATAGAAATGGCGTGAGGATCCCAACCATAAATGCGCAATGTGGGCGCTCCGCCCTGCTCTGCCATTCGCATCGCAAGGAGTTGATCAACATCCATGTTATGCGCACCGGAATGAAATCCTGAATTGAGAAATTTCCACTCTGCAGCTGGTTGTATTCGGAGATGCGATGAAGATGTCATGTATGCGATCGGCTCGTGATGATGCCGCGCTTGCTCCGTTCGATGAAGGTGAGCAGGTTTTGAACTTCGGCGGTCAGAGTCAGCTCTTGACGGATCTTCTGCGCGGCCTGGCTTACATTGAGTTTTGAGAGGTATAAGAGATGATATGCTTTGGAGAGGGCATCGAGGGCTTCACGGGAAAATCCGCGACGGCGCAATCCGATAATATTTAGTCCTTCGTACGTCAGCGGCGTGCCTCCCGCAAGAATGTACGGCGGCACGTCCTTCGGAACGCGGAAATGTCCACCTACCATGGCGTGCTGTCCGATTGAAACGAATTGATGGATCGCCGTCAATCCACCGACGATCACCCAGTCTTCGATGGTTACATGTCCCCCCATCTGAATCCCATTTGCGAGGATCACATTGCTCCCAATCGTGCAGTCATGCGCGACATGAACATACGCCATCAATAGACAATTGCTTCCGACGACGGACTTCATGTGTTCAGCCGTGCCGCGGTTGAGGGTGCAAAACTCACGGACTGTCGTGTTATCGCCAACTTCAAACGTCGTTACTTCATTCTTAAATTTCAGATCCTGAGGAAGAGTCGCGACAACAGTACCGTTATGAATCCGGCACTCTTTCCCGATGCGCGCGCCGTTTGCGCAATAGACATGTGGTCCGATCTGAGTGCCGTCGCCGATAATGACATCATCATCTACCACGGTAAATGGACCGATGGCAACATCGTTGCCGATCCGCGCCTTGCTGCTGACAATTGCTGTGGGGTGAATCTGATTGGGCATAGGAAATTCTTCGATGAGTGGTTGATTACATCGCACCGGGGCGATCAACAATAGATGCCATCATCTCAGCTTCTGCGACGAGCGCTCCGTCGACAAACGCTCTACCCATGATCTGGCAAACTTTTGCTTTACGGTACATCATGGTCACTTCATAGATTAACTGGTCACCCGGAACAACGGGCTTGCGGAACTTCGCATTGTTGATTGCCATAAACATCACAAGCTTCCCCTCTTGCCGATCCGATCCGTCGAGAAGGAGAATGCCTCCCGTTTGGGCAAGTCCTTCCAGAATGAGAACGCCGGGCATCACGGGTGCGCCGGGAAAATGTCCTTGAAAGAAAGCTTCCCCGAACGAAACATTCTTTACACCGACAATTTTTTCATTTAATTGAAAATCGATAATCTTGTCGACAAGAAGAAAAGGATAACGATGCGGCAGAATTCGCTGGAGAGCATTGACATCAAAGACAACTCCCTCCTTTTTGACATGTTGGTATTTCTTGATAATCTTTTTCTGTTGATAGAGCTTACGGACTTTCTTTGCAAATTCGACATTGCTTGCATGTCCGGGTCGCGCGGCAAGTATTTGCGCTTTGAGCGGGACGCCGATAAGCGCAAGGTCGCCGATAAGGTCGAGCAGCTTGTGGCGCGCAGGTTCATTTTTGAAATGGAGCTGCTTATTGTTTAACGCACCGGTGCTCCCAAGAATAACGGAGTCTTTGATGCCCAATTTACCCGCCAGATCTTTCAGCTCGCTTTTCGACAAGTCCCGATCGACGATCACGATAGCATTATCGATATTGCCGCCTTTGATGAGTCCGGCGTCTCGCAATTGCTCGACTTCATGAAGGAAACAGAATGTCCGGCACATCGAAAATTCACTGACGAATTCTTTCTCAAGGTCAAACAACCCGGTGTGCTGGCTTCCCAAAGCCGGATTATTATAATCGACCATCACCGTCACACGAAAATCATCTGTTGGCAGCGCTACAATCTCAACCCCTTTTTCTTCGTTCTTATAACTGATGGTCTGATCGATCACCAGATAGTCCTTCGGCGCTTCCTGGGCTTCAAAGCCTGCGTGAAGGAGCGCGTCGACGTACGGTTTTGCGCTGCCATCGCCAATCGGAGGCTCGATTCCTTCGAGATCGATGAGGATATTATCGATTTGAAGGCCTGCGAGCGCCGCAAGGACGTGTTCAACGGTATGCACCTTTGCCTC
>Ga0315281_10007105_pt1 | contig 15816 bp, 15 predicted proteins | sample YL17G07_0_MG_FD_204540 | JGI IMG/M metagenome (GOLD analysis project Ga0315281, IMG submission 204540) | Sediment microbial communities from Yellowstone Lake, YNP, Wyoming, USA - YL17G07_0 | ecosystem: Environmental > Aquatic > Freshwater > Lake > Sediment | place: USA: Wyoming | collected... | reverse complement strand
GCAAAACTTAAGCGGTGGAATTGATATTGGCAGTGAGAATCATCATGTGATTATAATGAATGAAAAAGGAGTAGTAATATTTGACCAAAAAGTAAGGCATACATTTGAAGAATTTCATGCTGCCTAGCCTCTTGCAAAAGTAATAAAAAAGCATATTAAAAAGAAAAGGAATTCACCACAGAGTCGTAGTGGCAGGTCTTGTGCCTGCCCTATTGTTGCGCTAACCGTGTTGATTGCTCTGTACCGATATTAAAGAAAGGGCAGGTACAAGACCTGCCCCTACGTACAGTAGTGAATAGTCAATATTTTTTTTGCATTGAAATAGAAAATAACTTGAAAAATACACTTTTTCATTAAAGAAGGACAAGTAAGTAATTTTTGTAAATACTTTTGCAAGAGGCTCATATATTTAATAAATCACTGATTTTCTTTTATGCTAAAATACAAGACTTGACCCTATAATTCCCTGTCGAATAACCAATAATATTGGTAATATTAGGGTCTTTATGAAACAAATTGCCAACCCACGGTTTAAGAAGGATTGAGATGTGTTTATCAGTGAAATTATCCCTCAAGGCGCGTACAGCGGGCATGGTCATCACTGCGTCTCCGACCCAATTAACGCCTCTGATTAAAATCTTATTGGAATCTAAAAAGTTCATTGCATCTATATTAACATAGATTAATTGTTTTACAAAATATCTTTTATCTTTGTATAATAGAAATATGAATGAAGATCAATATCTTGAAGATAAAGAGGATTACTTAAAGGGATTAGCTATACTGCAAAGAAAAGAGCCGAGTATCAGCCTTGATGAGCTTAAGAAATATCTTGATTTGGAAGATTAAAATATCCGAAGCAGAATATATGAAAGGTAAAAAAATGAAAATCGATTATTCTCATGAGGCAGATGCGCTATATATTCGATTTAATGAAAATGTTATTATAGATACGGATGAAATTTCACCTGAGATTATTATGGATTATAATGAAGAGGGGAATATAATTGGCATTGAAATCCTGTCCGCTTCAAGCAAGGTTGATATCAGTGACCTACAAAGGCAGAAGTAATTTCTTGGAGGTATCATCTTGTCAGGCAAACGCATAACCAGAGAAAAAAAGACCATTCAAGCAATGGTAACATTATACTGCAATGGACACCATTCCCCAGAAAAAAACCAACTCTGCCCTCAATGTAATGAATTTATAGAATATGCAATGCAGCGTCTTGATAAATGTCAATATCAAGAAGATAAACCAACCTGCGCAAGTTGTCCTGCGCATTGTTACAAACCAGATAGAAGAGAGCAGGCAAAGACTATTATGAGATATGCTGGACCAAAGATGATATTAAATCATCCAATGCTTGCTATTGCGCACACACTTGACGGTTTAGTAAAACCAACATTAATTGGGGACAGAACCTAATTAATCATTAGACTTCTTAGGCCTCCAACTAGGCATAGCTTTAAGTTTTCGATTTAGTTTATTTTCAATAGTTTGAATGAAGTCATCCGTACCACAGGGGAGTCCTGAGTGTGTATTTATTCTAATTCGGTTTAGTGAATTGACATCTTGCATTTGATTTAAATAATTTGCCCAATCAGAAATTTCTGTAACCAAATAAAAATCATCTGACAATAATGGGTTTTGTGTTTTCACAATACATGGCTTTTAGCGCTTGACCATTGATAATCAATAGCGTTTTCTACTATTTTTGCTCTGACAGGATTATTTTTTATGTAAGAGACAGCGGCATATACATGATTATGATTATTCATTAAGCAATAAGCCCATATAGACAGACCATATTTCTTACTATATTCATCTATCCATTCTACATAGGCTGAGATATCATCATCATTGTTAAATATAACTTGCTTGTAATTACCTCTTTGAGTAATATGATGAGGATAATCAATTGCTACTGCTCTAGATTGCCGTTCCATTTGTTAGTATAGTATTTTAATTCTTGAATGTAAATTTAATTAGGGTCTGTCCCCAATTATGGTCCAAGGGCTATCTGATGATTTTCAATTAATCCTTATATAAATATAAACACCTCTTTTTAGTATCAGAATTGTATAAATAATTATTCTATATCTGAGTCGATTAGAAAATTGACGAAATATGATTTATTATTATAGAATAATAAGTGGAGAAAAATGTTTAATAAAAGATACGGACTTATTTTATCTATAGATGTTTCAACAATCGTTGAGGCGCAAAAGATTGCTGAACTCTCTCTTAGATTTGATGAGATTGTTGGTTACAAGGTAGGTTTTACCTTGGGGCTGCGGTATGGTTTGAGCTTGGTTGTTGAGGCTCTAAAGAAGATTAATCCATTGTCAGTTATATATGATCACCAAAAGGCAGGGTCTGATATTCCTCAAATGGGGATGCCATTTGCGCAAACTTGTAAGGATGGAGGAGTGGACGGCGTAATATTTTTTCCGCAGGCAGGGCCTAAGACGCTTGAAGCCTTTGTAGAAGGGGCTCTTAGCACAGGGCTTATTCCAATAATAGGAGGCGTAATGACACATCAGGCATATCTGGAATCTGAAGGCGGGTTTATTGCGGATAAGTCAATAGAGAAAATCTATAAAATGGGAATTGAGCTTGGGGTGAGTAATTTTGTATTGCCTGGAACTAAGCCTGATATTATTAGAAAAATAGCTCAAGGAGTATTGTCTAAAAAACCAATGACATTGATGATGCCAGGGTTTGGGACTCAAGGAGGTTCAATTAAGGAGGCGTTTGAGGCTGCCTCAGGGCATCAAGTATTCCCTATTGTTGGGTCAGCCATATATAAGGCGTCTTGCCCGTATACAGCTGCGCTTGAAATAGTTAATGAGTTAAAAACAACTGCTGGAAAATACCTTGCAGATTAAATAAATCAAACTTAATTATAGGAAAGAAAATTATGAAAAAACGACTTATTGAGATTTTAATGATATTTGCGCTTGTTGTGCCATTTTTAGCTATTGCTGAAGACAGCGCTCAAGAATCTGTTAAAGAGGGCTGGATACCTATTCAATTGGCAATTTGGGCGCCTATTCAGGTTTTTGGCGAGAATTGGGATGTTTATGGGATGAGGATGTCTCTTATTTATGGGAAGAACAGAGATGTTTGGGGAATGGATATGGGTCTTGGTTTTAGCGCTAACCGTAATATATATGGGTTACAGATGTCAGGTCTTGCAAATAAAGTAGAGTCAGTATATGGCGTGCAGTTTGCTGGATTTGGAAATGAGGCTACCAAGAATGTTTATGGCGTTCAAATGGGAATTGCTAATATTGCTGTGAGGGTCTATGGGGTACAAGTTGGATTATTCAATTATTGCAAGGGTATAGTCGGTTTTCAGTTTGGACTTATTAATATTGTGCGTAATGGTTGGCTTCCATTTTTCCCAATGTTAAATGGCGGTGTGAAAATGCCTCAGCTTGAGGGTTTTGAAGATGCCTCAAAAGTTGATCAATCAAAAAAGAAGGAAGAGACTCCTCCGATAGATAAAAAACCAGACGAAGTAGCCAAACCCTCAGATAATGCCGTAAAATCTGAAGAACCTGCTAAACCAGAAGAGGCAAAACCTGCTGAAACAACTAAACCAGTAGATGCAGCAAAACCAGCTGAAACTGCTAAACCAGATGAGACAGCTAAACCTGTTGAGGCAGCTAAACCTGCGGAGGCAGCTAAATAAGCTGAGGCAGCTAAACCTGCGGAACCTGTAAAACCAGTTGAAGCAGTTAAAGAAAAAAGAATAAGGTGTCAAAAGAGGCTGCTAAACCAGAGGATACAGCTAAACAATCACTGGAATAGGCCAACACATGATTCGCAGTTAAAAGATAGTTTATCTATTCATACGTAGGGTTTCACCCTACGTTAGTATATACAGCCCTTACAGGGCTTTCTTAATTGCGCAAATCTTTTTTTAAGCCCTGAAAGGGCATAATATTCTAGCGCAGGGTGTAAGCCCTGCGGAGAAAATTAAAATAGTAACGATAGCCCTGAAAGGGCGTAAAGTTTTAAAATTATATACAGAGGCAATGGAAACTTGGTAAGCGTCAAGTTAACCCCATCTTCCCAAAATAAAATTAATCAGCCATAATGATCCAACAAAATAAATAGGAGGATTATTATGACAGTAAACACAAAAGGATTATCAGATATTAAATAGGGACAGCGACCATTTAAATTGACAAATCAAAAGATAAAAGTATAATGTTATTTAAATTAAATGGTCGCTGTCCCTATTTAAAATTTCTTCAACAAGCCCTGTATTATCCATCCATAGTGAATCAAACCAATCTTTAAGCTCATGCCGTTCCCTGTCGCTGTCTATAATAAGATTTAATTCAATATTCCTGCTGCCGCCAAGCCCAAGACCATTTACCGTAAAATTTGAGCTTCCAGCAATAGCTTTTTCAACTCCGTTTTCTTGTTTTATATGATAGAGTTTTCCATGCAGAAAATTTGGTTTAACCATAGATCGGATTTCAGTCTTATCTTTTATCCACTGCGAACACTCTTTGGCTATGTTTTTTTGAAAAAGTCTATTATCAAGCGGTATAGATAATTTATTGTCTTCAATTTCGTAATTACGAGGATTAGACTTGTCTGGGTCTATTGATTTAATAAAAGTGGGATCGCCAAAAAGGAATCTTAAATGATTAATACTATTAAGATTATCTTTTAATTTATTGAAGGCATATATTGTAAAATATGCTGAAACAATGGATACCTCAGAATTTGAAGCAATGGATTGTTTAAGGAAATCACCGACAGTTCCATTTGAATGATTATCTCGTATAGATGTGTAATTCACAAATATTCTCCACAGATATGTAAATTATCAAATTTCTACTTCAGCAAATCAAGTTGAATTCGAACATATGCCTTCTTTTTTAGTTCTTTTATTCGTTCCCATAGTTTAACATTATTTTGTTTTTCAGTTAATATCTCTTTTATTTTATCTTTAGACTCTTTGATATTTTGTAGTTTATCAATATTCTCATTAAAATAATTATCAATTTCTTTGTCTTTAATATTAACCTGTGATTTAACATAAATATTTAAATATTTATTTATGATATCTTCTTTATTTAAACCAGTAATTCTATGTTTGGCAGCATCTCTTTCTATTAGAAGTTGATTTACCATTGTATTTAATATATCTTGCTTAGTTACAGTATTATCTTTAGAATGTAACTCTTCATATTTAATATCTAATTCTCTTAAGGTTATTGCATCATCATCAACAAAAGCAACGACTCTATCAACAAGTTCAGCTATAGTTACCTTAGTCCATAGGAATATGGATAACAGCGTAATAACAATAATGATATATTTTGAGGTCTTCATTTCATTAAAAGGCATATCCAAAACTAAAGTGAAACTCGCCTGGATCCTCGCCTGCCCACCTATCAAGTTTATACCCATAATCTAATCTGAAAGGTCCAACTGGAGTCAGATATCGAATGCCCACTCCAGCAGCTTTCCTTACCACTGTAAAGTCTACATCTGCTATATTCACCCACACATTTCCAATGTCAAAGAAAACCACTGTTCCAAATCCGCTGACAATGTCTACCCTTGTTTCAATATTCCCTAAGCAGAAAAAATTACCTCCTATTGGTATTCCGTTAATACTCTTAGGACCTACTTGGTCTTGCAGGAATCCCCTTAATGTATTCATACCGCCAAGAAAAAATCTTTCAATAAGAGGCAAGTCAGATGTTTGTCCTAATCTATAGGAAGCGCCGCTTCTAAATGAGGAAGCAAGGGTTATATAATCAGTCACGCCAATATATTCATTATAATACCCGCTCAATTTAATAAAATTAGTTTGTGATAAAAAGATATTAGATGCGTACTTCAGGGTAAGGCCGCTAAAAGCTCCTTTTCTTGGATCAAATGGATTGTCTCTGCTGTCATATATAATAGATGGCAGCATACTCCCTATAAGAAGAGTTCCAGTATCTTCTTTTGAAAGAATCGCATCTGGCTGCACATCATATGTTTCCACTCGAGATATTTCGTAATAAAGCTTAACCCTTAATGTCTTGGTTATTGGATGCTCTACGCCTGCGGTAGCAGTATATTTATCCATTAAATAAAGGGTCTGCCCTGTATCAATATTTTCATCATCTAGATGGGTAAATGACACTACTGACTTAAAAGATATTTCAGGCATAAACCATGGTTCAAGAAAAATGATTGAGTACATTTGACTTAATTGATTGCCCTCAGCCCTCAGTCTGATTTCTCTATTTCCTCCAAAGACGTTTTTATACCCCAAATCTACGAAACCTCTAAACCCAACATATTCAGCATATCCAAAACCAGTCTCTAATACCCATCTATTTGCCTCCTCAACTTCAAAGACTACGTCAATTACATAGTCTTGCCTTTCAACAATTTTGATTTCAATTCCCTTAAATAGACCTGTTTTATTTAGAATAATTGTCTCGCTTAAAAGCATGTTATAATCATATGGTTGCCCGCGTTTGTGTTTGATTGCGGACTGAATGGTCTGATAACTGGTCAAGACATTGCCCTTTATAATAGTGCCTCCAAAAATATATTTTTTCCCTTCTGTAATTACAAATGTTAATTGAACGCCAGCATGTCCAAATTTTTCTATATATGTCACCTTGACATCTTTATACCCAAGTTTGATATATTGCGATGATATTATATGTACGGCATTATTAGCAATATCTTCATAGTAGGGACCTCCAGTTTTAATGCCTATTATAGATAACAATAATGTATTTGGTATCACTGTATTCCCTTCTGTACTAATACTTTCTATTGTAACAGGAAGTCCTTCTTTTATAGTGATAGTAATTGCAGCTTTGTTAATATCTTCAATAAAAGTTGTATCAACCGATTCTATCGTAATATCCTTGAAAGCCATTAAATGATATAAACCAATCAGGCGCTGCTTATCTGTTTCAATGAAATCTGGATTATAGACATCTCCTTCTCTAAGGGTTAAGGCATTTTTTATCTTGACTTGATCAATGGAGCTTCCTTTAATAGTTATTGTAGAAATCTTATATCTCCCGCCCTCTTTGATATTAAACACAATCTCTATTATATCATCTTTATAATTAACATCATAGCCTATTTGAACATCACAGTAACCTTTTTTGTGATATAATTTAATCAATTTATCAATAGATTCCTTAATAACAATATTATTTGTGCTTTCAAGCTCTAAAAAAAGCAGTTCTTTAATCAAATCAGGCTTTGAGATATTCTCATTTCCATTAAATGTCACTTCCAAACGATCTCCTTTATCAACATCTAACTCAAGCTGCTCAGAGGCTTTAATATATTGATGATTGATTTGAAATCTATAATATCCTTTTTCTCTAAATTTAGTGACAATTGATTGAATCTTTTCATTAATCTCTTTTTCGTTATAAATATCGCCTATTGAAATATCCAACTGATTTTCTATCAAGGGCTTATCTACAGGTATTACTATTTGTTTTATAGTCAGAGGTTTATTTTCTTTTACTGTCAGCTTAATCTTGACCTTATTTGAGTTTTCTTTTTTTGTTATTTCTGTAGTTACTTGCGCATCTGGGAATCCGAATTTTTCAATTTGTTTCACAAGATTGCCTGAAGCCTCTACCGCTTCATTCTCATAATAGACCATCCCTTCCTTTATTTCAAATACCTCCCTTATAATATCTCTTCTTAGAAGATCAAGCCCTATAATTGAAATTGAGTCAATAATTTGTCTTTCTGTAACCTCTATGATTAATTGAACAGAGGAGTTATCCACAGTATTTGACACTGTGCTTACCTTAATATCAGTGAATAATCCTTTTAAAAAAGCAGATTTAATTCCGTTTGTAATAATATCATGATTAAGCTTATCACCAATCTTAATTCCCATCATATCAATGATTTCGTCTCTGTCTATATAATGGTTTTCCTTGACAATAATATCTGTAATAATACAATCTTTTGTTATCTGATTATCCACAGTTGCGGCAACGCTGATTGCAGGCAGAAATAAAAAAGTGAAAAGTGAAAAGTGAAAAACTAAAAGTGAAAAGCAGCTAAACCACAGATTGTGTTTAATAAAAAACATTACCTTAATTGTTTCTAACTTTTCACTTTCTATCTTTTTCACTTTCATTATCTAAATTCTACCTTAAATTTAATATCACCGCCAATTGCTCCATTTTTACCGCTGTCTCCAAGCAAGGATAGATTTTTGTTAAGAATATACTCGATTTTAACAATGCTATTATTCAAGACATTTGAAGTTGATGATGCGGTTACATATAATTTTTGATCAATAAGCCACTTAGAGACTGATACCTGAGCAGTCAAAGAATTGAAATCATTCGATATGCTTGGCGCTATCATTAATCTGTCAACACCCAAGATATCCTTAAACCTGTCTGTCAACATGCCTTGAAGCTCTGACGTCAAAAAAGTTGAAGCATCGCCTGCTCCTAGCTTTACAGTCTCTTTGCTGTCTCCAGAAAAATCGCCCAAAGTCAAAAGGCTTAAAATCTCAACTTCCTTTAATTCAAAATTAGATGAAAATGATAGGTTCAGTTGTTTAGCCCTTCTTGAAAGATTCATGATTATATTGTAGTTGCGAATAGTAGTAGCTGCAATAGTTTCCACAAAGGGATTTATATCGTCTTGACCGTCAAACTGAATAGATGCGCGCTTGATATCAAATTTATTGTTTCTAAAATAGACCATGCCAGTATTTGTGTTAATCTTACCATAGATATTAGGCGCAGACATCGTCCCTCTTATCAATAAATCTGCGCTTACAGTGGTATTAACCAACTCATTTTTGATTATAATATTTTTATCACCACTTATGTTTATATTCAATTGTGTATTTTTCTCAAATCCATTATTAGAAGCAGATTTTTCAGAGGGGGCAGCCTTTGATTGAACATCGAATTTGCCAGTATATTTTGCTCGGTTAATAATTATGTTTCCAGATAAATCATTTTTGAGCATATCGCCTTTAAAAATAAGATCTGCGTCAAGGTTCATATTAAAACCTTCTGTTAGATTTGCCATAATATTCCTTAATTTGGTTTCAAGATAAACCTCTTCAATATGGCCGCCGTCAACGCTTATAATTCCTGTCAAGTTTGCTGAACCACTCCCTATCTTTGAGCTAAAATTCTCAAGATTAATCTTATTGTTATTAATATTTATTTTCCCATTGATTGCGCGCAGATAGTATATAATATTTTTTAATCCAAGAGTGCCATTCTCTATATTTACGCTCCCAGATATTTCAGGCAAATTCCAACTGCCTTTAATATTTAAATCAGGCTCAAGCCTTCCATCAATCAACATGATATTGTCACTCAATATCTTAAAAGGCTTTAAACTTATTCCGCCTCCTTTAGACCTTTCGCCTGTTATAGAAAGATTATAACTCTTATTCCAAACCAAACCTCCTCTTATCCTTAATCCATCTTTAGCATTTAGCAAGGTTAGAGATTTGATTGATATATTCTCATTTTTTATTTGAACATTTATTGGTTCAAAATTTGTTATTTTCTCTCCAAATGATTGAATCGACATGCTTGGTAATAATACATCGCCTTCAATACTATTAATAGTTCCATTTAATCTAATAACTCCATTAAGGTTTAGTTTAAAATCATCAATTTTCTTCCTATAAATATCTGAAACCAAAAAATCATATCTATCCTCGCTTAGATTTACCTTTAGAGACCATGGGTATTGGTCTTTTATATCAACATTACCATTAATACTTATAATATCTCTGTTTATTTTTTCAGGGGAAAATCTACCGTAAATCTTAATCTTTTTGTCTTGCAAAACACCATTTATTTCACCTTTCCCAATTTGAATATTATTAATTTTTTTACCCGTTAGATTCAAATGAAGGGAGAGGGCAGGGTTTGCCATCTGACCCGTCCCGGTAAAGCCGCATGGGATAATAGTCTCTCCCATAATATGGCTAATTTGAGTATTCGTAGAGTCTATGCTGCACTCCTTAGAAGTAACGTTATAAAAAACATTTTTGCGGTCAAACCAAGTTGTATTTTCATTATTCTTAATAAGATTAACCTTTGCGCTTAAATAAGACCCATTTTTTCTCATTATAAAATCATTTAACAACACTGTTTTACCGCGCATCGTATAGTCTGATATAACCGTCCCAAGAGATACATCCTTAGACTTTAACTCATCAATCCTGATATTCCCGCTGACTGTAGCATCATAGGCAGGTCCTTTAACCACCATGCTGCCATCAATATTTCCTGACAGATAGTTAGAATCAGCGTATGTCTTATTTATATCATCAAGGCTGATATCTTTAATCTTTGCAGTATATGACGCCATTGGAACATCAAAATCAAATATGTGTTTAGGCCCTATAAAGTCAAATCCGCCTTGAAACTCAACCTTGCCCTTATGAACATCTGCAATTCCATTTCTTAGGTCAAATCTGTTCAATGTATAGGAAAGATTTGACGTCATATTAGAAAACTTAATATCAAACAAACTGCCATCACGCATATAAACTTGTCCCGAAATCAAAGGATTCTCTGCCAAGCCAACTACAGTTCCATTAAAACTCCCGCCACCCTTTAAGTCACTTCTAAAAGGCAGAGTTATATCCTGCGCATCCTTAGTGTTAATTATAGTGGATAGATTAACCATCTTTGTATTGGTATTGACAGTGCCTGAAAAAACTCCATTTGAGAAATCAGTCGATAAATGTCCATCAGTTATCTTGACTATATCCTTGACAAGAGAAAACCTTCCATTGACATGTTTAACACGCTGTCTTATTTCAGTCTTAATAGCATGAATCCTTGATAGTTTAGGAGTTGAGCCAGTAAAATCAAACGTTCCTATCGGCTGAAATTCTGCTCCTTTAGACTCAAGATGACCAAATACCTTGCCGTCATCAATCTCTGGATCCCAGCCAATTAATCCATATAATGGCTTACTATCGACATTTTCTCCGTCAACAGACAATGTAAAATAATTTACAATAGGAAGGGTTATCATAGCATTTGCGGTTGCAGACCCTCCATATATTAAACCCCTTCCATCTGTAAAGTTCATCTTGCCTTTATTGTAAGTCACGCCTGCTTTTAAGGAGTCAATTTTTACACCAAACAGCCCTCCTTCTTTCATCTCTGCCTGCCCATTAGCCATTATATCTTTTAGGCGTCCATTGATTCTGCCGTCAAATTTTACATACCCATTTAATGGCTCGGTTACTGATAACAGTTCCATCAAGGTCTCTAGATAAATGTCGCCTTTTACAATTACATCTGGTCTTATGTCTAAACCGTCATAATTAATATCACCTTTTATATTAATAGTCCCATTTCCATTGCCTTTTAGAGCAAAAAGATTCTTTATAACACTCATATCCACATTGATTTCATTTTTAATATGTATATCATTTACCCCACTGCCCTTTCCTGCTGCTACAAGATTGAACCCATAAGACAGAATCTTTAAATCTTCTAGTATATACATACGCATGATTTGACTGACTTTAAAGGTAAAGACATTTATATTTAGAGGTTTTTTTATCCAACCATTATTTGTCTCAAGGCTAATTCCATTTATAACCGCATCAATAGAGCTACTAAAACCAGAGAACATATCACAATAAGCATTATTAATGGTTAAATGGTATTGAGTATTTAAATCCCTGATTAAAAATGATCCATAATTAATACTTACAAATCCTAACGAAAAATTATTTGACATTGAAGCGCCAGTATTCCCATGTAACAGTCTTTGAATCTCATCAATATCCGCATCAATAAAGACATCAGTTAAATAAAGTTTTTTGATAGAAATTTGTTTGAAGACAAGGGGCGGGATGTCTATAGAAGCGTTAAGTTTTTTGATTTCAATTTTTTGGTCATGCAATGGATCGTCATATTTAATTCCATCAAGGATAATATTTAAAGGGTAAAGAGTGACTGTAATAGTCTTAACCGTTATCTCTTTTGGCAGATTTTCTTTGATTTGCGTGGTAATTGTCTGCTTTATAGATGCTGAAAAATCGTCTTTATATCTAAAATAAAGAGACGCAGCTAGTGTAATTATAACCATATAGAAAAAAACTACCCCTAATGTTATAACAACCCTTCTCATACCAATAGCCCCCATATTTCATTAATCGTGATGAAAATGTCCATTGATGTGAGAGGTTTATAGTCTTTAGTGACATAAAAAACATCATGAACTATTGATGATTCTGTATTTATCCTTGCAGTCCTTATATCCATTTTATTAACTGAAAATACAGTTGCTATCTTATGCAATAATCCTATATAGTCTGATGAGATTATCTCAAATACCGTCTGCCCGCCAGTAGATAATTCATTGTCTACCTCAATAAACGGAGCAATCAATCTTGCGGAGGAATCAGTTAAACCACAAATTTTAGCTGCATTATATAGTTTAATGGATTTACCATCTAAAATAACAGCCTTTAGCTCATCCCTTATCTCTTTTTCCATACCATCCCAAGCGACATCTGACCAGTTTGAAAGATGAATTCTATCAATAAGCAATCCTTCCAGTACGCTGAATGTTCGAAGCGTTATAATAGAAAGCTGTCTATGGGAAAAAATCCCAACAATGTCGGCAAGCAGCCCTGACCTATCCTTAGCTGGTACGGTAATCTCTGTAATCTTGTCTTTTTTATGTTCTATATTAATTTCAAATCTGCCTTGTTGGAATTCATATATCAAAAAAATATCTCGTTTAATTGTCTCTATAGAGCTGCTAACCAGATAAATGGTTGACATATTATTTAAATATTCTTCAAATGTCGGAAATGACAAAATAATTTCTTTTATGTATTCCTCCCTGCGATTCCGTATACCTCTAATATAACCTAATACCTTTTCAAATAAATCTAATAATAGGCATTTCTTCCAAAGGCTCAAAAATTCAGGGTTAACAGCCTTCATATCTGCGTATGTGATAAGCAGCAGATACCTTAACATTGTTTCAGTTTGACAGGTTTCTGCAAATTTTATAATGACCTCTGGTTCCTCAATATCTCGATTCATGGCAATGTCTGACATGATTAAATGATTTTTTACAAGAAACTCTATAATACCTCTTTGTGGATTTCCTATTCTGAATCTGTCTAAGATATATTTAAGGCTTTTATATCCCTCTGTGGCATGGAGTCTGCCGCTCGCCTTTCCTATATCATGAAATAACAGAGCTATATATAGAATATATTTTTCATTGCATAGCTGCATAGATTGATTTAGAATTAAATCACCTCTATCGCATGTTTTACTAAGCAGTTCCAATTCCTTTATTGATAAAAGTGTGTGAGCATCTACAGTATAAATATGAAACGGCGAGTCTACAATCAAAGACCTCAATGCCCCAAACTCTGGAATAAATCTATCAAGCACACCGTCCTGATGGGCTAATAAAAGTGTTTCATATACTCTGTCACCCTTAAATATCTCAATGAAAGTCTCAATAGCAGATGGGGTATTACGGACATTATTGTTTATCCTTCTAAGGTTTCTTTTTATCAAATGTCTTAGATGAAGGGACAGTTTTTTCCCGGTCTTTGAATGTATTAAATAAGCCTCTATAGCCCTGCAAGGATCATCATTAATAGTAGTTAGACTATTTGCAAAGATTCTATTTTGTGATATAGAAAAGGCGTTGTTTATGCGTTCAGTCTTTTTGAATTTAGGTCTTGGAATATAACGTAAAAAAGAGAGGTCTTTAATCTTAGCGCAAATCTCTTCAACGGTCTTAGCCCTCAGGAAGAAAAATCTAAGCAGTCTTTCTGATGCTGTAAACTTTTTAGAATCTCTGATACCGATTAACCCAGCCGCATCATTACGCATAGAATAATAAAGAATATTATTACCCCTTCCGCTAAGTATATGGATTGCAATCCTTAACCGCAGTAGAAAGTCATACGACTTTAATAAAGAGACGAATTCATATTTAGTTAAAATCCTCTGAAGATCATCAAAGCTATTTATATGATGGGCTGCCTTAACAAACCATAATACCTCATGAATATCTCTCAAACAGCCGACAGATTCCTTGATATTTGGTTCAAGGAGATAAATGGATTGCCCAAATCTTGCATGTCGGTTTTTATTTTCTTTGTATAAAGCCGTGAAAAAAGAACGCTGGTCATTATAGATAAGTTCTTTTGCGACCTTATCTTCATAAACGCTATTCACCTCTAAACTACCTGCAATAAAACGACTGTTTATAAGAGATGTCTTTGTCTTAACATCCATTTGCGCCTCATCAAGACAATCCTTAAGAGTTCTGAATGAATGGCTGATATTGATTCCTGAGTCTAACAGGGTATAGTAAATATCTTTTACATAAGATAAATGCGAGTCATCAATAGAAAAAAACATCAAATCAACATCTGAATAAGGGGCAAGTTCACTTCTGCCATAGCCTCCTGTAGCATATATGGCTATAGGAAGGGATTGGATATTTGACGGAAGGCGAGATAAGATATAAGTATCCATATTATCTGACAAGGTTTTAACGATTTGCCTGCCAGTGAACCTTTTATCTGTCATCATCCTGATGTCATCATTTATGAGATTCATATATACGCCTATTGTTAATTTTTTATCTTAAACCTTATCTTTATATTTTACTATAAAAATAAAGATAAATGCTAAAAAAAATTTACAACTGAGGCTTAGAGGAAAGATAAAAAATTCACCGCTGAGATCACAGAGGTACGCAGAGGAAGATAAAAATTTAATTTAGATGCGGTTTATAATTACACTTTTTTTAACATAGGTGGATGCGTTGTCAGTCGAGGTATTTAGTTTTTTTTGATATATAACCCTATAGAAAAAAGCAACTCCCATCTCTGTTTTTTTGATTGTTGACATAAGACCTTATTTATTTTATAATAATTATATGTTATTGATGGTAAAAAAATAAGAAAACTATCATAATTCAACATTAAGGGGTAATAATGAGACAAGTAATTATATATCCAGGTGAAGATGGATACTGGGTAGTAGAGTGTCCAGGGCTTTCTGGCTGTATAAGTCAGGGAAGGACTAAAGAAGAGGCAATTACTAATATTAAGGAAGCTATAGAAGTATATATACACTCACTTCAACAAGATGGTCTGCCTGTCCCTGAGGAGCGTTTTGATGCCATGTTAGTCGCAGTATGAGCAGACTGCCAAGAATTTCTGGGCAGCAATGTCTCAAAGTATTAATGAAGGCTGGATTTTGTTTTAAACGGCAGGAGGGGAGCCATATGGTTTTACGCCGTGATAATCCTTTCTCTCAAGTTGTTGTGCCTGACCATAAGGAATTAGATAGAGGCACACTTTGAGCAATTATTCGGCAGACTGGTCTAAGCGTTAATGAGTTTATTAGATTAATGTAAAAGATTTGGTTAATAAATTTCATTTAAAAAAAAGGTAATATATGGATTCAAAGACTATTTTAGAAATATTTAATGCGCCGCCTGAAAATAATCAGTTAGAGGCTGTAGACTTTATGAATTTCCTAAGATACCAGTCTGCTAAAGAAAGGATATTAAATTCTGATAAAAAACATAGACTAACATTTAATTCTGTTGATGATTTAATGTCTGCCATAGATAATGCAGATTAAGTCTACCTTTTCGTTTATGTTTTTAATTCCCCTTTTTTAAAAGGGGTGGCAGGCTTTAGCCTGACGACATTTGAACACCTTAATGCCTTGCGGGGTTTGGGGGTGCAACTCCCATCCTTGTTTTTAGTTATATAATAAAGCAATATT
>Ga0315281_10007104_pt1 | contig 15816 bp, 11 predicted proteins | sample YL17G07_0_MG_FD_204540 | JGI IMG/M metagenome (GOLD analysis project Ga0315281, IMG submission 204540) | Sediment microbial communities from Yellowstone Lake, YNP, Wyoming, USA - YL17G07_0 | ecosystem: Environmental > Aquatic > Freshwater > Lake > Sediment | place: USA: Wyoming | collected... | reverse complement strand
ACATTCAAAAGCGGATCTTTTCTGCGCTGGGCCTGACACCGGAGAAGGCACGCGAACGGTTCGGATTCTTCCTCGACGCGCTCGAGTCTGGCACACCGCCGCATGGCGGCATTGCGCTCGGCTACGACCGCATCATCGCGCTGATGGCGGGCGAATCGAACATTCGGGAAGTAATTGCGTTTCCCAAGACGGCCAGCGCCGTGGACTTGATGTGCGACGCGCCCGCGACCGTCGACCCCGAGCAACTTGACGAGCTGGGGCTGAAAATAAAAGAGCATTGATCCATCAGATCATCGGGTCATCGAGCCATCATGGAGGGTTTCCGGATGGCGGCGATGAACCGATGGCTCGGTCGCCCGATCCCATGTCCGTCATCCGAATCCTTCCCGAAGCCGTTGCCAACAAGATCGCCGCGGGCGAAGTTGTCGAGCGCCCCGCTTCGGTCGTCAAGGAGTTGATGGAAAACTCGCTTGACGCCGGGGCCGAGCGCGTGGAAGTGGCGCTCGAAGCGGGCGGCAAGCGCCTGATCCGCGTTGCCGACGATGGCTGTGGGATGAACCACGACGACGCTCTCCTGGCTTTCGAGCGCCACGCCACCAGCAAGATCCGCTCCGCGGAAGACTTGTTCGAAATCTCCACGCTGGGATTCCGCGGTGAAGCCCTGCCGTCGATTGCCGCGGTCTCACGCCTGGAACTCGAGACCCGGCACGCGTCGGAGAATGCTGGAACCCGCGTTGAAATCTCCGGCGGCCGGCTGCGCGACGTGAAGGAAACGGCATGGGCGCAGGGCACGCGAGTGGAGGTTCGCGACCTGTTCTTCAATACGCCGGCGCGCCGGAAGTTTCTGAAATCCGAATCCACCGAACTCGGTCACATTGCGACGCTGGTCACTCACTATGCGCTCGCCCAGCCGCGAAAGAGTTTTCGCCTGATTTCCCTCAGCAATGAAATCCTCAATGTCTCTCCGGTCTCAACCGCGCGCGAGCGGGTTTACCAGGTCCTCGGCGGCCAACTCCTCGAGCAGTTGGTTGAGATTTCGCCGTTCGAGCGCCGCATGCCGGCGTTTTCCGGCCCGGCTTCCGGTGAGGAGGACGAAGGAGCCGCGGAGCCCATCGTGGTGAGAGTCTCCGGGTTTGCTTCGCGGCCGGACGTACAGAAGCTGAATCGCAATCAGATTTACTTTTTTGTGAACCGGCGGCTGGTGCGCGACCGCCTGATTCTGCATGCCATCGCGGAAGCCTACCGCAACATTCTTCCCGCGAGCGTTTTCCCGGTGGCGTTGATTTTCCTCGAGCTGCCTGCCGCCGAAGTGGACGTGAATGTTCACCCTTCAAAGACCGAGGTCCGATTTCGGCATTCCGCTTTCATCCACGATCTGGTCAGGGATTCGATTCGACAGGCTCTGATGGCGGCGCGGCCGGTGGCGGCCTTCCCGATGTCCAAGACGGCCCGGAGCGCACCTCCTGATTTGGTGGAAGCAGAGGCTGCGGAGAAGCTTGGTGATGAGCGACCGCTGATGAAAGGCCCTGAGATTGGATTGCCACAGGGCGTGCCACGTGGCAGCCGCCGCCCCGGTGATCTTCACCTCACTTCGCCTCAGCCCGAACCGCAGACGGGAACCTTGCCGCTCGACACGTCGGCGATGTCGGTCTACGCTCCCGTGATTCCTCCACTTGTCGCGCCGGGCGAGGCGGGCCCGACGGCCGTCCCCGCGGCGAGCGGCGTTGCGGAGTTCCCAACCGACCTCCAGCCGCTCGGGCAGGTTCAGGACAGTTTCATTGTGGCCACCAATGCCGACGGGCTCTGGATCGTGGACCAGCACGTGGCGCACGAGCGCGTGCTCTTCGAACGGCATCTGCGCCAGCGGCGCGAAAAGGGAGTGGAAGCGCAGCGGCTCTTGTTGCCGATCATCGTCGAGCTGAAACCAGAGCAACAGGCAGTCTTCCAGGATATCGCGGAGGAGTTGACTTCCAACGGCTTCGACGTTGAACCCTTCGGCCAGCGCACCGTCGCCGTCAAGACGGCTCCCGCCGGCATTCGAGCCGACGACGTTGAGCGGCTGTTGATTGAGATACTGGACGGCGTGGGGCGGGAAGCGCGTTCCATTTCGCTCGACGTGTTGCGGCTGAAGATCGCCGCCTCGGTTTCATGCCACGCGGCCATCAAGGTGAACATGCCGCTCGAGCGCAACAAGATGGAATGGCTGCTGCGCGAACTGGGCAAGACCGAGTGCCCGATGACCTGCCCGCACGGCCGGCCGATTATGCTGAAGTATGGCATGAAGGAGATTCAGAAAGCGTTCAAGCGCATCTAGCTATCAGCTATTAGCTGCCAGCTTTCAGCCGGCGACTCGAGGGTTGGGGAGCGGGAGCGACGGCTAGCCGCTAAACTTTATGTCTCTCATGTCTGGGCCTCTCGTCATCGCCATTGACGGTCCCGCCGGGGCGGGGAAGAGCACGGTAGCGCAGGAATTGGCTGCGCGACTGGGGCTGAACTATGTAGACAGCGGGGCGACTTATCGCGCCGCGGCGCTGAAAGTGCTCGAAACCGGTGTCTCACCCGAAGACGAGGCAAGCGTGGCGGACGTGGTTGGACGCGCCGAGATTCAGTTCACAACCGACGAGTCGCACTCCCGCGTTTCTCTGGACGGCCGGGATGTTTCCCAGGCGATCCGCACGCCGGAAGTGACCCTGGCCGCCGCCAAGGTTTCGCGCCTGCCGGAGGTTCGGAAAAAGCTCATCGCTTTGCAGCGTAGCCTGGTGCGAGGCCGGGGTGTGGTGATGGAGGGCCGCGACATCGGCACCGTGGTCTTTCCGGATGCGCCGCTCAAGATCTTTCTCAAGGCAGATGTGGAAGAGAGGGCTCAGCGGAGGCTGAAGCAAGACCAGGAGGATAACCGGGGCGCCAGCCTCGAGCAGACCGCTTACGAGATCGGCCGCCGCGACCAGCTCGACGCGGAACGAAAGATTTCGCCGCTGGTCCCCGCCCCCGACGCCGTCGAAATCGACTCGACTGACCTCACCGCCAGCCAGGTGGTCGAGCGCATCCTCGATCTTGTTCGTAAGAGAGAACTAGTCTAAGTGTGAAGTGTGAAGGTTGAAGGGTAAAGTGTGAAGCACAGGACGCTGCCTTTCATCCTTCACACTTCCTTGCTTCCTAATCCCTAACCCTAATCCCCAAACTCACCGCCCGCCGTTCGACATCGAGGAGAGGAACAACCCATTGCTGGCGGTCTTCGAGAGCTTGTCGATGATGAGCTCCATCGACTCGACCGGCGAAAGCGGGTTCAGGACCTTGCGCAGGACCCAGATGCGGTTCAACTCGTCCTTGGCGACCAGCAGCTCTTCCTTGCGCGTGCCGGATTTGTTGATATCGATGGCGGGGAAGACGCGCTTGTCCACGAGCTTCCGGTCGAGGTTGATTTCCATATTGCCGGTGCCCTTGAACTCTTCGAAGATCACGTCATCCATACGGCTGCCGGTGTCGATGAGCGCGGTGGCGATGATGGTGAGGCTGCCGCCCTCTTCGATGTTGCGCGCCGCGCCGAAAAAGCGCTTGGGACGCTGCAAGGCGTTGGAGTCCACGCCGCCGGAGAGGACCTTGCCGGAGGGCGGGACGACGGTATTGTAGGCACGCGCCAGGCGGGTGATGGAGTCGAGCAGGATGACGACGTCGCGCTTGTGCTCGACCAGGCGCTTGGCTTTCTCGATGACCATCTCGGCCACCTGGACGTGCCGGGCCGCGGGTTCGTCGAAGGTCGAGCTGATGACTTCGCCCTTCACAGTGCGCTGCATGTCGGTGACTTCTTCCGGCCGCTCGTCGATGAGCAGAACGATCAGCGTAATTTCGGGATGGTTCGTGCTGACCGAGTTGGCGATGGTCTGGAGCAGCATGGTCTTGCCGGTGCGCGGCGGGGCCACGATCAAGCCGCGCTGTCCCTTGCCGAGCGGAGTGAGGAGATCCAGCACGCGCGCCGAGACGTTTTCCTTGATGGTCTCGAGGCGGATGCGCTCCTGCGGATAAAGCGGTGTCAGGTTGTCAAAGAAGATCTTGTTGCGCGACTCATCAGGCGGCTCGAAGTTGATGGCCTCCACCTTGATGAGCGCGAAATACCGCTCGCCGTCCTTGGGCGGACGGATCTGGCCGGAGATCGTGTCGCCGGTGCGCAGGTCGAACTTGCGAATCTGCGAGGGCGAGACGTAGATATCGTCCGGCCCGGGCAGGTAGTTGTAGTCCGGCGCGCGCAGGAAGCCGAAGCCGTCGGGCAGGCACTCGAGCACCCCTTCGGAGAAGATGAGGCCGTTCTTTTCGGTTTGCGCTTGCAGGATCTTGAAAATCAGTTCCTGCTTGCGCAGGCCCGTGGCCCCCACCACGCTCAGGTCTTTGGCGACCTGGGTCAGGGTGGTGATATTCATCTCCTTCAGCTTGGCGATGTCGAGGACTTCGCCTTCTTTCAGTTCAACGATCTTTTCATCTTGCACTACGTCTGGTTCTTGTTTTCTGGCAGGCATAATTTCTCTCTTCAGTTTCTCCTAGAATCTCGACCCGCTCGCGGGTCGGTTGGTGTTAAGCCTTGCCCTCCCAGGGCTGGGTTTCGCCGCTGATTCGTTGATCCAATCGTGGGTTCAAACGAGCAGTTCAATTCGGAATAACGGCGGCGAACAGTGTGGTTAATTCTTTCTTCTTGGTACCTGGAAAAATTAACTCTGGACTGTCTGGGTTAGTGAATTGGTTCGGTTATGAAGCTGGAATCTTCTCTACCCACTTTCCTTCGATGCGTCAGCGCGAGGATAGGTTTCCACAGTCCTTCATAGTTTCTCACTCCGCTTTCGCTCTTAATTGGTCAATGTCTCCCGGCCGGCGTCCCGTGTTGACGGCTCCAGGGGCGGCGGCGCTTCCGGTCCGGGCTCGACGGTCACCCGGGAGTCGATCTTCTGCTCCAGCGCCAGGTCCAGCACATCATCCATGGTTTCGACGAACCGAATGGTGAGTTCCTGCTGGATGTTCGCCGGGATATCCGCCAAGTCTTTTTCGTTGTCCCGCGGGAGGATGATAATCTGGTTTCCCGCGCGGTGCGCCGCCAACAGCTTCTCCTTGACGCCGCCGATGGGCAACACCTTGCCGCGCAAAGTGATCTCGCCGGTCATCGCGACATCCCGTCGGACGGGGATGCGCGTCAGCGCGCTGACCACCGCCGTGGCCAGCGTAATGCCGGCGGACGGACCGTCCTTGGGGATAGCGCCTTCCGGGATGTGGATATGGATATCCACATGACGGTAGAAATCCGATCCCAACCCCAAACCCGCGGCCCGCGAGCGCACGTAGCTCAGAGCCGCCTGTCCCGATTCCTGCATGACGTCGCCCAGTTTCCCGGTCAGCAGCAGCTTGCCCTTGCCCGGCATGATGGTGGCCTCGATGTTGAGGATTTGGCCACCCACTTCGGTCCAGGCCAGGCCGGTGGCGAGGCCGACTTCGTTCTTTTCTTCCGACTTGGTATCCCGGAACTTGATCACGCCCAGGTATTCCTGCAGGTCCTCCGGTTTCAAGGCAACCTGCAACCCCTTGCCTTCCTGGACCACCTTGCGCGCCACCTTGCGGCAGATATTGGCAATCTCGCGCTCCAGGTTTCGAACGCCGGCTTCCCGCGTATAGCCACGGATGATGCCGACCAGCGCTTCATCGCTGAAGGTAAGGGTCTCCGCCTTCAGTCCCGTCGCCTCGAGCTGTTTGCGGACCAGGAAGCGCTTAGCGATTTCCAATTTTTCCGGCTCGGTGTATCCCGGCAGGCGGAGGATCTCCATGCGGTCCTGAAGCGGCTGGGGGATGGTGTGGACGACGTTGGCGGTGGTGATGAAGAAAACCTTGGAGAGGTCGTATTCGACGTCCAGGTAGTGGTCCGAGAACATGTGGTTCTGCTCGGGGTCCAGCACCTCGAGCAGCGCGGCGGAGGGGTCACCGCGGAAATCCATGCTCATCTTATCAACTTCGTCGAGCAGGAAGATGGGATTGATCGTCCCGGCCTTCTTCATCATCTGGATGATCTGGCCGGGCAAGGCGCCGATATAGGTCCGCCGATGGCCGCGGATTTCAGCTTCATCGCGCACACCGCCCAGCGACAGCCGCACAAACTTGCGGCCCGTAGCACGGGCAATCGAGCGGCCCAGCGAGGTCTTGCCCACTCCCGGCGGGCCTACAAAGCAGAGGATGGAGCCCTTGGGGTGCTTCACGAGCTGGCGCACGGCGAGAAATTCCAGGATTCGTTCCTTGATCTTCTCCAGCCCGTAATGGTCTTCTTCCAGGATCTGCTCGGCGCGCCGGATGTCGCGATTCTCTTTCGACTTCTTTTTCCAGGGCATGGCGAGCAGCCAGTCGAGGTAATTGCGCGAGACGGTGGACTCCGCCGACATGGGCGGCATCATTTCCAACCGCTTCAATTCCGCCTCGGCCTTTTCGCGCGCGTCCTTGGTCATCCCCGAGGCTTCGATTTTCTTCTTCAATTCGTCGATCTCGTTCTTCTCGTTGCGCCCTAATTCCTTCTGGATGGCCCGGATTTTCTCGTTCAGGTAATACTCGCGCTGCGCCCGTTCCATCTGCCGCTTGACGCGCCCCTGGATGGCCCGGTCAACGTTGAGCTTTTCGATCTCCACGTCCAGGATGTCGGCCAGGCGCGTCAGCCGGTCGACGGGATCGAAGATCTCCAGAAGCTCCTGTTTCTCCTCGATGCTGACGTTGAGGTTCGCGGCCACGGTATCGGTGAACTTGCCGATCTCGTCCACCTTGACGGCGGCGATCATCGTCTCGTAGTTGAGGCTCTGGGAAAGCTTGACGTATTGCTCGAACAGCCCGGTGACCCGCTGTACGAGTTGCTCCAGGCTGGGGGTGGTGACGGGCCGGTAGGCCGCGGTCTTCACCGTCACGCGGAAGTAGCCTTCATCGTTCGAAATCTTGAGCGTTTTGCCCCGCTCGATGCCTTCCACGAGGACTTTGATGTTGCCGTCGGGGAGCTTCAAGCTCTGGACGATGTTGGAGATGGTCCCGACCTGGTAGATCTCGTTGGGCTTGGGCTCATCCACCGAGGCGTCATGCTGGGTAGCCAGGAAGATCTTCTTGTCGCCTGCCAGCGCGTCTTCGAGCGCCCGGATGGAGCTTTCGCGGCCGACGACGAAGGGGGTCATCATGTGCGGAAAAATGACGACATCCCGGATGGGCATCATCGGCAAGGCGCGCGTGTCGGATTTTTCTCGCCCTGAAAACATGGGAGAATTCATTAACCTGCCTTTTCCAGCAGCGTGGAACTGAAGCTGATCTCGTGTTTCCTGACCATTTCCTCGGTCACCACGAACTCCCGCAGTTTGCGTTGGCTGGGAAGGTGGTACATCAAGTCCAGCATCAGGTCCTCGAGGATCATCCGCAGCCCGCGGGCCCCAAGCTTGCGCTCGATGGCCTGGCCGGCGATCACCGCCAGGGCCTTCTCATTGAACCGCAGCTTGACGTTCTCGAATTCGAAGAGTTTCTGATACTGGCGGATGAGGGCGTTCTTGGGCTGCGTCAAGATTTCCACCAGCGCCGCCGCATCCAAGTCATTCAAAACACTCACCACGGGCAGTCGGCCCACGAACTCCGGAATCAATCCGTACCTGATAAGATCTATCGGCTGAACCTGTTCGAGTATTTCGATGTCTCTACGGCTTTGGGGAGCTGGAGTGGCCGTGCTGTCGGTGTGGAAGCCCATGGCCTTCCGGCCGCCGCGCCGCTCGATAATCCGCTCCAGGCCCACGAAGGCTCCGCCGCAAACGAACAGAATGTTCGTCGTATCCACGGGCGTGAATTCCTGGTGGGGATGCTTGCGTCCGCCCTGCGGCGGAACGTTGGCGACCGTGCCTTCCAGGATCTTCAGCAGCGCCTGCTGGACACCCTCGCCGGAGACGTCGCGCGTGATCGACGGGTTTTCGTCCTTCTTGGAAATCTTGTCGATCTCGTCGATGTAAATGATGCCTTGCTGGGCGCGCTGCACGTCGCCGCCGGCATTCTGCAGCAGTCGCAGGATGACGTTCTCGACGTCCTCGCCGACGTAACCCGCCTCGGTCAGCGTGGTGGCGTCCACAATCGCGAAGGGGACTTCCAGCATGCGGGCCAGGGTCTGCGCCAGGAGTGTCTTGCCGGTGCCGGTTGGGCCGATCAGCAGGATATTGGATTTCGTCAGCTCCACATCGCTGCGCGAGCGCGCCATCATAATGCGCTTGTAATGGTTGTAAACCGCGACGGCCAGCTTCTTCTTGGTCTTTTCCTGCCCGATCACGTACTGGTCGAGGAAATCCTTCACTTCGGCGGGTTTGGGCAACTTGACCTGGGCGGCCGGGAGTTGGTCAGCCTTTTCCTCATCCAGGATCGTGTTGCACACGATCACGCATTCGTTGCAGATGTAGGTGCGCGGCTGGTCACCCGGTGAAGCGATGAGCTTCCGCACCGCGTCCTGACTCTTGTTGCAGAACGAGCAGCGCAAGGCTTCGTCGTTACCGCTGCGTTTCACAGCCATCTCCCGTTCCTACTTGTGCTTGAAGATAATCTCGTCAATGATGCCGTATTCGCGCGCCTGCTGGGCGCCCATCCAGAAATCGCGCTCCACGTCGTGTTCGATCTTTTCCACCGGCTGGCCGGTATGTTTGGCCATGATTTCGTTCAAACTGGCCCGGATGCGCAGGATTTCGCGGGCGTGGATATCGATGTCGGTCGCCTGCCCGGACAGCCCACCCATGGTCGGTTGATGGATGAGGACTCGGGAGTTGGGCAAGGCGAAGCGTTTGCCGGGCGTTCCGGCGGCAAGCAGCAACGCCGCGATGCTGGCGGCCTGCCCGATGCAGATCGTGGCGACGCTGGGCTTGATGAACTGCATGGTGTCGTAAATCGCCATCCCCGCCGTCACCACGCCCCCCGGCGAGTTGACGTAAAGCGACACATCCTTCTCGGGGTCCTCGGCGGCCAGGAAGAGCAGTTGTGCGGTGACGACGTTGGCGACGTTGTCGTCGATCGACGTGCCGATAAAAATAATGTTGTCCCGCAACAGCCGCGAATAGATGTCGTAGGCGCGCTCTCCCCGGTTCGTCTGTTCCACTACCATGGGGATGAGCGTCATATTCGGTTGGTTCTTGCTCATGGCTTGTCTTGGGCTTCGGTCTTCACCCGGCGCTGACGATCTCTAACTTTTCCGTATGATTTTTGCGTTGCGGTAGATGAATTCAAGCGCTTTCTGGTTGCGGCGAGTAGATTTGATTCTATCCAACCCGCCGTCCTGTGTCAAGCGCGATTTGAGCGTCGCGGGCGCTTCGTGATGCTCCTCCGCCAGGCCACGGATCAATTCGTCCACTTCTTCCTCGGAAACCGCGATCTTTTCGGCCTCGGCAATTCTCCCCAGGATCAGCGAGCCACGAACTTCCTTCTCGCCCTCGGGCCGGGCCTCCTCACGGATCTTGCGCCAGTCGATTTCGGTGGTCCGGGGGTCGATGCCCTGCGCCACGAGTTGCCTCATGATCTTCTCGATCTTGTGTTCGAGCTGAGATTCGACGAGCGCCCCCGGCACCGGGAACGCCTGCCGGTTGACGAGTTGCTCGAGGAGATTGTTCATGGCGGCGGCTTCAACCTGGCGTTTCCGGCTCGCCTCCAGGCCTTCGCGCAGTTTCGCTCGCAGGTCGCTTAGGGTTTCCGCCTCGCTGACCGATTTGGCCAGCTCGTCGTCAACCGCGGGCAGCACCTTCTTTTTGATACTCTGGACTTCCACGCGGTAGCCCAGGGTTTTGCCCGCCAGCGATTTCTGTGCGTAGTCGCCGGGATAGGTTACTTCAAACTCGCGCACGTCGCCGGATTTGACGCCGCGCAGGTTCTCGGTGAAAGCCGGCACGGTCCCTTTTCCCCCCAGGTGGACCACGGCCTCGCGGGCCTCTACCGGCCGGCTCGCGGGGTCTTTCGGGTCGCGTCCCTGGTAAGACACCAAAACGTAGTCATCATCCGTGGCGGGTCGATCCTCGACGGCTTCGTAGGTTGCCGCCCGCTGTCGCAGCTCTTCCAAGGCCTGATCAACGTCCGCGTCGGTTACCGCGGTGGACGACTCTTCCACTTCCAGACCTTTGTACTTGCCCACTTCGAAGGAAGGAAGGACTTCGAACGTCGCTTTGCAGGTGAGAGGCTGGTCCTCCTCGAATTTCAGTTCTTCGAACTGCGGCTGGCCTACCACCGACAGATTCTGTTCTTTGACCGCCGTGCTGAAGAACTTGGGAAGGAGCGACTGGACAACTTCGCTGCGGATGTCGTCGCGGAAATGCCGCCGGATCAGCGTGGAAGGCGCGTGGCCCTTGCGGAAACCCGGGATCCGCGCCACACGTTGATACTGCGTCGTGACGCTTTCGGATTCTTTGCGCACCACGTCCACGGGAATCTCAATCACCAGTTCTTTCTTGCAGGTCTCAGCCTCCACGGCTCCTCGATGGCGGGACTAATGCGTGAAACAAAACGGCGAGATGAATCTTTCTCCTAGAATCCTGCGAGCGACCCGGGGAATGAAGTTGCGCGAATCCCTGACCTGTAGGTTATGATGTCCCCTGCGACCCCAGGATTTTCAGTATAGCACACGGCCCTCGGCTGTCAACGGGACCAAAGTACCAAGAGCAGTTGTCAGTGGTCAGTTGACAGTGGTCAGTAAGAGCCGGTCGCAGTTCGTATCCGGCTGTGCGTTTCCACGCTCCGGAGGCCCCCAAAGCTCAATTGCCGGCGACAAGATGCCTGCGGTTGCGAGCTGACAACTGACGACTGCTTTCCGTAAATCCGCACCCACTGCCCCCGCCGCTCGAATTGCTGAAGCAGCTTGAGGTGAAATCGCGAGACCAGCTCCTGGTCACTGACCTGTGGCGCGTAACCAAAGTGGCGTTCCTGAGCGCGACGGAAAATCGGCAATCGCGGCAGCCAGTTGTTGGGCGGCTCCCACTTGCGGGAATAAACATAGAGGAGATCGAAATCTTCCGAGGAGACTTTCTCGAAGTCCTTGGCCGTGAAACCCTCCAGCGCAATCACGCGCCGCGGCTGGTGGACATACCCGAGGAACGGCCGCGCCAGCTCGTCGGTGGCGGGCCAGGCCGTCAGGATGCGCTCGCCCGCGGGGCGCGACTCCAAATACCGGGCGGCGTCCTGGTGGAGTCGAATGAAATCCGCGTAAGAGAGATTGTCTTCATACGGAAACGGGTAGGGCGGGTTGATGAACCAGGCGGCCACAAAGCAGGAGAGCGTGACCCCGCAAGTTGCCCTGGCCCAGGCTTTCGGCAGTCGCCATACGAGCGCCACAGTCGCGAGGATGAAAAAGGGAACGATCGGCAGCAGGTAGCGTGGCAGCACCGCGCCGCCCACGACGCTGAGCATCAGGATATAAGCTGCAATCAACCCAGCGGCTAGGAAGAAGTAACGGCTTGATTTCCTCTGTGCCTCTGTGCCTCTGCGGCTTTGTCTTCGTCCCCACCAGACACCGAGGGCCGCGCCGGCTACCAACAACCAGTTGAATCCCCCAATGAAGACCTCGTACGACCTGCGCAGGAGCGTCCAAAAAAATCTGCCCGGGCTAAGAGTCGAATAGAGATTGAACTGTAAATACTCCGCATTGCCCGTCCAGAAGCCGGTGACGTGATGGTAGTAGATCGTCCAAGCCACGAGCGGCAGGAGCGGGGCCGCGAGCGCTGCCCAATCGCGCGGGGGCGTGCGTTCCTGTCTCTGTAGGGGCACGCCATGGCGTGCCCCTACCCTGGGGAAGCTGTATATCCACGCCACGGGCAACATCACCACTGCCGTCTCTTTCGTCAGCACGGCCAGCGATGCGATTACCGCAAAGCTCAGCATTCGCTCCCCCAGGAGTGCGATTACCGCTAAGGTCGTGAAAAGCGCCGCCGGCAGATCCAGGAAGACCATCGTGCTCTGCGCGAAAAACATGGGCGAGAGGGCCAGCAGCACAGCAGCCCACGCCGCGGGCTCGCGGTCCGTCACGCGCCGTGCCAGCGCATAGGTCGCTGTCACAGTGGACGCCGCAATCAAAACCATCGCCGTCCGGGTTACGACCGGCGAAAAACCGAACACCCGCCACGCCAGCGCCAGGTACACCATCACCAGCGGCGTGTGACCCGTCGGCAGCGTGCTTTCCGGGATCAGCCGCCCCGCATGATAAATGTCCAGCGCCGCCGGAATGTAATACCCTGCTTCGTCCCAGAAGTAGGGCAGGGAAAGAAGAGGGATGTGCAAACCCACCAGTGCCAGGAATACTCCAACGAGGAGGGCCGAAACGTAGGTGACGGCGCGCATCAGGCCAACTCTAGCAGAAGCCGGCGGGCAGGGGTATTCAGGCAAGGCTGGAGCGGCCCCCATTGCCGGGATTACTTTGCCTTATAATGGTGATGCGCGAAAGTGGCGGAATTGGCAGACGCGCCAGACTTAGGAACTATCGGAGCATCTGGCACCGTCATGCACGACGAAGTCAGAACTAACAAAAACAACGACTTACCTAAACCGCCATGCATAACTGCGCAGGATTCTGCACGAAATCACAGAACCAACTGAGGCTAGAACTGAAACTGGCCATTGGACCTCAAGGGTCCAAACGCCGGGTAGGCCGAGGCACGGGATCACTAGATCGGTGCGTCCCAGGGCTGCCCACCTGACGAAGATCGTCCGTTATCAGTCGAACTTCGTCCCGGAGCGTTTCAAGGATCCGGCTACCCCACCCACGCCGGGAGAGAGCGACCACTTCGCCCTCTTGAGTCGAATGTGGGTGATCTTCTAATCCGGCGGAGAGACACTTGCACTGTTTTGGGACCACGCAACGGACGACGTCACAAAAGCGAAGCCGCACACGAGTCCTGAAATGAAGCGGGACTCCCTGCTGACGATGATCAGTGAGGTTCAAGGACCGATGGACACAGTGATCATCCATAGTCCTCGAGACTTCGAGTTGGGATTCTATACGTTCTTAACCAGCGGGGGTAGATCCGCGGAGTTGGAAATCCTATATAGACTTGGCCTTTCCGGTCTTGACGCTTTTCGTCTCCACGACGAAGCGCGCCATGGACTTCGAGACGTGTTCCAAGACCGTTGCCCATTCGTCGAGGTGCCGTTGTCCCTTGGCCGTCAGCTTGTAGACTCGGCGGGCTGGCCCGCTTTCCTCGGTGTTCCATGCAGAGACGACGTTCCCGTTCGCCTCAAGCTGGCGAAGAGTTCGGTAGAGGGCTCCACGCTCGATCTCGGCATCTGTGAGCGCATACTCCTGGAGATACCCCGACAAATCGTACCCGTGGGAACGCCCCTTCTTCTTAAGAAGCAGCAGCACCACCGGTTCGACGAACCTGTACAGATTCCCCATGGCGCATGTGCACGGATGCGCCCTCCCGTGCCGGCGGCATACACGACCTGGCATGATTCGGGCTCCTCCCTACGTGTATAGTACATCTATTCTGAATTCGCGGATTCGCAGAAACTGCCAGAGGTTTCGGGTAGGCCAGTCGGGCCGCCGTTTCACTATTGCACCCGCAACTGGCCGGTGCCGACAAACTGAACTTTCGGCAGGCCTTTCTCGTGCGGCGTCTGAATGTTGGAGCATAGCCGACTGGCCCGCGAATAGTCCCACAGACTGAACACTGCATCTTCAGGTGCCAATCCTCAACACGAGTTTTCTCACTGCGCTGCCAAACTGCCGCGTGCCGCCGCCTTCACTCACCACGCGGAGAACGCGCCCGGCATCCATTACTTTTACACCTGAAAGTAATGTGACATTCCGTCTTGCGAACACCTCCGGGAGGAAGGGAGTCGAGGGACCGACGAGCGCAACCTGGCGGGCATGCTCGCATTTGTCCAACAGAATGTCCAAGGTGCGGTTCAAAAGCGTTGTTGCGGAAAGAATCACGACTGTGCACTCTGGAAGGAGGGCGGTCGCGGCCCAACCGGGCAGAACCTCTTCCTTGTGCCGTCGGCGCTCGAAAATGTGTAGTGTCTTCGTCCGGCCGCGGAGGCGTTCCACCCAGGGGGCAAAGTAGCCTACCATGCCAACGACGTCCTCCGAACCGATCTGCAGCAGGTCATTCGCTTCGGCCTCCACGGCGTCGGGCGGGGGCTGAATCAGTGCGTTCAAAGTTGCCAACCCAACAGCCGCGGGTATCGCATCCAGGGACTTCGCCATCCGCGCGATATTCACTGCGGGCTGGCCCGTCAGTGTGCCCGCCTGGGGCAGGACGCAGCAACCTTCGCCCCCTTCATCGCGGAACGTGTAGGCCAGACCACAGGAATTATTGTCCAGTGTGACGGCCACGTACCCCAAACCGATTCTCAAATCGCTTACCGACCGGCCGGCGGCCTTGGAAACAAGACGTTCGAAGACCTCATCTATAATCATGAATCGGCCCCGCTGCTCCGCAGTGCCAAGTCAGTTCAGGACGCCCGCCTCAACAAGCAGGCCGCGGAGCTGTTGGCGCTCCCTGTCGGTCAAGTTATCACCCGGCCCTCGAACCGGTCCCCCTGCCAAACCCATCAGCTCCAGCGCCGCTTTCAGAATCCCCACGTAGACATGGCCTGCTGTGAATGCCGGCAACACCCACGGATCCCGTCCGCGGTTTCGCGCACACACCGTCGCGAATTCGTACAACGGGGCAGTCTTTGTGATTATCTCTCTCACTTTGTGGAAGTCGCAGGCGTCGGAAGCCTCCAGCAACTGGAGAGAGAGTTCAGGCGCCAGGTTTGCAGTCCAGGTGACAAAGCCCGGGCAACCCAGCGCTGCTTCATAGGCGAACTGCAGGTCCCCCAGCCCGCACACCACTGTCATCTTGGCAGGATCCACGGCGTCGCGCATGGCCTTGTACAACGTTACGTCGCCCGCGTTCTCCTTATCCGCTATGATATTTGGGTGTTCCGCGCATCGTGCCATCAGATGCGGAGGCATCCAGAGCTTGGATACCACGGGATTGTTGTAGATCATCACACCGATGCCGAGGGCGTCGGCCAGGTGAAGATAGTGGCACACCAAGCCTTCCTCGCTTGGGACATGGTAGTAAGGAAGAACCACCTGGACGCCGTCAACTCCGGCGCTCTCCGCCGCTTTGGACAATTGAACGGTGAGGTCGGTGCCCGCAGCAGCGGTCCCAGCTACGACCGGGATTTCACCTCCTACAGACTCCACTACGGTCTCGATCACTTTCAACCGCTCTGCATCCGCCAGTGCGTACGCTTCGCCCGTGCTCCCTGTCGGAACCAGGACAATGCGTCTCCCTCGGCAGCGCTCGACGAGGAAACGCGTGTTTGCCTTGAGGCCTTCCAAGTCGAGACTGCCGTCCCGGTTCATCGGAGTCGCTTGCACGATGACCACTGCCTTGATTCTTTCTCGCATTGCGTCTGGGGATAGTGCCATCACTTCCTCCTTCCGAATGAAGAGCAGATCGAAATATTGGAAATCTCGAGAGCCGTCCACCGCATATCCGAAAATCTAAGCTTGGTTCCTCACTCCCCGTGGCGGAACCGAACATCACTTGTGCTCCGTCTCCTGCCCAGGCTGGTGTTGCCTCTTCTCAGTGAACCGGCCGTCGGCCACCGAGCGCCGCACGCGCGTCTGGTCGAGCCAACCCGATTTCTCCACGGAATGGCAGTCGAATTCGGCGACATAAGGTTTGATGTCCAGCAGGGGAGTCCCGTCCAGGATGTCAACGTCGGCAACTTCGAGCGTGTTACTCACAACCTGAAGCAGGCGAACCACTGACATCCCGATCGCGTTGGGTCGACTGGGCGCGCGCGTGGCGAATACGCCGCGCT
>Ga0315281_10007103_pt1 | contig 15816 bp, 12 predicted proteins | sample YL17G07_0_MG_FD_204540 | JGI IMG/M metagenome (GOLD analysis project Ga0315281, IMG submission 204540) | Sediment microbial communities from Yellowstone Lake, YNP, Wyoming, USA - YL17G07_0 | ecosystem: Environmental > Aquatic > Freshwater > Lake > Sediment | place: USA: Wyoming | collected... | reverse complement strand
ATCCACACGCACTTCGACTCTTCATCCATCCAACCGCCGCAGGACGCGTTCCGGTGATCGTCGCCGGCGCGCGCGAGGACTTCGTTTCGCTCGTGCTGGCGCTCACGCGCCGCAATGAACTCGAGCCGGTCCCTGATTCGATGGGTGCCTGCATCGTGGCCGGCTATAACAACTGGGACAGGGTGTTCGAGTTGAGACGGCGGTGGGAAGCGTCGAGCCCGCACGATCGCTCGGAGGCCACGTGGTCCGCGGCTTTCGCCGAGATCGTGCCCAGGAAAGAGCGGTATCAGGATCGCTTCATCATCCTCAGTTCAGGGGCGTACAGCGGCGTCGGCGCCGCGGAGATGGGCCTGCCGGAAGAGGCGTGGAGAAGAATGTCTCTGGCGATCCGTCTGGAACACGAATGCGCGCACTACTTCACCCGCCAGGCGCTCGGCGCCATGCGGAATTCGATCCTCGACGAGCTGATCGCCGATTTCGCGGGCATCGTCGCCGCGGCCGGCCGGTACCGCGCGGACTGGTTCCTCCGGTTTTTGGGCCTCGAATCGCATGCCTGCTGCCGGCCTGATGGGAGGATCCACAACTATCGCGGCGATCCTCCCTTATCGGATGGCGCGTTCGCCGTGCTGCAGGCGGTCGTCAGACGCGCGGCGGAACAGCTCGCAGAGTTCCACGCCGCGACCCCCCCGGCATCGTCCCCGGTGACGGAGGTCGCCCGTATGATCGTCACCCTCGCTTACGTCGGGCTCGAAGGGGTCGCATCCGACGATGCGCAGGCACGCCTGGCGCAGGCGCGTACGCTCGCCTCGCGCGTCGTTCGCCAGTGGACGCCCGTATTCGCCGATTGAGGATCGTATATGAGGCAGGGGGTCTCGTGGAGCAGGGCGAGGGTCTGAGCGAGGTGGCGCGGACGGTGCAGGCGTATGCGGTGGAGCGGTGGGGGCATCAGCGCCGGACGATGCTGCTCGGCCGGCACCCGGCGTTTGTGGCGGCGCTGCAGCGGGTGGCGCGCTTCGCCCAGTCGGACGCGACGGTGCTGCTCACAGGGGAGACGGGGACGGGCAAGGAGCTGTTTGCGCGCGCGCTGTATCTGTTGTCGGCGCGGCGGGGCGCGGCGTTTGTGAGCGTGAACTGCGCGCAGTATCAGGACGGGCAACTGAGTGTCAGCGAGTTGTTCGGCCACCGGAAAGGGAGTTTTACCGGGGCGGTGGCGGACCAGCGGGGGGTGTTCGAGGCGGCCGACGGCGGGGTGCTGTTTCTGGATGAAATCGGGGAACTGCCGCCGCAGGGGCAGGCGATCCTGCTGCGTGCGCTGAGCGATGGGGAAATCGCGCCGGTGGGTGAGGCGCGGGCGCGGCAGGTCAACGTGCGGGTGATCGTGGCGACCAACCGCGATCTGAAGACGCTGGTGGAGCAGGGCCAGTTCCGGGCGGACCTCTATTTCCGGTTGCGGTGTCTGCAGGTGGCGATCCCGGCGATCCGGGACCGCGGCACCGACTGGCAGTTGCTGCTCGCGCACTATCTCGCCGACCTCAATACCACGCGTGCGCGCCGCAAAGCGTTCTCGTCTGCGGCGTTGGCGCGGCTGGGGGGGTACCGCTGGCCGGGCAACGCGCGGGAGTTGCGCGCGCTGGTGGAGACGGGGTTTCATTCCAGCGACACCGACGTCATCGAACCGGACCATTTCATCGAGGCGCTCGAAGACGCGTCGCGGGACGAGCAACTGCGCAAGGTGCCGCTGCTGGAGACGGCCGTGTCGCGGTTTGACCGGATGGCGCAGGGGGACACGACCTTCTGGGCGGCGGTCTATCGGCCGTTTCTCGACCGGGAGTTGAACCGCGCCGAAGTGCAGGACGTGCTGGCGCATGGCCTCGCGCGGAGTCAGGGCAGTTACAAAGGGCTGCTGGACACGTTCGGTGTGGCGCCGCACGATTACCTGCGGTTCATGGATTTCCTGCGCCATCACCGGCTCAAGCCGGAGCGCGTGTAGCCAGCACGGCGTTATCCGCGAATGCTGCACTCACACCTGTGGCCGAATCGCCATACCCAGCAGTCGAACCGAGCCGATTGTTTGCGGATGCTGCAGCCGCAGAAACAGATGCGCCACAGCGGCGACGCCCAACACCGCCGACAAGTTGTGTCGGTCGGCAGCGACGCACTCGGGGAGCCATGAGCCTGACGCGCGATGTCTCTCGAGCAGCGCCGCCGCGCACGATTCGGCGAGCTCGTAATGCTCGTGCCGGCCGGCGAGTTGAAAGGCCGTCAGGGCAATTTCCGCTGATTCCAGCAATTCGCTCGACCGCGCGGTCGTCGCCGGCGCAATGAGCAACCGTTCCGCGAAACTAAGCGCCCCGTCCGTCGACGGCGCGTCATGCCGGGCGGCCCCGAGCCGGGCCAATGCTTCGCCTGACGTCGCTCTGGTCGCGCTATCGTCGAGTGGCCACCGATGCGCCTTTCGTATCAACCCGACACGATCGGCAAGAGCCGGAGCGACGACGCGCGGCACCCCTGACAGCGCCAACGCGATGCCCGACCGTCCCGACGGCACGGCGTCCAAGGGACGTGAGTCCGGTGGATAGCAGACGGGGACATCAGGCTGATCCGACGCGAGGGCGTCCACAAGTTGCTGACCGAGTGCAATCGCCAACTCGCGCAGGCGTCGGTCGTCCAGAGCAGGGTCGCGAGCCAGAATGGCAAGCATCAGTCCCGCTCTGCCCGAAAGGACGTCCTCGGACGACCCAACCAGCGTAGCGGGCGCGAGTCCTTCCAGATCGTTTAACGCCTGCGTGAGCATCTCATCTTCACCGGAGGCGAGCGCATGACGATGAAGCGCGTAAAACCAGGCGCCGATGCCATAATACGCGCCGCACCGGAACGGGCGCATTGCTGGTGCCCCGCTGGCTCGATTTCTCACCTCGCCGATGACGCGCGTGAAATCGTTCCTCAACGGCCCAAGAATGCCGCGGGCGGCGTTGTTGAACCGGGGGCGGCGAGACCATCGGAAGAGTTCGTCGAAGAGCACGGCGAGCCCGGTGCTCCCGGAGAACAGGTCGGACTGAAGCAGGCCAAAACGCCAGGTGTCGGACCACGGATGGTAATCCAGCCCGAGCCACGCCGCCTCTCCGTTCGACGCGCATCGCCACGTCAGGATTTCATCACCGACGGCCACTGCGTATTGCAGCCAGTCGATCCGACAATGTGACGGCGCCGCATCGGCATGAACGGCGAGTGGACGCGGACCCGTGCCCGTCCGGCATGTTTCGGGTTCCAGCGTGAACAGCGTCGTCCGCATCAGCTCGGCCTCTTCATCGTCCGATCGATCGGCGAGCGTTCTCATCCGAGCGCGCAGTCGGTCCCAGGCCGTGTCCGTGAAGAAGCCGTGGCAGTGGCCGTCGCGTCCGAGCATCAGCGACGTCTGCCGCGCCGCGGCCGTGAACAACGGGATGTCGAGAACGCGAAGCGCGTCGATTTCTGACTGAACGACGGCCGGCGCCGGCGGCGTGTGATGCGCGGCGGTCCGCAGGCGATCGAGCCGTCGCGTTCGCTCGGCGGCGTCGCGCAGGCACGACGGACGGAGGCTCTCGTCGAGCAGTCTGGAATAGATGTGCGTGTTTCGATGGATGAATCTGACAGGACAGTCTCCCATCCGGTCGATCGGTCCCGCAGGCGCGCACAGTGTGTCGCCCAATTGGCGCAGGCTTCTCGCCATCGCCACATATCCGCGCACGATGACGTCGAAGTGGTCGGCAGCCCTCGCCGGCTCGCCCCGCAGGTGCGGGATCGCCGAGCCTTCGTCGAATGCGCACAATCCAAAGGGCGCGATACGCGCGGCAGCCGGCGCAGCGGCGCCGACATCTGCCGCTCGGCGCCCGGCATCGCCCGGAATCCTCGCCGAGATCAGCCCGCTCCGCCACGGGGAGTCCCACGACCGCCTGGTCATGTCGCGCGCGAGCGCGGACACATCCGCCGTCGGATCGATCCGCGGCGACAGGAGCGTCTCCAGGTCCACCAGCACGGGATGCTCTCCGCACGCGACGACATTATCGGCGCCGAAGTCGGTCCCATCGAGCAACTGCAGCAGTCGCGCGTACGCGCCGAGGCGCCAGTAGTAGCGCGTGATTTCTTCTCGTGTGCCGCACGCGCTCCGCTGAACGAACTCATCCCAGGCGTAGCCATCGCGGGGGACGATACGCCGCACGTGAAGCGGATGATCCAACCCGGCGCGATTCAGGCTCGCCACGAGATCCATGAACGCGGCCGCCGCGCGTAGATCTCTCGGCTTATACACAAGCCGAATGCCTGTGTCGAACCCGAGAACGACGACGCTCCGGCCGCCGCTGTGAAGGTCGCCGGCATCGCCGCCGTATTCTACGAGCCGGCCCAGGTGTGTTCCGCCGGCACAAGCCCTCGCCAGCCTGTCGCGATCTCGGAACAACCGGTCGAGCAGTTCGGCCAGCGCATCTCGCCAGTTCGCAAACGTCACGGAAAGGACGTGGGCGAGGACCGGATACGCCGCGAACAGGCGCGCCCACTCGTCCGAACGGCCACCAGAAGAGCGCCGAAAGAACGCCGTCGCCACGGTCGACCCGATCGGTCCGGGGTGCCCGGCCGCGGCGTCGGCCACGTCAATCTGATGTGTCAACACCTGACACGCTGTCTGGTTCCATCGGCGGGCCAACTGCCCCAGCATGCCGCGCGCGGCCGCAGAAGATACTCCGACGTCCCGGCCGGCCGTCATCTCCTCGATCGTAACGGCTGCCGCAGCGAGCAACCGGTGGAACACTGGCTGAAGAGGCCAGGGCGTGTTGGGATCGCGACCAATGGACGCCAGCACGTTGCGATCGACGACATCGCCCAGCATGAATGGTGGGATCATTCGCTCTGTGCGATCGGCCACGTCCATTAGTCCGTCGAGCGTGTCCACTCGCCGCGTCGACACGTCCGGCATGTCGACGTCATGCGGGATGGCATGAGCGCCCACTGCCGCCGGCCATGCCTCGTGGTGTTGGCCGGCTGTCTCTGCCCGACGAGCGTCAGTCATACCGGTACACGACTTTGCCGAAGCGGTCGCGCGCGTTGTACGTCCGCTCGAGGAATGCCGCCGGCCAACCGTTTGCGAACACGGAATCGACCGTGACGGGCAGAATGCGGTCGACGTAGTCCTTCCCGGCCCGCTCGAGATCGGCTCGCAGTCCGGCGCAGTTGCCGATGATGCTGATGTTCTTCACCATCGCGATCTCCAGCGCCTGGCGGTAGTTCGGGGCCGGAAGGGGCGGCGGGCTGCCGGCCGCGTGGTACTGATCGAAGAAGCCACAGGTGACGTACCGCGAGCCGAACGCCATCACCGGAAGCACCTTCTGCAAATACAGGTCGAAGAACGGATCGACCACGCCATCGAATCCATGCAACCGGGCGACGAGGCTGTTCAGGTCAGGATCATCAGCGAACGTGGGCAGAGCGGGGTGGACGCAGAACACCTGGGCGACACCGAGGCCGAGCAGTTGCGTCACGAACCTCCGCGACGTGGTGGTCGCGTAGACGTTGACCCGATGCCTCAGAAGGGCGTGAATCGTGAAGAGCGACGTGTTGGAGGTCGCCGCCGTGACGAGGACGTTCGAGCCCTCGTGCACGTCGAGCTTGGAGACCATGCTGTAGGCGGTTTGCGCGCCGATGCTGAACGCCGCGGCCTGCTCGTCCGGCATCTCTCCAGGAATGCGACAGAGTTTCTCCTCGTGCAGTACCAGGTACTCGCGGGAGGCGTGATTGGTGGGCACGCCTCGACGCCAGCCTCGCGGCAATTGAACGGGCCAGCTGTTGTCCCCCATCACTCGGTCGCCGGCCGTCACGCGCGTCACCGCCGGGCCGGTTTCGAGCACCTCGCCGGAAAATTCCGATCCGAGGACGTAGAACGCATTGTCTGGCGCCGAAATGGCCGCCTTCAGGATCTGCGCCTTGTCGCGGAAGTTGCAGGAAAACGCCCGGACCTTGATCAGCACCTTGTGTGCGTTCGCTGGGTCCCGCCGATCCAGCGTGCGGTCGGCGGTCGCGACAATGGCGCAGTTCACGCGGACGCGATCGACATCCAGGGTGCCAAGCCCGGGTGTGAGCGGAGCGATGTGTGAAAATGAAGCGCCGCAGATAGCCAATGTTCGCATGTGACCCTCTCAAGGTCCGGCGCAGAGCGCGCCCAGGCACTCGTCGGTAAACTCACTGACGGCCGATCGAATCTTCTCGACGACGGCGCCCAGGTGCGGCCGGGTGGTCAACCAGGAGGTCGCCCGCCACTCGAGCCGCAGCAGACCGAGGCCCTCGAACCAGATTGCATTCGAGATGGGAATCCGTAGCGCTGTGGCACGGGCGAGCAACGCCTCCCGGTTCATCCGCAGGCCCGCGCCGATGCGATTCAGCGCAAGGAGCCAGCCCACATCGAACCCCGGACTGGAGGCGCCGGCTTCCTCCCAATCGATCAGCACCAGGCCGGACGCTGAGTCGAGGACATTCTGCGGAGCGAAATCGCCGTGAGCCAGGCAGGGGATGCCGATGGGCGCGTGCTCGGTTAGAGCATTGAGAAGCCGCGCCGCCATGGCGTCGTGTCTTCGAAGCGACGACACGCGCTCGAGCCAGTGGCGCTCAATGTTCCTCGGCGGCAGCGGGCGCGTGACGGTTGCGAGCCGCGCCAGCAGCATAAACACATCGTCCCACCCGATGTCGACCGGGCGACGCTGGGGAAGCGGGACTCCGTCCACGAACGCAAATAGCGCGTACCAATGCTCGCCCTGCTCGAGACAATCGAGTAGCCGCGGGCACCCGATGGATGCTCGCTGGATCGCGGCGATCGTCTGCCGGAACGCCGCCGGCGGGTGTGCCTGGGGCATCCGCTTGGCCACGATCGCGCGGCCGTCCGCCAACAGACGCCACGTGCCCGGCCCCAGTTGCGTCGGCGTATCAGAAGCGCGGGAGCCACAGCGGTTGGTCAGGAACGCCCGCAGTTCCTGCGCGCCGGTCGCACCCATGGTCACGCCGCCGGCGCGCGACGGAGCGCGAGGAGCACGTCCACTTTCTCGACGATCGGCAAGTCGCCCAGCAGCGCGCGAGCCCTCTCGAGCGACAGCCGGGCGTCGTCGAGGTTGGCGGTTGCATCCGCCGCCTGCAGGGCGTTGACGCTCCGGTCGAGCCAGACCGCTCCCGCCTCGGGCGCGTCAGGAAACCGGTCCAGCCACGCCGTTAACATCGGCAGCGCGCGCGACGGCTGTCGCCATGCCCGGGCGATTCGCGCGAGCTGGCGCAGCGCGTTTGCGGTGATGTCGCCGTCAGCGCCCAGGTCGAGAGTCGACCGGCATACCAGGAAGCCAGCTTCGTACTCCCCGGCGAGGCAGTGAGCCTCGGCCCGCAGAAACGCGAGACCGAGGTTGCACACCCCTTCGCGCTCGAGTTGCCGGACGCCGCGAGTCAGCAGATCGAGGCGGCCGGCACTGCGAACTTCACCGAGGCACGCGAGGCGCCCGCTGACCAGGCCAGGCGTTGCGGCGCTCGCAGCCAGCCGCTCGATGAAGTCGGTCTCTCGCGGGCCAGACTCGGTCCGCGCCGAGGCGGGGATCGTCGTTCCCTGGCCGGCGAGGAACCGCTCGATGGGCCGCCGCGTAGAGGCGAGGATCAGCCCCCGCAGACGGTCGCCGGTGGAGACAACGGCCGACGTTGCTCCCTCCCACGATGCGCGAACCGATTGGCATGTGCCCAAGTAGTGATCGAACAGTTCTGTCCAGGACATGCGCGTCAGGGGCGGGAGCACGCTGAGCAGACCGGCAGTCGGGGCCGCGGGTTCATCCGCTGCTGGCAGATACGCGCTGTGCGTGTCCGGCGTCTCAGCATCGACCGCCTCTTCGAGGGCCGCGCGGTAACTGCGAAGGACGACAGAAGGCGCGAACCGCGCCGCCTGCTCCGCGCACGCGTCGCGCGAGGGCGGTGCCACAAGCAACCGCTCGATCGCGTCCGCGATGGCTTCCGCGCCCACGTCGACCGGCGTGCGATCGGTCACCGAAACCGGCACCAGCGCGCCGCCGTGGCCGATGGTCTCAGGCAGCCCGTCCCAGCGCGTGCCGAGGACCGGCACACCCAGCCCGAGGGCCTCGACCGGCGCCTTGCCGAACGACTCCTCGACGGTGACCGACAGATTCAGCAGGAGATTGGCGCGTGACAAGAACTGCGCCTTGGCTGCGGATCCTCGAACCGGGCCGACGAGTCGAACGCGATCGTCCAGGCGCAGGCGGTGAATTCTCTCAGTCAGCGCTCGCGCGTAGGGGTGTGGTCCCGACCGACCGGCGTCATCGACAGCGCCGGCGATTTCCATCACGGGCAGCGGTCGACGTCGCGAGCGGAGCAGGTCGATCGCGTCGATCTGGCGATGGAGGAGCTTGCCCGGGGTGACTCGCCCGAGGCTGACCACCCTCGTGTCGAGTCCAGGACGGGCTTCGGACAACGGCAGGGGCGCCATCGGATGCGGAATGACCCGGATCCACGGCGCCAGGTCGCGGCAGAGACACTCGATGGTCGCCTTCGCGCTCTCGCTCGGCGCGACGACCACATCGCCGGGCCGCAGCAGCGGGCGCAGGAGCGCCCATTCGAACGCGTAGGCTCCAGGGGCATGCGCGATGAGCAGCAGTCCGATCCGCGCGCGCCCGCGGTTGCGAAGCGCCAGCAGCAGCGGCGCAAGAACGATCGACTCCCAGTTGGGGCAGAGAAAATGTGCGCCGCGCGTAGCGGCGGCGAAGCGCTGCGCCGCGCCATCCAGTGACAACCCGACCGCGGGCGGACCGAGCACGGCCCGGCACCATGCCACAAGCGGGAGTGGCTGGACCGCGAACTGCCTGCCGAACTCGCGAGTGAACAACTCCTCGAAGACTTCGGCGGTGATCAGATCCGCGTGTCTCGCCAGCCGCAGGATCTCGATCACGGCCGCGCCGGCTCCGCCGGATCAAGCGTTTCCACCAATTGCTGGACCACCTTCGCGGTGTACTCGCGCACGAGGCGCGCGCGCAGCAATTCGATCCTGAGATCCTCCGTGCTATGGAATCCAGCCTCTCCGGACCACAGTCTGTAGTGGAGATCCATACGGCACGGAGTGGCGCGCAGATGGTCGAGGACGAGGTCAGAAGTCTTGAGATGGTGAAAGTTCATCTCCTTGAAATGCCGGTGCTGTTCGTCGAGAATGGCCTCCTGATCGGCCGCCCGGCAAGCCGCTTCCTCGTAGCGCCCCCGCAGGCGCAACTCGTCGAGCACGATGTGCGCTGTGCTTTCCAGGAACTTGCGCGTTACGAGCCAGCGATGCAGGACGCGGCAGACGGCGAGAGCCTGCATGAGGTGGCGGAACTCGGCTGGCGTGAGATCGTTCCCGTCGATCCATGTCAGCAGCGCGGCATCGTCCTTCAGTGCGAGTGACGTTCGGAAGCGCCCGATCTCGTTCTCGACGTCCGACTCCGACGCCTGCACCTCGAGGATGTCGGCGAGGATGCCAACGAGCGCACGGTTCATGGCGTGGAAGTTCACCGCGTTGAAATCAGCGAGGTGCAGCGCCGCGTAGTTGGCGATAGCGCCGAGCGGCACTTCGGTGCCGTTGTGGAGCACCCGCCGATCGCGCTGGTACAGCGTTTCGAACAGGTGCGAGCGTGTCAGAGCGAACGTCGCGTCCGGCCGCGGCACCGGTGACGGGAGATCACGAATGGTCTCGAGCAGCTGGATCGCGTCCTGCCGCTTGATATCCACATAGCTCGTCCGCACGAACGCGCGAAGCCGCGTCACGATGTCCGCCGACACCCCCTGCTCCTGCGCAATGGCGAACACGTGCGCGAACGTCCGCTCAGGGAAGAACAGCCCCTTCGCAATCGCGACCAGGCGATCGCAGTCGGCGGCGTCAATCACGGCCTCGTCGCGCGCACGCTGAAGCGTGCACCGGATATTCACCATCGCCTCGGAGACCGCGCGGTAGTCCGAATCCCCGAGTGCGTGCGCCAACGCGACCTCGTCGTCATCGTTCAACTCGCCGCTGGCGAACATCTGATACACGCGGCCGATGCCGACCATGCCGTATGCGGCCGTCTCGGCCGCCCGGAGTGCGCCCATGCTGCTGGCGCCGAACACCGCGATGCCTTCCGAGAGCGCGTAGAGCAGTTCCTTGTGCCAGACCGACAGCGACTGGCCGAACGCTCCATCGATCAGGCCGATCACGTCGGGACGATACCGGGTGATGGCAGTCAGAATGTCTGATTGCTTGGCGGGAGGCAGGTAGATCGCGTCGAGAATCTGCCGCGCCTCGGCGTGCGGGAGTGACGGACCCAGGAAGATCACCGCGTTCATTGACTGCACTCCTTGAGAAACGCCTTGGCGCGTCGCCCCGGCGCGTAGGACGAGAACAGATACCCTTCGAGCCCCGGCACGATGACGCGGACCGCCGAGACGTCGAACCCGGGGAGCGTCAGGTCGTACACCAGCACTTGTGTCAGCCCGGCCGCGCGTAGCCGGTCGATGATGATGTGAACATCGCCTTCGAAAGTCGGTGTGGCCGACGAGACCGTGGTCCGCGCGTCGACCTGGGCCGGGATCGCTTCGAGTCGCGCAATCGTCGAAGCGTCGTCATCGTGTTTGAGGCGAAGATAACTGTGGCGGAAGAAGTCGTCCCGTGATCCGGCAATGAAGATGAGACGGCTTTGTACCGCCTCTGTCAGTGCCCGGACCATGGCAATCTCCGGATCCAGGTGAGCGCCACAACCGCTGTAGATCCCGATGTGCCGGGATCGCCGGTCGTACAGGTACGCGAGGTAGACCGGAACCGCGGTGTCGACGGTGCAATCGAAGAGGACGGCGGCCATGCCTGTGCGGTCGAACCGGTCGAACAACTCGAGGACCAGTGGATGCGTGATCGTTTCCGGTCGCACCCTCGGGATCGACCGGCCGTATCGGTCCCAGGCGAGCCGATGGCACGCGGCGGCGTCGCGCTCGACCACCTCGAGCAGCCCTCCCTCGACCGCTTCAAGGAAGGTGTTGCCGGACGAAAGCCCGTTCGACCCGGCTTGAAACGGCTGAACCTCGCGCCCTTGGTTGCAGACCTGCATGGCCACCATCGCCGTCGGCGCCGCCACTTCGCCCTGGCCAACCATGTCCCAGCCGAGCGTCCATCGGTACGGCCACCGAATATTGAAGACATCGTGTTTCTTGAGCGGCAATCCGTCAATCGCGATCGCGTCGTGTTCAGCCGCGATCTGTTCGTATGGCGCACGGATCACGGGAAGCTCGACGGTCTCGGCGTGGAATCGCTCGATGCACTCCATCGCGGCCGATGCCATCGCCGCGTCTATCGTGAATCCTTTCCCCGCGTCGACCGAAAGAACCGGGCTATTGGGCCGAATCGACAAGACGGTCGGGATGCCGATGCGATCGAGCCCGGTGATGTTCGCGAGACGGGTCAGACCGACCCGTGTGAAATGCCGCCGGGCGCGCGCCACCGTCTCCGAAGGGGCAATCACGCGCTGCGTGCCGTACCAGAAGCGTTTCTCTGTCGAGAACGACCGGCCGCGAAACCAGATCGGAGCGCGTGCTGGCACGGCCTCGTCCAGGATCCGCACGGTCGCGGTGGTGTCCGCAACCGTCATGAGGCCCGCTCCATTTGATCGCGATTGATCGTCGCCGCAAACGCGCTGGCTCGCCTGCCAGGGGCGAAGTGCGCGAAGTGCGGGTACGCTTCGAGCCCGGGCACGATCACCCGCACGACTGGGATGCCCATCTCCTCGCGCGTCAGATCGGCGACCACGATCTGATCCAGACCGCAACGGCTCAGTTTTCCGCAGAGGACGGCGATGTCTTCTTCGAAGGTGCCGGTCGCCTCTGACGCCAGCCGGCTGGCGTCCACCGCACCAGGCGCCGCTTCGAGCAATCGCACCTGGTCGCTGCTGTCGGCTCCGCGGTGCTTGAGATGGTCGTGACGGAAGTAGTCGTCCCGTGAGCCGGCGATATAGATGAGGCGCGACTGGGCCGCTTCGGTCAGCGCGCGTATCTGCGCAACCGCGGGATCGAGGTGCGCGCCGTACCCGCTGTAAATGCCCACGTGGCGGTCGACCCGATCGTAGATTCTCGCCATGTACACCGGCACGTCCGTGTCCACGCGCAGGTCATACAGGACCGTGCCGACGCGCGCCTCTTGGAACTGCTGAAGGAGATCCCTCACCATCGGCGACGTGATCGTCTCGAGCGCGACCGGCATAAGGACGTGCCTGGCGGTTTTGCTGGCGACGGTATGACACGCAAGAGCGTCCCGCTCGATGGCCTCCAGCAGCGCGGCGCAGATGGCCTCCAGCAGATGGTTGCCGGACGCCAGCCCGTTGCTGCTCATCGAGAATGGCATCCACCCCCTCGGCCGCTGATCGGGATGGGCAGCCATCGACACGGCGTTGTACGCCACGGCGATCTCGCGCTGGCTGGGCAGATCCCAGCCATACACCCAGAATTCAGGGTGACTCGCGCGAAACAACGAGCCCTTCGTGAGGCTCAGGCGTTCGCGCGCGACCGCCGGACCGCGCGCCGCCAGGTCGTCGTAGGACGCACGCACCGTCGGAAGGCGGACGTTCTCCGCGTGAAACATCTCGATCCCTTCCATCGCACCTGACGCCATCGCGGCAGCCAACGTGAATCCCTTGCCGGCCGAACTGGACAGCGTCGGACTGTTCGGCCGATAGCCGATCGCGGTTGGAATCCCAATCCGATCCAGGCCGGTCACGTCGGCCAGTCGTGTCAAGCCAGCGGCCCGGAAGTGCGGGCGGATCCGCTCGAGCGTGTCTTCCGGACTGACGGTGCGATGTGTCGCGCCGATGAACAGTTTCTTGGCGCGCAGCGGCGTACCGCGAAACCAGATGGGTGCGGCGATCGATGTCAAAGCGGTCCTCCGCTGTGTCGGTTACGGCGACTGAAACCGTCAGGATCGATGTACACGAAGCCGGCGCGCCCTGATCGGGCCGGCTTCGTGTTCCCCGTCAACTGGGAGCGTGTGCGCCGCATTCGCGGAGTCCGGGCGGCGTCTCCGATCCCAGCGAGTCGGGGCGGTCCGTTTACGGCACACAGGCCCACGCGGCCACCGCTGCGACCGCGCCTGCGGTCGTGCCGATCCAGCCACACACGGAGCCGCCGGCGACGGCTTCCATTTCGGCATCCGTCAACTCGACGGTCACGCTGGCCCTCGCCTCCTCCACGTCCGCATGGGTGACATCGCCAAAGCCGGCCGCGACGAGGATCGCCCTCCGCTCGGATTCCGGGGCGCTCTCGACCTGGGTGCGGAACGCCGTGTCCTTCGCGGTTTTCAGAATGAGATTGCGCGCGTTTTCAACAGACATCAATCCTCCTCAGATGATGAGGGCCCTCCCGACGCGACCCGCCTGGAGCCGGCGCACTCGCGGCGGATGTGAGCAAGCGGCGTACCTCGAAGCTCATCCCTGGTCTGTGAGGGTTTCCTAAAGATTCCGGGCAGCGACGAACGCGGTCCGCCGTCCGGCGGCACGGTGTCTCTATTGAAATAGAGTGAATAGAGATGGGGCGCGGACACCGGGCACGTCGACCGGGGCGCGTCCAGTCGTGCGCGCGCGTGGCGTTCGTCAACCTATCCGCGGAGCGCGGATCCAGATGATGACGAGCGTAATCGCCGCGCTAACGCAGACGATGGACGCGATCAACCACACAACTTCAACGGCCCGCAGCCGGCTGGCCCGCCGATTCGCGGTCAACGACAGCAGTCCGCCTAGCACGACGACGATGAGCGGCACGACCACCGTGGGAATCAGCTCGCGCATGAGGCTCCTCGAAACAGTTGACAGCACGGATCGACTCGCAATATTGATCAGGCCGGATTGAGCAATCGTCGTGCCTCCCCGCGCCGGAGGCGCCGCGCCTTGCTCGCACGGTATCGTCAGCGCCGTGCCTCTATTGAATAGAGATCCCGCGCCACTCTGAGTCGTGCGACTGGCGATCTGCTGAGACGGCGGCGCGTGGCTTCGCTTTGCGGCGGAACGGTTCTTGCGGGTTGACGGTGGGGCCGACGCGTCGGCGTCATCGACTCGGCACCAGACACATTAGGAGAACGGCATGTCACGAAGACCACCACTGGTTCCGATCGGGGCAGCTGTTGGAACGGCGATCGGTGCGGCCATCGGATTTATCTTCCACGGTCTTGCATCACCCATCGGTGCCGGCCTGGCGATCGGCGCGGGCGTCGGCGGCATGCTCGAACTGTGGCGGCGCAGGCGTGAAAAGGGGCGCGAAGGCGGCTCTCTAGTCTAGATGTATCTAAGCTTGCTAGCCCTTTGCGGCGGCAGCGACAGCCGATCGGTACCCATGTTCTCGCTAGCCGGCACGATCGATCATTTCGTCCCTCGCCTCCCGCCGGCACTCGTCGGCGCGGCGTCGTTGGCCGCGGTGCGCGGCGTCGCGCGGCGGCTCCCGGCCGCGATCACGCACTGGATCGACATCGAGTGCCGCCTGGCCACCGACCGGCCGCAAGTCGATTTGATTGTCAGAGTCGATCCGAGGGGGCGCGAGATACTTGCTGCCCAGCCGTGGCCACGCCTGACTGCCTTTGCCCGAACGTGGGCGGATTCAGCCTCGCCCGTCCATCGCGCGGTCAGCGCGACCAGGCTCGAATTCGACATCGACCGCGTCGGGGTGCCCGGTGATGCCCCTGCGTCGATTCGGCCACGCATCTTTCTCGATCTCGCGCGTGACGCCTACGCGGCCCCCTCGGCCACGTGCCGCCTCCAGGCGATCGCCGGTGCACTTGTGCCGTTCGTCGGCGAGCCGACGCCAGGATGGCTGCGTCGTGGTCTCGAGCGGTGCCTGCACCACCTCCCGCCGCAGGCGTACCTGCTGTATGTCGGTCTCCCCGCGCAAGATCGCATCCGACAGGTCCGGCTATGCATCCTGGGCCTTGGCGAGCCTCGACTCGCCGCCTACCTGCGCGGCGTCGGCTGGCCCGGCGACATCGACGATCTGCGCCAACACCTGGGGCGACTGGCGGGTGCGGCAGGTGGCGACGGGATGAGCGTCGCGACCCTGCATCTGGATCTTGACGATCACGATTGTGTGAAGCCGGCGCTCGGCCTCGAGTACGCCCTGGCACGGCGTCCACAGGTGCGGGGCGCGATCCGGGAGACGGCCTTTCTCGAACGCCTTGTGGCGTGCGGCGTCTGCGACGCCGGTAAACGCGATGCGCTGCTGCAATGGCCAGGCTGCGCGCGCGAGACCTTGCCACACGCCCTCTGGCCGAGCATTGTCATGCGGCGATTGAGCCACGTGAAGATCGTGTACGATCCGCCGCGCGCGGGCGAGGCGAAAGCGTACTTGTGCGGCTCTCACGAAAGGCGTCCCGCGTTGCAGCGGCGATCTGGCGACCCGCCTCTAGTCGACCGCGCCGATCCGGCAGCCTGACTCTATCGCGCGTACGAACCGGTCGCGTATGCGCGTCGAACGCCAAAGAAATCGTTCATCCGCGGATGGCACTTCGCTTGCTCCTGCGGTGGACACTACTCGGACACGCGCCGCCAACAGGAGCACACTTTGCATTCCCAGAAGGAACCGCGGGCCCTAAAGGCGATTCTCGATCGGGCCGCAACCGACCTCGCGTTTCGCAAGCGTCTACTGGTTGATCCGCGCGGCGCGATTTTCGATTCGTTCGGCGTGATAATTCCTCCGGCCTTCCGGATCAGGTTCGTCGAGAGAGCTGTGGATCTCGACGCGCTGATCGTCTTGCCTGATGTTGAGATGAGCACTGGCGAGTTGTCGGATGAC
>Ga0315281_10007102_pt1 | contig 15820 bp, 15 predicted proteins | sample YL17G07_0_MG_FD_204540 | JGI IMG/M metagenome (GOLD analysis project Ga0315281, IMG submission 204540) | Sediment microbial communities from Yellowstone Lake, YNP, Wyoming, USA - YL17G07_0 | ecosystem: Environmental > Aquatic > Freshwater > Lake > Sediment | place: USA: Wyoming | collected... | reverse complement strand
TAATTCATTGACTCAAATCCCCAGCTTCTACTATCATCGTTCACAAATGATCAGATAAGGAGACCTATCATGTCTGCGAAGAAATTGAAGCCGCTCGGCAATAGAGTTGTTGTGCAACGGAAAGAAGCCACCGCGACCAAGGGAGGCATTCTCTTGCCCGAAAGCGCAAAAGAAAAACCCCGCGAAGGAACAGTCATCGCGGTCGGCCCTGGCAAAATCGATGAGAAGGGAAAAAACCATCTGATGGATGTAAAAGTCGGCGATCAGGTGCTCTTTTCCTCTTACTCCGGCACTGAATATAAAGCGAATGAGCAGGAATATTTGATCCTGTCCGAAGAAGATGTTTTGGCGATTGTAAAATAAGGTAGGCGACCCATGGCAAAAATGCTTCAATTCAACGACGAGGCTCTTAAATCCATTCTGAAAGGCGTCAAAACGCTGGCCAAAGCGGTCATCGTTACTCTAGGCCCTAAGGGTAGAAACGTCGTCATCGGCAAAGAATTCGGATCTTTTTCTTCCACAAAAGACGGCGTCACCGTCGCGAAAGAGATCGTTCTGAAAAACAAATATGAGAATATGGGCGCTCAGCTCGTCAAGGAAGCTGCGTCGAAAGCCTCCGATACTGCAGGAGATGGGACCACGACAGCCATCGTTTTGGCCGAAGCCATTTTCAGCGAGGGAGTCAAGAACGTAGCGGCCGGTGCCAATCCCATGGATGTGAAACGGGGCATCGACAAGGCTGTAAAGGCGTTGGAAGAAGCTCTCGATAAAATGGCCAAGCCCATTAAGACACCCGAAGAGATCAAGCAGATCGCTTCTCTTTCTGCGAATAACGACCCCGACATCGGCGCCATCATTGGCGAAGCAATGCAAAAAGTTGGCAAGGACGGGATCGTCACGATCGGAGATGCCAAGGGGATCGAAACGGTGTTGGAGGTCGTCGAAGGGATGCAGTTCGACAAGGGATATCTTTCTCCCTATTTCATCACCAATGCTGAAAAAATGTCGGTCGAATTTGACAATGCCGCCATTCTAATTACGGACAAGAAATTATCTAGCGCTAAGGAATTGATCCCCATTTTGGAGAAGGCGTTGCAGAAAGGTTCGCGCCCCTTGGTGATCATAGCGGAAGACGTGGAAGGAGATGCTCTGGCCACTTTGGTGGTCAATAAAATCAAAGGAGGACTCCCCCTTTGCGCTATCAAGGCGCCTGGATTCGGAGACAAGCGTAAGGCGATGCTCGAAGACATCGCGATTTTGACCGGAGCCACCCTTGTTTCCGATGAGATGGGATATAACATTGAGGAAATTGGACTCGAAGTGCTCGGCTCGGCCAAGAAAATCAAGATCGGCAAAGAGGAGACTACGATCGTCGACGGCGCCGGGAAAGCGAAAGAGGTGCAGAAGCGGATTGCCCAAATCAAGAATGAGTTGAGCCAGCCGAATCTCTCCGATTACGAGAGAGAAAAGCTCGAAGTGCGCCTGGCGAAGCTGGTCGGCGGGGTCGCTGTCGTCAACGTCGGAGCGGTCACGGAAGCCGAAGCCAATGAGAAAAAAGCCCGCATCGACGACGCGCTCCATGCAACGAGAGCAGCAGTTGCCCAGGGAATTGTTCCCGGTGGCGGCGTCGCCTTGATCCGCGCATCAAAGGCACTCGATAAGTTGAAACTCACAGGCGATGAAGCAGTTGGCCTCGAAATTGTCCGCATTGCCTGCTTCGCCCCTGCGACCGCGATCGTAAACAACTGCGGCAAAAACGGCAGCCTGATTGCCGAAAAGATCTCCGAAAAAGAAGGGTCTTGGGGCTATAACGGCCTCACCGATGCATTCTCCGATTTAGTGAAAGACGGAGTCATCGACCCTGTTCTCGTCACCAAGAGCGCTTTGATCCATGCAGCTTCTATTGCAGGGATGCTGATCACCATCGCCGCGATCATCACCGATAAACCCGAGCCAAAAAAAGAGGCTGCTGCTCCCGGACCTGGTATGGGTGGCATGGGTGGCATGGGTGGCATGGGTGGCATGGGTGGCATGGGAGACTTCGGCGGCATGATGTAAAGCCGCTTTACATATTTGAAGGGCCGGTGAAGAATCGGCCCTCATCTCAATGGTCTCAATGGTTTCAGACGAGTAATGAAAAAATTTCCCTTAGCTGTCATCGTCAATTTTTGTACGAACGAGAGACTGTTTCTCAAATATTGCCTGGAACAAGCCCTTCTTTTTTCGCAACAGGTCATTGTCCCCGTTTGCGATCATTTTTTTGACGGGAAGCCCGAAAATCGCCCCCTTCTTGAGGCAATATATCAAGCTTTTCCCGAATGCCAATTCATCGAGTATCCTTTCATTCCAGAGCAGATTCCAAAAAAAGTGTTTAAGTCGATCGATCCCTCCCATTTTTGGCATAGCCTTTCCCGATTGATTGGCTGTCGTTATCTAGATGATGGGATAGAGAGCGTCCTCTTTTTAGACGTAGACGAAATTCCTGACGGAGGTCGCTTTGCCGAATGGCTCGAGTGCAGTGATTACACCCTGCATACAGCCTTGAAAATGGCTAATTATTGGTATTTCCGCGAGCCCCGCTTTCAGGCTGAAAAATGGGAAGATTCGATCGTATTGGCTCAAAAAAAAGCATTAGCCTCTCATTTGCTCCTTCATCAAGATGAAAGGGAAGCTATTTATGACTCCCTTCCCCATCCGAAACGGCGCAACGTCGTGGGGGTCGATGGCCGGCCTATGTTTCATCATTACAGCTGGGTCAGGACGGAAGAGGAAATGCTCCGGAAGGTAAAGTCATGGGGACATCGGAAGGACCGGAATTGGGAATCGCTTGTGAAAAAAGAGTTTGAGCAACCCTTCCAAGGGGTGGATTTTGTCCATGGTTATCGCTTTCAAACGGTGAATCCCGCTTTTGAAATGCCGTTTGAGCCCGCACCGTTTCTTTCTAAGGGCAAAGGAAATATTACACGGTTAACCACCAAGGATGTTCTTTCTGCGGCGAGCTCGGGAAAAATGTCTCGATGGAGGAGTATTTTTGGGTGATCGGCTCGCTCGCTGCAATCCCGCCCCCACCCGGTGGACCCTAGCCGGAGTTTACAGCATTATCGTTTGCAGATGATGCAATATTTTGACTTACAGTCACCTACGATTTTGAGCGTATTACCCAACTGGCTAAGCGCGAGAAATCGTAGTTGATTGTAGGTTAAAAGATTACGTCAGGTGCGAATGAGAATGCTGTAAACTCCGGCTCGGTGGGCGTGTGTCGTCGGGAGAATCTTCATCTTTTTAAGAGGGAGTTCTTCAATGGTCTTGATTTTTACGGGTCTCTGGATGGATGATAAAGGGGATCTTTTGCACTGGTAGCTCAGTTGGATAGAGTACCTGGCTACGAACCAGGGGGTCAGAGGTTCGAATCCTCTCCAGTGCGATATTGCTACGGCTTGGCCCAATTATGATAGTGTATAAGTTCCCCAGTGGACCTCTCGAAACAAATGCGATTCTTGTCGGCTGTCCCAACACAAAGAGGGGCGCTGTTATCGATCCTTCTCTCGGCTCCACCGAAGCCATTCTTCAATTTGCCGCGACAGCTGGCCTCGCCATTGAAAAGATTCTTTTAACACACTCTCATTGGGATCATTTTGCCGACGTCCATGAACTGAAAATGAAGACTTCCTCTCTCCTCTATGTCCATTCATCCGATGCAAAGAACCTCGAACATCCTGGCTCAGACGGCATTCCACTCTTTTTTCCCATCCACGGGGCCAAGCCCGATCGTCTGTTGAAAGACGGGGATTGCATCCAGGTCGGAGAATTGAAGATCGAAGTGATCCACAGCCCCGGGCACTCCCCGGGAAGCATTTGTTATTATTTGCAAGAGCAGGGCCTCCTTTTTTCCGGAGATACCCTTTTTCAAGGGAGCATCGGCAATCTCCACCTTCCTACCGCCGAGCCCCATCACATGTGGGCATCTCTCAGAAAACTAGCAAAACTGCCCAAGGAAACGAGAGTAATCCCAGGTCATGGAGATGATACATCAATCGGCGATGAGAGCTGGCTCGATCGGGCGGAAAAAATCTTTTCTGAATCAGGAGGTTGAGATGTCACTCGTAGGAGAAAAGGCGCCGGAATTCAAAGCAAAAGCGGTGATCAAGGATAAGTTCTACGAAGACTTCTCCCTTTCCGATTTTCTCGGTAAGTATATCGTGTTTTTCTTCTACCCACTCGATTTCACGTTTGTCTGTCCGACCGAACTCCATGCTTTCCAAGAAAAACTCAAGGATTTCGATAAACGAAATGCCCAGGTCGTCGGATGCTCGGTCGACAGTTGTTTTTCCCATATTGCTTGGCTCAATATCCCGAAGTCGAAGGGAGGCATTCAAGGTATTTCCTATCCCATTGTCTCCGACCTGAGCAAATCGATCTCAAGAAGCTTTCAAGTATTAAATGAAGCTGAGGGGATCGCTTTCAGAGGGCTTTTCCTCATCGATAGGGAAGGAGTCGTCCGCCATCAGCTCGTCAACGACCTACCTTTGGGGCGCTCAGTAGACGAAACACTGCGCCTGCTCGACGCCCTCATCTTCCACGAACAGAACGGGGAAGTCTGCCCAGCAAACTGGAAAGCCGGCACCAAAGCGATGAAGCCCACCGAGCAGGGGCTCGCAGACTACTTCCGTTGAACAATCATTCAGCGCCACGATGGGTTTCCGTTTTTAAGTGGTGAGATAATCGTAAAGGTCTTTTTGCGTCGTGATCAGGTGGCTTTTGTGGAGCTCGCAAACAGGATGTGAGGCATTGAGGATTTCCACATCTCCTACCCCCGGCAAGCAGATGGCGTTGAGGGTCTTGATCTTTTCCTTGTTTTCCAAGTACTTCAGCCCTGTGATATAGTCTGCTTTGCTGAACCCCTCTTCCTGGACACGGAAGTAAATGATCTCCCGTTGATAGAGAAGGGCCTGGATGGCGAAGAAGAGTCCCTCGCTTTCGGGCGGGGGGTTTCCGAGCATGTCCACGAGTTGAGACAGGTCCTTAAGGGTGTAAGCCTTTTTAAATTGCCCCTTTTCTGATTCCCCAAATAGGGCCACGACGCGCTTCATAATATCCCACCCCCCGCGAATCTTACCCATAATGGAGAGAGGGGTTAAATTTCAAGACTTGGCGTTGGGGTGGAATTGGGCTGCTGGCCCAAGTTCCGCTTCGATTTCGAGGAGGCGGTTGTACTTGGCGATCCGCTCGGAGCGAGAGAGGGAGCCGGTTTTGATTTGGCCTGTACCGTAGGCGACGGCGAGGTCGGCGATGGTGGTATCCTCCGTTTCGCCAGAGCGGTGGGAAATGATGGTCCGATATTTGTGAGATTGAGCCAGGCGGACGGCGGCGGCAGTTTCGGTCAATGTGCCGATCTGATTGACTTTGATGAGGATCGCATTGGCCACGTGGGCATCGATCCCCCGCTGCAGGTATCGCGTGTTGGTGACAAACAGATCATCGCCGATGAGTTGGATGCGGCTACCGAGCTCGCGGGTGAGATGGGCCCACCCTTCCCAATCGTTTTGATCGAGGCCGTCTTCAATGGTGTCGATGGGATATTTTTTGACGAGGTCGCTGAGATAGGCGACTTGAGTCTCATAGGTGCGCTCTTTGAATGGTTGCCCTGCGACTTTTTTCTTTTTCTCTATGTAAAGCGGCTTTACATAGAATTCCGAGGCGGCGCAGTCGATCGCAAGGGAGAGATCTTGACCAGGGCGGTAACCAGCTTTTTGAATCGCGAGAAGGATGAGCTCGATAGCCTCCTCGTTGGAAGAGAGAGCGGGGGCAAATCCTCCTTCGTCACCGACGGAGGTGGTGAAATGCTGTTTTTTGAGCAGGCTTTTGAGGGAGTGGAACACTTCGGCACCCCATCGAAGTGCCTCGTGGAAAGTGGGGGCGCCAATCGGGCGGATCATGAACTCTTGAAAATCGAGTCCGCTGTCGGCATGGACGCCGCCATTGATGATATTCATCATCGGACAGGGAAGAAGGGTCGATTTGCCGAGGTAGCGATAGAGGGAGAGCCGTTTTGCGGCCGCGGCGCATTTTGCAACGGCGAGAGAAACTCCGACAATGGCATTGGCGCCGAGATTGCTTTTGTTCGCCGTCCCGTCGAGCGCGATCATGGCGCGATCGATGGCCTCTTGCTCGAAAATCAATTTCCCCTTGAGATGGGCAGAGATGGGGCCATTGACGTTAGCAACTGCTTTGAGAACCCCTCTTCCTCCATAGCGCTTAGGATCGTTGTCGCGCAACTCAACCGCTTCATGCTCTCCCGTCGAAGCTCCGGCGGGAACGCCGGCTTTTCCAATAAAGCCATCCCGCGTCCTCACGGTCACTTCGAGGGTCGGATTACCGCGAGAATCGAGAATTTCAAGGGCATGGCAGGCTTCAATGATGGACATCGCTAACTCCAGGTAGTTTTGTCGGGGCCGGCGAGGGCCTCTCGTAACAAGATCATGTACGATTCATAGCGCAGAAGGGATATTTTCTTCTCCTCCAAAGCGGCTAGGACGCCACATTCGGGTTCGCTCTGGTGGGTGCAGTCGGGGAATTTACATGAGGAGCAAAAGGGATGGAATTCCCGAAAATGGGAGATGACTTCCATCTTTTGCAAATTCCAAATGCCAAAACTCCGAATGCCGGGTGTGTCGACACAGTACCCACCGCCGGGGAGAGGGAGTAATTCCGCAGTGCTGGTTGTATGGGTGCCTTTATAGGTTTTTTTGGCCAGCTGTCCCACCTTTAATGTGAGACCGAAACAGGCGTTGAGTAGAGAAGATTTTCCGACGCCTGACTGCCCAGAAAAAACAGAGGTTTTGTTCTGTAAAAGAGAGCGAAATGCCTCTACTCCTACGCCCGTTGCGGTGCTGATAGATAGGATCGGATAGCCGAGAGGTTCATAGGCGGCGAGGAAATTGCGATAGAGCTCTCTGGCTTCTTCTGGCGCTGTTTCCAGAAGATCGATTTTGTTGATCGCAATGAGCGGATGGAGATTCCCTTTCTCGGCAGCGATCAGATACCTGTCCACGAGTGAGGGTTTCAGAGGAGGTTCGACGACCGAGACGGTGATCACCGCCTGATCGACATTGACGGCGATGAGTTGTTCTTTCCTGCCGCTAATATCTGTGCGCGCGAAAAAAGAAGTCCTCTCCTCGACTTGCCTGATCGCCCCCTCATGTTCGGAAGAGATCGAGAAGTGGACCCAATCGCCGACGGCGATCAAATTTTTCGCTGTGGTTTTCTCTTTCTTTAAAAATCCCTTCAGAGAACAAAGATATTGCTTACCTGCGCAATCGACTCTGGAGCCTTCCCCTGAGATCGCGATGACCCTGCCTCTTTTACAACCGCTTTCTAATTCTGTCTTGCTCTCAGGCTCAAAGTCTGTCTTTTTGTATTTAGAGCGGTCTCCCTTCTGGACAAGTTTCCTCTCTTTGCGGTCTTGCTTCCGGTCGCGGGAGTGGAATTCTTCTTCGAAGTCGAAGTTCTTCATGGGGTCTGCCTCATTGCATAAAGGAGAATCGCGCCAGCCGCGGAGACATTGATCGATTCGACACTATTTTGCATGGGAATGGACACGCGATGACCGATATTTCGGGTCCAGGCGCTTGGTCCCTGGCCCTCGCTGCTGAGAATCAGGGTCAGAGGAGGTCTCCAGGAGATCGATGCGAGAGGTTTTCCTATCAGATCAGCGACCCAGACCGCGGATCTTGTCTGCTGGATCTCTTCGGGCTCTTGCCAGGAGTAAGGGAGGCGGAAGATGGCCCCTTGGCCAGCCCTCAGGGCTTTGTCGTTGAAGAAATCGACCGTTCCAGGCGTTGCGATCACCCCTTCCCAGCCCAAGGCGAGGGCCGAGCGGAGTAGGGTCCCGAGATTGCCCGGATCTTGGATCTGGTCCAGGATGAGAATGAAATTCTTGCCACTTAACTCTTGGGGAGAGGGCATTGGAACCTCGGCCGCAAACCCGTCCGGCTGCTCAAGGCCGGTGATTTTTTTCAAAATCTCCTCAGAAACGAGAAATTTTTCTGCCGCGTCGATGTCCGATGGCTCGAGCGTTGTCAAAGATTTTATTGAATGGGGGAACTCCCGGATCGCCTTTTTTCCTGCGATGAGGATGGTTTTGGATTCCATGCGATAAATGCGGTTTTTCCTCAATTCGGTCCAATGTTTGACATTGGGATGTTGTAGACTGGTGATCCTTTTTGCTAGCATCAGGCTAGTATGACGAAAAGCAAATTTCCCTTGAAGCTCCATCCTTCGGGTTCTTTGGTCAGACGGGTTGTCCTGATTTGCCTTTGCCTGCTCGTGCTCCCCCTCTTTTTGCATAGTTTATTCATCTACCGGCAAGAATATCAGCAGCGGCTCGCTGAGGCAGAGCAGACCCTCCAAATGATTGGGGAGGGGGAACAGGCGTTTTTAGAGGAAAAAATACAGTTATATTGGCGCATACTTGACGCTGTCTCGGACGCCGATTCAAGCGATGTGAGGGAGTATGCCCGGCAACTCCAAATCATCCAGATCCCCCTGCCTACGGGCGCGAGCGGTCATTTTGCCATCCCCAGCATCCGGAATGAGGCCCTTCTGACGGGTAAGCAGATCCCTCAGCAAAAAGCCCTCGCGATCAAGATTACTTATCAAGAGATCCTTGAACAATTCTCCCATTTCGAAAACGCTCCCTATTCGGTGTCCTTGGCCCTTGCCCTCGAAAATGGGGAGCCTTTTGTGGGTCACGTGTTGTCAGATGCCCTGACGGTCAAGCTGCCGATCCCAGATACAGAGTTCCATTTGGTGCTCAGCTCTTCTAGCACACTCATCCGAGAGATGTATGAAAGAGAAATGTTGTTCCGTTATCTGTCGCTCCTTGTTTTTATCGTTTTGATCGGAGGCTTGCTCGTCTGGATTGTGACGCGCAGGGTTGCGAAGCCATTGAGAAATCTATGTACTGCGATGCAGCGGGTGCAACAAGGGGCTATTCATATCCGCTATGTCCCCGATCGGATGGGATTTGAGATCAATGAGCTAGGCAAGCAGTTCAACGAGACGCTCGATGCCCTACTCCTTCAGAGCCAGGAAGCCGAGAGAGAGAGAATCGCCAGAGAAAAACTCAGAGAAGAGTTGCGGATCGGCCACGAAATCCAGGCGAGTTTATTTCCTACCCACATTCCTGAAATCAAGGAGCTCGACATCGGAGCCGGCTATCTCCCAGCGAGGGAAGTCGGCGGCGATTTCTACGACCTTTTCCTCTTGGAAAACGGTTCTCTTTTTCTCGCTATCGCCGACACGGCCGGGAAAGGAATTTCCGCCTGCCTCTATTCTTTGGGACTCCGGAGTTCCCTCAGGAGCTTTGCCGCTCTCTCCACCGACCTCTCTGAGATTGTACTCCGCGCGAACGATCTCTTTTGGATCGATGCGAAGAACACCGGCATGTTCGTCACCCTTTGGGCTGCGATCTATGACCCGAAAAAACGGCTTTTGACCTATTGCAATCAAGGTCACGTGCCCGCCTTCCTGATGCGGGACGGACGCCTCCAAGAACTGACAACGGCCGGCATTGCCCTGGGCGCCCAAAAACTCACAGCGCTGACGACGGAATCGATTACCCTTCACCTGCACGATCTTCTTTTTCTCTACACCGACGGCGTCATTGAAGCGCACGACCCCGACCAGCAATTGTTCGGATCGAAAAGACTGCGGGAGTTCCTATCTAAAGCTAAGAAAAATGCGCCCGGCCCAATCATCGATCAACTCCTTGAGGAAATCCACCTCTTCGCCCAAGGAACGGCGCAGCACGACGACATCACCGCACTCGCTTTGCGCATCTGCAATTGAGGATTAAATTGCCGGGGATTCGACCGTTTTTATTCTATAGATAGAATGGCGGGTGCTGAGAAAGGCGAAGAGATAGGAGATGGTGAAAGAAAGTCCTAAGAGCGATGGGTTCGGGAAGGGAAGAAAAAGCCAGGGAATTCCCGCCATCTGAAACAGGCGCGCGCGAAAGAGCTGGGGATGGGAATCGACATGTGAGAGAAGAAACATTTTTTCGAGAGAAAAAAGCGTCATGAAGAGGAGCCCTCCTGCCATATATTGCGCCATCTCTGTAGCGATTTCCCAAGAGGGGCCGAGAAAAAAGAGCAGGAGCTCTTTGCCCTTCCACATGGCGAGGAGAGAGAGGAGCCCGAGAGGTATGACCGAGAAAGTGAAGATCTGCTTGTAAATGGCTCGGCGCTCAGACGAGGATTTGGCTTGGGCAAAGAGATGAAATGCATACCGGTTGATCAGTGAGCCGAAATGTCCATGGGGCAGGCTGATGAAGCGCAAAGCTTGGTAGTAATGGCCTGCGATGGCTTGTCCAGAAAAAACGCGGATGCAGATGAGGGACAAGCGAATCATTCCCTGTTCAAAAAGGCCATCCTTCCAAAAAGGGCGGCCCGCTTGAATTAGCTGGATCCAATCGTTCTTTGTCAACCAGCGCCATTGGAAATGGGCCTTCTCTCTTGCGAAGAGGGGGAAGAGGAGAAAAAGAGCCGCGAGCCATTCCCGAAGGATCAAGATCCAATACCCCGTTTCAGTGAGCCAGGCAAAGAAGAGGGCGATCAGGTTGGCTCCAATTTGACCTGCTGATTCGAGACGCAAGAGCGCGGGATGTTCTGTTTGCCTCTCTTGAAAGGCTTTCATCACTTCCGCAATGCGCCAGAGAAAGGTGGCGAGGAGCAACAGGATCAGATCTGTGGATGGCTCATAGAGGAGAAAAGGCAATCCCAGGGAGGCTGTTGCGAAGAGTCCTTCTTGAATTGCAGCGTTTAGATAGAGTGGGGTTTCCAAGGGAATTGGACTCTGGATCACTTGTAAAGGAAGGCGAAGAGAGAACAGCATTTGCCAGAAGGAGAGAGTTGCGAAGAGGAAGCCAAAACGGCCCAATTCATCAGGTGCAATATAGCGAGCGATGAACAGCTGGGTGAAGAAGGCGACAGCGATTTGGCAGCTTTTGCCCGCTATGACCCAGGAGGCATAGTGAAAGATGGAAGAGGACAATTTTTTCAGGGAGAATCTCGATGCGATTTCCGGAAGGAGTAGGGGATCTGGTCGGTATCTTCGTCCAATCTCCAATGATCAGGTGATTCATATTCATAGACCTTATCGGTGATGTTCACAATCAACGAGATTTCAGGGCCGATATTCATTACTCCATGCCAAATCCCAGGAGGGACGACGATCAGGTGTGGGTGTGCAGTTCCTACACGGAAGACATTGAGGAGTCCTCGGGTGCTCGATTCTTTCCTGGCGTCGTAGAGAACAATTTTCAAAGAGCCGAGCGAGGCAAATAGCCGATCTGTCGTGTTTTGATGGCAATGCCAAGCGGTGATTTCCCCGGGATTGAGGGTCTCTTGGAAGATGTGTTTGATCTCCGCCCCTTCTTCCCACTCTTCGCGAAAGATCTCGGTCAGATATCCGTTGTCTTTCATTACGTTCCTCATTTTATGCATGAGTACTCCTTCGATCAGCGGCTGAACCGATTCCCAATCTTTCGTTACGCTTTGTTTATCTTGACGAGCTCCTGGAAGACACCACGTCATCCCCATCGGTTTGGGTATACCGCGCTCCGTCAGGCTTGACGTGTTCTGACCGGCTGCGACTTTGCGCAATCGATTCTCCTCGTCGCTCTTCTCTCTCTGAGAATGGTGCTCCTCGTTCGAATCAATTGCGCTTTGTCTCGCACGGTCAGAACACGTCAATCCTTCCTGCTCGCGGTATAGCATATTCAGAGTCCTCTGCATTTTTTCAATTTTAGCCCTAGAGAGCCTTTCCTCGGGAATAGACCCCATTTTTTGGGGCTTTTCAAATACAGTGACCAGGCGATCGGGTTGCATCTCATTCGGAGGAGGAGTTTTTTCAACACGCGCAAGAAAAGCGAGCGCAAGAGGCGCTTCGTGGAATACCCAGGGAGGTGGGTCGGCTTGGTATGCAGGAATGCCTCAGTCAATAATTTTTCCCGGATCGACGGCTCTTGCATGGCGATGAGCGATTTAGCATGCTCGCGATCATCTCTTTTTAGGTAGGTATTTTCCCGTGTGATGGTCGTGATGATGAAGACAGTGACGGCGCGCGTGCAGCGGAAACGACCTCCTTTTTTCTTCGCGCGTAGCAGCCAGTCGATCGAAGGGTAGGTATAGATCTCCTTAAAAGAGCGCATAGGCTCTTGAACAAGCGCCCACTCTCTTCGGCAACTCCAGGTGCTGATATTGGGGGGCAGAAAGGGCTGAAATCCTTCCGGATAAACCAGGCTCAGACGGACCGTCCCATCGGGATCTAAGTCGAACTGCATCGCGAAGACGAGATCACAGGCATTTGCCTCGAGCTCTGCCTTGGACAACCTCAAGTGGTCGGGGAACCAGAGATCGTCGTGATTCAAAAAGGAGAGATATTTGCCCTGAGCGATTTGCAATGCGGCATTGGTAGCTGCTGACTGGTCTCCACAGCGTTGCGGAAGATTAAGGAAACGGATACGGGGGTCTTGGAAAGAGTGGACAACCGATTCTGTTTCATCCGTGCAGGCGTCCCCTACCACTAGAAGCTCCCAATCGCGCTCTGTTTGCCACAAAACAGAGCGGATCGCGTAGGCAATCACGTCGCCGCGATTATAGGTAGCCATGATGATAGAAAAGGTCACTGTCGCCATATATACCGCGTGCGGTATTAAAACGTAGAGCTTAATAAGAATTTTTTTTCTCGTCTATCAAAAGAGGGCCATTTTCATAAATTCATCACTGGGTTCGGGCGAGCGAGGCAAAATCAGATCGTCCCGACTGCCGAAGGCCATAGTCGAAGACGCTATTGCTGAGGCAGAGGGGCGATATGATGAAGCCGCAGCCGGCCGAAGCCCTGATGAATTTATGAAAGTGGCCCAAAAGAGCGTCAACTTGACTCACGATCTCGCTCTATACCTTTCAGCGAGATTTTCCAGCATCGGTGGATGAGGGGGTCGTGGAAGTCTATGGGCAGCGTCTTTTTAGAGATGTCCTCAAAAAAACACGTTGGAAACAGAGTCTTATCGAGGACAAACCTCCTCGAGTTCGTGCTAAAGAAGATGGTGCCGCCGGGCGCCAGCAGCTGGAGTGCTTGATTAATCAGCATGGGATAGTCGAGCTGCACATCAAACATCTCATCCATCTTCTTGGAGCGGGAAATTGTCGGCGGGTCGATCACAATCAGGTCGTACTTGACCGCAGATCGGATCTCATTGCCGAGGAACTTCAAGCAATCGGCGCGGACAATCGGATGGTTTTTGAGAGGGATGCCGTTCAAAAGAAAGTTCTCCCGTCCCCAGTCGGTGTAGGTGTTCGACATGTCGACGCTTTTGGTGAAAATAGCCCCCGCCACAGCAGCACGAACGCTGAAAGAGCACGTGTAGGCAAAGAGGTTGAGCAGCCGTTTGCCCGAGGCTAAAGAGGCGACGATCCTGCGCGTCTCGCGGTGGTCGAGAAAAAGGCCCGTGTCGAGATAATCGAGCAAGTTGACCCGAAACTGAACACCGTACTCCAGGACAGGGAAAAACTCCCTCGCCGCATCCGCTTTTTCATACTGCTCCATTTTGCCCCTCTTCACCCGACTCCGCCAATAGATGGAGGATGGATTGACGCCCAACAACTTGCCCAACGTCTGCTCCACTTCATGGGCGATGAACTCAGGTGGCTCGGGTAGATCCCTATCTTGAGAAAAATACTGCACGCAATATCTCCCCGCATAGAAATCAATTGCGAACGGGTAATGATGCATCTCTCGGTCGTAGATCCGAAAGCAATTTGTCGCGGTTCGCTTCGCCCACTTGCGCACGTGCCGATAATTTTTCCGGATGCAGTTCATGAAAGGAGACGTTTTGTCTTCTCCCTCACAAATGTTGGGAAGATCATTCATAACAATCACGATATCAGATAGATATGATTTTAATCAAGACTAGGAAAATATTTGAAAATTTCCAATTGAAAATTATTTCTGTTTGTTGCAAGTAAGAAATTAGCTATTCCCTAAGGAGGAAATATGGCCGTTCGCAAAAGAAGAAAAACTGCAAAAAAAAGAAAGACTACACGCAAAAAAGTAGCACGCAAGAGAACTGCAAAAAGGAAAACGGACAAGAAAACGACCCGTCGGAGACGAAGGAGAGTTTCCGCTTCGCATCGTGGAAAAAGCGGCACAGGAGGAGAACAGCTAGCAATTCAAGAGTAATGTTTACGCGGCGGCTGCAATCAGCGGAGTCGAGATTTGTTCGACCTTCTCGATTGTTTTGATCATGTAGCCGCCGAGCTCTTTATATCCCATTTTCTGATAAAACGGTTTTGCCAATTCGAGCGGGCGCATGTAGACGGATCTTTTGTTCAATTCTTGCGCCCTTTTCTCCGCATATTGTAACAGAGAGCTCCCGGCGCTTGCGACCCTCCCAATCTCATGATCGTTGAGTGAAGAGCGGATATTCTGCGGATGCGTCACCAAGTAATCGACGTAGATGCCATTCGTTAGAACGGTCGTGATCATGATACCCTGTACTCTGCTCTCACCGTCTTTGCAAACGAAAACTTCATTCCAGCCAAAACCCGCAAGAGTATTTGCGACCTGCGTGGACACCCAAGCGCAATTGTGAAACTGATCGGGAGAGAGCGTCCAAGAATTCCTCGCCTCTTGCTCTTTTGCAACGGCTATTTTTTGCCACTGCCTTGCAATTTTCGCTACGGAAGGAAAATCGGCACGAGAGATTTTCTCTATTTTGAGACTCCTTTTTAACGGAGGTGGCGTCGTGTCTTTGAGGAAGAAATTAATGATGTTATAGATAATTTCCATTTTTAGTAAATATATATCATTCTGGAAATTAAACAAACTTGAATAGATTATTTTACAATAGAATGGATTTTTTAAATTGAGTTTGGCAGACTGCTCTGCGACCCCTTTCAAAAAGAAGGAGATCTAACTTTCCCAGTCCCCTTTTTCGGAAATATTGAATAGTTACCACTCATGAAGAGATATGGTTTGGAAAGAATTTTTTTCTTCACCAAATACAAAGGGATGAGAATCCTCGCGACTCTCCCGTTTCCGTCCATAAATGGGTGGATGAAAAGAAACTGAGCAAAGAGAATAGCCGTCTGGACAATCGGATCTTTATTTGAGAACGAATTTCTTTTGAGGATCAAAGGCATGGGTGGATATTTCGAAAATGATGCCCTCTGCGACCATTTTTTTGAGGCGAACTCTTGCTGCGCGATCTGAGATCTTCCAAAAGGTTGCGGCGTCCTTTGTAGTGACCTCCTTACGTTTTGCAATCAGATCCATTAGATCTTTTCTCCATCCACGAATCACGACGACTGCCTCTCTGCGATTAAATAGGGTGACACGGAAAAAATGGCCTAATTCTTCAAACTTCGGAATGGCTATCCCCGATTTTTGACATTGAGAAATCATTCGCTTCAAGCCCGATCCCCACAGCTCGATTAGTTCCAATTCTCGAAAGCAACGACCGATGACTCTGTTTCTCAGTTGAGAGGCTCCTTGAAGGGCGTCTTCCATATTGAGACCAAAAGGCAAAGCCCCTGGATTGGTGATCTCGATCCGGTCATCAAAGATAGCCACTTGAGTTTGGCTCCCGGCGGCGCTGTAGTCTGTGTGGATTAAAGCATTGGTAATGGCCTCTTTCACTACGACGGGTGGATATTCTGCGATATTTTTTCGGATCGATGGGCCAATCTCGGCGCCCAACTTGGTATTGCGTTGCACAAATGAGATAATTTTATCCAAGGCCAGTGGTAGATAGTCGTCG
>Ga0315281_10007101_pt1 | contig 15821 bp, 16 predicted proteins | sample YL17G07_0_MG_FD_204540 | JGI IMG/M metagenome (GOLD analysis project Ga0315281, IMG submission 204540) | Sediment microbial communities from Yellowstone Lake, YNP, Wyoming, USA - YL17G07_0 | ecosystem: Environmental > Aquatic > Freshwater > Lake > Sediment | place: USA: Wyoming | collected... | reverse complement strand
TAGTTCGCCACCAGATCCACGGTCGGGTAATGCCCGCCGCGATTACGCGCCACTTCTTTTTCGGCCAACTCGGCGGCCACCTTTGCAATGGCAAGCTGGGGATTGCCGGATTGCGCATCCTCCACCCATTTTTCCATATCGGCGGGCTGCGGCGGCTCAAGTTTGAATTCCTTGCCTAGCGGTTTGAGTTCTTTCGGCATCTCGTTGATCAATTGCTGCAAAGCGCGCCGCTTGATTTCCAGACCGTTCTGCGCGGCGATTTCCTGCGCATCGGTCAAGTCGTAGCGGGCTTGCGCTTCGTGGGTGTCGGTGATCGTCGCGCTACCCACATCAAAATTACGCTTGGCTTGCTCCAATTGTTCTGCGATGGCGGTCTTTTGCGCCTCGGCGAGCCGCACACTGTCTTGCGCAATCAGCACGTCGAAATAGGCTTGCGCGACACGCAGAATCAAATCCTGCTCGGCGGATTTGAATTGTGCCTCGCTTTGGGCAACCTGCAATTCGGCTTCGGTATAGGCCAGCCAGTTTTGTTGGCGGAACAGCGGCTGCGTCAGATTGACGCTGTAGCCGTGAGTGTTGTATTGGCTGGTTCCACTCGGAAAAGTACCGCCCTTATATTGCACATCCTGATCGGTAAACGTGCTGTTTGCGCTGAGGCTAACGCTGGGCAGCAACAACGCGCGGCCTTGCGGCAGCTTTTCCTGCCCCGCTTGGCGCGTGGCGCGCGCGGCGGCAAACACCGGGTCGTTGGCCTGCGCGGTGTGAAAGGTTTCCAGCAAGTCGGCAGCCTGCGCCCAACTGCTTGCGCCGAGCACAGTTGCCAAGAAAAGTTGTTGCAGCTTTTGTTTCATAAGGTTTTGCGTAACCGTTACATTAGGCGTTGCTGGTCTGCAGCTTGATGCCCGGTGATGGCGTGTGCGTGTTACGTGCCATACGCGGACACCAAGACGGGATGCATACACCCCGGCGGTCTGAATTACTGGCGGTAAGTCGCATGGCACTCCACGCAATACTGCATCGTCTTGTTCAGTGCGCGCAATGACGCGTTCACATCTTTTGTTTTCAATACATCGCCGAGATCGTCGCCGCTGTTGTGGAAAGCGAATCCCAGTTTCTCGAAATTCTTGTTGCCGAACATGCTGCACATGGATTGCATTTCCGGGGTTAATCCAAGCTGGGTATGGGCTATTTGGGAAGCCTCATCAAACTTCTTTTCCGCCATCAAGCCGGCAATGGATTTGATGGCTTCCACATGCCCGCGCATGTTGGACAACTGATGCTGCTTCATTTGCGGCGACAGGCCCAGCGAGGTTCGGGTGTCCATCATATCCATTTCGTGCTGGTGGTGTTCGTGGTTCATTGCTTCGTCGGCGGCGAACGTCGCATTTAAGCCGACGATTCCGATGAATGCTGAAATGACTATCAAAATTCTTTTCATGCTTTGGATTCCTTGTGTGACGAGGCCGGCTGGAGCCGGCTTCGTTTGTTTGGACAAATTGCACTGCTTCGCAAGTGAAGCAGTACCGGTTTTTGTCCAACCTGCATATTGCAGATTGGGCGGGGCATCCTAAACCGGTATCCCGGAATGAAATATGATTGAAATCACATTGGCGAATTGAATTGTCGTTGTGTCAGGGTCAGTGTTTGCCCCTGCCGTTGCAGTATGCCTTCCCGTTCCATTTCGGCCAAGGTGCGATACAGTGCTGCATGGCTTGCCCCCAGCTCTACCGCCCATCGCAGAATGGGCTGATCCAGTTCCACCCTTCCCTCCTTACCGCGATCCACCAAGTAGTGGATGACACGCATGCGCAAGCTTTTCAGGCCTAACCGCTCTTGAGCCGCTCGCTGCCGCCGGAGGTTTCCGGACAGTGTGGCGATCCATTCCATGGCGAAATCAGGGTCGTTGGACAAGCAGTGGCGCAGAGCTGTGGCGGGCAATCGCAGGCAGCGCCCGGGGCGGGTGCAAATTGCATCGCAATGGTAGTGGGTGCCGAACAGGCTGGCTTCGGCGAAAAAATCACCTTCACGGGCGCGGTGCAGGACAATCTCGGCACCCTCCGGTGAAAAGCGGGTCAGGCACACTTCTCCATCCAATACGCGATACACCGCATCGGCCACGTCACCGAAGCGGAAGATACGCTGCACCTTACCCATATCCATGGGGTGCGCCGCCAGTCGAAGCGCGTCCGGGAATTGCCCTGTCCAATCTGCTGTCAATGTGGCTCCCCGTTCATTTTTATGGATACCTCTAAAATTTAAAGTTGGTAACTCGTGTAGGGCGACAATAAGCGTAGCGCATTGCGCCGGATGGCAGATGCATGCGGCGCAATGCCCGTTGGTTATTGCGCCCTACGAAAGCTGCGATCATCCTTTTAAATCACCGCGTTGAACACAAATCCGACCAGCATGATGCCGCATGATACGACACCGATAAAAGTGGCGATCAGGCGCGGCTTGAGCACCTTGCGCAGGATCACCATCTCCGGCAGCGACAGCGCGATCACGCTCATCATGAAGGCCAGCACGGTGCCGAGCGCTGCGCCCTTGGCCAGCAGCGCCTCGACAATGGGAATGATGCCCGCAGCATTGGTGTACATCGGCACGCCGATCAGCACCGAGACCGGCACCGCCCACCAGACTTCCTTGCCCATGAAGCTGGCCATAAAATCCGCCGGCACATAGCCGTGGATGCCCGCGCCGATGGCGATACCGGCCAGCACATACGGCCACACCTTGCCGACGATTTCGCGCACCGAGGCGAAGCCGGCATGGATGCGGTCGGTGAGGGTGAGCGTGTCGCCTTCCACAGTCGCGCTGATGTGCGCCATGTTGCGCACCCAGTCTTCCAGATGATGCTCCATCTTCAGCTTGCCGATGGTGAATCCGGCAACGATGGCAATGGTCAGCCCCAACCCCAGATACAGCGCGGCGATCTTCCAGCCGAACAGCGCGAACAGCAGCGCCAGCGCGATCTCGTTCACCATCGGCGCGGAGATCAAAAAGGAGAAGGTCACGCCCAGCGGCACGCCCGCCTGCACGAAGCCGATGAACAGCGGCACGGCGGAGCAGGAACAGAACGGCGTGACGATGCCGAGCAATGCGGCCATCACATTGCCCACGCCTTCATGCCGACCGGACAGCAGGGCACGGGTGCGCTCCGGCGTGAAGTAGGAGTTGATCATGCCCATCACCATCACCACGCCGACCAGCAGCAGCAACACCTTGGGCGTGTCGTACAGGAAGAATTGCAGCGCGTCATACAGATGGCTGGCGCGTTCGACTGGCAGTGTATCCACCAAAACATGAGACAAAGGCTCCAGTGTCTGGTACAGACCAAACCAGAGCAGGGCGGCGATGAACAGAAAGACACGCGGATGGCGGCTGATAAAAATTTTCATGCGGGTCACTCGGTGTTTTGTGCAGGGCGATCGGTAAAGCTGTGCCAGTTGCTTTCTCGATTCCGACTTTGTGGCGCGAGGCATCGGAGAATAGCGAATTCCTGACAGACAGCATATGCGCAAATTATAGGGTATGCCATTAGACTGTTGAAATTCGCTCATACTGAACCTGCCGAGACTGGCCTTGTTGTTTCGGTAACCTATGGCTTGAGCGCGCCGAGGTTCCCTGAGTTATTGACCTTTACTTAATTCATGACAGAGGCATATATAGCAACCGTCATTCCGGCGCAGGCCGGAATCCAGGCAATTATCAAGCACCCGCGCAGCGGGACAAGGCCCGATACACGGCTTTGTCCGCTACGCGGAGCTGTATGACGGACTGGATTCCGGCCTGCGCCGGAATGACGGGTTCTTTGGTTTTGTGCGCTGTCTTCATTTATGTAAAGCTCAATAATTTTGGCTTTACTTGACTGGCAAATTTACGGAGGGTATGTTGGGCCCCGGTACTGCTGGTATGAGCGAATCGAGAAACAGGAACATTTTCAACGGGGGCTATGGCATGGGACTAATCGATGCGGCAATCCATGAAAAACCTGCTATTGGAAGGTGGCTCATCTGCCTTTTTTGTTTTAACCAAAGATATGGGGCTGCAAGCTTCTTTGAGATAAGGCAGATAGCGAAACAGTTGCCGCTGTGGATCGGGATGGTCTCCTTGTTTTTTGTTTCCGATCTGGCATACGCAAAATCGATCTGGGATTTTCAGGAGCCCGTCACTCCCATTGCCCGTGATTCGATGATGGCAAGCGTAGATTTTCTGCGCATCATTATGGGCATCTATGCCGCTGTTTTTGCCGTCTTTGCCTACTCCATTTTTAAGCATCGCAAAAGTTCGGGTGCACAACCTGGAACATTCACTGGCCCCGGCACCAAATGGCAATGGGCATGGGCAATTTCCCCTTTTCTGCTGCTGATCTATATCGATTACATCTGGATGGGCATCCCCGCTTTTCATGCCATCACCCGAATGGAAGATACCAGGACCGCTGCTGAAATGGTGGTTAAAGTCACTGGCAGCCAATGGAAATGGCAGTACGAATATCCGGAAGAAAATATCAAATTCGTCAGCACCATTGCGACCACGCAAGACCAGATACATAACAAGGCGGCCAAGGGTGAGCATTACCTGCAGGAAGTGGACAACCCGCTCATCCTGCCTACCAACAAGAAGATACGCATCCTTCTGACCTCCACCGATGTGATCCACTCCTGGTGGGTGCCTTCTTTCGGTGTCAAGCGCGATGCTGTCCCCGGTTATCTGCGCGAGATGTGGGTGAATATCGGGAAGCCCGGAACCTATCGTGGCCAGTGCGCGCAGTTATGTGGCAGTGGGCATACCTTTATGCCGATTGTGGTGGAGGCCGTAGCGGAACCCCAGTTCAAGGAATGGGTTGCGAAGAAAAAGGCGGCAAGCTCAGCGGCAGAGTCTGCCGCCAGCCAGTCCTGGAGCAAGGAAGAATTGATGGCGAAAGGAGATGAAATCTATAACCGGACTTGTGTCGTCTGCCATCAGGCGGGCGGCAAGGGTCTACCGGGGGCTTTCCCGGCACTGGCGGGAAGCAAAATCGTCAACGGGCCGTCCCTCGATAAAGATGGCCGCCTGATCAAAGATGGACATCTGGACCGGGTCATGAACGGCAAATCGGGAACCGCCATGCAGGCTTTCAAGAGCACCCTTTCCGATGTCGAGCTTGCCGCGATCGTAACCTATGAGCGTAACTCGTTTGGCAACCACATGGGCGACATGGTGCAGCCTTCGCAAGTCAAGGCGTTGCGTTAATGTATGAAACTCGCGCAGCGATTCGTTTGCCCTTTCTCCAGTTTGCGAAGGGGGAGAGCGCAGCGAGGGGGATTTGGATAGGGGGAAACGGGCATGGCGCGTTTCATTATCAGGTGTGGCATCTTTGCCATGACCGTTAAGGGAGAGCATATGGCTGAAGCTACCACAGCAGCTACGCATGAGCAGCGCCCGCCCGCCGGCATCATGCGCTGGCTGACCACCACCAATCACAAGGATCTCGGCATCCTGTACATGAGTTTCGGCGGCATCATGTTCTTTATCGGCGGTGCCTTCATCATGGCGGTGCGCGCAGAACTGCTGCTGCCGGGCCTGCAACTGCTCTCGCCCGAGATGTATAACCAATTGTTCACCCTGCATGCATTGATCATGGTGTTCGGCGCGATCATGCCGTTCGCCACCGGCCTCAACAATTACCTCATCCCGCTGATGATAGGCGCGCCCGACATGGCGCTGCCGCGAGTTAACAACTGGGGATTCTGGATATTGCCGTTTGCCGCAGTCTTGCTGCTGGTCCCGTTTTTCCTGCAATTCTTTGGTATCGGCAGCGGTGCCACCGGGGCTGGCTGGGTAATGCATAACACCTCGCTGGACCTGCAAAGTGGAATCGGGATGGATTTTGCGATTTTCACGATTCACTTGCTGGGACTCTCCTCCCTGACCGGCGCGATCAACGTGGTGGTGACGGCGCTCAACATGCGTGCGCCGGGAATGACGCTGATGAAGATGCCGCTGTTCGTGTGGGCATGGCTGATCACCGCCTTCATGCTGATCCTGGCCATCCCGGTATTCAGCGCGGCGGCTACCATGCTGTTGACCGACCGGCATTTCGGCACGCATTTCTTTGATGCCGCCAACGGAGGCGATCCGATTCTGCTGCAACACCTGATCTGGTTTTTTGGGCACCCGGAGGTGTATATCGTGCTGTTGCCGGCGTGGGGTCTGATCCCGCATATTCTGGCGACCTTTTCGCGCAAGCCGGTTTATGGCTACCGGGCGCAGGTCTATGCGCTGTGGGCGATCTGTTTTCTCAGCTTCATCGTGTGGGCGCACCATATGCTGACTTCCGGCCTGCCGCTTGCCGCAGAGGTGTACTTCATGTATTCCACCATGGCGATTTCCATCCCCACGTCGGTGCTGGTATTTTGCTGGCTGGGTGCCATTTGGCGCGGTGCGATGACCTTTGAGACTCCGATGCTGTTCGCGTTGGGCTTTGTCGCCCATTTCGGCATGGGGGCATTGACGGGATTGATCTTGCCGGATGTCGCGGTCAATGCGCAGCACCACAACAGCTATGTGATCGTCTCGCATTTTCATTACACATTTTTTGGCGGCGGTATCTTCGGCATGATGGCCGCGTTGTATTACTGGCTGCCCAAGTTTACCGGGCGTATGTTTGATGAAAAACTTGGCCGGCTGCACTTCTGGCTGACGGTGGCTTTCTTCAACATCACCTTCATCCCGCAATGGTTTGCCGGGCTGGGCGGCATGCCGCGCCATATTGCGGACTACGCACTCAAGTTCTCCGCCATGAACTTTATTTCATCGGTGGGCGCTTTTTTGCTGGGACTCTCGCAACTGCTGCTGGTTTACATCGTGGTCAAGTGCGTGCGCAGCGGCCCAAGAGCCACCGGGCAGGTGTGGGAGGGCGCGCAGGGGCTGGAGTTCACCTTGCCTTCCCCGCCGCCGTATCACACATTTGAAACGCCGCCGGTGGTCAAATGATGATGGGCGAAACCAGAAAACAGAAGCGGCGTACCGCGTGGTTGGTGGTAGCGCTGGTGCTATTGGTGGCGATTATTTATGCCGCCACTTTTATCAAATTGCCGGTATGGCTGCCGGCCTTGAAGTAAAGGGAACCTTTATAAAGGTGAACGTGATGGATGAAGCGCTCAAGCGTGCAAACCGGCGGCTGACCATAAAGCTGCTGTTCATGGTGGCCGCCGCAACCGGATTCGCATTTGCGCTGGTGCCGTTCTACGACCTGCTGTGCAAGGTAACGGGTCTGAACGGCAAGACCGGCGGAGTGGTGCAAATGGCGCAGGTGCCGAAAGCGGATGTCGGCCGATGGGTGACGGTGGAATTTACCAGCACCGTGATGCCGGGCATGAGCTGGGAATTCCGCCCCGCGCAAATCAGAATGCGCGTACACCCCGGCGAAGTCACCAAAATCAGTTATCTGGCTAAAAACCCGACCAATCAGGTGACGACCGGACAGGCGGTGCCAAGCGTGAGCCCCGGGTGGGCAGCGCAGCATTTCAACAAGATCGAATGTTTCTGTTTTCAGCGGCAGGAGCTGAAGCCGGGAGAGGTGAAGGAAATGCCGCTGGTTTTTTTCGTCAGCCCGGAACTGCCTGACGAGGTGCAGGAAATCAGTCTTTCATACGCCCTGTTTCCCGTTTCAGGGTAAGGAAAACAGCCATGAACCTAAACCGGACAAGCCGGAACCAAAATGTAGGTCGGGCTCTGCCCGACACTACTCAGGTCGAAATGACGATGCTCACAAAAGTGCCACAACACCAGTCCCCTCTCCCGCAAGCGGGAGAGGGTTAGGGAGAGGGCGGTGGCATGGCAACAAGTTTATTGCAGCGCCCACACCCTCTCCCCCAGCCCCTCCCCCGCCTGCGGGGGAGGGGAGTAAAACCGCTGCACCTGAGTAGTTACCTAATTTTTTCAGGGTGAATAAAATGCAAATCCATTATCATGTGCCATCCCCCAGCCACTATCCGGTGACGATCAATCTGGGTCTTTTTATTTTGATACTGGGGTTTGTGTTGAGGGTCAATAGCATCGCTTCCGGCATCGCTCCCATGCTGGTAGGAATCGCCATGATTCTCTACGGTGTATACGGTTGGATTGGAAAAATAATTTGTGAAGATGAAAGCGGGAATTACCATCCGTGGGAAGACCGCTCCTTCCGCATGGGCATGGCCTATTTCATTCTTTCCGAGCTTGCATTCTTCGGTGCATTTTTGCTGGCGCTGATGTACGTGCGTATCTTTTCTTTGCCCGAGCTGTCATCCATGGACACACATTTCACTCTGTGGCCGGATTTTAAGGGCGTATGGCCGTCGGGTGGCCCGGAGTCGCAGGCATTCACTCCCTTGGGGGCATGGGGGCTTCCCGCAGTCAACTCGATCCTTATACTGACATCGGCCATTTCGCTGATTTGGGCACGCAAGGGGCTTCTGGCTGCCCATCGTGGCCGGATGATCGCAGGCCTGGCGATCACACTTATTCTGGGCTTGGCATTCCTGTTTCAACAGGCGATGGAGTACCGTCATGCTGCCGAGCTTGGTGTCACACTTGCCAGCGGCGTTTATGGCACCCATTTTTACATGCTGACCGGGGTGCATGGTGTGCATATGCTGGTGGGGATTGTCATGCTGATGGTGCTGCTGCTGCGCGCTTTTCACGGGCGCTTCAGGGCCGAAAGCCGTGTGGGGCTGGATATTGTGACGTGGTATTGGAATTTCGCGGTGGTGGTTCCCGGGTTGCTGGTATTTGTTTATTTTTACTGGTTGTGACCCGTTTTGCGGCAGTGAATTTGTAATCCTCCACGATTGCTGCGTACCATTTTCTACTGGCTGCGTACTGAAATATCCATCAGCCTGTTTCGCCGGTTTGGCAAACAGCTATCAGTTCGGCGTAATCATTGATGGCCGGCAAACATTTTATGCCCTGACAGACCCAGGCGCTGACTCCTTGCGACAAAGGCTTCGCCAGCGTCTCCGGCAAGCGGTCAAGCTCGCCTTCGAGCGCCAGGATTAGCGTGCCGGGCCAATAGTGTTGCAACAGTTGCCGGTGCCATGTTGCGCTTGCCCCCGGCGCGCCGCGCAGGATGACGATTTGCGGTGGCGTGAGATATTCCTGTAACGTCATCAGCATGCTCATGAAGCCTGTCGATTGCCGTGCGAGCGCCGGGTAATAAAGCGCCAGTGCGCGCTCGGCGGCTTCGAGATAACGCGTTTCTCCCAGCAGGTGGCCGAGGCGCTGCAAGGCGAATGCCGCGATGCCATTGCCGGATGGCGTGGCATTGTCATGCCCGGGCTTGGGGCGATGGATGAGCTTTTCGTGATCGTGGCTGGTAAAGAAAAACCCGCCCGCCGGCGTGTCCTCAAATTGCTCCAGCAACACATCGGCGAGCGCGCGGGCAAATTCCAGATCAACCGGGCGGGATTCCGCTTGCAGCAATTCCAGCAGGGCATCGAGCAGGAAGGCATAGTCATCCAGATAGGCGTTCAGGTGCGCCTTGTCATCCTTGCAGGTCGCCAGCAGGCGCCCGTTCCTCCACATCGCAGCACGGATAAAGTCTGTCGCACGCTGCGCCGAAACTACCCATGTTGGTTCGTCCAGCATCCTGCCTGCGTGCGCCATGCCTTTAATCATCAGCGCATTCCAGCTGACCAGGATTTTTTCGTCGCACCCTGGGCGTACCCGGTGGGCACGCGCGGCGAATAGTTTTTGTCGCGCGCTGGCGAGAATTTTCTCGGCCTGCTCCAGCGGCAGATGGTGCGCTTGCGCTATGGTATCCAACGGTTGCGCAACGAGTAAATTCCAGTGCCGATTTTCAAAATTGGGCGGCTGATCCAGGCCGTAGTGGGCGGCTGCGATGGCATATTCCTCCGCGCTTAACAGGCTGGCAACCTGCTCTGGTGCCCATACATAAAACTTGCCTTCCTCGTGTTCGGAATCCGCATCCAGGCTCGAATAAAAACCGCCCTGTGGCGACTGCATTTCGCGCATCGCCCAGTCGGCGATGCCCTGCGCTACACGCCTGAACCCTACCTCGCCGGTTAACGCATGGGCATCGGCGTAAAGCGCCAGCAGCAGGCCATTGTCGTACAACATTTTTTCGAAGTGGGGGATGGCCCAGCGCTCGTCAACGCTGTAGCGGCAAAAACCGCCGCCCAACTGATCGTGGATGCCGCCATCCGCCATTTTGCGCAGCGTGTGAAGCGCCATGCTTTGAGCATCCGGGTCGCCGCCACGCGCGGCGTGCCTTAACAAAAACGCTATTCCAGCCGGTTGTGGAAATTTTGGCGCGCCGCCAAAGCCGCCGTGAACCGCATCGAAGTCCTGCCGCAACTCGCTGTATGCGCCATCCAGCGGCATTTTGCTGAAGCTGGTCTGGCCTTCTGCACCCGGCAACGAGGAATCAAAGGCATGCAGCAGCGATGTATTCTGCCGGGTAATATCCTCCCGGCGCGTGCGATAAATCTCGGCTATGTGCTCCAGCAACTGCACAAAACCGGGCAGGTTGTAGCGCGCCTCCCTGGGAAAATAGGTGCCGCCGAAAAACGGTATTTGATCCGGTGTCAGGAACAGGGTGAGCGGCCAGCCGCCGCTGCGCTGCGTCAGCACGGCATGGGCGGTCTGATAGATGTGGTCGAGATCCGGGCGTTCTTCGCGATCCACTTTGATGTTGACGAACAGCCGGTTCATCACCGCCGCAACTCCGGCATCCTCGAACGACTCATGCGCCATGACATGGCACCAGTGACAGGCGGAATAACCGATGGAAAGCAGGATTGGTTTATCCTGTTCGCGCGCGCAGCGTAACGCTTCCTCGCCCCACGCAAACCATTCCACAGGATTGTTGGCATGTTGTTGCAAATAAGGGCTTGTTTCGTTGGCGAGGCGGTTGGGCATGAGGGAACCTCTAAAAATTCATTTTGTGGGCGAATCGCTGCGTCACGTGCTCGCTCATTCCTCGCCTATCCATTCGATATGTCTCGTCATTCGCTGCGCGGCTCCTTGCGCTTCATCCCGCAAAAGTGAATTTTTAGAGGCTCCCATGAGGCACTCCTGATTGCGCACATCTTAACTGTTTTGCTTTAGCATACGTAGCGTCAAACACGGGAAGCGCGCCCGAATGCAAGGCGCGTTAGGTTTCGCCGTCTACCATGTGTCGCAAATAGAAGTGGGATCAAACACCGTCTGTCAAATCAAGTACAAATAAACAGCCATGATCGAAACCCTGATTTTTGCCCATCGCGGCGCTAACCGTGAGGCGGCGGAAAACACCCGCAGCGCTTTCGACAAGGCGCTGGGCTACGCGATAGATGGCATGGAGACGGACGTGCAGCTCAGCCGCGACGAGGTTGCCGTGCTGTGGCATGATCGCTTTCTCGGCAAACTCGGCTTGCCCGGCAAACGCATCGACGATTTTGATTTCGCGGAGTTGCAGGGGATGGATTTCGCCGCGCATTTTTCCGGTGCTGCGCCGGAGGGCATCATGACCTTGCAGGCGTTTCTGGATGCCTATCGGACGCGCTGCCGCCTGCTGGTCGAGATCAAAAACCGCGATGGGGAGCAGCCCGAACGCCACGAGATCAAGGTGAGGAAAACACTGGAGTTGATCGGTGCGGCCGGCGGCGACGATATTGTCGTTTCCTCGTTCAATCTCGCCAGCCTGATCTATGCCCATCGGTGCGCGCCCGATTTTCCGCTGGTGTACAACTTCGAGAACGAGCAGACGCTGGCCGACGCGCGGCAGGTGCTGGTCGCGCAGCCGTTCCTGCGCGGACTATGCCTGCCGATTGCCACGCTGGATGAAAAAATGGCCGGGCTGCTGCGCGACCACGACAAACTCATCGCGGTTTACACCTGCAACAGCGATGCGGAGATCGGCAAGGCGCTGGAGCTGGGCGTGGATATTCTCATCAGCGATTTGCCGCAGAAGGCGTTGCAAATGCGGTGTGGATGAACTTGAGAACCGTAGCTGTAGGGCGGATGAGCGTAGCGTTAACCAATGACTTGGTTGTCGTTTTTTGACGGCCTATTGACCTTTACTTAATTCATGACAGAGGCATATATAGCAACCGTCATTCCGGCGCAGGCCGGAATCCAGGCAATTATCAAGTACCCGCGCAGCGGGACAAGACCCGATACACGGCTTTGTCCGCTACGCGGAGCTGTATGACGGACTGGATTCCGGCCTGCGCCGGAATGACGGGTTCTTTGGTTTTGTGCGCTGTCTTCATTTATGTAAAGCTCAATAGTCAGATGGCTATGCAAAGCTATCCGCCGAATGGGCAAACCCTCATGCGGCGGATAACGGCCTGTGGCCTCATCCGATCTTGTAATGCTGACGAATCATTCAGATGGTGAATTCAAAATGATCGCTGCCATCGCGCTCGACCTCGGCACCACCTCGATCAAGGCTGGCTTGCTCGATCATGACGGCGTGCTCGGCAATATCATCGTAAAACCCGCTCCGCCAATCAGCGCCAATAACGGGCGCTATGAAAGTGATGCGCTGGCCTATGCGGCGGTCGCGGAACAGGCGCTGGATGAATGCCTTGCCGGAGCGGGCGGTTGCAAGGTTCTCGGCCTGTGCAGCCAGCGCTCTTCGTTTCTGATCTGGGAACAGGCCAGCGGCCAGCCGCTGACCCCGCTCATTTCCTGGCAGGACGCGCGCGGCGCAGCCAGTTGCGATGCCTTGCGCGCGCAACAGGGAGTGATTCGCGAGCTCACCGGCTTGCCGCTCGCGCCCTATTATTTCGCACCCAAGCTGCGCAGCATGTTGCAGGACAATCCGGCGTGGCTGGCGCGGCTCGAACGCGGTGAATTGCGGGTGGGCACGCTGGATACTTTTTTGATTTGGCGCTGGAGCGGCGGCCGGCAGCATCTCACCGATGCATCTATGGCCGCGCGCACTCTGTTGATGGACATCAACCGGCAACAATGGTCGCCCGTATTGTGCGATCTGTTCGGTATTCCTCCGCATATCCTGCCCCGGATCGAGCCTTCCGCAGGCATGAATCTGCTGCTGGAGAATGGCCTGACCTTGCAGGCCAGTATCGGCGACCAGTCCGCCGCGCTGATCGCCAGCGTCAGGGAAGACCGCGCGGAAGCATTGGTCAATCTCGGCACCGGCGGCTTTGTCGTGCGCTACGCCCCGGAGGGAGTAGCGCAGCCAGATGGTTACCTGCGCACGCTGGTGTATCAGGATAGCGCGCACCGTGCCCATCTTGCCATTGAAGGTACACTCAATTCCATCGCTGCCGCGCTGGCACCGTACCCCTTTGGTGAATGTAAGGTTGGGGATATGGCGATTGATGACGACATCTATTGCCTTGCCGAACCGAGCGGCCTGGGCGCACCTTATTTCTGTAACGATTTCGGCATTGTGTTTTCACAGCCGGTAGCGCATTTGCCGCCACAGCGAATCGCCGCCTTACTGCTGGAGGCCATCATTTTCCGTGTGGCGCGGATACTCGAAGATTTTCACCGGGAGGCTGCTCTGGAAAGTGTTTATCTCTCCGGCGGGCTGTCCGGCTCGACTTGTCTGCAGCAGGGTATTGCACAGTGTGCACCTCCGACACGTTACTGCGAAGCAGCCGTTTGCGGGAGGAGGTGCGATGCGGTCATTCCCGCACCCGCCGCATCCGCGCACCGTGTCATGACCGCACCTCCGACACGTTACTGCGAAGCAGCCGTTTGCGGGAGGAGGTGCGATGCGGTCATTCCCGCACCCGCCGCATCCGCGCACTGTGTCATGACCGCACCTCCGACACGTTACTGCGAAGCAGCCGTTTGCGGGAGGAGGTGCGATGCGGTCATTCCCGCACCCGCCGCATCCGCGCACCGTGTCATGACCGCCCATTGTGCCCAGTGTGCGGTCTATCTTGTGCGGCAGGGTGAGTCCAGCCTGCTTGGGGCTGCACTGCTGGCTGCCGGAATGGCACCGGCACCTCAACGGGATGTGGAAAAGATTCTGGTGGAACGCGGCGACACGGCGCTGCCGGAAAAATACCAGCGTTGGAAAGAGTGGCTGGACGGGCTGTTAGCCTGCTGACAGCCACGAAGCGGTGGCCAGGGTAAATTTGTTCTACCCGTAACTGATTGATTAATATTGACGAAGAAGTCACGCTGTTTTGTTCACTCGCCCGCTGGAGTTTCAAATTGCCTTTTACGTTCGCCTCCTCGCCCGCTTGCGGGAGAGGATTGAGGAGAGGGTTGGGGAGAGGGTTGGGGAGAGGGTTAGGGAGAGGGAAAACCCTTGAATATACATCGTGTTCCGGTGCATCCCCTCTCCCCCGGCCCCTCTCCCGCAAGCGGGCGAGGGAGGAGAACAAATTTACCCTGAAGCGGCGGCAGTTTCGATTGATGCGGTGGGTCATTTGTGAAAGAATGCCCGCCGAAAAAAATCTTTCCCCGCAGCACACTTCCCGTGTTCCGCAAAATGCAGGCAGTGAAATTCAGGCAGCTGAGCTTCGCAAGAAAATCATGCGGCACCGGAATTTTATGTAGCCGAGATTGCCGAAGCATTCTGTTAAACCAAAGCGATGAGCCTACGCGATGTCAAAAAATACTTATCCGTCACATGTCACCCGGTGCGTAGCGCGATGAGCTTTGCGCCGGATGCGCCCACGAGCGGCCTTGAATTTGAGCTGTTGAACCGTTTTCAGCGCGATTTTCCGTTGCTGCCACGCCCGTTCGCTTTGATCGGCGAGCAGTTGGGGATAGATGAGGCTACGGTAATCGACAAATTGCAAGCGATGCAGGCGCGTGGCTGGATCAGCCGTGTCGGCGCGGTATTCAGGCCGAATGCCGTGGGAGCAAGCGCATTGGCGGCATTATCGGTACCGCCCGCGCGCCTTGATGAAGTGGCCGATCTTGTGAGCGGCTATCCGGAGATCAATCACAATTACGAGCGGGAGCACCGCTTTAATTTGTGGTTTGTCGCAACCGCAGATTCGGCCGTGCGCCTGCAAGCGGTGTTGCAGGAAATTGAGGCGATCAGCGGGTGCGGGCCGATACTGGCGCTGCCGATGCTGGAGGGCTACCACATTGATTTGGGTTTTGATTTGGCGACGGATTCAACACGCCGCCCTGGTGATGCTGTTGAAAAGATGCCGGGGCAGGCATCTTGCGGCATTCAACCGGCAACTCTGATCAATGAGCAGGAACGCGCTCTGGTTGGCGCGTTGCAGGACGGGTTGGCGTTTGTGGCCAGGCCTTTTGCCGCGTTGGGTTGCGCTGAAACAGCGGCTATCGCAACACTTGCGCATTGGTTGGATGTCGGCGTGGTAAAACGCTTTGGCGTTATCGTGCGGCATCATGAGGTCGGGTTCACGTCCAATGCCATGGTGGTATGGGATGTGCCGGATACCGAGGTGGGCGATGTCGGGCAGCATATTGCCCGTTCCGGGCTGGTTACTCTCTGCTACCGCCGCCCGCGACAACTGCCGCACTGGCCTTATAATCTGTTCTGCATGATGCATGGCAAGGATCGCGCCGAGGTGGAGGCGCGTATCGTTGCGCTGGCCGAAACATGCGCGCTTGGCGCGTACCCGCGCGCCACCCTGTTCAGCCGGCGTCGTTTCAAGCAGCGCGGGGCGCGTTATACAGCCTCGCCGGAGGTGGCCTCGCCAGAAATATCACCGGAGACAGCAGATGGACGAGGTTGATCGCGCCATTATCAATAGCTTGCAAGGCGGCCTGCCGGTGTGCGAACGTCCCTATCTGGCAGCGGCGCAGCGTATCGGTATTGGTGAGGATGATCTGATCGCGCGCCTGTCGCGGTTGCTGGCCGATGGCGTGTTGACCCGCGTTGGCCC